>JACCDW011997082.1_pt1 | contig 80420 bp, 54 predicted proteins | sample 7449781 | NCBI WGS metagenome assembly JACCDW01 (sample SAMN15323449, study PRJNA562643) | freshwater metagenome | isolation source: river surface water | place: USA:Blue River Watershed | collected 2017-08-18
GCTCCTCCTATTACTCGTTGTAATCCTCCAAGAGGTTTCAAAAGCTTAGACGTTGATTTCACTAACGACCCTAACTTCGCTAAATGTTTCTTCATTTCTGAAGCTCAATACAACGGTTTGCCGAAAGGACAAGCTCAATTGACTGCTCAATTGACTTTCAAAGGTGACGACAGAATGGGTTACACCATCACAATGTTCAAATTGCAATAAGAGAAATATCTCAATTAAATAAAAAAAGGCTGCGAATAGCAGCCTTTTTTTATTTAATTGATTGTTTAGGATGATTATTAAAGTTTATGACGTTTATTTTTTTAAAGAGTTTATGATGGTTTATAAAAGTTTATGATGTTTATAATCCCATAATCCTATAAGCCTATAATCCCGATAGTTATCGGAACATAAGCCTAACGGGTTAAACAAAAGAGTTTAAAACGTTTAAATGGTGTAACTAGAATTTCACAATTGCTAAACTCTAAACTTTCAACCTAAGTATTCGTTACCACATATCTGAGAACCAAGAACTCCAGGAATTTCCACGATCTCTACCCATAGAATTACCGGTTACATCAAATCTAAAGCCATATTCAATTTGAGGTGAAAAAGACATTGAAATACCCGCATTTTGCGAATAGATATAATTGCCGCGCACTTTTATGAAAGACATATCGGTCAGCATTATTTGTCCTTGTAAAAACAATACATTTGCAAAGGCATTGTCGGTCATGAAGCTCATTCGTTCATATCCAGTTGTAAGTACAAATTCATCAGAATTTATGAGGTGGTAACCAAGATTCAATTTCAGGTCACTAGAACCCAGAACACCCCCACCAACGCAAAAATCATTCAATGTTACATTCAAATTTGCGGTTCCTCTAAAAGGCTCAGCATCAATCTTTTTGAGATATTGAATTCCGCCCGACAATTCTATGTCCAAAATATTGTCTGTAAACAACTGAGCCTGCAATTTAACTGGTAAACCCAACAAAATAACACTTAAAAGTGTAAGAGATAGTATTTTTAGTTTAGGCAAACCGCACATATTCCTTACTTACTTTTCTTCCAGTAGAAAACTGGAGTAATAATCAATTCGGTTCTTCTATTTTGACGATGTTCTTCTTCAGAACACTCAATACCATCGGCACAATGGTTAATCAACATAGATTCTCCGAATCCGAGCGGCAAAATTTGCACCGGATTAACACCTTTATTTTTGAGATATTCCGCTACATAATCAGCCCTTCCTTGAGACAATTTTAAATTTTTTGTTTTAGGACCACGGCTATCTGTGTAAGAGCGTATTTCAATTCCCCAATCCGCACGATTTTTCAGTAAGGTTGCAACAATTTCCAATTCTTTTTCAAAATCCTTCTCAATCACAAAGTTATTATCAACGTGGAACAATGTCATGAATCTATAATCTTTATAATTAGCTGTAGAATCCACTTTATTAACCATATCCAAACGTTCAGAATCAGACATCAAAACGAATGACATTTTACGTGCGAAATCATATTTATTGATGCTTTCTTTTTTAACTTTATCTAAAGTATTTTGAATGGAACCTGAATTTTGCTCAACTTCCACAATTGGTTGATCAACAGGAATATACTCAGGCACTACTGGAATTATTGGCAATACAGATTCATAGATGGTTTCATAAGGCACATTGATTGAATACACACATTTAGAAAACGCTGAATCTGTAGACGAATAATACAATTTACCGTCGTAGTATTTAGGGAAGAACTCATCTTTCGAGGAGTTAATGGTCAAACCGGCATTGGTCACTTCATTGTTTATTAAACTGTAGAAATACAAATCAAATCCCCCAAAACCAACACGTCCTTCGGATGCAAAGGCAATAATTTCATCATTGATAAAAACTGGATCAGTTTCAGACAAAATGGAGTTGACTTTGGGCCCTAAATTTCCCATATTGGTTAAGGAAATTCGTCCAGTTTTATCGAAGGCAACATCGCAAATCCAAATATCAGATTTACCAAGAGAACCTGGCATATCGCTACAAAAAAGGGCCTTTGTTCTGGAATCGTTCATTACAAAAGACGAAACATTGTAAAAATATTGCTCCAGTCCAAGTCCCTCAAAAGTATATTTCCCCATTTTGGGATTGTAGAAATATCTGTATGTCTGCAACAAGAATTGATCACTGTCGTTCACAAATCTATTATTCATGGTAACATAATAATTACCAAAGCTATCGATATGAGAAAGTTCAACATAACGATTGATAATTTTATCTTGAAGTAAATTTCCTGGTACCAATTCATCGGCGTTCCAATTTTTAATTTCACGAATTTGCCCATAAGATTTTTTATCGGCAGGGGAAATGGAATTGAGCAAACCATCTGGCAAATTTTCGCGCGTGTGCACGAAATAGGTCAAATCTTTAGGGTTTCGAACAATGCCGTATTGGTCAGATGAATTGGATTTAAACAGCAGATTCTTTTTGTTTTTCGCAAAAACATCGAGTCCTTGATGACGTTTATGATAGTTTGTATCCAAATAATCATCAAAAATGTTGAGGTACGAATATTCACCGGCTTTTAGCACAGAAATAAGGCTGTCGGAATATTCATATTTCCCAATTTTTCTAGCAATGAGGGACATTTCCAGTAAATCTTTATTGACAAAACTACTTGGAAATTTTGTGAGCATGGTCTGATAAACCTTCAACGCTGAGTCGTTTTGATTGGTAAAAGAAAGTGCAGCGGCCAATGAGCGATATTCAACTGGAAGTTTAACATCGTTCAAGGACTTATAGGAAGCCAAAGCACTATGGTAGCGCATGTGCTTAACTTGCTCGTAAGCAGGAGTTTTCGGCTTTGCTCTATTGGCTAAAGTTCTAGGCAATTCTACCGCACCTAGGTGGAACAATATCCAAAGAAATATATATTCGGGCTTTAGCATTTAATTAATAAAATCTAGGTACAACTTTAGTTTGTTTTGAAGGTTGGAAAAACCCGTATGACAGTCCAAATTCATGAGAAGTAAACGGTGTATTTTTTTGATACACGTTACCGGTTTCAAAGGAATACAAAACTTTAAAAAATTCATTCACTTTAACACTCGATAAGATGGCATGAGAGCCAGTAGATCTATATCCATAACCAACAGAAAATAGATTTTTATCAATCAAGTACAAGTTAAAATCCGCTTGAATAGGCAATCCTGCATAATACCTAGTTTGAATGGTCGATTTAAGGTTCCAATTTTGATTCAAAGAGAAAATATATCCGGCATTCACCAGATAGAAAGATCTGGCATTATAACCAATATTTACATTGTCTAAAATTTGATCACTGATAAGCGCAAATTGCGGCAAAGAAGCCCCAAAGTAATAATTTTTACCATAAACAATGACACCACCACCTACAACAGGGGTATTGATGTTATAGTCATTGCCAGCTACTGCAACATCATTAGGATTGTCGATACCCAATTTTGAAAGTTGCATATTGAATCCAAAAACACCCAACCTTAAACCAACGGCCATTTGAATGTTCTTTGAAACTTGTTTGTGATAGGCAATATCACCCGCAAAAACATTCATTGATAACGGAGAGGCTACTTTAAAACTACCCACTTTCATGGATTGAAAATTTGCACCTATTGCAAAGTCCTTACTTAATGGCGTTTGTACACCAAGACAGGTATATCTTGGGGTTCCCGGGAAATTAGCCCATTGAATTCTAGAAATAGCATCAATTCTCAACGATTGATGAATTCCATTGTAAGCAGGATTCTGAATGCCAGAAACGATATCATATTGCGTAGTCAAAGAAGCCTGTTGCGCACTAGCGTCAATAGAAAACGGCAATAGGACCATTATAAAGATTGATTGAATATATTTTACTAGGAAGTGTTTCATTATGGTTTGATATAGAAGTTTCCTTTCAACTGTGGTCTGTTAAACATTGCGCCATCTGTTCTGTTATGGTCAAGAACGAAGAAATATATACCTTCAGGCAAAACAACATCTGGTGTATAATTCGAACCTTGGGTATTTGTTCCATTCCAATTGTTTTGATAAGGTCCATCGGATTTGAAAACCACTTGTCCCCACTGATTAAAGATGGTAATACTTGCATTTGGATAATTCACCAAACCTTTAACCTTCAGCAAATCGTTAACACCGTCATTATTCGGTGTAAACACTTCAGGCACTGTAATTTGCGGATCTAAAAAGTCTTTATAAGCGTTTCTATCAACATCTTGAGCACCTTCATCCAAATCTGAAACCTCATCATTGTCACTATCTAAATCTAAATAGTTAGGAGTTCCATCCAAATCAAAATCATTGGCTAGCTCAAGAGAATCTGCAATTAGGTCGTTATCTGAATCAAAGTCTAACCAGTTGCCAATACCATCGCCATCAAAGTCGAAGCTAGTTTCGGTAGAGTCGGCAATATTGTCTTGATCACTATCTAAATCCAAATAATTCGGGATATAGTCATAATCGGCATCTGCATTTGTTTCAACTACGTCATCAATTTTATCACCATCGCTATCTATATCTTCAAAATCTCTGATCCCATCAAAATCTGAATCTACAAGTTCAACATCATATGCATCACCAAATTTACCGGTAAGTTCATCGGCTTGGTCTTGAATACCGTCTAAATCTGTATCAATTCCATCAATTCTTCCATCAAAATTCAAATCTGAGTAGGTTTTTCCAGATTCGAAAAGATCAGAAATACCGTCTCCATCAGAATCGGTATCAATAAAATTGAAGAGTCCATCACCATCAATGTCCAATGTAGTACAAGAATCCAAGTTTACAACCATTCCGGTGCCATTGATGTCATTATACCTGCATTCCCTAACATCGTTAATTCCATCGTTATCGGAATCTAGATCCAAAGCATTTGGAATACCGTCACCATCCGCATCGGAGTAGGTTTCAATTTTATCAGGAATTCCATCTTCGTCAGAATCAGAATCAATGGCATCAAGAATTCCATCAGAATCAGTGTCTTTCAAGCCTTCATTTAGGTCAGGTACTCCGTCATTATCTGAGTCAAAATCTCTGTAATCTGGATTTCCATCATAATCTGTATCTGGAAGATCGGGATTCAATTTTCCTTCAATTTCATCTAAAATACCATCGTTATCGGCGTCAAAATCTTTAAAATCAAATTGCCCATCTGCATCCGTATCTGCTGGAATGGCTCCAATAAAAGGTTGACCTTCTGTAATGTCTAAAATACCATCTCCATCACTGTCAAAATCCAAGAAATCAGGTATCCTATCATTGTCAAAATCAAGGTTACCTTCAATGAAATCTGCGATACCATCATTGTCAGCATCGTTATCAATCCAGTTGCCAAATCCATCATTATCTGGGTCTGAGCTAGATTCATAGATGTCTAATATCTTATCATTATCAGCATCAAGATCCAGGAAAGACCCAAATCCATCTTTATCGTGATCCTCATTTGTTTCAATTAAATCTGGGATTCCATCACCATCAGAATCGCCGTCGATATAATTGGGTTTTAAATCTTCATCGAAATCTTGATTTGTTTCAATTGAATCTGAAATCAAATCATTGTCGGAATCCAAATCTCTAAAATCAAACTGACCATCGTTATCGGTATCAACAGGCATTTCGGTTGTTCCGTTTTCAATTCTGTCAATGATCAAATCTCCATCTGAATCTTTATCTTTATAGTCAGGGAATAAATCAGAATCTGTGAAAACAAGCTGGTATCCAGAAGCACTATTCGCCAAAAGAGGCACACCAGCCCCGGAAACACTTACTTTACCCAAACCAACTTTACCATTTCTATCTGGATCATAGCCATTATTTTCAATGATGTCAAGAATTTTATCATTATCTGAATCATAGTCATAAACATTGGCATAACCATCTCTGTCTAAATCTAAGAGTACATCCAATCCATCATTTTCATCAATATCTAGCACCCCATCATTGTCTGAATCTTTATCCAAATAATTCGGAACTCCATCACCATCAAAATCCAAGGCTCTTTCAACATAATCAGGGATACTATCTTGGTCGGCATCTCCTAATTCAACAATTACTTTAATCCATTTAGAGGCTGATTTATTTCCGTTTTCATCCACCAAATATGCCTCAATCCAATTTTCACCAATATCATTGTTGTTAAACAATGCTTTGGTATATTGAACCGCACCAACTTTACAATTATCTGTTGCACTTAGTACAAAATCTTTGGGATATAAATGAGCAAAGCCTGCTGTATCTATAAAAATAACCGCATCTTTCTGATTGAAAATTGGAGAAATTGTATCTAGAATTCTCACACTAAACTGTTGAGAGGTAAGGTTTCCATTTTTGTCAATTGCAGTTAATTTAACCAACTTAACCCCGATATCGCTACAGGTAAAAATTGAATCAGAAAGGAATAAACTCTGAATGCCACAATTATCAGAGCAAAAAGAAGCAAAAACATCTTTCGATAATTTAACAGAACCATTTTGTCCCAAATAAAGTGTTTTATTTTCAGTGAAAACTTTCGGTGAAATGGTATCAAACACTTTAAAATTCACAATGGCAATTGCAAAGTTTCCAGAGGTATCTGTAATTGAATACAACAACAATTTATTGCCAACATCGCTACAGTTGAAATTGTATTGACTAAGTGCCCTATTTTTAATTCCACAATTGTCGTAACTGCCGTTATCAAAGAAATCTGCAGCGACAGAGAACTGCCCAGTTTTATCTAGGTAAATATTTCTATTTACGGTTTTAATGACTGGCCTAATTGTGTCTAAAACAGTTACTTCAACATTCGAAATGGTAGAATTCCCCGATTGATCAGATGTTTTAAATTGAACAGTTTTCTTTCCCAGTTCATAGCAGTAAAAACGATCCTTATTCAATGCATACTTTTGAACACCACAATTATCAAATGTGCCATTGTCGACATCGTAAATTGACAACACAGCGAATCCAAAATTGTCGAGATAAACCGAGGTATTTCTTGTTTTATTAACCGGTTTGGTTGTATCGTAAACGGTTAATGGAACAGACATTTGCACTGAATTTCCGCTTGGGTCAGCAACCGTATAAACAACTGTATTACTACCCAAATTACCACATGTAAATACCGATTTGCTGATAGATTTTGACGCTATCTTACAGTTATCAAAACTACCATCATCAAAATCCGTTGGAGACAATACTGCATAACCATATTGATTCAAAAACAAGGATACATTTTTAACCTTGATTGATGGTCGAGTAGTGTCAATCACAGTGACTTTAACCGATTGACTGGTTGAATTTCCTGCTTTATCTAAAATGGTGAAATTTACAAAATTTGTCCCTATATCATTGCAGTCGAATTGCTGTTGACTGATAGAATATGAAACAATACCACAATTATCATAGCTGCCATTATTGACTTCATTGGTGGTAATTTTACCTATACCAGAAGAATTCAAATAGCAATTGATATTTTTGTAAAGAATCACCGGTTTTACTGTGTCAATTACATTTACGGTAACACTTTGTGAAGAAAGATTTCCTGAATTATCTTTCACTCTAAAGATCACTTGATTCACCCCTAAGTTGCTACAATTAAAGGATGATTTCGAAATGGTTACCGAATCAACTTTGCAGTTATCGTAACTTCCTTTATTGATTTGTGAGGCCAATAAAGTTGCGGTACCAGATGCATTGAGGTAAATATTCACCGATTGCGATAAAATAACAGGTTTTACCGTGTCTTTAACCAGAACTTGAGTTGATTTTGCAAAGGTATTTCCACTTAAATCCTTGGCAGTTACCACAACTGAATTAAATCCTAATTGATTACAATTAAAGGATGTCTTAGAAATGTCAATTGAAGAAATTTCACAGTTATCATAGATACCCGAATCCAACTGATTGAGTTGTAAGGCCACGGTTCCTGAATTGCTCAAATAAATTGTTGGTTTTTTGAGGGACATTGAAGGTCTTGTGGTATCGAGATATTTGAGGTAATAGTTTAGTGTATCGGAGCAATAGTTTTTGTCTCTTAAAGAAATAGAATACATACCTTTAGGCAAATTCTTGTATGAAGAATCGCTCTGAAAAGGCTTGCTGTTTAACTGAAAACCATAAGGTTTAATACCACCTGTTGCACTTAATTTAATTTGTCCGGTTGTATCCGCAAAACAAACAGGAAAATTGCTTGATTTTAAAGATAATTGCAATTGTGCTGGTTGATACACTTTTACTGTATCAGTAGAACTACACTGGTTAGCGTCCAATACTGTGAAAGAATATGAACCTACGTCAGCCGATACAACATTCTGAGTAGCGGCATATAATGCCCCAGAATTGTCTAACCATTCGTAAGAATATGGCGTAGTACCACCAGTAACGCTCAATGATAATGAACCTTTTAATCCATAACAAGAAGGTTGAATCACTTTTTTCGAAACGGTTAATACCTGTGGTTGGGTGATTGCAATTGTATTGGAATCTTTACACCCTTTGGAGTCAGTAATTTTCACTTTGTAATTTCCGGCCCCTAAATTTTTATTGGTTACCGAATTCGAAGTGTATGCACTTGGTCCAGAAACAGTATATACCCAAGGGAATGTCCCCCCAGAACCAAATAATGTAAAACTACCATTTTTTTGATTGAAGCATTTTACATTGGTTGAAACATACGCAAGTTCTAATTCTTGAGGTGTATTTACGGTGTATGTTTTAGAAAGATTGCAACCATTGCTATCTGTAATGATGACAGTATAATTGCCAGAACTCAGGGCAGAGATATCTTTAGTTTTACTACCAGAGGCCCAAGCATAACCATAGGGTTTAAATCCACCACTAATGGTTTGTTCAATTTTACCATTGGACAATCCGTAACATGTAACATCTGTAATTTTTGCAGATGCATTGATTTGACTTGGTTCAGATACAAAAGCCTGATTGCTGGCCAAACAACCACTAGAATCCGTTACAGAAATTTGAAACAAACCGTATGTCGCATTGTAAATATTTTGATCTGTAGATTGATAAGAATTAGGACCAGACCAATTGAAATTGTAAGGTTTTCGTCCCCCAAAAATCTCTGTGATAATATTTCCGGAAGCGCTGTTATAACAAAGTGCATCTTTTACAGACTTGATACTCACACTTAACTGAGATGGCATAACAATCACAAAAGAATGAGAAGACTCACAGTTGGCCGTATCCTTCACCGTGACGCTGTAACTGCCTTGTGATAATCCAGTTATAATATTTGAACTGGAGCTAAACCCAGAAGGGCCCGACCAAGAAATTGAAAATTGCCCGATACTACTACTCACGTTTAGTTTGGCCATTCCATCTGATGAACCGAAGCATTTTATATCACCTTTTGACAATGTGCTTGTTAAGCTATACAAGGGTGATAAATTGATTGATGTATCAAATAAACAACCATTACCGTCTTTTACTTCTACTTTGTAATTTCCAGCATTTATATTGGTTAAATTCTTACTTGAAGCCGTAAAACCAGCGTTGTTTGACCACATATATGTATAACCACCAGATCCACCACCAACGTTAATTGAAATAGAACCAGTTGCCGTTGCCACACATTTTGGTTGTAAAACAGAAGTTGTTAACTGGATTTTCTGCGCTGCCGAAATAAAAACCAACAATGTGTCTGTTTTATTTTTATCATCTTTCACTAAAAAGTTATAAGCTCCAGGAGCCAACGAGTCAAACTTTTTGGAAGACTGAAAAGACTGCCCTACTATTTTAAATTGGAAAGGTGAAGATCCACCGGTTACCTTTAGTTCTGCCGTACCATTGTTGGCACCAATGCATGTTTCTGCTGTTTTCGAAAGTAAGGAAAGTTTTAATGGGCTACCACCATACACAGCATTGCATAGGAATAATCCAACAATTAAAAATGTCCATTTCCCAATAAAATGATTCATGTTAAAATTACTTTTTATCATCTGATTAGGCTAATTTTTTTGGTGAAACTAAATTGCTTATTGTATAAATCTCTGACTCTCACAATAACTTCATAATTTGCAGAAGGAAGTTGTAGTTGACTATTATTTAATGAACCTTTCCAAGCTTCGTTAATGTCTAATGTTTCAAAAACTTTTAATCCATGTTGATCAAAAATGGTCATTGAAAAGTCTTTTATGGAGTGAAAATGTCCAACTACATTATAATCATCGTTGATACCATCATTGTTAGGACTAAATGCGGTAGGAAATAAAAGGTTAAAATCAGGCCAAACTCTTACTGTTTTATGTGTAGTATCAACACAACCATCAGCTGATGTAACAACCAATTGAACGTTAAAATCTCCTGTATCTAAATATCGATTTTTCGGATAAGTTTCAAAACTTGTAGAATTCTGGGGGTCTCCAAAATTCCATTCATATGAAACCGCATTGTCACTGGAATCCATAAATTGAATGGTATCTTTTAAAATGGTTGCTCTAGGTGTAAGTACAATAATTCTTGCAAATGGTTTAGGGAAAATAACAGTAGAATCTCGGTATTTTGCACTGCACCCTTTGTTAGACTTAAGAGTCAAATTGATATAATATTTACCAGGATAAATATACTTATGCGTAGGATTTGAATCTGTGGTATTTCTACCATCACCCAAATTCCATTCATATTTTTCTATTGTGCCAGCAGAAATTGTGGCATTGGCTTGGATTAATGAAGGTGTATTTTGACACACATTTGGAATTGAAATACTGGCCAATGGGAATGGATTTACGGTTACGTAGGTAGAGGCAGTATCCATACATGCAGAGTCATTCTCAACGATTAATTCAACAAGTTGTTTACCTGGATATTCATAAACAACTTCTTGTGACCCCCCTGTGCGTAAATCCAAATATGGTCCATCATGGAAAATCCAACTTTCCTCCGGAATTGAATTCCCTGAAGACAAATTGGTAAAATAAAATTTATTTGTTTCCAAACACTGTTCAATTTTATCAGAAAGAATTTTTGCAATTGGCGCTTCATTGACAATCACTTTTGATACCGCAGTATCTCCACAACCAAAACTGGTATGCTGTATATACTTCACTTTATATTTCCCTGGTAAACCAAAAGTGTACTTCAATGTATCTAAATTCAATACGCTAACTTTGTCTAATTCCCATTTTTTCAAAACTACATCCGACATACTTTTGGATGCATAAAATTCGAATTTTTGGTCATTCTGACAATAAGAAATTCCAGACTGAGTAAATTGGGCTTTAGGCATAGGCACCACACGTACAAATCCAAAACTCTTATCCTGACATAAATTCTCCGTAGTAGTTGTTAATTCAACCTTAAACAAACCGGTATCATAATATTCGTATGTTACAGGCCTCACTGCAAAAACAGTGTCTATAGTTCCATCTCCAAAGTCCCAAGAAAGGATTGAGAAATTTTCACCTTCAAGTCTTGAATTATTGCCAAAAGTGAATTTATTTCCTCGTAAACACTGAATGGTATCAAACAACTGAATGGCAGATTTCCCTTGAGGATACACAGTCACTTTTTTAATAAATGAATCGGTGCAACCTTCCGAAGTAATACCCAAAAGGGTAATAGTTTTCATTCCATCGGTAGAAAAAGATTTATCTGGTCTAAATTGATTAGACGTTGTACCGTCCGAAAACTTCCAAATATATTCTACTTGCTCAGTTCCATTGTAAACCGAAGTATTGTCTGTTTTGAATAGATTATCACTAAAACACGTGCTGTTCTGATTGGTAATAAATGAAACTACTGGTTGCTCTGTGGTTTTTATCCATTTAGAAACAGTATCAAGACAACTGAAGTTCGATGTCATTGTTAATATAACTTTGAAAAAACCTGCACTTGAATATGTATGTCTACCAATTAAAGATGATTGAATACTATTATCTCCAAAGTTCCAATTAGCAACCATCTTTCCATCAGTAATTTTTGAATTATTCAAGAAAATAAAATCATTGCCTTTTAAGCACTGAATAGAATCATTCACAAAAAATTTGGCCGTTGGATTTGGTTTTATTGAGATAGGTAAATTGAACGAATCTAAACAGCCTTTATTACTGTTTACTTTTAATTTCACCACCCTACTTGATGGGAATGTGTATGACTTTTTAGGATTGAGAATATTGCTAGTAGTTGAATCTCCAAAATTCCAGTTGTAACTCAAAGTGCCCGAAGAGATAGTTGAATTATTTGTGAATTGGAAATAATTCCCTTTGTAGCATTGCATTTGATTGTTTACCGAAAATTGAGCTGTTGGTTGTGCGTATACACTTACTTGCTTTGTCATTGAATCTGAACATCCAACTGAACTTTTTGCACTCAATTTTATTTTGTAAACCCCAGCATTTGAATATGTAACCGATGGACTTGTTCCGTTAGATTTTTGAACATTTCCAAAATCCCAAGCATAATAAAGTGTTCCTGATGTGATGGTAGACAAATTCGTCAAATTAAATTCATTGTTTCTCAAACACCTCGCAGTGTCCGACAATTTAAAATCAACCACCGGTGTTGGATACACTGTTACAATTTTCTTTACACTATCTACACAAAATTCTGGTGAATTTGCATACAATGTAACTGTATAAGAATTGCTCGAAGTGTAACTCCAAGAAGGATTTTTACTGACATCAGATTTGCCATTTCCAAAACGCCAACCGTAAGTAAGAGCCGCCCCGCCACTGATTGTACTTAAATTATTTGCGATAAACGAATGACCAGCAAAGCATTGACTTAAACTGTTTACATTGAACGACGGTACCGGCTGAGGATGGATTTTTATATTGGTATATACACTGTCTTTACATCCATTTACAGTTTTAACTGCTAATTTGATTAAATATACACCGGCTGAAGGAAATGAACGCTGAACTGATTTTCCGGTATCTGTGCCAATGGTCCCAAACGTCCAATTATAACTCATAGACGAATTATCAGCATTTGTGCTAGTTGAAGCAAACGTAAAATTGTTGTTGTATAAACATTTCGCACTATCTGATTTGGAAATTAAAACTTGTGGTTGAGAATAAACATTGACAAACTTGGAAATAGAATCTATGCAACCGTTGTCGCTTGTTGCAATTAATTTAACCTTAAAATTACCAATAGTCGAGTAAGTTTTAGTTGGCGAATTTAACCCACTACCTAATCCATCCCCAAATGACCAACTATAACTATTGCTTCCAACATTGATAAAACTGTTGTTAGTGAATTTGAATTGGTTGTTGCTAAGACATTGATTCAAGTTTGAAACAGCAAAATCAGATTTAGGACTTGCATAAATCTGAATGTTTTTACTCACAGAATCAGAACATCCATTGGAAGTTTTAACAATCAATTTAATAGGATATAATTTTACAGAACCAAATGTTTTTGAAACATTTAACGAGGTTGCAAAATTAGTGTCACTGTATTTCCAAATGTAAGATAATGACCCACCTGAAAAACCAATAGTTGAATTGTTGGTGAATTCAAACTTCTGATCTTTTATACATTGACTGTTTTTATTGATTGAGAAATCCACAATGGGATCCGGATATACTTGCGCTTTTTGCGTTACACTATCTATACATCCAATTGAATTTGTAGCAATAAGTTTGATAAAGTAGCTACCAGCAGATGAATAACTTTTTTGAACATTTACTTGTGCGCTTATGGCTCCATCTCCTAAATCCCATTTATACACCAATCCTTTTCCATTTAACGCTTGAGTGGTGTTGGTTAAAATAAAAGTATCAGTGTTGTTGCATTGAAATTGTGGTTTCGTGAATGTAAATGATACTTTAGGATTGGCTGTTACCAATGTTGGGATAATCAAACTATCAGAGCATCCAAATTGGCTCGTGGTTTTTAATTTTACCGCATAAGAACCATAACTGGCGTATGAAATGTTTGGATGAGCACTATTAGAAACGTTTCCATCACCAAAATTCCATGCATAACTCAAACTTCCGCCACCAGTTACAATTGAACTATTGTTGTAAAATTGAAATGCGTTTCCTACAAAACACTGTGTATCATTGTTAATTGCAAAATTCGCTTTGGGTTTGGGCATCAACCGAATGCTCTTTTCCATAGAATCAATACAACCAAAAGTTGTAGTAGCAAAAAGCTTGGTTTTCAATATTCCCGTTGTGCTGTATTTTTTAGTTACAACAGAACTGTTTGAAACAGAACCATCTCCAAAATCCCACGACAATTTAATTACCCCACCTCCTGATTTCACCTTTGATGAATCAGTATAAACGAAAGAATTATTATTGACACATTGTACTGAATTATTGATTCCAAAATTGGCAACTGGCTGCGGAATTACCTGAACTATGGAATAAGCCGTATCTGCGCAACCAAATGAATTGGAAGCAATAAACCTAATGTTCTTTTGTCCGTCTTTGGTGTATTTCTTATTTGGATTGGCCGTTGTTGCAATGGTAGAGTCACCAAAATTCCAATAGTAGTTCAATCCACTTACTATTGAGTTTGAAATACTTCTGTCGGAAAAATTAAAACTATTACCCGATAAACACTGCGTGTTATTATCAATTGTAAAATCTGCTGTAGGGGTAGGATTAACTGTTAATTGTGTAATTGTACTATCAATACATCCATATTGATTAAAAACCGTTAACACTACATTATATTTTCCAGGAGTTCCATAAGAATGTTTCACTTGAGAGAACGAAGAACTCGGAACAAACATAGTATCTGATCCATCAGCAAAATTCCATTTAATTTTACTCGTAATAGAACCAACTGACTTTGAAGAATCTCTCAAAATAAATTGATTTCCCTTAAAACATTTCGAAATGTTAGGAGTGAATATACGGGCCGTTGAAGCTGAATATAATTTAATTTTTACAGTGTCACCACCTTGGCAATTTTCTTTACCAACTTTGGCAAACAATTGAATTTCTTTGGTACCACCTGAAGTAAATCTTTTAACTACCAATGAATCAGTGCTTTGAGTGCCATCAGGGAATTTCCACAAATAACTTTCTATTTTTTGACCGCCAACTTCGACACCTTTCAATAACAATGATTTATTAACGCAAGTATCATTATTGATCTTCTGAATGACAATTGATGGACTTTGTTGCACCTTGAAAAGTTTAGAGGTAGAATCTGAACAACCCAAAGGAGAAATAATTTTCAATGAAACAGTGTAAGATCCAGGCGCACTTTTAGAATACACCAATGTGGAGTCTGTTCCCAACACTGAATTTCCCTCAAACCATTTTACATTATAATTACTTTCCCCAGCAAAATATTCGCGCTTAAGGTTAAAATCAATTAAATCCGCTTGACATTTTCCTGAAATATTAGAAGTAATGATGGCATGCGGATTTTCATGAATGTGGGCAAAACGTACAGATGAATCAATACAACCATATACCGATTCAACAACTGAAATTACTTTAATTGCACCGGTGTCGTTCATCGAAAACTTCAAAGCCGGTTGATTTTGCTGCCAATACAACGTGTCTACTCCGTTTTTTGAATACACACGATACTGAATTAAGCCAATTGTATCTGATGCTCCAGCAGTTGAAGAATCCGAAATTTCAAATCTATTTCCTATCAAACACAAAGAAGAATCTTTGAAACCAAATTTGGCTGTTGGTTTTTGCGTGTATATGATTGAAAAACTGGTATCCGATATACATCCATCATTCGTAATTGTCACCTGTTTTACAATATGACTGCCACTCAAACTTGGTAAATATGAAATTCTATTTCCAAATACTGAATCTGTTCCGTCTACTAACCAAAATTGTTTTTGTATTGATTTTGATGGGTTCAAAGATTGAAGTATCGCGCTATCTAATGTTGCAACAAAAAAGTTGATGCTGTCAACAGTGTATGAATTATCACAAAAACGGGTGTTAGAATTTGTTGTTGTAAATATTTTGGGGGATGGAAATACGCTAGCAAACAAAAACGTATCAAAAACACAACCTTTGGACGTTTGTAATGTCAATTTTACTTTGATAGAATCATTATCTACATTGAATTTTTTGGAAATCTGTGCCAAACCACCAACATTGCTCTGATCAATACTCCAATTTCGGTTGTAAGAAATGTTTGTATTGGTACTGTCGGTAAAAATAAAATCATTCCCTTGAAAACATTGTTTTAATGGGGTGTTGCTGTAAATTTTTGGCACCAACCCATGAACAATCAAATTGCTTGATGTTGAATCCATACATCCACTGTCGTTTTGAACCACCAATTTCACTGTAAAACTCCCACCTAAATTGAAAGAATAAGTTAAATTTGTGTCTGTAGAAACCAATTGATTGCCAATAAACCATTTAAAATTTAAATTCATTCCTGCAGTATCGGAACTGCTGTTTTTGAATTCAAAAGAATTACTTGATAAACATTGTGTATCAGGTTTTATTGAAGTAAATTTTGCAACCAATGAATCACAATTTGATCCATATTGATAGGATGAATTTCCACCCATAAAGCGGGTATTTTTTGCATTTAAAAAAAATACCAAATTGTTGGTATTTTTTGCGAAAAGTGCGTTGAGACCAAAAACATTGCAGAAAAATGCAATCATGAACAACCTGAAAATCAATTTCCTAGGCCCACTAATTGATTGATATTCTGTATAGTTAATTGATTTATATCGAATTACTTGCGACATTGACTGACAATTTTACAAAAAAAAATCGAAGTATTTCTACTTTTTGAATTATTTCTATCAAATCAAATAATTATTTTTTTCATCGGTTAATGTTTAAGTTTGTATAAATTTATACCATGCAATTGAAGAAAAAAATTGTACCCTTTTTAATCCTATTTGTGTTATTTAATCCGTTTTTTGTTGAGGGACAAAATCCTTTGTTCCGACAAATTTATACCCACAGATATTTAACCAATCCATCGATGGTGGGAATGGGGTCTTTAGAGGGCTCATCGGTAAATCGTATTGCTTCAGGAACAAAAGCGCAATGGTTGAGTATCGATTCAAGACTTGTAACACAATCCTTTTCTTTCGATGCTCCAATAGCAAATAACAACTCTTCTTGGGGTGCAGGATTGTTTTTAACCGATTTACACTCTGGAGGTGCTGAGCAATCAAAATATTCTCATTTCTCAGGTTCTTTGAATTACGCTTATACAATTCCATTGAAAAAACTCAACCTTAGATTTGGACTTTCTGCGCAATATTCTTCGTTGAGTTTTGGTGCAAATCAATTCCAATGGGAAGATCAAATAAATGCTGATTTGACAGGATTTGTAAATCCAACTATTGAACCTTTACAAAAACAAACTAAAAATGTGGTTCATGCTTCAGTTGGGGCTTTGGCTTATGGAAAAAAAGGATTTTTGGGGATTTCTGTTTTCAATGTGAATGAACCTTCTATTTCATTTTTTGAAAATCAAAATCAAACATTAGAACGTAAATTTTTGATTCATGGTGGACTTATGCTCAATCAATTGTTTGAGCACGCTGTCATTATTCCTCACTTTTCTTACAGTGTACAAGGAGCGATTTCTTCTGCTCAACTTAATATCAATGCAAAATTAGACAATCTGCAATTGGGTTTAGGCAGCCAAAGAATGAATGGATATAACAATACAGCTTGGGCAATTACCAATTATCTGGGATATCGTTATGATAAGTATTTTATTGGTTACAGCACAGATTGGAACTTGAGTTTCAATCTAGGTTCAATTCCCGTAACACACGAAATTTCAATTGTAATTTTACTCAATAAAAAAGTTAATAATCAAGCAGTAAATCCGTTACCTGAGATGTAAATTAATACATCCTACCCAAATTAATTGCAAGTCCTACACCCAATACTTGCATGAATTGAATTCTTGGGCCCTTGCGACCATCAGGTCCATCAAACATAATATCATCATCATATTTTAAGTTCAAAATGATATTGGTGGCAATGTATTCATTTAATTTGATATTGATATCATTCTGCAAATTGACATCCACCCTAGACGCATTTTTTAGGTAATTATTAAACAACTCTAATGTAGATTGTATACTAATATTTTTGAGCACTCTGGGTTCGTAAAATTGTACTTTCACATATCCCCCCATCTCAGCCATGTGCTTTTTAGCATCATTTAAATATTTGCCCGTTGTGTAATCAAATTCTGCAGGCGTTATCCCGCCAACACCCATATTAGCCAATAATTGATTGTTTACAATGATGTTTTTACTGGAAATTGGACCAATGAACACACTCAACTTAGGACTTGGATTGTAATCAATTCCAATAGAAGAAATAAATGTAGCTGGAGCAAAAAAATCAGAGGCCTTGAAATCAATCATCTGATCTTCAATTGAATTATAGCCAGGTTGAAACTGTGTTGAACACGATGTAATGATGGTATAATTCCAATTTTTTGTAGCCCTAAAACCTAATTTAGTAGAAAAAGAAATTCTATCATCGTTTTTGTACCATGTAGAAGTATTTCCTTGCAATGACAATCCGTAATTAATATCCAATACATTCTGCCAACTAATTGATTGATTGGCGAATCCAAGATTTAAATTCAAACCAGTTGTAAGAGATATTGAATTAATTCCACCCTGCTGCCAATTTGAAAATTGACTCTGATTGGTTGAAATTGCCGATGTACCATAAAATGTCCATTTTCCAGTGGTATCTCTATTTCTAATCTTTTTTGGCGCAGTTTCTACTATAGATTGAGTCGAATCATTCTGAGCATAAACAACCTGAGAATTTGAAAAAATGGAAATGTATAATAGTAAGTACTTTGTTATTTTGAACTGCATATTAAAATTGATGGTACAATGTTATTGTTAAAATGTGAAATTTACAAACTAGGATTTTTGTCATGAAAATGTAATATTTGCTTAACTCACTAACTTTTATCCTAAAAAGGTAGTCACTTTGAACAGTGGAATCTCGCAAATCGCTCAATCAAACACGCACGACTAAAGTAAATCATAATTTATTATATTTTATTTTAGTTTTTTCTTCTTTTTTTACCATCAACCTGAAATCTCAATCCGTTTGTAACAACGGAATGATGAAAAAATACATCACCTTAACAGAAAAAATTACTGGATCAGCAAAAATTTCTGCAATTACCAGTCATAGCATTGTAAGTGTTCCTGGTGGATTTTGGTTTGGTGGTGTTGCAACATTAACAGGAGGAAATATTGAATTTTTCTATGCCAAATCAGACGATACTGGTAAACTTTTGTTTCTTAAAACTGTTGGACTTACCTCAAACGAAGGTGGTTTTTCCATTAGATTATCGGCAACACCTTCTGGTGGCGTTATTATAACAGGACAAAGCAACAACACCACCATTTCATCAAATCTGGGGGCCATTGTTTCAGTTGACAATCAAGGAAATGTAAAATGGTACAGAAGAACTCCAAGTGCAGGAAATAATGGATATCTCGATGCCATTAGAGCCGTTACCGTTGACCCAAATGGCGATGTTATAGTAGCCGGAGATGCTCAACAATATTCTAAACTTAATTATTCTCGTGTTTTAGTTGTAAAATTAGACAGTAACGGCAATAACATTTTTACAAATCAGGTGAATATGTCTGTAGCCGGGAACAATCAACAAACCCACCCTACCCAAATTATTTCTACACCTTTTGGCTACTTAATAGGTGGTTGGATTACAAACACTGTAAACCCTTTCCTACTATTAATCAACAAAAGCACAGGAGCCGCTGTAAATTCGGTATATTTATCTGGAACTAGCAACCATAGTGCCGACAAAATTATTTTCACCCCATCTGGTAAGGTGTATTTAATAGGTTTTACCAATAGAAATGGAACTCCCGATGGTTGGGTTGCGGCTGTAAATATCACCACCGGCACTATTTTGTGGCAAAAAGGCATTGCCACCACCGGTGGAGCCAATGACTATTTTAATCACGCATACCTCGATAAAAATATCATTTATATGTCAATGCAAACCAATGGATTAGGTGGAGGTGGATTGCGTCAGGGATTTGTTGGCATTGATACAAACGGTACATTACAGTCTGGAAATTCAATTTATTTTGGAACCAGAAGATTCAGTACCTCAAATGCCGGCATGGACTTTGATGTACTTAAAACAAATGGAACTGTATTTTTTGGGCAGGACAATGGGGCTGCCGGAGCGAGATTAAACTTAGCCATTATGAGTCCATGCTCTACAGCAAGTTGTGCAAATCACACCCAAAATTATACTACTTTTAACACAACATTGACTCCGGCAGCTGTAACTGCAACGGATTATTCACAAGGAACATTAACCACGGAATCGCCTACAACCACTTTAATTCCAATGAATATTAATGTGGAATGTAGACAAGCTTGCGTGATGCCTAAAAATTTATTGGCCGATACAACACTGTTGTGTTCAGGATCAGGATCTGTGAATGTAAACCCTGTTCAAACTGCAACAACATGCACCTATTTATGGAATGACAATGATGCAAATGCAGCCAAAACATTCTCGTCAGTTGGAACTTACTATTTGACTACCACCAATAGTTGCGGATCTATCAAAGACACCTTAGTAATTATTGCGGGAAATGTCCCTAAGTCTCCTTCATTTAAAGATACAACATTCTGTTCCCTTGGATGGTCACTATACAAAAATATCGCACAAACTGGCTGTACATATATATGGGACAATGCAAGTACAAAGAGTTATAGAACCTTTACCACTCCAGGTAAATTTTGGTTAGAAACTACAAATAGCTGTGGTAAACGCATTGATACAATTACAATAAAACAAGGAGCTGTGGTTGTAATGCCTCCAAAATTAAAAGACACAGGAATTTGTATTGGGGAAACCATCATTGTAAATATTACGGCCAAGCCCTTTCATTCTTATTTGTGGGACGATGGTGACACCAATGCAACAAGAGGATTCACCTATGCAGGGATGAAATACCTCACAATTTCTACAGCTTGTGAAACCAAATATGATTCATTTAACATTGTGCTTAGAAAAAAACCAGTTAAATCACCCATAAAAGACACTGTATTTTGTTCAAGACCAATTTTATATACCACAAATGCTTCTCAACCAAATTGTAGTTATTTGTGGGATGATGGGTCAACAAGTCCTATTAAAACATTTACCAAAGAAGGAAAATGGTGGGTAACTACTTTCAACAGATGCGGAAATAGAGCAGATTCTATCCAAATTTACAAAGATACCACCCCAGTAAAGGTATTAAACGATGATGAGTATTTTTGTCAAGGATCTCCTTTGGTCATTAAAGCACCGCAACCTTTTAACGGCAAATTCACCTATACATGGAGCAATGGAGACAAAGGTCCTGAAACTATCATACCATACTCAACCACAGTTTCATTAATCACCTCTAATTCATGTGGAACTAGAACTGATTTTGTAAACGTACACAGCTACAGATGTGATTGCGATTTTTATGTACCAAATGCATTCACACCTGGAAATGCTGACAATTTGAATGACGGTTGGTATCCACGTTTTGATTGCCCAGTAAAATCTGGTTATTACTCTATCTACAACCGCTGGGGAGAGTGTATTATCGATAAAAAACCTTTAAACGAACCTTGGGATGGCAGAACCATTGGCGGAGATTTAGTTCCAGATGGAGTTTACGCTTTCATCGTTCATGGATTGTACGAAAATTCTGTAACAGGCACAAGAACCTTCGATAAATTCGGAGATTTAACCGTTTTATCAGGAAAAAAACCTTAAAACTAAACTAAATAACTATATGAAATTAACTTACAAATTAAAATTTACCTCTTTCATGACACTACTAATTTTGGCGATTTCCAATCTTAGTGCTCAGGCTGAGGTAAAAACGGAAGACCTAGAAACTGCAGCATTTCCGCCAACTGGATGGGCAGGAATTGGCAATCCAAATTTATGGAGCCGTAGAACGGGTGCTCAAACTACCCCAACTTGTAACCCACATGGTGGTAACGGATTATTGCGATTTGCTGCTAGAAATTCATTTGCTCCGGGCACACAACAAACTTTATCATCTCCTTTAATGGATTTGAGTGCAAGAGGTTCTGGAAACTCTTATTTTAGCTTTTACATTTACAGAGACACTACCTACAACCAAGCGGATAGTATCACAGTTTACATTAATACTGCTAGATCACTTACAGGTGCCAAAAGATTAGGCGTTGTTGCACGTTATGCGAAATTAAACGTACCCGATATTGTATCTGAAGGATGGCAACAATATTCTTTTGCAATACCTGCAAGCTACACAGGAACAGTGAATTATATTTTGATCCAAGCAACTGCTAGATCAGGTGGAAACCAAGGTGGTAACATTTATCTAGACGATTTCGAATGGCAACATTTTCCAACTTATTGTTCTGGAACTCCAACAGCTGGAGCTATAACATCTAACCCAACCAAAATTTGTGCAGCATTCGGACAAGCTACTTTCACCATTGCTGGTAACACAAATTCCTACGGAACTAGCATTCAGTGGCAAGCGGCAACCACAGCTACTGGCACATTTACCAACTTTGGTACAGGTAATAACCCCGTAACCGCTAACTTAAATGCTACCCGATTTATTAGAGCCATCATTACTTGCTCAAAATCAGGTGAGTCAGATACCACTGCAGTTATTGAAGTAAAAACAAATGCTGGTATTGCCCCTACCCTTACTGTTACACCAAATTTTGGTTCAATTTGCCCAGGCGGAAATGCAGCTAAATTGGTAGCAACTGCCTCTGGAAATTCAACACTTTCATGGTCTCCCGCTACAGGTTTAAATACCACAACCGGAGATACCGTTTATGCCTCACCTACTGCATCTACTGCATATACCGTTGTAGCAACTGATACCGCAGGTTGTACTGCAACTAGAACCGTTAACGTTGTACTTGCAAACAATCCAAATGTTACATTAACCTTTCTAGACTCAAATATATGTGCTGGCGATTCGGTGCAAGTAACAGCTGCAAGTGGAGGTTTTGGTAATCAATATCTTTGGTCTGATGGCAAAAAAACAGCAGCAACTTTTGCAAAAGCTTCTGGAACTACACAATACAATGTCAAAGTAACCAACAACCAAGGTTGCTCAACAACAAAATATCAAAATTTCTATGAAGTAATTAAAGTTAAAGCCAGTTTTACATATGTTCAAAATGGCTTAACTTTTGACTTTAAAAATATCTCTACGGGCGGTAAAGATTTCCATTGGTTCTTTGGTGATGGTGACGAAAATTTCCAAGAAAACCCTACTCACACCTACAGCAAACCTGGTCCAGTTGAAGTATTATTTATTGTAAATTCTCCTCCATGTGGTGGCGATACTTTCCGTCAATACATCAACCCTCAACCACCAAGTTCTTCAGCTAAAAATCATGTATTACCTGGTGTAATGGTTTATCCTAACCCTTCTAATGAGCAGTTAACCATTTTCATCCCTCAAGAAATTGGAACTAGCACCATTCAAATTAGAAATACACATGGACAAATTGTTTCAAGCAAAATAATCAATTCCAACAAAAGAGAAATTTCTCTCAATACCAAATATTTTGCCGACGGACTTTATTTCTTGGATGTAATTGCAAACAACCAAAAAGATACTTACAAAGTGCAAATAATTCATTAAACGTTTTATAAATTCCAAAAAAAAACCCTTGGAAATCCAAGGGTTTTTTTATTTAAAATCCACCACCCGGTGGATGAATTCCCGGAGGTGGCATCATCCCTCCTGGAAACATCATCATCTTTTTATCTTTCGAATCTTTCGAATCATTTCCCAATTGTTTCAATGTATACGTATATGTAATCATTGCATACCTCGTGAGTACTCTTGCTTTAACATCCTCAAAATAAGTTTGAGTAACATTTCTGGCAATTGATCTGTTTTGATTCAACATATCATAAACACTCAATCTCAATTCACTTTGATTCTTCTTGCCAAATTTCTTGCCGAAACCCATGTTCCAAAGTACATAAGACTGATTTAACGTATTCGTTAATCCTGTGTACAATTGATGCGTCAAATCACTGCTGATGACCCATTTTGAATTTGGATTAAACGACAATCTTAGTTGTGTGTTTTGATTCACATAACTCTGATCCATCGATTTTTGAAGCGTATTTTGAACAAAACTTAAAGTAGAATTGCTCATTACCGTGATATCCAATTTACTCATATTCGTTCCCAATACTAGTCCGAAATTTGCCGATGGATTACGCGCATAATTTTCTTTCACCTCCATTTGTCCAATCTTGATTTGACTCGGTGTTTGACTGTAATTCACTCCGCCATTTAAATTGACATTCAACTTTCCTTTAAAAAACGGTTTCCCATAGTTTCCAAAAATTCTTAAATTGTAATACCCATCCATGTTCACGGTTTGAGTTAATTGAGAACCCGGATTAATATGCACTTTGGTGGAATCCTTCAAAAAAATGTCCATGGCGCCTGCACCCGCAATGTTTGTCAAAGAAGTAATATAATCCTTGGTATAAGTTGCATTGATCATAAAGAAAACATTGCTCGATTTTTCCATGTCCACAGAAAAATATCTCATCGTTAAATTGTGCTGATAATCTTGCACCAAATCTGAATTTCCAATGCTCAATTGTTGCAAATTTGAATTGTTCAATACCTCCTGCAACTGATCGATTGAAGGCGCATTGTTGCTCGTTCTATAGTTTATTCGAACATTCTTTTTCATGCCCAACTTGTATCGCAAACTTGCATTTGGCAATACCGAATAAAATATACGGTTCACGTTTCCGGCTCTAGGAAAAACCTGATCACCATCCAAACTTGCAACTTGCCCACTCAATCCCAAACTTGCATTCCATTTATAATTTTGAAATTGATATTGTCCACCAACATTGTGACTTGAATAGCCATTGTTGAATTTATTTGAAAGCAAGGTGTCCAATACATACATATTTGACCCATAAACAATTGGAACATTATTCAATCTGTCGCTTTGATTCAAATTGTAGTTCAAATTATAACTCACCGACAATAAATGATTGCTGTCAATTCCCTCCGTAAAGGTCAAATTTCCACTCAATGATTGTCCCCACTTATCTGTATTGATTTTCTGAATTTTCAAGGTATCAAACGAAGACGAACTTGTCAATAACTTGGTGCTGCTCGATATGTCATTTAACCCACTATTTAATGAAAAACCTGGATTTACATTCACAGACAATGTCCTTCCCTTTTTAAGAAAAGAATGCAACCAATTTACATTTACCCCGCCATTTAATCCGCTAGATTCATTTAAATTCAAGTTGCTCAATGAATTGGCGAACAACAGCGGACTTTCCGGGTTATAGGTATTTCCAAACAATGGATTGTTTTTATTGTTTGATTGAAGGGTCAACCTAGGTTGAACAATTAACTTATTCAATGAATCCATTCTCCACTCCAACCGCAAATTAAACCGATGATTCACATTGGTGGTCAAACTAGAATCACTTTCTAAATACCGTAAACCTTCCGCTGCATTGGCACCTGTTATATAATATCGCACAGTAGAACTACTATTGTCGTTCACTGTTCGGTTCAAAAAATAACTACCAGACACATCCAAATTCTTCTTTTTGCCCCATTTGTCCGAATAATTCAATCCCATGGCATTGGTGGTATTGATACCTCCTTGTGAATTCACAAAAAATTGCCCTGGGCTCATAGCACCACCACCAGCACCACCAAACATACCACCGCCCATTCCACCAGTTCCACGCCCGCCACGACCACCACTAGCGCCCATTGCGCCCATGATATCGTCAATTGAAAAATTCTGCTCATTGATGTTATTTACTTGCGATAAAAAAGTAATTCTCTTATCACCTGAAAAATAATTTACATTCAATCCTCCTTTGTATTTGTGCACATCCCCCGTACCATCAAACGATTGTCCATATCCCCCAAAAGCCTTACCAAACATGCCATTTTTGAATCCCATTTTTGTGATAATATTCATGGTTTTCGTTGTATTCCCATCATCGAATCCCGTGAATGCACTTTGATCTGAACGTCCATCAAAAATTTGAATTTTCGAAATAACGTCAGCAGGTAAATTTTTTAAAGCCGTATTGGGATCATCACCAAAGAAAGGTTTTCCGTCAACTAAAACTTTCTTCACCTGTTCGCCTTGCGCTTGTACCTGACCATTGCTTGAAGTTACACCCGGCATTTTCCTCACCAAATCTTCCGCAGTTGCATCTGGATTCACTTGGAAATTTCCCGCGTTCATCTCAGTTGTATCTCCCTTTTGAACAATCAATTTGGTTTTAATTTCTACTGCATCAATTTTGTCTTTTTGCTTCAATAATACAATCGGTTCTAATTTGATTTCAAATCCATTCTCTGAGGGACGGGTGCGCCAATTTACATAATTTTTCTGTGCTACATACCCATCAGCGGAAACCACTAAATACGCCGACATGGCATGCTTTCTATTGCCTCTGCGCGTTGCCCCTTCTTCACCACCACTCACAAACAACGGCATATTGAGCGATAAAGTAAATTCACCCTTATTGTCGGTTTTTACCTGTATCAATTCAGCTTTTAAAACTGCATTTGGTAACTGAATTAACTGTTCTTCGGTAGGACTTGAATAAAACGTATCGGCCATTGAAAAGACTTGAATTTTGGCATTTTTGATTGCAGTTCCTTCAGATCCATTCACCATACCCATTACATTCAGAATCCTTGGCCCATTAAATCCCGCACCATTGTTTCCTCCACCCCAGTTCTGTGAAAACAATTGGCTACAAAAACCAACCAAAACCACAGAAAGTAAAAAATATTTCTTCATTATCTATGGCAAATTTCGCGTTTTTCGTTCGCTATTCGGACTTTTATTGGCGATTCTTTCAAAATTTTCGTCGATTTTTTATTGCGTTATTCGCAAAATTCTCATTCAATATCAATAATTTGATTAGATTCGTGCTATGAGTATTCCAACCATAATTATTGTTGTTCTGATTGTAACATTTTTATTTTCAGGACTTGTTACAGTTCAGCAAGGAACAGTTGCCGTAGTTACCATGTTCGGTAAATATCAACGCATTTTAAATCCTGGTTTGAACTTTAAAATTCCAATTTTAGAAAATATTCACAGAAGAATTTCTACCCAAAATCGCTCAATTGAACTTGATTTTCAAGCCATCACTCAAGATCAGGCCAACGTGTATTTCAAAGCAATGCTTTTATACTCTGTAATTAACAATACTGAGGAAACACTTAAAAATGTAGCCTTCAAATTTGTAAACGAAAGAGACTTCATGACCGCGCTTATTCGAACCATCGAAGGCAGCATTAGAGGCTTTGTGGCTACTAAAAAGCAAGCCGAAATTCTATCCCTCAGAAACGAAATTGTTGAATCTGTAAAACACAATATTGACGATGTTCTGGAAAAATGGGGATACCATTTGCAGGATTTGGCCTTGAACGACATCACATTTGATGAAGCAATTACCAAATCGATGGCACAAGTTGTGGCTTCTAGCAATTTAAAAGCAGCTGCTGAAAACGAAGGACAAGCCTTACTGATCACCAAAACAAAAGCCGCCGAAGCGGAAGGAAATGCCATTAAAATATCAGCTGAAGCCGAAAAAGTTGCAGCCCAAATGAGAGGACAAGGTATAGCACTCTTCAGAAAAGAAGTTGCCCGAGGCATGTCTGAAGCAGCAAACGAAATGAAAACAGCTGATTTAGATTCTTCATTTTTGCTCTTTAGTATGTGGACAGAAGCCATTAAAAACTTTGCAACAGATGGCAAAGGAAATGTGATTTTCTTAGACGGTTCTACCGATGGAATGAACAAAACCCTCAAAGAAATGATGGCCATGAACGCCTTGCATAGCGAAAATTCAACCAAAACAAAAAAACAAGCTTAAAACAATTGTATTCATAGGTTGTTATACAATCTATGAATACAGTTGCCGTAATTTTCCCTCATCAATTGTATCTGAAGAACCCTGTTTTGGCACATGCAAAACAAGTGGTTCTGGTAGAAGAATTTCTCTTCTTCAAACAATATAATTTTCACAAACAAAAATTGGTGTTCCACAGAGCCAGCATGATGCAGTATGCTGAGTTTTTAATTTCTGAGGGACATCAGGTTCAGTACATAGAAGCGCACCAAGAAATTTCAGATTCGAGGTTGTTATTCAAAGAGTTGGCTTTAAAATACAACTACATCCATATTTGCAACCCCTCCGATGATTGGCTGCTTAAACACATTCAAAGAGCCATTCAGAAAACTGCCGTATCGCTTGAAATTCATCCTTCTCCAAATTTCCTGAAACCCATTGATGAAAGTCATGACTTTTTCAATCAAAAAAAGAGGTATTTTCAAACCGATTTTTACAGCGCACAAAGGAAATCTCTCAATATTCTCATGGATGAGAATGGCAAACCTATTGGAGGAAAACTGTCGTTTGATGCCGAAAACCGTAAAACGTTTCCTAAGAACCAAACCATGCCCAAGCTCCCTTTTCCCTCAAAATCAACCGCGGTAAAAGAAGCACAACTATATGTCAACAAGCACTTTGCAAACAACATTGGCCATTGTGAATTTGTTTACAACGAACAATTCTATCCCACCAACCACCGTGAAGCAAATATCTGGTTGGATGACTTCCTGCAACAACGCTTAGGGCATTTTGGCGAATTTGAAGACGCATTTTCAAAACAAGAAGACCAGCATTTTCTATACCATTCTATCTTATCACCATTGCTCAATGCCGGACTGCTAGACCCACAAGAAATTGTGAGCAAAACTCTGAATTACGCAAAATATAACAATATACCGATCAATTCTTTGGAAGGATTTATCCGACAAATTATTGGATGGAGAGAGTTTATTAGAGTGGTTTACAAAAGAGAAGGTTGTAAACAGAGAACCTCCAATTTCTGGAATTTCCAAAGGGAAATTCCTCCTTCGTTTTACAACGGAACTACCGGAATTGAACCTGTTGATGTGGTGATAAAAAAAATTCTCAAAACTTCCTATTCTCACCATATAGAACGACTCATGATTTTAGGGAACTTCTTCATGCTGTGCGAGTTTAAACCCAATGCGGTGTATCAATGGTTCATGGAAATGTATATTGACGCCTACGACTGGGTGATGGTTCCCAATGTTTATGGGATGTCGCAATTTTCCGATGCCGGTATCATGACCACAAAACCCTATTTTTCGGGAAGCAATTACATCATCAAAATGAGTGATTACAAAAAAGGTGATGGACATTGGCAAATCATTTGGGATTCACTTTTTTGGAGGTTTATCAATAAACACCGCACCTTTTTACAACAAAATCCGAGATTAGGAATGCTCATCATCACATTCGACAAAATGTCGGATGAGAAACAGAATCACTACTTAAAAACTGCTGAAGATTTTTTACAGAAGTTAGATTTTCAAAACGCCAACCGTTAACGGATTACTTGCAAATACCCCTGAATAACGTTGTAATTTGTTCTATGCTTCAGTTTGAATAGATATTGACCATTTGGCAATTCATTTCCGTCTGAATCTTTCGCATTCCAATCGTTCTGATAATTTTCAGAGAAATATACCCTCTTGCCGTAACGATCTGAAATGGTTACATCATACATCTCCAATTCACCCAGTTCAATCAAATCCCAAACATCGTTTTTGCGATCACCATTTGGCGTTATAATATTAGGGATTCTAAGTGTTGGTGGATCTGTAACCAGAACTTTTACCGTGTCTCTACCAAAACATCCATTCAAATCGATACCTGCAACCGTGTAAATGGTATCTTTCAATGGGCGAATCAATATTCTGATTCCCGAATCTTTACCTAAAATTCGCGGCCCAACCCATCTTGAAGGCATTGCATTTTTCAATCTCAAATATACCGCCGTGCCTCTGTAAATTGTAGTATCAGAAATAGCATCGAAAATCTTGTTGAATGTAATCACCGAAGTTTGCAATGAATCTTCACAACCAAATGTATCTTTCGCAATAACGCGATAAATTCTGCTATTAAGATTTGCAATTTTTGCGGTGGTTTGCAACAATGGATCATTCCATTGGTAGCTCACCGGTTGGTTGGAAAAAGCGGTTTTCACCTCTATAAATGCATTCGCCGTGCCAAAACAATTGGTTGTATCGAAAGTTGATAAAGCCAAATTGATTTTTGAGGGACTTATTACAATTGCTTCACTCAAAGTAACTGCTGGCGAGCAAGCATCCGACACAATTAGCTGTAACAGTTGAGATGAATTCAAACCAAGCTTGATATTTTGTGATGTAACGGTTGACCCATCTAATTGCCAGTTGTATCTTGTGCTATCGCCGCCTTTTACAGTAAATGAAACATCAAAACTATCCCCCAAACACATTTTTTTGTCGGTTATTGTCCAATTCAATGAAATTGGTGGGAGTTTTTTTATGGCAAATTCAACTGTGTCGTTTTTCAACATACAACCATCGGAAAGCACTGCTTGATAGTTGGTTAACCCCTCATTAGGATCAAGTGTAGGGGTATATCCCACAACTGTAGGATCGCTCCAAGAAACGTAGTGGGTGGCAGTTCTCCCACCGGTGCTTACTAAGTTTAGTGGCAAAGTTTGTCCTACACACAGCATCGTATCATTCACCGTTGAAAGCATCAAAGGCGCTGGAATATTCACCTGTATGCTGTCATCGTCGGTTGAAATCGTGCATCCATCATCTAAGGTAACATAGTAAACCGTTGTATCTGTAACAGAAACCGTTTTTGTAGTTCCTGTTCCAAGGCCATGATCCCAAGTAAACACATACCCTGAAGGTCTGCCGCCGATTCCAGAAACAGTCAAATTCACCGTTGTGCCCGGACAAACATCCGATGATAATCTTACTGGAACCACTTGAAGTTCATCACTCATGTTCACCCTTGCATACGCAGTATCGGGTTTGTTGGTGCATCCATCATGAACAATTACATAATAATCGGTGGTATCTTTTGGAAGAACCATCTCAGATGAAGGTCCAAAGCCATTCACTTGAGACCAAAAGTAAGAATAATTAGTAGAAACACCGCCCGTTGCAATTGCTTTTAAAACCACGTTTTTGCCATAACAAACAGATGTGTCGCTTGGCGATAAAACTACAGAAATGGGAGGCCTAACTCCCACCGTGATGGAGTCAATGGCCGTAAGACCTGTGCACACATCCTTCACTGTAAAATAGTACTTAGTGGTAGAAACAGGTGCCACATTGTAAACCCCAGATCCGCCTACAATCCCAGAAGGAGGTATTATCATTAAATCAGCAGGATAACCACCAGCTAAAATTGGCAACACTTCAACAGTATCTCCATAACAAATGGTAGTATCCAACCCCAAATCAATGGATAATTTAGGTCGATATGCAATGTATTGTATTTTAAATCCTTTCCCAACTACATACTGATCGCTGGTTTGAACGATTTTAATATTATTAGAGTTGATTTTTTGCCAGGCACCGGCGTAAGGCAAAGAAGTACCCGTGAAACCTCCAATTTTGGTTGCAGGAACCGTATTCATGTTGTAAATGTATACAGAATCAAAACCAGCTTCCATGTCCATCATCACAAACCTAAACCGAATTGAATCTGCATTAGAAACGTTTAATGTAGAAGATACATTTTTGTTTACAATATAATTTCCTTCTCCCCCATTGTCATAGATAAAACCCCAACATCTTGATTCGTTTGATGTTCCAAATGATGGCAAAATAACAGCATTGCAAATGTCTCGGGTGCTATCTACCGAAACAAACTTCACCATAGTGATACTATCCTTTTGACCCTTAAAGCAAGAGGTTACCACCAATTTTACATTAAATTTACCGTACCCTGTATAGTTGTAAGCGGGATTATTTGTAGTAGAAGTTCCACCATCGCCGAAATACCATTTACTGCTTGAATAATTGTCAGACAAATTCAAAAAGTTCACAATTTTACTGGTTTTACAAGCCAAGGTATCTCCTGTAAATTTGGCTTTTACATAGGCAGAATCATATTTCGAACCTACCCCACAAACCCACCAGGCATTGGTTGTTTGAATCACCTCATTTGTACATTGACCAAATAAATCTGCCGCACTCATAATACTGTACGTTCTCGCTTCTGCATAATCAGAACTGTTCACCAAATAGGCAGATAATGTTCTGTAAGCAATTTTTGCGGCCTTCGTGAATCCCAAAGCGGTGATGTTAAAGGCATTCGACGCTTCATTCACTCCAGAACCCCCATTTGCAATGAGGTAATACCAATAATTTTGAACCCCACTGTTGTAATGAACCCCGCCATTGTCGCCAGTACCAAAATACCATTTGTAACCTTTATAATACTTGGGTTGGTTGTATCCAACAGCACTTGGGTCGGCCATGTTTCTAATTCCAGCGCCAGAAACTGTGATGTCTTCTCCTATTTTCCAACTCCATTGTGTTGGCCTCGCCCAAGCTTCAATGGTTTGGCCAAAGATATCGCTGAAACTTTCGTTTAACGCTCCACTTTCATTCGAGTAAGTTAAGTTTGCTGTATTTGTGGTTACCGCATGCGCAATTTCATGTCCACATACATCTAACGCCGTCAAAGGCAAAAACGAACTTCCATCGCCATAGGTCATTACTGATCCATTCCAAAAGGCATTGTCGTATCCAACACCAGGAATATCACAGTAATGCACATAGCTCACAATTTTCGCACCAGCATTGTCGAAACTATTTCTGCTATGTTCATTTAAAAAATAATCATAGGTCTTTTCAGCTCCCCAATGTGCATCTGTTGCAACCTCGTCTTTGTTTGCATTTACGTTGTTCCAGTAATTGTCGTTATCCGTAAAATCGGTTGCCCCAACATAGGTATTTGTTTTATTGACGTTATACGTTTCAATACCATTTCCTCTACTTGTTTCTCTTAATCTAAAAGATGTTGGCGAAAGGCTATCTGTTTTAATGGATTTTGTTCCACTGTATTTGGTAACAGCGGTTCCATTGATTTCAGTATGTAAAATGAGTTCATTGGTGGCCCAAATTTCTCCAGTTTCAGCATTTACAAAGATGGTTTTACCGGCAAGTGGGGTTAATGACAATACATTGTACGCGAAACACAAGTTTTGGATGGTATCAATTTTGAAATTCTTACCTACATAGGTCAAACGTCCTTTCGGAAAATATGTCGTATCCTTTTTATTGGTCGCATTTTGTAAAACTTCATTCATCCCTGGGTCTTCCCAATAGTATTTTTGTGATGGAAGATGCTTAAGGGCCAATTCACGACAAGCGTCTTCTGACAACAAAGCTTTTCCACCCATCCATTTTTGAGGCATCAAATTTCCATTGATACGAAAAAGCGAACCCCTTTGACTGTGCAATATTGCCACACCAAAATGTACAGGAACACCCTTCAAATACATTTGAATGCGCGAATGTTTTTGACCAATTTCGTCGTTCAATTCATTGTATATCTTCCATTCTACATCCTGGTTATATCCCCCCAAATTAGACACCGTTTTTTTCCAATTTTCAATTGAAGGCAAAGGATGGCTATATTCAACAAATGTGGGTGTTTTTAAAAGTTTATGAGGGACAATTTTTTGAGCATTTACCTCATTTAACTGGGTGAAAATTAACCCCAATACAAGCAAAAATATTTTGTGAAAATACTTCATTATTACAAATATAAGGAGTTTGCTCAATTTATAGATAAAAGACACTCATTACCAACAATTTATGACCTTGAGATGTTCTAGAATTTGCTTAAATCATTGATTTTCTGTATCTTTGCATTTTAAATGAGAAACTTCAGCAAGGTAAAAATCTTAATTTTAAGTTTATTCTTAATTTTAGGGATACAGAAGGCAGGTGCTCAAGCCAAATCATATATTGCAAAATTTAAACCTATTTGCGACAGTTTGAGTATCCAATATGGCATTCCAAGCAATGTCATTTTGGGCATTGCCATTCAGGAATCCGCGTATGGAACGAGCAAGGTTTGCAGGCTGTTAAACAATCATTTCGGTATTGTTGGAAAAAACAACCTCAGAAAAACCCATAAAATCAAATCTAGATACAAAGCTTATCCCAATGATACCGCATCTTTTGTGCATTTTTGTGAATACGTTTCTGCGAGAAAATATTACAAAAAACTTCAAGGACAAACTGATGTAAAAACATGGCTCACTGCCATTGGAAGAGGGGGTTATTGCCGACATCCAAAACAATGGACAAGGGCTATCCTGTCGTTATTGCGTCGAAATAAGTTGTAATTCATTAAAATGGTATGGCTAGTGTTACTGTCATGCCTGCCAAACAAGTTGTTACAAAGTCTCCATATCCGTCAATTCGGGTATTAGAATTCCAGGAATTTGTGCTCTCGTATTTATAATAATCATAAATTTCACGTCCTAAAGCCGCCACAAAAACGGTGGCAATAGATATATTTCTAGAAATTTGTTTGCGTTCTTTTGCTGGTTTGTCTTTGTAAATGAATGAAATTCCTGAATAACTCAAGACTGAAATGATTACGCCTGCTTGAATATGAGCCATCTTTCCATTGGGAATATAGTATTCCTGTGCTTTCAACTGAAACACGCCCAAAAACAACAAAAGACTAAAAAATTTCATCATTGAAATTCTAGATGCAAATATGATACCAAAAATTTAAATCTGATATTCAAACAAAAAGTTTTAATTTCGTTACATAGCTTATGAACACGGAGAATCAATCATCCCCCAAATCTTGGAAAACCTACTTATCTATTATTTCAATGGTAATTTTGGGTATTTTAGGATTATATTATTACAACAAATACCAAAATCAATTGAATCAAAATCAACTTGAATTTGCGAAGGAATTAAAAAACAGAGAAGACAGGATCAGCATGTTAGAAAAAATAATCGTTTCCAAAAACACGCAACTTGAAAACTTCAAGCCTTACACTGCCATCGTAAAATCTGCTGCGTTAAGAGATTCAATTTATAAATTGTTGCCATATAAATTTGGCGAAAGTGTTTTTATCATGCCCGATAGCACAAAAGCCGTTATCAATTCTATATCCATCAATGGCAATGCCACCGATTACAGCATCAAATATGTGGTGAGAACCAAAAAAGGAAATCTAGAAACTGTTTCTATAACTGATTTATCGAAATAACTCAAATTTAGCATTTCGAATGATACCTAAATTTTGGTAAATTTCATTTATTCAATTCATTTTAAATCAAAATGTTGTGCTTGATCAACAATAACAACTAATTTTGATTTTAATTAAATTAAATGAAAAAAAAATTATCTTTTAAATTAAAAAGTTTATTACTTTTGATTGCATTAAATGCTTTAGTTAACTACACTAGAGCTTCTCACATGCTAGGGGCAGATATGTCTTACAGCTTTCTTGGCAACGGAAAATACAAAATTACAGCCAAAGTTTACCGTGATTGTAGAGGTGTTCCAATGGGAATCGTAAGCTTTAAAGCTTTTGCTGGAATAAACGGTAGCAGTGGCTGTGGAACTGTTACCCCAACTACCCTTACACGTACCAGCATCAAAGACATTTCCAATATTTGCTCAACAGCAAACGCCCCATGTAACCCTCAAAATACATACGGAACAGGACAAGGCGTTGAAGAACACACTTTTGAAGCCATTGTGGACTTTAAAACAAGCCCATTGAATACCTTCGTTAACAAAAGTTCATGTTGCGAAGTAACCTTTTATATCAATGAATGTTGCAGAAATGGGGCAATTACAACAGGTCCTGCGGGAAATGATTTTTACTCAAGTTGCATGATCAATATTTGCAACATTCAAAAATCCATTAAAAAATCAAACAGTTCACCCATTTATACTACGCCTCCAACCGCATTTTTATGCTGCAACACCCCTTGGTACTTTAACAATGGTGCGCTTGATACAATAGATTTCGACTCAATTTCATACAAGCTTGTTCCAGGGCTCTCAAATGTGCCCAATACATCTGTAAACTATACCGCTCCGTTCTCTTTTGAGTACCCAATGACCCCTTATTGCGTGCCTAATACCTCCATCAAATGTACCCCTAATCCAAACGCAAATCCCCCAACAGGATTTTACTTCGATAGCACAAATGGAAATATTGTGGCTACACCTACAAAATGCGATGAAGTTCCGCTTATTGTAATTGAACAAACTGAATGGCGCAAAGATTCGGCAACAGGAAAATGGATTGTAGTTGGTAAATCTAGGAGGGACATGCAATTAACCATTCTTGAAAATTGCAATAACAACAAACAACCAATAATTTCTGGAGATTTCAATATCACAATCTGTGAAGGCACCAAATATTGTCAAAAAATCAAAATCACCGATGAAACTTTTACGCCCAATCAAACAGTACCCGACACGGTTGTCGCTCAATGGAATAACGGCATTTTAGGAGGGACATTTACTGCGGTAGACAATACCTCGCGCGAAAAAGAATATGAATTCTGCTGGCAAACTAAAATCGGCGATGCCCGTCCCAATTCCTATCAATTCACTGTCACTGCAACCGATCAACATTGTAGTCCACCTGCAATTACAGTTCGTGCTTTTAAAGTTAAAGTTGTGCCTCAAATCAGTGCTTTGGTTGTAAATCAAGATCCATATTTGGTGTCTATTGACTCAAATGCAGCTTCATTTAGATGGTTAGATTGTAACAACAATTATAGTCCTGTGAATGCTCCAAGTGCCAATAATTACAGATTTAAACCTGAAAACAATGGCAAATACGCTGTGGAAATCACGAATGGCAACTGCAAGGACACCAGTTTGTGTTACGATTTCAATTCGTTGGGCTTGGAAGATCTCCATAAAAGTTCGGTGGCCATTTTCCCGAATCCATTTAAAAATGAAGTGAAAATTTCGGCAACTGAAAAAATCACTAAAATTGAAGTTTATGACCTCTTAGGTAAATTGGCATTCAAAATGAATGTAAACAAATCAGAAATGACCTTAAATTTAGCAGAATTAACCCGTGGAACATATTTGTTAAAGGTACATTTTGCGAATAAACTGCCTGAAATGAAGCAAATTATTAAAGATTAACCCCAATTTTACCCCATAAAAAAAGCCTCACAATGTGAGGCTTTTTTATTATCTGGCGATCTGGACGGGACTCGAATTAAAATCCCAACAGACTAACATACAATATTTTATAAATCAAAAGGTGTTATAACTCCCGTATTGCTATCGTTGTTGTTAGTTCAAAGGTAGCTTATTCTTGAAATCTTACCAAAATCAAAAAAAGAAATTCTAGGGTAAGCAATCAATCTCTTACACAAGATTGAACTATGGATGTTTGGGGAATACAGTCCCCTACTTACGCTGCAATTGAGATAAGTTGGCTAAAAGTACTGAATGTATTATGAAATCTATCACTAAAGTTATGTGATAAACTACTCTATACAATCCGAGTTTAGCTTCATCACAAACCAATAACAATATACTATCAAGTTGCCCCAAACCAACTAATGGGAACATTTTACAAACTATGAATTTCACCTTAATTATTAGCTTTGAGTATGAAATTTTCATTATTCAAAAATCTTGGAATTGCATTGATTTTGATGGTTGTTATCGTTAGCTGCAGTAAGGAAACTCAAAGCACTACGCAGGGTGGAGGGAAATTAAAGTTAGTCTTAACTTCCTCTCCTACGAATACAGTTGGTATGATTCAAATGCCAAATATTTTCAATCCAGGAACTTTAAATGTGAATATCCCGCTTTTTCAATTACATTAAGTTCATGGGCTATTCCTTGAAAGATAAATAAACAGTCTAATGAAAACTACAATTTACCAATGGAATGGATTTGATCAATGTAAGCCAAATGATGGTGATTTGATTTTGATTAAATTAAGAGAAAGTAATTCGATTCCCAGGATAATACAATACCATTATGGAACGCCAAGTATTGAGCTTTTTAGTAAGGAGTATATAGTAAACTTAGAAAATTATAAATGGACTAATTTGGACAATAATGAAAGTCACAATTAAATTCCAGAACAAACAGTTGGAAATATTTGAATATGCAAATATTTTACTTATTATTATTGTGTTACTTTCAAGTATTGGACTGTATCATTTATTGAAAATTATAATTGAATATACAATTCTACTATTTACACCAACTAAGGAAGAAGCACAAGTTTCGTTTCTGCAGTTAATTGCTACTATAGTTGCTGGTTCTTGGGCTTTGATTTTGTATAAACAAAAAATCAGAACCGATAAAAATAAATTTCTAAAAATTTTTCTTGAAACCAAATCTGAAAATGAATTCGTAACTATTTCAACCAAATTATGCAATGAAACTGATAATGTGAGAAAAATGGAAATGGCTTTTTTAATTATAACGAAAGCACCAAACCCACAACCAATACAAAGTCAACATTATATTATTGAAAATCAAGATCAAATAGAAGGTAAAGAACTGTTAATAGAGGATATTCATTACTACTTAAAACAAATCAATAATCATTTAAGTACTTCATTTGTTTCATCAGAACATTTGAAAGCCCTAAAGAAATTCAACTCATTTCATTCTGAAAATAAAGATTTGTTTTTTATTCAATTGCCATATTATACAGCAGAGAATATTCAAATCAGTAATGAGTCGTTAACTTTTGATTACACAATTTTAAAAAATGACATAATATCAGGAATTTACGATGTAAGATTTTTCGTTTATCCAACGGATGATGAGTTCCCTAATTTGGAACGAATAGTTCACAAAAATTTAATAATACATAATTAAAATCATGAAACAATTAACATATTTAAATAATTTAAAAATAATATCAATTATTCTTTTATTCATTGTAGCCAATTTAAAAGGAGCAACTTATTATATAAATTCTTCCACAGGCAATAACTCAAATTCTGGAACAAGTTCAGGGGCTCCGTTTTTAACAATTCAAAAAGGGATAAATACCGCTTCTGCTGGAGACAAAATAGTAATTGCCACTGGTACCTATAATAACACTGTGATTATTACCAAAAATATTACTTTTGATATCAATAATTCTAACATTACCATTAAGTCATTAGTTCTTAATAAGGCTTCCGTAAAAGCAACAATTACATCGAGTACAGTAGCAGGGACACTTTTAATCAATGATTCGTTTGAACTTACTAATGGTTTGGTGATTGTTTCTGGCACTACTCCTCCAGCCTTGAAAACTAAAGCTGGTTTAAAGCTAGTCGGTGGAAATAAAAACAGCTATGTGGATGGTGGTTTTTGGATAGGTTCACCGAACAATTCTGGAATGTTTTGGCCCGTCGGTTCAGGGAATGATTACAGACCAATTTATATCACTAGCTTGAGCAAAAGCGGGACATCGGAAGAATTTTATTTTGCAAAAGTAATTGCGGGCTCGCCTTTTTTTAGCGTGTCATTACCTATAACAACCCGAAATATTTCTTCGGTATTTCATTATTACCTTACAACAACCGCTTCTACCTCTGTTGCCAGTAATTTTGTAATTAAATTCAGTTATGATTCTGTGACCAATGATGATCACGTATATGATATTACTAACTTACAATTGTTAACTTCAACGGGATCTGCGGCTTGGACAATCAACAGTACGGGTGGAACGGCTAATAGATTAGGAACGATTACTTCTTCAATTGTAACCAACTTAAATGGTTTTTATATTTTAGGAAACAAAATAGGCTCATCATCTCCAGCTTATTCAGGAGGTTTAAATACTTTGGGTAGTTCTGAGCCATTTTCATCTTTTGAAATTAAAAATTATTGTGACGGTGATACTTTAATTTTCATTAGTAAATCTAAATCAATAGGTTCAGCGATATCATCATATACTTGGGACTTTGGTGATGGATCTAATCCTATAACTACATATACTCCAGTGTTAAAACATGTTTGTATTCGCAAATATCCCCAAGTCAACCAATATAATCTAACAGTTTCATTGACCGTTGCAAATGGTAATTATCCTAATACATACTCTAGCAAAAGTTATTTGAGCCACACAATGTATAATTCACCAAACAAGATATATGTTACAAATATCTTAACTCAAAGTGCTGACTTATTACCTAAATCAGTATTTATCGTATGTGAAGGTCAAACCACAAGAATTTCAGACACTTATACTCCACTTTCAGGTGAATATATTACAAAGAAAATATGGACAATAACGCCAGTAACACCAACATTTAGTAGAGGAAATAACTCACCATATTTAGGTTATAAAGATTCTACAATGATTCATTATAAATTTCTAAATTCTGGTTCCTATAAAATTTATATTTCACGTACAAATTCTTTTGGCTGTGCAGCAAAAGATAGTATTGATTACTTTTTACATCCCAAACCTAAAGTTTCATTCACAGGAACTAATCAATGTTGGGATGCAAACAAATCAATCGAAATTTCGAATGATACAAAAGAGCCTATACAAGATAAAATTTTAAAATGGCGTTGGGATTTAGGCGATGGGACAAAGTTAAATGGAATGGCTATTCCTTTGTCAAATAAAATTGTTTCACATAAATATACTACCTCTGGATCTAAATTGATTAAACTTATTGTAATAACCGATGCTGACTGCATTGATTCAATCACAAAAAGTGTAAACCTTTTTGCAAAGCCAAATTCTCAATTTACTTTGAATCAATCTTGTGGAATTTCTAAAACAATAAATAGCTCAACGGTAAACAGCCCAGAAGCGTTCAAGTATTTTATTTGGAATTGGGGGGACGGATCTGTTCCTGATTCCTCGTTTCCAAATTCACAGCATGTATATTCAAAACCAGGGACGTACAAAGTACTTCTGAAAGCAGAAACTATGAATAATTGTATTGACACACATTCTATTTGGCACAGCGCTTATTTCAAAGGCATATTGTCAACTCAACCCCAAAATCAAAATAAAAACTATAACGATAAAGCTATTTTTAATGTTTCTACAAATAATTTGAGTTCAACATATCAATGGCAAACCGACAATGGTCTTGGTTTTAAAAATTTAACCAACGCAGGTCAATATAATGGAGTCAATGATGACACATTAACAGTTTCTTCAATCACCATGAGTAATAATAATCAACTTTTTCGATGTATTATAGATTACGGTGGATGCTTCGACACGTCCAAAACCGCTCGGTTAACCGTTACAACTTCTAAAACAAATTATTTAAACGAATCAGAGTTAATTTCAATCTTGCCTAACCCAGTTAAATCAGATTTAATTATTACTTCAAATTCTAAAATATTGGGATCTTGTTATGAGTTACTTGACCATAATGGAAAATCTATATTGAACGGAATTTTCTCTTCTGAATTTACAAAGATCAACTTAGAATTTTTACCAGATGGCTTATATTTCCTTAAGACCTATTATGGTAACTTTAAGTTAATTAAAGAATAAACAATCTCTACTTTAAAAATATACCTCGAGCCAAAAACTTGGGGTTTTCTTTTTATTACTAAAATCCATAAAATCGTCTTTTCACGTTTTTACCGAATATAATAAATAACAACACATTACATAAAAGCCGAGATTCCGGCTTTTATGTATAATTAATTAAAAACCAACACTTTCATAAACTTAAGATTTCTTCATTTTACCAAACTTAAATTCCACTTCCTTCATTCCTGATTTTTCCCGCCGAAAAAACTTTTTTTATACCTACCCCACCATAGGGATCTCCAATCTCACCTACCCCACCTTGGTTTGGAGCCCCCCGGTATCCTCCGAATTCAACGGTTGATTTCAAATGATTTGTTTCCTAAACAAATACTCATGTATCCCAATCCATTATCCCCTGAAAAATTAGCTGCAAAATACAATTATGATTATTTAAATTCATTTATAATCAGTACATTTGCATCATAACCTAAGAATGACACAGCGTCATAACCTAATTACAACACAACATCATAACCTAATTAAAGCACAACATAATAACCTAATAACAACACAGCATCATGGCAACGCCAAATGAAAAATTAGCGGAATCTCTAGAAAAACTGAAAGAACTTCAAGATGCCGGATTTATGGCCATTAAATCCTCTGAGCTTAGCCGCGTTCATAGAGAGCGATTAATGCGAAATGGCTTCTTGAAAGAAGTGGTCAAAGGCTGGTATTTATCCATTTCAACCTTTGAAAACCAAGGTGATAGCACTTCCTGGTATGCCAGTTATTGGCATTTTTGTGATCGGTATTTATCCGACCGATTTTCAGAAGATTACTGTATTTCTCCCGAACAATCTATTCTCATTCATACCGGAAATTGGACAGTCCCCCAGCAACTTTTAGTTCGCTCCAAAAAAGGAACCAATTCTGCCACAAACTTGCCTTATGGAACATCCCTGTTTAGCATAAAATCACCAATTTTACAAAAAGCTGAAATTCAAAAAATAAATGGAATAAATGTTCTCAGTCTAATTTCATCTCTAACACTTTGTTCACCCTCATTTTACATCAGCAATGCAAATGATGCAAGAACAGCCCTATCCCTTATTCGCAACTCTTCCGAAATATTAGCCACACTCCTTACTCATGGGAATAGCACCATTGCAGGTAGAATTGCTGGAGCATTTAGAAACGTTGGTCAAACAAAAATAGCAGACGAAATTGTTCGCACAATGAAGGCTACAGGATATGATATCAGAGAATCTGATCCTTTTGATTCACAATTGCCTTTTGCCTTGTCCAATTCTGAAAGATCACCTTGTGTTACAAAAATTAAATTAATGTGGAACTCAATGAGAGAAAGTATCATTAAAAACTTCCCTCCATCTCCCGGAATTCCATCAAATATCGAAGATTATTTAACGATCGTAGATTCAATTTACACCACAGATGCCTATCATTCATTATCAATCGAAAGATATCAAGTTACCCAGAATTTAATTGAACGTGTAAAAAGTGGCAACTGGGATATCCAAAAAAATAAAAAAGATATTCAACAAAGAGATGCTATGGCTGCTAGGGGATATTGGCAGGCAACTAAAGAAGTTCGAAAAAGTCTCATAAAAATCCTAAACGGGCAAAACCCAGGTACAATTGCAGATTATGATCATGCCAATTGGTACAGAGAATTATTTGCACCAAGTGTATTAGCTGGCTTAATTCAACCATCAGATTTAGCCGGATACAGGAACAACCCAGTATTTATTGGTCAATCCAAGCACATGCCATTAGACCCAAAGGATGTGCGCGAAACCATGCCCGTTCTATTTGAACTTTTGAACAATGAAACAGAAGCCTCTGTAAGAGCAGTTTTAGGACATTTTATATTTGTATATATTCACCCATACATCGATGGAAATGGCCGTATGGCAAGATTCATTTTCAACGCGATGTTAGCCTCAGGAGGTTATCCGTGGACAGTAATACCGCTTGAAATGAGAGATGAATATATGACATCTCTAGAAATTGCAAGTGTAGAAAATAACATTGAACCCTTTTCTAAATTACTGGGATACCTAGTAGAGCAAACATTAAAAGGTAAACCTATTGCAAATTGAATTTAAATTTCACCCATAAAAAAAGCCTCACTTTGTGAGGCTTTTTTATTTTCTGGCGGTCTGGACGGGACTCGAACCCGCGACCCCATGCGTGACAGGCATGTATTCTAACCAGCTGAACTACCAAACCGTTTTCCCTATCAGATATTCTTGAACGGGACTGCAAAAATAGTATTTCATTTGACATTGTGCAACATTTTTTGCATTTTTTTTCAAAAAAAAATCATTCTCTCCCCTCTTGTACACTAAATTCGCTCTTGTAATGCTTAGAAAAATTACCCTACTCGCACTATCAGTTGCCTTGTATTCAAATACTTGGGCTCAATTTCCGGAAATTATGTGCTACCATACCGACCACGGCGCACATGAAAGAAATCGAAACATCGATGTTACACACATGCTTGTCAATGTGTCCTTCAACCCAAAAAAGAAAGAAGTTTTTGGTACCGTTACCCATACCTTTAGCTCCCTGCAAGACAATATAGACACCATTTTCTTCGATGCCCCTTCCATCAAAATTAAAAAAGTTTGGCTCGATCAAAAAGAAATTGAATTTTCTACAAACGCTGAAGGACTTATTGCTAAAACCAACCTCAAAAGCGATTACAAAAAAAACCACACCCTTAAAATTGAATACTTCGCCACACCAGCTAAAGGGATCTATTTTATCGGATGGAATGTCCCCCAAATAGATGAACCCGCAAAAATGACCCGTAGGCAAATTTGGACGCAAGGACAAGGAATTGACAACCGACATTGGATCCCCATGATTGATGACCGCGGAGATAAATATATCACCGAAACCAAAATTTCATTTGAGTCCGACTACAATGTGCTCAGCAATGGTGCTTTGGTTTCAAAATACGTAGATCCTAAAGATAAATCAAAAACTATTTGGCACTATAAAATGCCAAAACCTCATTCTGGCTATTTATTGATGTTGGCCATCGACAAATATGCAGTGAAAACAACAAAAACCAAAAGAGGAACGCCTATCCATTTTTGGTATTACCCTGAGCATCCAGAAAGGGTTCAACCAACCAATTTATTTAGTGAAAAAATCATTGAATTTCTGGAAGATGAAACTGGAATTCCTTACGCTTGGGGTTCTTATGCGCAAGTTATGGTTCAAGACTTTTTGTACGGCGCCATGGAAAATACTTCTGCCACCATTTTTGGTGATTTTTTCTGGGTAGACCCAAGAAGCTTTTTAGATAAAAATTACATAGGTGTAAATGCACACGAGGCTACCCATCAATGGTTTGGCGATTTAATTACCGGCCGACATGATGGCGAACAATGGCTTCAGGAAAGTTTCGCAACGTTTTACCCAGGTTTGTTTAATGGCTATGCCATTTCTAATGATGAAATGCTGTGGTATTTCAAAGGACAAATGCTAGGTGCCATTGCTGCCGGAAAGGCAAATTCTTTGCCTGTTAGACACAGTGCTTCAGGAAGTTCCAGACATTACCCAAAAGGGGCCTCTGTTTTATACATGCTGCAACACATTTTAGGGAAAGACAACTTCAAGAGAAGCATTCAGTTATACCTTCAACGTCACAGTTTTGCTACGGTAGAAACTTGGGATTTACAAAAAGCCATCATCGATGCAACTGGCATCAACATGGACTGGTTTTTTGACCAATGGATTCACCGCGGTGGCGAACCTAAATTTAAAATTACCACCAACAATGCTGTTGTAAACGGCGAAAAAGGCATTGAATTCACCATCGAACAAATGCAAAAAATGGACCCTGTTGTGGGAACATTTAAAATGCCGGTAGACTTTGCCTTATACTTCACCGATGGCAGCGTTTTCAGAAAAACCATCATGATCGACAAAGCCTTCCAAAAGGTATTCATACCCACCAAAAACAAAGACATTGCGTTCAAATTATTTGATGAAGGTAGTTTTATTTTGAAGGAAATCGACTTCGCTAAGCCTTTAAATGAGCTTTATGCTCAATTATCGACCGCCGAAAATACATTAGACCGTTATGATGCGCTCGTGGCACTAAAAGGCAAGTTGAATGAAATTAAATCAACACAAGCTTCTAAAGATCAATATTACAATGCTTTACTCAATGCCTGGAACAAAGAAAAGTACAAAGAAATGAGGGTTGAAATTGCCAATCAGTTGATGGGTATTGAGGGACTTCCTTCGAATATTTGGACACAAATTGCCACTGATAAAATTGCGGAAGTAAGAAGGGTTTTTGTGAACCGTGCACCTGTTGTTGCTGAAACTCAAGCTTTGTTCGAAACTGCGTTAACTGATAGTAGTTATTTAACCATTGAAGCAGCGTTGATGAAACTTTGGAACCATCCATTGTACATCAATCAGCACAACATGATGTTGGATAAAATAAAGAATCTAGACGGATACACACACAATTTGCGTGTTAGATATTGCGAATTGGGAACCGAGGTTTATCCTGACATGAAAGGTAGCTTTATCAAATCTTTGGTAGAAATGTCGGGACCAAAATACGAGTTCAGAACCCGTATTTTTGCTATGCAGGCATTGATGAGAATGAACTTTTTAAATGAAGAATTTGCTTCTAATTTATTCGATGGAATGACCACTTTTAACAGCCGTTTAAACAGTCCAGCCATAGAAGTTGCCGTTTATTTGAACAAGCAAACCACCCATTCAAAAATGTTCCAAAAAGTACTTTCAGGATACCCTGGTGCGATGGATGCGTTGAACAAAACGGAAGATATTGCAAAAGTTCGTCGAATTTTAGGGTACTAATATCCGATAAATAAAATCTTTGGCATATTCTTTGCTTATCTTTGAGTATGCCAAAGTTCATCCTCTATTTCGCACTCCTTTTATTGGGCATCCAAAGTGCATTTTCGGATGTTCCTAAGGTAGCTACTCAACCAAATCCTGCTTCAACTTATTTGAACATACAAGTGAGTAATTCTGACATTAACAGCCTCAGAATCAAATTATTCTCTGTTTTAGGAAATGAAGTCCCTCTTTCAGATTTACGACAAATTGACAACAAAGGTTCATTTGTTCTAAATGTAAGTCAAATTCCAGACGGAATTTACCTTTTAACCATCCAATCTGGCAAGGACCAAGTAACCAAAAGAATTAAAATTCAACATTAATTCTGGATGTTTTTTTGATTGCATTTCTTGTTTTTTTTCTAAAAAAAGCATTGATTTCTTTGAACTTTGACAAAGAATCCATTAATTAGCGTTTTATTTAGGATAAATGTTTAAAATGAGTCTCCGTTTTGATAAATCACCCGCACAATTATTGAGAAAAGTAGTGCTGTCTTTGGCTATCATGGCCATCGTTTTTGGTGTGAACACTGGTTGTTCTCCAAAATTTGAAGAAGCAAAAACTTTGTTTGATCAAGGTTACTATGGTCAGGCGGCCGTTACTTTTGAGGAAGTATCCAAGCGTGATAAGGACAAAAAAGTAAAAGAGCAAGCTGTTTTCATGGCTGCTGAAGCATATCGTTTGAACAACGATTACGACAAAGCGAAGAAACTCTACGATAAAGTCTTGAAAAAAGATCCAAACAACGCGCAAGCATTGTTGATGCGTGCCAACATGTTAAAGAAAATGGAACTTTACCGTGAGGCAAACGACGCTTACAACAAATACTTGGAAGTTGTTCCTGGCGACACTACTGTGCAAATTAAAAAGGCTGGTTGTGAATTGGCTCTACGTTGGACACCAGATAGTTCATTGTTTAAAGTTGAAGAGTTTAAAGCTGCTAACAGTAAAGCCAATGATTGGGCGCCAATGATTGCCGCCAAAAAAGACAATTTGGTGTTCTTCGCATCAGACAGAGAAGGTGGTTTTAGCAAAAGAGTATATGGCGGTACCATGCAAATGTGGTCCGACATTTGGTACATCGAAGGAAAAGAATCTAAAGTTTCTGATAGCAAAAAGAAAAGCAAAAAAGTATCAGTTGTAAAATGGAACAAACCAGTTTACGCTGAAAAAAATAGCACAAAATGGAATGAAGGTGGTTTAACATTCGACGATAAATTCTCTACCATGTATGTGACTCAATGTGGTGGTGATGACGGAAAAACAGAAAAATGTGCCATTTATTCTTACAAAAAAACCGGTGTAGATTGGAATCTTGGTGAAGCGCTTGATATCTGCAAAGAAGATACAGGACATAGCTACGGTCACCCAGCTTATGGTTTAGACGATAAAATCTTGTATTTCTCTTCTGACCGTCCAGGTGGATATGGTGGATTCGACATTTGGGCCATTACCTACAGCAAAAGATCTAAAAACTGGGGTACTCCAATCAACTTAGGTCCAGACATTAACACTGCTGGCAACGAGTATTTCCCATTCTTTAACAAACACGATAAACGTTTATATTTCAGTTCTGACGGATGGCCAACCCTTGGTGGTTTGGATATCAATGCGGCAGACATGACCAACGATATCACCAAATGGAAAGACCTTGAAAACATGCGTGAGCCTTTGAATAGCGGTGGTGACGATTTTGGTATCACTTTCTATGAAGGAAAAAGCACAAAAGGTTTCTTCACTTCTAACAGAGGTAAAAAGAACGACGACGATATTTATTCATTTGATATTGTGCCATTGGTAATTACCATCCGTGGTGTAGTTACAGATTGTAACACAAACAAACCATTGGCTGGTGCAACTGTCATGATTTCCAATGATAAAGACACAACTGTGATGGTGTTGAAAGCCAACGAGCGTGGTGAATATCAAGCAACCTTGAATCCTAAAACCAACTACGAACTTTTGGCGAAATACCCAGAAATGTACTATTTCGAAAAGCCTCCAGTGAACAGAACCACTCATGGTATTCGTTTTAGCAAAGAATTGGTTCAGGATTTTTGTATGGAAAATCCATTGGACAAAATCTATACACTTCCAATTTTCTATGATTTAGATTCAGCAAATATTCGTCCTGATGCTGCTAAAATCCTCGATACCTTTGCACAAGAAGTATTGATTAGATACCCACGATTGATTGCGGAATTAGGTTCACACACCGACTGTCGTGCATCAGTAGAATACAACACCAAATTGGCTCAACGTCGTGCTGATAGTGCGAAAGTTTATTTGGTTAGAAAATATAAAATTGATACTGCCCGTATCCATGCTGTAGGATTTGGAGAGAAAGAATTGATCAACGATTGTAAATGTGAAGGCGCTGAAAAAGCTGGATTTACACCTTACCGTCAAGATACAACCCGCAAAATGGTGATTGAAAAAGATGCCAAAGGAAATGTAATCAGAAGCTATTACGACAAGTACAAACAATCTGAGTTGACAAAAATTGATGGTAAGTGGTTTGTTCCTTGCGATGAATTCCAACACCAACAAAATCGTAGAACCACTGTTCGATTTGAGTGGGGGAATCAAAAGTCTAGGGCTAAAGTGAACCAAGATGTTGATTTGAATAACAGCAATAAAGGTGCAGAATCTAAAAAGAAAGAAGAAGAAGCAAAAGCACTTGCCGCAAATCCTGATTTAGACCTTACAAATGCCATTCGTTTGCGCATTGCATTACAAGACAGCGTAAAAATGATCTCTGTAATGATTGCAAACAAAGAAGCTAAAGCATTTGCATTCGACTTTAAAGGCAAATTAACAGCTGTACCTACAGAAGTAGCTGCAGAATGGTTTGAGAAAGACCTTATTGTGAAGAAAGATTTTGCCGACGGCGAAAAAATCAAAGTGGGTAAAGTAAAATTGCCTTCTAACAAATTTGTGGTTGAAGAGGTAATGGTTGGTGACTATTTGGTGAAAGGTGTTCAATTCACCATCACTGACAAAGTAAAAGTACCAACTCTTGGTAAGAGTTTCTTCAGCAAACCATTTAAAGAAGATTCTTTTGTGAGTGGATCAGAATTGGTATTGATTCCTAAAAAAGCGCCTAAAAAACCAAAGGCTAAAAAAGAAGAAAAGAAAGACGGAGAAGAAACAGCTCCTGAGAATAAATAATTAGAGTTGAGAGTTGAGGGTTTAAACTCTAAACCCTGAACTCTAAACCCTAAACTCTAAACCCTAAACCCTAAACCCTAATTACCTCTGGTAATGATTCCAAATATTCCAAAATTAAAACACCAAGATTCTAATAATTTCTTTATCCTAGCTGGTCCTTGTGCCATTGAAGGCAGAGATATGGCATTTAACATTGCCGAACACCTAGTTAAAATTTCAGACAAATTAAACATCCCTCTTGTATTCAAAGGTTCTTACCGCAAAGCCAATCGCTCTAGAATCGATTCGTTTACCGGCATCGGGGATGAATTGGCATTGTCGATTTTAAAAGAAGTGGGTGAACATTTTAATATCCCTACAGTAACAGATATTCACGAATCGCACGAGGCAGCAATTGCAGCTCAATACGTAGATGTATTGCAAATTCCCGCTTTCCTCTTCCGCCAAACTGAATTACTTGTTGCCGCTGCCAAAACTGGAAAGTTTGTCAATATTAAAAAAGGACAATTTGCAGGTTCTGACGCAATGCAACATGCTTTCCAAAAATGTGCTGACTCTGGAAATTCAAACGTATTACTGACCGACAGAGGAAACTCTTTCGGATACACCGATTTGGTTGTGGATTACAGAAACATACCTCAAATGCAAAAAATTGGAGTACCAGTGATTATGGACATTACCCACAGCTTGCAACAACCCAATCAATCTAGCGGTGTTACTGGCGGTAAACCAGAACTCATTGAAACCATTGCCAAAGCAGCCATTGCCGTTGGCACTGATGGGCTTTTCCTTGAAACTCACCCCGATCCGAAAAATGCTAAAAGCGACGGCGCAAACATGATTCCGCTCTCTGAAGTTGAAGGTTTGTTGAACAAATTAATACGCATTCGTCAAGCAATTTTATAATTGTTTGGTCTATATTTGCTATAACTAAAATACGAAAATTATGATGACAGGATTTGTACACTTACACAACTTTTTACGTTGGGTAATTTTAGTGTTGTTGATTTGGACAATCATCAACAGCTTTTTGAATAAAAATGGCAAAGAAACCAAATTTTTGACCATCGCTTCTCATACCATGTTGCTTTTAGGCATCATTCAATGGTTTGCCGGTGATTGGGGATTAAAACTCATTCAAAACGTGGGCATGGCCAACGTGATGAAAGATTCTACCCAAAGATTAATGGCCGTTGAACATCCAATGACCATGATCATATCTATCGTATTAATTACAATGGGTGGCATGTCTGTGAAAAAAGGAAAATCAAATGCAAAATGGTTGTACATCATTGCATTGGTGCTTATTTTAAGCAGAATTCCTTGGGCTCGACCATTGTTCCCAGGAATGTAATATCTTATTTGAAAAGGCTGCAATTGTAGCCTTTTTTTTTGCTGAAATCCATCGAAAATCTCCTGATATACAACGTATATTGAAAGCTGTTCATCGTATTTTTTTATAAATTTGCATACAGTTACATATATTAGAGTTATGAAAAAGAATGTATCATGGATTGCAGTTGTTTTGGTATCAGTGTTATCAGGTTTTGTTGGATCTTGGATCTTTAACAAAATTGGCCGTTCAGATGTCGCTTTTTTAAAAGTTGCCGGCAGCGATGTACCCGCAAGACTTGCTTCAAATGGTATGAACCTTGCTGGCTTCGAGGAAGCTTCCGCCACCTCTACCCCAACCGTAGTTTTTATCAAAACCCTCAGTACCGTTCAATATGAAAGTCCTTTCGGTGGACTATTTTGGGATTTCGACCCTTTTGGAAGTCGCGGGCAAGCCACTTCTACTGGTAGCGGGGTGATTGTGAACTCCGACGGGTATATTGTAACCAACAACCACGTAATTCAAGGTGGTGAAAAAATTACCGTTGTGCTCAACAATAGCAAAAAAGAATATGTGGCTAAAGTAATTGGCACAGACCCAAGTTCAGATCTTGCATTAATTAAAATTGAAGAGAAAAACCTTCCAGCCATCGTTTTTGCCAATTCCGATGACGTAAAAGTAGGTGAATGGGTGTTGGCTGTAGGAAATCCATTTAACCTCAACAGCACCGTTACCGCCGGTATTGTAAGTGCGAAAGGCCGAAATATCAATATTGTGAAAAACCAATTCCCAATTGAAAGTTTCATCCAAACCGATGCTGCTATCAACCCTGGAAACAGCGGTGGTGCATTGGTTGATTTAAAAGGAAGATTGGTGGGAATCAACACCGCCATCCAAAGCAATACTGGAAGTTATACCGGTTATGGCTTCGCTATTCCTAGCAATATTGTTCAGAAAATTGTTCAAGACTTTATCGAAAAAGGTGAAGTTTTGCGCGCCTTTGCTGGTATGGATGTTGTTGAGCTAACCTCTGCAGAAACTGAGTCCTTGTCCCTCAAAAATGAACCTGTAAAAATTAAGGAAATTTTGGGTGATGGCCCCGCCGCAAAAGCTGGACTGAAAGCAAATGATGTTATTGTGAAATTAGGAAATACCACCATCAATGGTCGCTCAAGTTATGATGAATTCATGGCTTATCAACGTCCGGGAAAATCTATCAATGTGGTTGTTCTAAGAGGTGGAAAAGAAATGCAATTCACTATTAATCTTATCGATAAAAAAGAAAATCAATCCCTCATCATGAAGGGAGCTGTCAATAGCAAATATCTTGGTGCCGACTTCCAGCCACTGTCGAAAACCGACTGTGATAAATACAAAATTACCTCTGGCATACGTATTTTAAACATTCAACGTGGTCAATTTGTGTCGCAAATGGGACTTCCAAACGGATTTATTGTAATCAAATTTAACGGAAAAGCATACACCGAAGCTGAAGATTTGATTGCGGCCATGGAAGGTGGAAATGGACGCATTGAAATTGAAGGAAAAGATCCAAACGGTAGTACAAGAAGCTATTCCTTTTTCAGATATTAATACCCAAATCTCACTGTGCAACTTCCTGTGATTCAATTTAAATCAATCTTTATTTTCATTCTTTTTATTTTTGGGGGACAACAATTCGCCTCGAGCCAGTTTGTTTATACCATCGAAAAAAGATTCGACGACTGCCCTAAACCACCATTAACGGATTACTCCAAGGAAGAAAATTGGGCCGCACTGCCCTCAAAAACCGATGCCGCCGATTTATGTCCTTATGGCGTTTCTGAAAACCAACAAAATGCCAAAGTTGATGTGTTTTATATTCATCCAACTACTTACAGAAAAAAGCCCACAAAATTCGTTTGGAATGCCGATGTTTCAGATGATAATTTGAATGAAGAGATGGACAATAGTCCGCTCAAATATCAAGCGAGTATTTTCAACGGCAGTTGCAAAGTTTATGCACCAAGATACCGTCAAGCGCATTTATATTGCTTCAGAACCCCTAATATTGACGACAAATGGAAAGCCTTAGACTATGCCTATCAAGATGTTAAAGAAGCCTTTCAATTTTACTTAAAGCATCACAACCACGGCAGACCCATTGTAATTGCAGCGCATAGCCAAGGAACAATTCATGCACACAGAATCATTAAAGATTTCTTTCAAGACAGCCTCAAGAATAAATTGGTCATTGCCTATTTGGTGGGTATGCCTGTTCCGAAAGATTCATTGCCAAAAGTAGATTTTTGCAGCAATCCAGCTCAAACCCAATGTTGGGTGAGTTGGAGAAGTTACGAACGCAATTTTATCCCTCAAAATTACAACCAAGATGCTGAGAAATCTCTGTGCATCAATCCCATTACTTGGAAATACAATGAAGAATACGCTGAAAAGAATTTGAATAAAGGAGCGGTGTTGTTGCCTTTTAAAAAAGTTTTAACCGAAAGGTGCGATGCTCAAGTGCACGGGGGAATTCTTTGGGTAACCAAACCAAAATTTAGGGGGAGTGCTTTTTATACGAATCCAAATTATCACATTGCTGATTTGAATTTCTTTTACATGGACATCCGTGAAAATTTAGAAGTTCGTATCAAAAATTATTTTGAGAAATTGCCTACTATGTGACGATAGTCACTGTATGTGCACGTTTCTTTCTCGATAATTACATATTAGAATACTACCCTCATGCAAAAATCCTATCAAATTCTCATTATTGGTGGCGGAAATGCTGGAATTTCCGTGGCTTCAAAACTCTTATTGAAAGATAAAGACCTCGAAATTGCAATCATTGAACCTTCTGAAAAACACTATTATCAACCTGCTTGGACCTTAGTTGGCGCTGGTGATTTCAATATCAATGATACCATCAAATTAGAAAAGGATTATATGCCTAAAGACGTCAATTGGATCAAAGATTCTGTAGTTTCACTTGACCCAGAAAACGACCAATTGACATTAAAATCGGGTGAAATTATTGGATATCAATATTTAATTGTTGCCCCAGGAATTCAATTAAATTGGGATGAAATTAAGGGACTAAAAGAAACCTTGGGTAAAAACAATGTAACCAGCAATTACAGTTTTGAAACAGCCCCGTACACTTTCGAGTGTTTGAAAAATTTCAAAGGTGGAAATGCCATTTTTCATACCCCTAACACGCCCATTAAATGCGGTGGTGCACCTATGAAAATCATGTTTATGGCATCTGATTATCTCAGAAAACATGATTTACTCAACAAAACCAAGGTGCAATTTTGGAGCGGTGGAACACGCATTTTTGCAGTTGAAAAATATGAAAACACCTTTAAAAAAGTGTTTGAAAGATATGGCATAGCACAAAATTTTCACCAAAAATTGGTGGAAATCGATGGGCCTGGAAAAAAAGCAAAATTTGTTGGTTTAGGTCCTGATAACAAAGACATAGAAACTTGGGTTGATTTTGATTTCATCCATGTAACCCCGCCACAAAGTGCTCCAGATTTCATTAGACAATCTAAATTGGCGAATGCCGCGGGATGGGTAGACGTAGATAAAAACACGCTACAACATATCACTTACAACAACATCTTTTCATTGGGGGATGCTTCGAGTTTGCCAATTTCAAAAACGGGTGCAGCCATTAGAAAACAGTCTCCCGTTTTGGTTGAAAATTTGCTTCAACTAATGAAAAAGCAACCACTTACCGCATCATACAACGGTTATACCAGTTGTCCTGTGTTAACTGGTTATGGCAAATTGGTTCTGGCTGAATTTGACTATACCAATACCCCAACGGAAACATTTCCGTTCGACCAAAGTAAGGAACGCTATTCGATGTATTTATTGAAAAAATATATCCTGCCGTTCTTGTATTGGTCGCAAATTTTACCGGGAAAAATGTAACCAAATCCTTTATTCTGAAATAATTCGTTTGAACCACCTTGCAGAAATTTCATTATCTTCGTAATAGAAATTTCTAACATGAAAAAGTGGTTCAAGCGAATTGGCATTACGATTGCCTCAATTTTTTTAATTTTACTCATCCTTCCTTTCGCATTTAAAGGCAAAATCCTTAAAATGGCCCAAGAAGGTGCTAGCTCATCGGTGAATGCAACCATCAAATTTGATGACGATTTGAGCCTGAGTTTGATACGCAATTTCCCCAACCTTTCGGTGGGTGTTAACAACTTGAAAATCATTGGAATTGACTCATTCAAACACGATACACTTTTTTCTGCTCCAGAAATTAGAATGACCATCGATATTTCCTCATTATTGGGAGGAAATAAACCAATTTCGATTCGACGAATTTATCTCAAACAACCGCGATTAAATGTGGTGGTTTTGAAAAGTGGTAAAGCCAACTACGATATTGCCAAACCAGATACAACTACCAAAACAGTAGATACTTCTAAAAGTGCACCTATTGCACTTAAACTAAAAGATGTTGAAATTGAAGATGGTAACATTTCATACAATGACCAAAGCATGGGTGTTGAAATGGTTTCTGGTGGTTCCAACCTAATGTTACAGGGTGATTTCGAAAACAACATCTTTGTAATGAACACCGAACTTGGATCTAAAAACCTCAATATCAATTTCGGTGGAATGACATTGGTTTCTAAATCTGTTTTGGATGTAAAAACCAACATCGATGTAGATTTGAACAAAATGCGTTTTGCTATCAAAGACATCGCAGTGAAAATGAATGAATTGCCGTTGGATGCTAAAGGTTGGTTGCAAATGAATGCAAACAACATGGACATGGACTTTTCGGTGAATGCACCTACTTCTGACTTTAAAGCATTTTTATCGGTTGTGCCAGGTTGTTTCACCAAAGATTTTGCAAGTGTAAAAACCTCTGGAAAGATGGGCATTAAATTTGGAATTAAAGGGGTGATGGACAGCTTGAGAATGCCTGCAACACACCTTGAATTGAAAGTAGACAATGGCTCTTTCCAATACCCTTCTTTGCCAGCTGGTGTTTCAGGTATCAATGTAGATTTTAAATTCGACAATGCCGACGGAAATCCTGACCACTCAATTGTAGATTTAAAGAAATTCCAATTGAACTTCGGCGGAGAACCTTTCGATGCAAATCTTTACCTCACCACTCCTATTTCGAATGCTTATGCGAAAGGTGGGTTAAAAACTGCCTTACACCTTGAAAAATGGTTAAAATTAATGCCGCTAGAAGCCAATACCAACCTAAAAGGTGAAATCAATGCTGATTTTAATTTTGAGGGACATTATTCTGAATTTGTACCAGGGAAAATGCAGGACCTTAAGGCCGCCGGCCATCTTGCCATTAACAACCTATTGTATACTTCACCAAGCACGCTTCCTTTGTCGTTAAACAACCTCAATGTGAGCATTAACCCTAAAGAAGTGGCTTTGTCCTCTATGGATTTAGGATATGGTAAATCCACCATTTCTGCTTCAGGTAAGATTACCAATATGTTGGGATATGCATTCAACGGAGAAACCCTTCATGGAAACCTTGCAATTGCAAGTAAATCAATTGATTTAAACGAATGGATGAACTCCTTACCTGCTTCCACTGAACCTGCAAAAGTAGACACCGCAGCGGCGCCAATGAGTGCGGTTGAATTGCCTAAAAATCTTGATTTTGTATTCACTGCCACTGCGGGAAATATGATTTATCAGAATTACAATTTAACTGGATGTATGGCAAAAGCCATCATTAACAATGGTGTGTTAACCATAGATCCAATCAAAGCAAGCCTTTGGGGAAGTACTTTCGAAATGAATAAAACCACCTATGCCTATGAAAAAGGAGGCGATCCTAAGGTGGCAAGCACCATTGCCCTGCTCAATTTAAATCCTAAAAATATCACCGAAAATATTGAATTGGTGAATAAATATGCGCCCATCATCAAGGAAATTGAAGGACTTGCCAACCTTAATATGGGCATGACAACCAATTTAACCCCAGAAATGGGCGTGGATTTGAAATCTGTTTTTGCTGATGGAAACTTAGACCTCATGCAAGGGTTGTTCAATATGCCACAATGGATGAGTGAAGCAGCCAAGTATTTTAAATGGGAAAACAAAAAACTCGAAGTTCAGCCAGGAAATTATGGCTTTGCAATTGCCAATGGTGAACTTACCCTCAAAGATTCTATCCGTTTAAAATTGCCAAAAGGAAGCAAAATGAGCCTCATCGGTAAGGTTGGACTTGATCAAAAAGTAGATTTTGGAGGAAAGATAAACGCCGAAGGAAAATCTTTGCCATTCAAAATTTCAGGAACGGTTTCTGCACCAAAATTGGTTATAGATTGGAAAGCAATCGGAAAAGGACTAATCCAACCAAAATTAGATAAAGCAAAAGAAGACGTTATCAATAAAGCCAATCAAGCTGCCGACAAATTGCTCGACAAAGCGCGCCAAGAAGCGGAACAAATTCGTAAAACTGCAAAAGAAAAGGCAGACCAAATTAGAAGTGAAGCCCGCAGATTGGCCGATAAAGAACGTCAAGAAGGCGAAAGACTTGCTACAGAAGCTCAAAATAAAGCCAACGCTGAAGCCGATAAATTGATGGATAAAGCTAAAAATCCAATCGAAAAATATGCAGCTGAAAAAGCTGTAAAGGCACTCAAAAAAGAAGCAGAGAAAAAAGCCAACTCTTTGAGATCAACAGCAAATTCTTCCGCCGATAAAATGGTGTTAGAGGCAGATAAAAAAGCAGAAACCCTAGAGCTAGAAGCAGATAAACGCGCCTCTGGAATCATTCAGAAAGCCGAAGAAGAACGCAATAAATCACTTCGTAAATAAGCAATGACATTTCGGCATCTTTTTTCCATATTCATCGTGGTTGCACTATTGGGTGCAAACACGCTATACGCACAAAAAAAGATGCCGAAAAAACCTGTGCCCAAAGCTCCAATATCCCCCAAAAAAACAAAACCAAATTCCTTCTTCATCGATTTACATTGCAAGCACCACTCCCCCATTTCTGATACCACCATTGACCAACAAAAAGTGTATTTGAAACATGGACAATTCTTTGCAACCATTAAATTAATTGATCAACCAGATCCCAATATCAATTTGGCTTTTAGCGTTTCTTACCCGTTTAATGACACTATCCTTCTGGGGATGTTCAACCAATTTTTTATTGCCGAACCAAAAACCAGAATTGTTTACGCAGTTACAGATAACTACTATTTTGAGTATATCAAACTTCAGAAAAAACCTCTCGTTATTCCGGAAAAACACAAACGCTTTGCTCTAAAAACTGGAAAAGAATACAAAGCCATTATCCATCAAATTGTTGATTTTGACACCATTGTTTCTGGGGGAAGAGGCACCGTTACCGGTTTTCATGCTACCGAAATTGTAGACCTGAAAAAACCCTTCTCTAAAAGCATCGTCAACAACAAAGACAGCGCCCTCCAAAATCCAGAAAACTACATTTGCCTTAATGATCCCAAAATGCTTGGATTTTTTGTGGATTCTGCCACTTCCGACACCATCAGGGTGAGCATTTCTGCACAAAAACCTGGACTCAGGATTCTTTACAAAGCGCACAAATCTAAAAATTATTCCGCCATTAAACCCATGTACCATTTTTATCCAATGAACTCGGTTATTGGCACCAATCAGCCCCTGTGGTATTCCAAAAATATTCCGTATTCAAACGATTTGAACTTTTTCTATTACAACGGAGATTGCTGGATCTTGCCCGGTCAATGTGCAACCGCCGACAATTATCAAGGTGGTATTGTGCCTCAAGGCATTCTCCAAAAACCTCTTATTCCGGCTAAATTTTTCAAGAAATTACAGAATTATTCAAAATAATCACCCAATCCATTTAAACCTTGACGAAATTTCTATCACCCAAGTTTGAATCTAAAAATCAAAAAGTCCTTCCCCTTAAAGACTTTCTGAAACGACTTTTCATTTACTCCCTTTATGCCTTTATCATTGTGTTTTTTTCAATGGCCATTGGGGTAATTGGATACATGCATTACGCCAATATCAATTTCATCGATAGCTTCCACATGGCAGCGCTCATATTAACGGGAATGGGACCCGTTGTTGAAATGAAAACCACCGCGGCCAAATTGTTTTCTTCCTTTTACGCGCTATACAGCGGTGTGGCTTTCCTCACCATGATTGCCACTTTCTTGGCGCCAATTTTACATAGGTTGTTACACATTCTTCACCTCGATGATGAAGATTAACGCTTGATGAATTTCTGAGGGACATATCCCTCAACTTCAACAACGTAAATACCTGCTGATAAACTTGTTACATCAATTCCAATAGTGTTTGATTCCAACATTTCACATTTTCTCAATACTTCACGGTTCAATTCATCCAAAACCTTCACGTTAATTATATGATTTCCAATAGGATAATCCATGCGTACGGTTAATACATTGTCGGTTGGATTTGGAGAAATTGCAAAACTTTCTCTATCAACTTTTTGCACATTTACAAACATCATTTGTTCAATTGCAGAAATTGTTCGATCGTCTATAAATGGCTTAATTCCAAAGCTCACATGCCCGCCATTGGCCGTATTAAAACTGCTATTCCACGCATCAAAATCATAGCCATAATCGTTTTTGAACGTACCATTATAAAATGGATCCATTGAAATCCATAAATAAATCATGTTTTGTAACCGGTCTAACTCATTGAATAGGCTGTCTGTCTGGTAGGCATCTTTCAAAAAATCTCTTATGTAGAATTCAAAATCACGCTTGTATTTGGTAATCCCAAACAATTTATAGGTAAGTGGTGCTGGACTGGCATTTTTGTTGCCCCAATTGTGGATATTACGGTTGTTGATATTGGGATAGCCCCATTGAACTCCAAAGGTGTTATCCATGTCGTAGGGCATGTATTCAAACTTGCCCGTTTTGGTGTTGTGATACAGGAAATAGTTGTTCTTATTGCAAAAATAGTTGTCCCAATGCCCTACCAAAACTTCCATAGCCAATGTTTTCAAATAGGCTTGAACATTGAAAATTCGGTTAATTCTAGCCTCAAATGAATCTGTAGGTGAATTGTTGATTACATTGATCAATTGAACCAAATCACTGTAATCATCGGCTGTTTCATTTGTTTTGAGTTGATAAGCCCTGTCGTTGCCATTCATGATGTCTTTGTAGGCTTTTTGATTGCTACCCAACCATCCCAAATCTGCCGGCCAATTACACTTGTACAAGTTGCCATTTGCATTTCCGAAACGTCCCATCAAGAAAAATTTGTCAATGAATTCCGAGTTGTTTCTGATTCCATAATACACCCCATTGATGAAAAACCTGACCAAATTCCCCCTAACCGAATTAATCTGACCTTGATTCATGGCGTATTCCGCCAAATATTCCCGGCACATCGATGGGTCATTGTGGTTCCCATTGATGTTCATTTTTTTCAATCCTTGGAATGTAAATGGCAGATATTCATCAAAGTCAATTCTAAACCCTTTTTTCTCAGCGCTGCGCGATGTATTTCCCTTCAATCTCACCCCCACTTTTTGAATGGTATCTTTGCCATCATACACAAATACAGCAGGATAACAATGATCTGTCCACCGATTCACAGGATCCAACAATGCCTTTAATGAATCTGGATCAATGATCAAATGGATAGAGTGTAATTTACCATCATATACCGTTCCTTTTGAGGGAAACATGGCGGTTTGGGCAGCAACAAATCTTGCGAAAAACGCAAAAAATAAAGCCAAAATGATTTGCAATTTTCGCAATGTTGAAATGATATTTTTCATTTACGATTTAAATAATTCTATGTGGTTTTCAACTGCAAATTGTCCCTTGGAACATTCGTATTCTTGGTTGTAACCGCGTTTTGTAGTTTTTCTTGTTACCAAACTTTTTCCTGATATTCTCAAATCCATCCTGTTCCAAGAAGTTGATTCCAGGTTCAAGTTTAGTCAATATTTCTGTTAAATTTCCACATTTCGATGTTCACTCATGAAAATCCAACTCATTAGAAATGATTCAATTTATCTATCACAAAATCAATCATTTCTGGTGTAACATCCAAATGCGTCACCATGCGAATATGGGTGGAACTCATGGCTGAAACACGAATGTTATGCAACAACAAATAAGCAATCACCTCTTGAACTGTATGCGTTGGTTTCACCTCGAAAATCACAATGTTGGTTTCAACGGGAAGCACTTCATTCACCCAATTCAATCCTAAAAGAGCTTCGTTCAATCGCTGGGCTTGAAAATGATCCTGGGCCAAACGAGCGGTTTGATTTTCAAGGGCATAGAGTCCAGCCGCGGCTAAAAATCCCGCTTGTCGCATACCTCCACCCATCACTTTCCTCACCCTTCTAGCCTCTTTGATAAACGCTTTATTACCCATTAAAACACTGCCAATTGGAGCACCCAATCCCTTGCTCAAACACAAAGAAATGCTATCAAACAGGCTACCGAAAGCAGCAGGATGATGATTTCCTGCAACAACGGCATTCATCAAACGGGCACCGTCTAAGTGAAGTGCAAGTCCGTGAGCCTCACAAACCTTTTTAATTTCTTGTATATCTGATAATTGATAGCAACTACCACCACCTCTATTGCAGGTATTTTCCAAACTCACCAAGCGGGTTCTGGCGCGATGCACATCATCGGGGTTGATTACTTCCAACACCTGATTTGCGGTAATTTGACCGCGATTACCCTGAATCAAACGGGCTTGGCATCCAGAATTGCGGCCAATTCCGCCACCTTCGTAAAAATAAATGTGAGAACTGGCTTCACAAATCACCTCATCGCCGGGTTTGGTATGCACATTGATGGCAATTTGGTTGGTCATGGTTCCGGAAGGACAAAAAAGGGCGGCTTCCATGCCAAATAGTTGAGCCACTTTACTTTCCAAAAGGTTCACGGATGCATCTTCCCCAAAAACATCATCGCCAATTTCGGCTTGCATCATGGCAGAAAGCATTTGCGGTGTGGGTTTGGTAAACGTATCGGATCTTAATTCAATGGGAGTATTGTTTTTCATGGTTTATTTTATGAGGGACATTTTTATGAGGGACATTGGGGCAATGTCTGATTTCAAAGGAACGAATTTCCATTGAATTTTCGTGCTAATGTCCCCCAAAATCAAAGAAAAGAAACAAAAATTTGACCTTTAATGAACCGAAGAATACCGCATTTAAGTGTTATCTTTGTAGTAAAATCACCCTAAAATATTCAAAATGAACAAGAACTGCTATACCACCAACAAATTGCTGAGCAAAGAGGAAACGATAGTTGCTATTTTAAGAGATGCTGAAGATTTATGGGAATTTGTGGGCAACGAACCCAACAAAGAAGAGGAAATTGTGGTGGTATCACTTGAGGAAGTGTACGCCAATTACCCTGAATTGAAGGAAATCTGCGAGCAATTGGAGTTAAGTCAATGTGCAGTTTGGGACAATATTGACGAGGAGTGGCTCATCGACGATTACGATGAGGAGGAAGAATACGACGACGACGAGGAATTCGAAGAAGAGGCGTAATTAGAAGCTCAAATCGAGCGAATCAAACTAGCTATTAATTAAAATAAAACACCGTCGGGGCTGTATAAATCCGTCGGGGCAGACCTGCGTGTCTGCCCATCACATTTATTTAATTATTTTCCGCCTTAACTTTTTAATTATTTTCCGCCCCTTATATTTTTAGTTATTCTCCGCCCCTATATTTTTAGTTATTCTCCGCCCTTATCTTTTTAATTATTTTCCGCCCTTTATATTTTTAGTTATTCTCCGCCCTTATCTTTTTAATTATTTTCCGCCCTTTATATTTTTAGTTATTCTCCGCCCTTATATTTTTAGTTATTCTCCGCCCTTATAATTTTCTCAAAGAAGAATAAGCTATAATTTACAATCAAAGAGTTGCAATTTTTGGGCAGACACGCATTTATTTTGGGGCGGACACGCATTTATTTTGGGGCGGACACGCAGGTCCGCCCCGACAATTAGAATCTTCGCTATAATCTTAGTCTCGAGAATATAAAATTCAATAATTTAATCAACACGCTGAGAAAATTTACTCAGCAAAAAAATCAAAATCACCAATTTCAATATGTTTTTGGTGGTTATAATCGCCAATTTCAATATAAATTTGGCGATTTGGGGGAAAAATACACAGCTGGGAGTTCAAATGGTTGAACAACAAATGGGTTTATTTTCCCCTGAAATTCACAGAAACTTACAATTCAATACCAAATGTAATCAACAGAAAAAACTTCCGCGAGTTTATTGCAGCGGAAATGTAATTACTGTTTTAGGGCTTTGATTTCTTCTTCCAGTTTGGCGATGTATTTTTCGCGGTACACGTCTTGTGTATGAAAATGGTAGTTGCCCCCTTTGTCGAAACCTTGCACGCCTTGAGAGTTAGAGATATTGAAAATGTATTTGGCATCGAAATTCAAAATTTGAGAGATATCAACTTCCAGGATATCCGAAATTTCAAACAACCGATTGAGGGTCATTTCAATTTCACCCCTTTCCAATTTCGCATACCCCGATAAAGAAAGATCCAAATCTGCTGCCATTTGTTCGCGGGTAATGTCTTTTAACTCTCTGAATCTCTTAATGTTCAAAATAGCAGATTTAACGCGATCTGAATTTTTCTCCAATTTTTCCATGTTATTAGAATTTGCACCCATATAAGGACAAATATATAATATAATTACCAAAAAAGCACCCCAGTTACCATTTATGACAATACTGAACAAGTAATTTTGTGGGATATCATGACGACAAAACTAAAATTATTCATCATAGCAATTTGTGCTGGAATTGGAATCAACCTTTTAAGTTCATGCAGTAAAACTGAAAATCAACAACTTCCAAATGCGGACTTTATTTTTTCCCCGAGTAATGGTTATAAACCATTAAATGTCCAATTTACAAACACCTCGAGCAATGCCGAATCCTATTCATGGGACTTTGGCAATGGAAATTTTTCCAATGAAAAATCACCAAGTACAATTTACAACACAGATGGTGTATATTCTGTTACATTAACAGCGAGAAATTCATCTGGAACAAATAAGATTACAAAAACTATTAGCGTCAAAACACCACCAATGTCAGTTACAATTATGGATGTAACTATTTTGAATTTTCCAGAAACCGATGATTTAGGAAATAATTGGGATAATTCATTTAGTGGTTCATATCCAGATGTTTATTTTAAAATAACGGATGCTACAGCAAGCTTATACTCGCTTAATACAACAGATAGAATTGAAAATTTAAGACGAGTAGATTTACCCAAAACATTTGCAGCACCGGCAAATGGATTTTATACATTCACGAATTTAAATAGTGGTTTTGGAATTTCATTATACGATTACGAATCACTTGGAAGCGATCAGTTCATGGGTGGTGTTTTGAGAAGTTCATCATTTGCTCGCTTATTTGAAGATGGCGAATTGCCAACTAGTACTATACTATCTTATGGTTCATATAGTTTCAAAGTTGCTTTGAAATGGAATTTCTAAAAGGTACAAATTCATGAAAAAGTCATTAAAAATTCTAGTAGTTCTATTATTGTTTCAAATCAGTACATCGAGTACTAATTTGTTCGGCCAAAACAACATTGCAACAGTAAACAAAATAAATGGATTCTATATTTTTACTGACAATCAACCATTGTCTGAATACGAGGTTATTGGGGAAGTCAACACTTCTGGACACAAAGATCCTGATATTTCTAGATCTGGTTCCCAGTATCAACCTGTCAGAGATTACCTCATTAAAACAGCAAGACAAGTTAATTATACTGCCGATGGTTTAATTTTAACATTAGTCAATGGAGGTACGGATAAAGCTCTAATTATTAAATTCAAAGAAAATTCAACCAATAAGAACCAAGCAAAAGTAAACCAATATCAAGGTGTTTACCTATTTGTTGATTGTGAACCAAATAAAGAAAATCAGTATATAGGTACGGTAAAAATTACAACTAGTTTTACTAGTTCTCAGTATTCCGCATTGAGGGATAAGCTTTTAAAAAAATGTAAAAATAGTTTTCCAGAAGCAAAAGGCATAATAATAAAGTTTGTCTCTGGAGGAACAGACACAGGTGATGCTATCAAATTCACAGAATAAACAAACAAATACATTTATATGAAAAAAAACAAACTTACTTTTTTGTTGGCATTGACCACATTCTTTTTATTGACTAGCTGCTCTATGAGAGTGGTTGATTTCACAGTAATCAGCTCTAAAAATGTTAGCTTGAAGATCGACAAATCTCAAGGAATCAGGGTTGTTGGTAACAGCAATGGATTCTTAGGGATGGGAGTTTCTATTAAGAGCGCCATGGACAATGCATTGCAAAGTGCAGGTCCTGATTACGACTTATTGGTAGACGGTGTAGTATCTTACAACGATTACGTTTTTGTTAGCGGATACAAAGTTGAAGGCACAGCTATCAGCACTAGCAAATTGAAAGCTGCTCTTGGCAACGACGGTTACAACAATTGGTGCAAAGAACACAACATTTTCGATCCTGAAACTTCAAAATTCTAATCAAAATTCAATGATAAAAGGCCACAGCTTGCTGTGGCCTTTTTGTTTTAGATCCGTCTGAGCGGCCCTATTCTAATTTTCTATATTCCTTAAAAATTTGACCAGGATAGGCCCCATCATTATTGCCTATTATCAGATGGGTTTCTTTTATTTCGATTTTATGTTTTGACCTACTATATATTTTCTCTGGTCCCTTGTAAAATAACACTAATGTATCATTTTCTATAATAGAAAATTCATAATGTGCTGGTAAAAAATTCCGATGTAATGTAGGTTCAATTATCCCTTTAACAGAATCTGTTATATCATTAGAAAATAATAAGGTATCATTTGTGTAGACAAACATTCCACTGTCAATTTTTCTAAGTGTTGAATCCTTACTAACCCATGTGCCAATTAAATCCTGTATTTTAATGGAAGGTTTTGGGGATGGACTTTTCTCACATCCATAAAATGCAAGCACCAATAGCATTGCCAATTTGATAATTTTTTTCATTTTCTTATATTTATTATTGTTAGACGGTATTCAAAGTTCTATAAATCCAATTTTACTAAATGAATTTTTTGAACGAAACCATTCATATTGAATACACGGTTAAATTTAAAGACATAGATTTTTAAGATTTCGAAGGGTACAATAAAAAATCTTATAAAAAATCAACCAAAATAGAAATTCTTAATTTGCTATATTTCAATAGTTTAAAAAAATTACATATTGTTTATTGAACTAATTTTGGACAGTTTATGGTATAGAAATGTAAAATAACCAATAAGTAAAATATCACCAATTTGAAAATATTTCCACCACATTTTTCTCTGAATTCTTTGAATTAAATATCCCCCTATACCAATTATAGTATCAAATGATTACCATTTTTTGTATTGTTAATACCGCAATAATTAACTAACATTGTCATGTGTCCTTGATTTCTAATGCGTATTTCCTTAAAACACTTTCAACTGCTTCTGTTCTAACAAGAGCAACACAAAATATTATTCAAACAATTTCAAATCAAGAATATTACTGTGGAATTAAGATATATTTTGTTCCAGTAAATGAAAATTATAACTTTGACTTAAACGATAAACCTAGTGAGTAAAATAATTTAAATCAATTAAATTTTCATCTAAAACAGCAAATATATTTATCTAAAATCATGTATACAATTCAATAAAATAGCAAGTTGGTATTCTTAGTCTTAAAAATCACTATTTATTTAGCACTTATTATATTGGGCTATATAAAAACAAAATCAACCGGTGATCGAAAATATTTATTATTTTCGATATTAGGTATTTTAGATATAACTACACACCTATTAGATAAATTTGTATTTACTTCAAACTTAGAACTTTTTTTAATATATGATTTAACAGCTATTGGTTTATATTTCATGTTTTATTATTCACTCAAAAACTTGAAAATATCCGGGTATTTGTTACTTACAACTTTCACTATTTTTACAATACTATCCTTTTTGTTTTTTATAATTGATTGGCCAAAAACAAATAATATTTTCTATTCCCAATATGGATATTTAAATTTGTATGAATATTCTCTATTTAATTTTTTCGCTGCAATCATTTTATTAATTATCTCAACTTTTGTTTTATTAAAAATATTTAGAAATGATTTATTTGAATTAAATGTACTTTTTATTATTTTTGGTATCATGTCTTATTTTATTGGAGACATAGTAAAATTTGGTTTAGGCACACACCTACTCAAAGATATTCCTTCACATCGTTTATTTTTAGACGCGTTTTTGCCAATTAGACTCATTATTAATCACGGGTTAATCATAACAGGGTTAATATGGAAAAACTAAGCGATTTTACCTTAGCATTTTATTTAATTTGCCTTTTTATTTTGGGCATGACTTTTATTCTTATTTTGGCTATGCTTAATTCTAAGAAAAGAGTTTTATTGGATTTGAAAAAGCAAGAATTAGATTTCCAAACTACATTAAATAAAGTGCAACTCAATTCTATTGAAGATGAAAGAAGAAAAATAGGCAGCAATTTACACGATGATCTCGGTCAAATATTGAACCTCATGCACATGCAACTTGCAGAGTTGAAAAAAATTCACAAAAAACATGACATTGAAAGTTCAACTTTAAAAATGACCGAAGAACTTTGCAATGCCGCTTCAGAAAAGTGCTCATCTATTTCAAAAATGCTTTTCCCAGCTACCCTAATCAGGCTAGGATTCATAGAAGGTTTACACGAGTTAATATCAGACATTCAACATGCAACAGGAATTCATATTGTTTTCACGCACGATGAATTTCAATTATCGGAAGACAGAGCGAGTAATTTGTTTAGAATATTCCAAGAGTTATTGAATAACACATTGAAACACGCAAAAGCCAATAAAATTGATATTCACATTCAAAAATCTGATACAGGTATTAAAATCAATTATGCCGATAATGGTGTTGGAATTCAAAACAAATCAATGAAACAAGGGCTTGGCACTACTACTATAAAAACACGCCTCCACATTTTAGGCGGTGAAATTCTCGAAACTAATTTAGATAATAAAGGATATCAAATGTCATTTATCATGCCTTATGGAAACGATTAAAATCATTATAGCAGAAGATCATCCATTAATGAGATCAGCGATATACAGCAATTTAACAAATGAATCTGATCAAATTGAAGTTATAGGCCAATGTTGCGATGGCATTGAATTGTTGGAAATTCTCAAATATAATAAACCCGATATTGTTATTTTAGACATTGAAATGCCTCGTATGGATGGCATAGAGGTTTTAAAAGCCATCCGAGAAAAATATAAAAACAGCATTAAAGTTCTGGTATTTTCCGCAAACTTGTCTAATTATATTAACCTGAGACTCATGCAAATGGGAGCTGATGGTATTTTATTTAAAAAGAGTTCAACAGAAGAATTGATCAACGCCATTAAAATTGTGCACAAGGATTCTGTATTTTTTCAAGATTCAATGGCATTCAAAATGTTGTCGAACAATCACAACATGAAAAAAGTTTCACTTGAACAATTTAACACGGTAGATTTTGAAATTCTGAAATTGCTTTGCCAGCAAAAGAATGCCAATGAGATTGCCAAAGAGATGAAAATGTCAGTAAACACCATCAATAAATATCGCAGCAAATTGATGGAAAAAACCAACTCCCAAAATTTGGCCGGAATGGTGATTTTTGCCATCCAAAACGGAATTTACGTTATTCCCGACAAAACTCCTGAGATCGTTTAAACCGTCGGGGCAGACTGTAATTTCAACCGTCGGGGCAGACCTGCGTGTCTGCCCTTTTGCGTTTCTGCACATTTATACAGTATCTAGCAATTTTTATTCTTCGGGCGGACACGCATTTAATTTATAGGGCGGACACGCATTTTATTCTTCGGGCGGACACGCAGGTCCGCCCCGACTAACAATCTACTATAAGCACAAACTAGAAACTAAAAAGCCCTACGCTTTGCGTAAGGCTTTCTCATTCGTCGGGATGGCGAGATTCGAACTCACGACCCCTTGCACCCCATGCAAGTGCGCTACCGGGCTGCGCTACATCCCGATTAAATTGCGTTGAATCGGTAGCCTACATGGATACGGGTCTCTACCGCAAAATTAAAAAAGTTTTGAGAAATTTTAAACCAAAAAATCCAATTATCTCACCAGCAATATGCTGCCGTGAACCGACTTTATCTCGTCCGACGGGAATTTGTATTGCAACAGGTAAAAATAAGTCCCCGCAGGACAATTTGCCCCTTCATTCTCTACCTGCCCATTCCACATGCGTTTCGCATCCTCTGATTGAAAGACCAATGTCCCCCAACGATTAAAAACTTGAATTTGAAAGTACTCTTGTCCCGATATCGGCACCCTGAACTCATCATTTTTGCCATCCTTATCGCCCGGTGTGAAAATATTGGCAAGGGCAATTGATTGATTGAAAGACACATCTGTGCAAAAAGTATCGTTGCAACCAGGCACATCTGATTCCGCAATCAAACACACATAAAATGTACCTAACTGATCATACGTATAACAAATTTCATTCTTCACCACAGCCGAATCCAGGCTGAAGTCTTTGGGCGATTTGCCCCTAAACGACCACTCATAACGGGTGGCATTTTGACTCAAATTGGTGAAGCAAAATCTCGGTTTCGTCGAAGAATCAACCGTAAAACTAGCCTGAGGCTTTGGGGTATACACAAATTGCACGGAATCCCTAAATGTAGGGGCAACGTCCGACATCAAATACAATTTCAATGGAATGCCATAAAAACGTGGGTCTACCGTGAACTTTGCATCGAGTTTTGTGCTGTCATTAAATGTGCCTGATGCCTTGTTTTCCGCCGACCAATGAACCTTATTGATACCCAATTTTTTGCCTTGCAACTGAATCACCGGAGAACCACCGCACAACACAGGAGACACTTTCCCAGCATCCAAAAACACCTTTATCTCTGCACAAATCGTATCGTTACAACCTGTAGTAGCGCCATCGGCAATTAAGCAAACAAAGCGATTTCCATTGGTTTTGTAGGTATAACAAACCCCTCCAAACGGCGATGTAGGATCTTCCAAGAAGGTTTTCGATGGTCCTTTTACAATGTCGTTCGGATGGTTAAATCCCCAACGCGTATTGATTGTGCCAAGGCTTCGATCATTAAAGCAAAATTTAGGAGCATTGCTAGAGTCAATTGAAAAATCTGCTGTGGTGGCAAATGAAATGTTGAATTGCACCGAATCTTTGCGAGAGGCACAGTTTCCATTGGCCATCAGATACAATTTCACAGGACCTTTATAGCCAGGAGCAACGGTAAATTTCGGATTTAAAATGGTAGAATCATTTAAGCTCCCAGATTTCGGATAGGCATTCACCCAACGGTAACATTTGCTTCCAATCACGGTTCCATTTAGCTGAACCGATGAAACTGTACACCCTTTTAAAACCACCGTTCCAGCATCCACCACAAATGGAGGGATTGGCACCCTACATCCATAATTCGCATACGAAATGCTTCCATCGAACTCAAAATCGGTTACAGCACCATCGTCTGATCCCTTTGACCCACCTTGTGTTAGAAGTTTGCTTCTGTCATAAACCACGGTATCGGAAATTCCGTTGTTTGTCAATATGAATTTTCGGGTAGCCGCAGTTCCAAAGTTCACAAAATGCCCAGCTGTATTGCCCGATTTTTGAAAAATCACATACAATGTATCGCTCAAATCACTGAAATCTTGGGCAGTTTGACTAAAGCTTTCACTGGTAATAAATAGCAAATTTGAATATGCAGGAATTAAATCGGTTGAGTTCAACCCAATTAACAATCCACAATTGCCTTTGGCTTTGATGGTGTTGTTAAGGTAAGTAATTTTACCTTTGGTGCTTGTAGTTAAATTGGCAATTCCGCGCCAAGGATTCGACGAATTGGTGCCCCAGTTAACCATTCCTGCCACATAAGTTGGCACATTGAATTTCGAAGGATCTAAGGCATTTTTACCAATTTGAACGCGGATCATCTCGTTCTGGCCCTCATTCGAACCATCGCATGCATCCACCAAAATACTCACTATTTCGAAAGCTTTTGAGGGATATTTTCCCTGGCTCAAACTGTTGCCACATGGCTGAGCTTTGGCAATGGCAATTGTCCCTAAAAATGCAAAAAATAAACCTAATATTTTTACGGATTTGCGCATATTGAAAGTCCCAAAGTTCTTAACCACACAAAGATACGAAACTAACATCACACAATTGTGATGCCCATATCAACGGAAAGTAAACTTATTGTTTGTTGGCCCAAAGTTGTGTCAAATGCACCAACACTTCGCTGGCTTTTTCCATATCCTGAACGCTCACATATTCATGTTTGCCATGAAAGGCCATTTCACCGGTGAAGATGTTCGGACAAGGCAATCCCATAAAGCTCAACCTACTACCATCGGTACCACCTCTAGCACTGGTTAATTGCGGGGTAATGCCGGCCATCTCAATGGCTTTGATGGCAAATTCAGAAATTTCAGGAGTCAATTGAACCACTTCTTTCATGTTTCTATATTGCTCTGAAACCTGCATATCGGCGGTTGCGCCCGGATAATCAGCAACAGTTGCTTCCATGATGGCCTTCAAACGGTTCTCATGTTCCGCCAATTTCGCAGTGTCAAAGTCCCTCACAATGAATTTCACCCAAGCGTGTTCGGCAACGCCACCCATGGTAACTGGATGAACAAAACCTTCCCTGCCGTAGGTAGTTTCAGGACTAAAACTATCTTTTGGCAAGCGGCTTAGAAAATCACCCGATATCTTCAACGCATTCACCAACTTATCTTTAGCATAACCAGGATGGGCAGAAATTCCATAAAAATTGACGGTAGCACCATCGGCGCTAAACGTTTCATCTTCATAGCATCCACGCTCACCTGCATCGAGTGTATATCCGTAATCGGCACCCAATTTTTCAATATTCACATGATCCACACCCCTTCCAATTTCTTCATCGGGGGTAAATAGAATTTTTATATCTCCATGAGGGACATTGGGGTTTTGCACCATGTATTGCACAAAATCCATGATGATGGCCACCCCTGCTTTATCATCGGCCCCAAGAAGGGTGGTTCCCGAAGCGGTGATAATATCGTCGCCAATTCTTTCCAACAAGTAAGGATGTTCAGCTGTACGAATCACTTGTGAATGATCGTCTGGAAGCACAATATCTTGCCCTTGGTAATTGTGATGAATGATGGGTTTCACATTGGCACCTGTACAATCTGGCGAGGTATCTACATGCGAACAAAAACAAATGGTAGGCACTTTCCTATCGATGTTCGATTTCAATGTAGCATAAACGTATCCCCACTCATCTAGATGCGCATCTTCCAATCCCAATTCCAATAGTTCTTTCACCAACACCCTACTCAAATCCTTTTGTTTTTCAGTACTTGGAAAAGTAGTTGATTCAGGATCACTTTGCGTGTCAATTTTCACATAATTACAGAAACGGGTTTGGATATTCATGACGCAAATGTATAAAAAAAGGATTAGACAGATTAGACAGATTAGACAGATTAGAGAGATTTTTTAATTGTTGCGAATTTTGCAAAAAAATAATGTAGAAAATAATCCTAGCACTTGGGTTTGTAATTAATAATTTTTGTCTTGTAAAGATGGAAAGAAAAATTTTTAGCTTCGAAAATTTGGAAGCATGGAAAAATGCAAATCAGATTGCAATTAAAACGTTAAAATTAACTTTAAAATTCCCAGATTCTCACTTTTCACCATTAGCAAATCAAATGAGACGATCTGCCATTTCCATTAGCTCTAACATTGCGGAAGGGCAAGGTCGACTTGAAGGAAAAGAACAAAGTCAATTTTACAAATTCGCGTATTCCAGTCTCCTAGAACTATTAAATCAATTAATAATTTGTAAAGATTTAAATTTTGTTAGTGAAATTGAATATTGTGAAATGCGCCAATTAATTGAAAAAACATCTCTCCAATTAAATGGACTCAATAGGTACACGAGATCAAAAATCACTAATGAATCAAGAAAAAAATAAGAATGCAAATGCTATAAGATAGTAAAAAAGATAGAATTCAAACATTAATTAGATATTCTAATCCATCTAATCTGTCTAATCTGTCTAACCCAGAAATGAGTTTAACAGAGGTCTGTTAAACTCATTTCTAAAGCCTTAGCGCTTATACCCGTAGTTTTTGGGTTGAATTGGTGTACACGCATGATGCTTGAACGGATGATGTTGCTCACGTCTTTGAAAATGGCAACATCGGTAACTTCCGCATCTTGTTTCATCAAATATCCGAACACACGTGCCATACCGCAGTTGGCAATAAAATCAGGAATCACTGCAAATTGGCTATCGGCCAAAGTAGAAATTGGTCCCATAAAGATTTCTTCATCGGCAAACGGAACGTTTGCGCCACAAGAAACCACTTCAATTCCAGCTTTTGCCATTCTGTTCACTTGATCTTCAGTAACCAAACGACTTGCAGCACCTGGAATAAAGATTTCGGCAGGCATATCCCAAATTTGAGCGTTTACTTCTTCAAACGACATCATATCGGGTGAATTGAGTTCATTACCTTTTCTGTTTAAGAACAATTCTAAAATTTCATCATGTCCCAAACCATTTTTATTGATGATACCACCATTTCTATCGATGATACCTGCAATACGAACACCGTATTTGGTGAGGTAAAAGGCAGCCGCAGCGGCAACATTGCCCCATCCTTGGATGATGGCAAATTTGTTGTTCATGAATCCACCATACACTTCGTAGTAGTGACGAACACCTTCCGCCACACCCCAACCCGTAATCATATCGGCAATGGTGAGGTTTTTAGAAACATCTGGACTCAATCTTTCATCGGTGATTGGAAGCAAAACCCCTTTTTGCAAGCGAGAGATGGCTTTCAATTTCTCTTCCGGTGAATAATTGATCAAATGTCCATTCACCACACCTTCTTGGGGATGTAAAATTCCCAATGCAGCGGTCATAGGAATTACCTCGTGAATTTCATCTACGTTCAAATCACCACCTGTTCCGTAGTAATTTTTAAGGATTGGACGTACGGCTTTGTACCAACGCTCAAGAACACCTTTTTTTCTTGGGTCTGCAGGATCGAAATTGATACCAGACTTAGCACCCCCAATTGGAGGACCAGCCACTGTAAATTTCACCTCCATTGTTTTTGCAAGGCTTTCAACTTCACGCTGATTTAGGCCTTTGCGCATTCTTGTTCCACCACCGGCAGCACCATTTCTTAAAGAGTTGATTACCACCCAACCTTCTGCTTCGGTTTCGGCGTCTTTCCAAGCAAAAACAATCTCAGGTTGTTTTCCTTCAAACTTTTGTATTAACTGATTTAATTTCACGGGTATACTTAAATTAATTTAGAAAAATCTCCATCTAATGATCCACCTACATAAGCAGTGGAAGCGCCAGTAGCTTCTGGCAAAGTATTGCATACATTTTTCACCCTCATGGCTCCCAATAAGGCAAAAATCATGGCTTCTTTGTAATTCACCATTTGATCGTCGGGCACCACAATTTGGGCTTCTGTTTCAGATTTGATGTAATCTACCAAACACTGGTTAAAAGCACCACCTCCAGTTACAAGAATTCGCGAATTTTGCAAATCTTTTTCCGAAATTCGATCCAACGCCATTGCAATTTGTGTGGCAATATGCATCACCAACGTTTTCATGCGATCTTCCAAAGGATGATCGTCGTAATCCCTCACCAAATGCCAGAAATGCTTATTAATCCACTCTCTTCCCAAACTTTTAGGAGCAGATTTTTGATAGAACGGTATTTCATTCAATGCGTGTAACAACGGATAAATGATGTTCCCACTTTCGGCAATGCTGCCGTTTTCATCGTATTTTAAGTCTCTTTCGCGGGCCAAACGGTTCAAAACGATGTTACATGGCGCAATGTCGAATGCAATTCTTTTGCCACCATGCTTGGTAGAAACATTACAAAATCCCCCCAAATTCAAACAGAAATCGTAATCATTGAAGAGCAAATCATCGCCAATTCCAACCAAAGGAGCACCTTGTCCGCCCAAAGCCACATCGCCTCTTCTGAAGTTGGTAACCGCCGGAATTCCAGCAGTTGCCGCCAAAGTTGCGCCATCGCCAATTTGAGTGGTGATCCAATTTTTAGGTTCATGAAAAATTGTATGTCCATGAGAAGCAATGAGATCCACAGACAAACCAGTTTCTTGGGCAAAACCCTTCGATAATTCTCCTAAATATCGTCCGTAAAAAACGTCGGTTTTTACAAAAACTTCAGAATTCTGATATTTCAACTGCGACAAACGGACTCTCCAAGTTTCGTTGTAAGGCACTGTAATGGCGCGGTCTATATTCACTGTCCAGTTGCCATCGTTCTGTTGCACGTCACACAAGGCCAAATCAATGCCGTCCATGCTTGTGCCGCTCATTATTCCTAATACCTTCATACAATCAAATCACTGAATTTAATGCAAAAATACACATTGCATCGCAATAATGTTTCAGGGAAAGTCCCTCAACAGCAAATAAAAATGATTCATTTATCCAAAACTTTTTGTAAAATGCACCTTCAAAATTGGCAAACATGAATAGAAAATCGTTTTTGGGCATAGGCACAGGCATTTTGGCCGCTTCAAATTTAAAAGCTGCAAACCATCAATTGCTGGAAGCACAATTGTTTGATTTGAACCAGTTAGATGCAACAGCTGAAACTACCTGGAACAATGAGCAATGGAGCAGTATCAGAAGCATGTTCCCTTTGACCAACGATCGTATTTTCCTCAATAACGGAACCATGGGCATCACACCCTACCCCGTTTTGAACGCCGTTCAAAAAAGCTTTGAAAACATTGCCGAAAAAGCAGAATATCCGCACCATTCCGACGATCTTGAGAAAAATCTAGCGGCCATCATTGGCGCCGATGCCAAAGAAATTGGCATCACAAAAAATGTGAGCGAAGGCATTAACCACATTTGTTGGGGTTTGGACTTGAAACGTGGCGATGAGGTCATTCTCACTGAGCATGAACATGTTGGGGGATGCTTGGCCTGGTTACACCGCGCCAAAGTTGATGGCATTGTAATTAAAACTTTTCCACTTGGAAAAACCGCAGACGACACTCTAAACAACCTTAATGCGGCCATCACCAAAAAAACCAAAGTAATTGCGGTACCCCATATTCCTTGTACCATCGGTCAAATATTGCCCGTAAAAGAAATCTGCGATTTGGCCCGTAGCAAAAATATTATCAGTTGCCTAGACGGTGCACACCCACTCGGAATGATACAGTTTAACGTGAAAGACATTGGCTGCGACTATTATGCAGGCTGTTTTCACAAATGGGTGTTAGGCCCTATTGGAACTGGCTGGTTGTACATTTCACAACAACGCATGCAACAAACTAAAATTTACCACGTTGCGGCCTACAGTGCCAATGAATTTAACATGAGAAGCAATCCGCCAAGCATGGGCCCAATTTTAGACCAAGCCAGTCGATACAGCTATGGAACTTTCTGTGGCCCATTGCACATTGGCGCATTGAAATCGTTGGAATTTTATCAGAAAATAGGACCAACCCGTATCGAAAATCGCGTAAAATTTCTCGCCGAAAAATTGCAAAATTCGCTACTCGAGTTGGGCGACAAAATTGAGATGCTCACGCCTACAGAATCCCGCTCCAGAGGGGCTCAAATTGGGTTTAGAATCAAACAATCTAAAAAGGAAAATGTAAATTCCGGATTTGTGAATTTTGCAAGATCAAAGCAAATGATTTTGAGGCATGTGGCTGAAAATGGACTTGATAATATACGAATTTCTACCCACTATTACAACACCGAAGATGAAATACAACAATGCGTATCTTTGCTGAAAGAATATGCATTCGGATAATTCCAATCAGCTATTAGCGCAACTTTTTTTCGAGGGATGGGAACAGCAACTGCCAACATTTGAGTTGAGTACCTCCGGGAGTACGGGCAAACCCAAACCCATACTATTGGAGCGTGAAAAACTTATTTGGAGTGCAAAAAAAACGTTTGAAGCCTATTTCACCAGAAGCATCAATAAATATCAGCTGTGCTGTATTCCTGTTCAAAAAGTTGGGGGATTTATGCAGCTAGTGAGAAGCGCCGTTTGGAAAACGCCAATCGATGTGATTGAACCTTGTTCAAATCCGCTGTTGGATTACCACGGTAGGGCTGCCATTGTTTCGTTGACGCCCATGCAAATTGTAAAAATTATTGAAACTCCTAATTCGGCAGAAACCTTGAATCAATTCCATACTGTTTTAATTGGCGGCGGCCAAATATCCCCCGAAATAGAAAAAATACTGCTAGAAAATTACCCCGATACCAGATGGATTCACACGTTTGCCATGACAGAAACCTATTCGCATTTTGCAGGACGTTTTTTGGGTGAAACCACCTACAAAACCCTTCCAGAAACTGAAATTTCAATTGGCAAACAAGGCACCTTACAAGTGCGAAATTTCTTAACAGATGGTGAATGGATGCAAACCAACGACCTAGTAGAAGTAATTGATAACCAGCATTTTATTTGGCTTGGAAGACAAGATTTCACCATCAATTCTGGTGGCTTAAAAATACAATTGGAGGAGGTAGAAAAAGAAATTGCAGCGCAAACAAATTGGAAGAATACGGAATTTTGCTGTTGGTTTGAAAATGATGAGGTGTTGGGACAAAAATTGATTTTGATTACCACGCAAAAGAACGTCCCTCAAGAATGGAATTTTTCGAAAACCTATTATAAACCCAAAGTGATTTATACAATTTCTGAATTAAGCTTCACCGAAACAGGCAAAATAAATCGGGCTAAAAGCCACGAAAAATTGAAAAACTAAGGCTTCCAAATGGTCAAATAAAGACCAATGCACAAACTTGCTATCCCAATGAACTTCACAACGTTGGCTATTAGTACATTTTTAATGTAAGTTTTAGGAAGTCCCATTTCCTTTTGTTTTTTGAGGCTGTAAATGGTAATCGTTACAGAATACAGCATCAACATTGCAAAATATAGAACCGTTGGATTGACATGTTTAGCTTCAAGCCATTGACCTATAACGGAATACATTACAACCAAGTAAAGCGTAATCATGGAAGCGATCAGAATAACAGAGGTCATTCGCATTTTTGAAAAGTTTCCAATGAGCAATCCACGCTCCTCATTTGTGAGTGTTTTTAGTCCTTTTTCTTGAAAAATTCTAGAAACAATCATGGCAGTGATCATGATCGCAATTCCTATTAAATTGGCAATGTTGTCCATCATTTTGTAAAGGTAATTGAAGAAATTGATTAATGAAATTCGATGGCGTAAGAAAACGACATGGATTGCTGTGGTTCAACGAGATTGATACCCTCTTTATCGAATAAATTCCCCGTTGAGTCTACTGCATCGGCTAATCCAGCCCAAGGTTCTATGCAGAAAAACGGTGCACCTGGTTTTGACCAAAATCCCCAGTAATGGAAGTCAGAACTAGAAACAGTAACCAGTTTTTCACCATTTTGATGGGCCAATGTAACGCTGTAAAATGGCGGGTGTTTGAATACAATGGCATCGTGCTGAATGAGGTTGTTGGTAAGGTTAAGGGTATCTCCATTGATTACAGGTTCCTCCTGAAGATTGTATAATCCCGCGTCTATCAAATGTCGGTTTGCTTGAAAAGATTGATCGAAAATCAATTGGTAATTTTCAAGAGGTTCATTGAGGGCAAAAGCAGGATGTGCGCCAACTGAAAATGGCATTGTTTCACTAGAAAGGTTGGTAATTTTGTAATGGATATCGAGATTTTGATCAAGAAGAATATACGAAATTTCAAGCAGAAAATCAAATGGATAGCGTTGACGGGTATTTTCATCGCTTTTGAGCACGAGGGATACTGAATTTTCGGAAATTGATGAAACTTCAAATTCCATATTACGCGCAAACCCATGTTGAAACATTTGATATTCTTTCTGTTGATGAATGTAAGTATCGTTTTTCAAACGACCAACAATGGGGAATAAATTGGGTGCCGTTCTGTTCCAAAACTGAGGGTCTACGTCCCAAAAATACCCTTTGTTCAGTGCCAAATTATGGGCGGAAATAATTTCTGCTCCGGTTTTTGTTATATTGACAAAAAAGTGGTTGCTTTTTAGGGAAATTTTATTCATTTTGCGTGGATTGAGAATTTTCTCGATACTGGCAAAGATAAAATTTTAATATGTTCAATCAATCAAAAAAACTAAAAGCACTGGTTATCGACGATGAAATGTCGGGTAGAACGATGATTGAATTTTACATCAAGGAATACTTGTCAAATACCATTGAACAAATTGTTTCGGTAGACAGCATCAATGCAGCAATTGCCGAATTATCAAACTTTGCACCAGACATCATATTTTGCGATTATGAATTGCGTGGTGAAGACGGATTGATGATCACGAAATTGGTACCAAAACACATTCCTGTTGTGGTGATAACTGCACATTCTCAATATGCTATTCAAGCCATTAGAGCAAGTGTTTTTGATTACATATTAAAACCCATTGATGAGCGAGAATTTCTAAAATTCAAACAACGTTTGTTGGAGCACTTCCAATCGCAATTGGATTTTACAGAAATCGAAGAAATACCCACACAAGACACTCTTGTTATCAAAGAAAATGGAGAAAATGTGATCATAAAATTGGCAGATATTGAATATGTTGAAGCCAGCGGTGCTTATGCCAAAATCATCACAAAAAATAAAACCTTTTTACTATCTAAAACGCTCAAAACTTTAGAGTTATCTTTGCCCCAAGATTTTATCAGAATCCATCGCTCCTATTTAGCCCCAAAATGGCAAATTAACAGTTTCAGTAGCACCCATGTATGTTTGAAAAATGGAAAAAATATCAGTCTTTCCAAAACTGGAAGAAAGCTACTATTGGAATCATTGTAGTATTTCTTTGTTGGGGTAATTTAATATCTCAGAGTAACTACGGACAAGAATTTGATTTCAAGGATGGATTACCATCAGAAATTGTAAGAAGAACATTCATCGATTATAAGGGCAGTGTTTGGATTGGAACAGATGCCGGTGTGAGTGTGTTTCCAAAATATAACACAACAAATAATGCCATTGCGAAGAAAATTGGGAGTAGCCAAGTTTGGGACATCTGTAGCATCCAGGATAAAATTTACTTTGCTACCTACGACTCAGGCTTATTTATTTTTGATCAAAAATCAGGCAATCTGTTGAAGCGATTTCGCTACAAAGAAGTACCCAAAATTAGAAAATTCAAAAAAATAGGTGATAGGACTTATTTATTGGCAAACAAAGCAATTTATATTATTGCAGGGTTAAAACTTGAGGTTGTAATTGATCACAATCCATTCAAGATTCATCCAACATCTTTTCCAATGGACATTTTTGAATGGAAAGGCAAACTTTATGTTTCTTACTTTCAAAACGAAAAATTATTATGTTTTAACAACAAATGGGAAATTGCACAAGATGAAATAGGATTTTTTTTGGAAAATAATCATAAACC
>JACCDW010811193.1_pt1 | contig 79834 bp, 88 predicted proteins | sample 7449781 | NCBI WGS metagenome assembly JACCDW01 (sample SAMN15323449, study PRJNA562643) | freshwater metagenome | isolation source: river surface water | place: USA:Blue River Watershed | collected 2017-08-18
CCGGCAAACCTCGTTAAACACCGGTAGAATACTATAAGTGCAAGAGCACAGAGGAGACTGCAATGCGTTACACGATCAAGTTCTTTCCCAAGAAGTCGACAGTGTTTGGTAAGGGCATGAGCGACAAGTTCCACAGCGCTGTGTGGGACGGTGGCCCGAAGAAGCAGTGGCACGACATCCACATCGTGTCTACGGAGATGCACTTCCGCCCGAAGGACACGCTGTACTACCGTACGCACGTCGAAGCGTACGTCAGTATCGACATCGGCGCTGAAACTGAGGCTGAGTTGTCCTTCAAGACAGAAGTCTGTCAGTCTTTGGTAGAATATGTCTGGCAGGCCACAAAGAATGCGTTCGCTCGCATGGAGATCTACGAGACGAATAGCAACATCCGCGTGTACAAAGCAGATCTCTAAGTAGTAACTGACAACGCCCACCTGTGTCGGATGTGGGATATGTAATGCGTAAGCTCTCGAAAGGAGCAATGGGATGAAGTACACACGTAGTGGGGTTGCGGCTCGAGCAGAGCATCTGGGATTGAGGCTGTCGTATCACAATCCCGGAGACGGCGGTCGGTACGCGATTGGGTTAACCGGTGACTACTTTGTTGACGACTACTTCAAAGGAAGTTTGTCTGAATGTGCCGCATGGTTGGCAGGGTACGCGAAAGCCGCTTACACTAAGTAGTATACTCGAGGTAGCTGGCAAACCTCGTTAAACACCAGCGTGTAATGCATAAGCTCTTGAAAGGAGCAAGGCTGTGACAAATCGTGTGCAAGAATTGCAGGATGTGCTGGTCGAGAAGATGGTCGCTTCATTGGAACAGGGTCTGATCGAGGGCAAGTGGACTAAGCCGTGGGTGACGCTACGACACAAGAATGTGGCATCTGGCAATGTGTACTCGGGTCAGAACGCCATCAACTTGATGCTGACTGGGGTTGAGTGCCCGTATTGGGGTACCTTCAATCAGTGGAAAGCTGCCGGATACGTTGTCAAGGGTCGTGCAGACGGCTTTGTTTACGGCAAGCCTACGCCGATTATGAAGGAGCGCGACGGTGAGCAGTATGTTGCATACATGCATTCCAAAGCGTACGTCGTCTTCAATGGTATGCACATCGAAGACAAGGATGGAAATCCGTTTGCCTGGGAACAACAAAAAGTTGTTCCGGAACTGCCTCAAGTTCAAGCGTATTTTGACCGCCACCGGGTCAAGATACATCACACGCGTCCGTTTGCTGCATACGACAGCGTACGTGACGAGATTATTATGCCTCCGCTCAACCTCTTTGACGACAATATCGCGTACTACGCAACATTGGGTCATGAGTTTATCCACTGGACCGGTCATAAGAAACGGTTAGCTCGTGAACAACTGGCGCGGTATGCAGAGGTAGAATGTCGCGCATTTGAAGAACTCGTTGCTGAGTTCGGTGCAGCGATGCTAGGCGCTAAGCTGGGACTAGCCGTCGAACCGAGACCGGATCACTTGCAGTATCTGGCGTCGTGGCTGAAAGCGATTAAGGAGGACAAGACAGTTCTTCAGCGGACAATCGCTGCAGCCAGTCGAGCAGTTTCCTATTTAGACGCAGATCCGGAGTCTGTGTCTGAGTAGTTTACATACACAGTATAGTTGGCCCAGAAAGGGGGTGATGCACTAGTGCCACCATATGGCTACATGGTGTTAGTCCTGTTCAGACTGCGTTGGAAGTCTGGCGGCGGATTCTTCTATTGGAGTCTTGTCTCGCTGCGTGCTGCTCTAAAATATCGAGATGGTTCGATATACAGCCGCGTGCGTGTCAAAGACGGCTCGCGTATCGAGTTGGAGCGGTGGGAGAGCGGCAAGCGTGTCTGGGTCAATCCAGAGTACGATGCCGTTATGGCCGAGACCCAAGCAGTTGTCGATCAGGCATCTGCGGAACTGCGACTAACACGCGCGTACGGTCCCGGCGATTCCATGCCTTCGTAAGTCCACCCTGAGCTAAGTTATGACTAGCGGCAGGGTAACAGTGCCCTGCCGCCACATGGAGCAATGCACCACAATGGCTAAAGCAGCAGCACCCAAGGCCCCGTTGGCAGTTACCGTCGTCACGAACACCAAGAACGAGAAGCTCATCGGCAAGAGCGAGTTGTACAACTGGGTGACGACCTACACGGAAGTTGGGCCGACATGCCCGACCTCGTGCTGGTTCCACCCGGAGTCCGAGTTCACCGAGCAGCGCAAAGCTCTCGGCCTCAAGGCTTGCTACACCAAGCGCGGACGAGTGAGCTTCTCCGTCAGTGCCAAGCGCTTCGATGGTGCTGACTACGGTCCTGACGCAATGGTGCCAGTCAAGGAACGGTTTGACCGGATGTTCTTCCTTCACGAGTCGCGTCGTGAGGTGGTAGACGGCATCCGGTTCCAGACCGGTGGCGACATCCTGCATCCGCTCACTGGTCGTCCTTGGGTAGAGTTCATTGAGCTCATCAAGTACGTCATTGACCGTGCTCTGGTTTTGGGCATCCCCGTCATAGGCTTCACTGCCACTTGGCGCGAGCCTGAAGTTCAGGTGCTTCGCGGGTTGTTCCACGCAAGTGTTCAGACATTCGAGGACGCTCAGCAAGCGCTCGCAATGGGTTGGACCGTTGCCTGGGCTGTGGGCGTAGACGAGACGCAGCAAGCAGTGTCACAACTGCGTACTGCTGGTGCTCGTGCTGTGTTCTGTCCGGAGCAGGCTGGTAAGGCTAAGAGCTGTTCAGATTGTGGCATCTGTGCGGTGGCCGACTCCAGTCGCCTGGACGAGGTTCCCGGTGAGGAAAAGTACATGCTCTACCGTAAGCGGTTTGACCGGTTTACGATTCCGTTGAGCATCGTACTCAAGAATCACTAGTATTGGGAGTACGACCCGGGGACAATTCGGTTCCCGGGTCTACCTATAAGGAGAGTAAGTAAGATGGAAACTCGCAGCACACTGATCAAATGGATCGAAACGGGCAACATTGTCGAGTATGTTATTGGCATCGGTGAGTGGGACGGTGAGACTGATGATGACGGCATCTTCTTCTGGATGCCGTTGTCTGACTACCAGGTTGGGTACTCCAACGGCGAGTGGATGATCTTGCAGGTTGAGCAAGAGAAGAAGGAGGCAGAAGCAATGTGGCATCTGGACAAGCCCACGCGTGAGTGGGCAGACGAGCAGGTTGTGATTGGTATCGACCATGCCGGTGATCGCAGCGACTTTAACCTCGCTGTGATTCAGTTCGTACAGCTCTACGACGGTAGCTACGAGGCGTACTACCACGTGAGCTTCCGTGAGGCGTTCGTGTACAGCGTAGCCGCCAAGGAGCTGTTGTCAGACAGCAGCTATACGGAGATCTTCGTCCCAGGGGGCTGGGGTGCGACGATCACTTGGTTGCCGATTCACCGCGTCAAGTAGTATACTGTTAGGGTTCTCGCGGGGTAGTACTGTGCTGCCCCGCCAACCATATAAGGAGTGTGTAGAGTTATGGGTATGCGCATCAACCTCAACGAGCAACAAGTGTTGGCGATGTGTGAGCAGGCTGCTGTCAATGTGGGCGCAGATGACGCAGCTGCGTTTGGGAAGTGGATCATGGAGACGTACGTGGTCAACAACCGCGACATCGAGTGGGACATCGAGAACCAGCTGACTCACTCGATGTACGAGCTGTCCACCGCGCTTATGCAGGCTATTCCCGGTGATCGCCGTGAGATGCGGCGTAAGTACTTCCGGCATATGCACCGTGACTTCTTGATCCATCCCTCGCAGGTCTATGCGTTGTTGATGGCCGGGCGTGAGGTGTTTGTGTCTGACCAGAACGAGGAAGACGAGATCGACCTGTTTACTACGGTCAGCTGGGACGACTTCGCCTGCTCCGATATGGAGTGGGAAGAATGGATTGAGATAAACGGTCTCTACGCCATGGATCCCAACAGCTAGTCTGTAACGTTCGAGTCGGCTAACCACTAGAAGGGGAGAGAGTATAGCTACGGCTGTATTCTCTCCCCTTTTTTTTTGTTGGTGGAGGCTAGCAAGGGTATAGAGGGGGGCTCTTTTTATGCTAGCCCTATGTTGATCCAGTGCTCGTATGGCCAGGACGATGTTAATGACGATGCTGCTATGGAGGGGTGCCGAGGGGAACCACGCTCTCCAGGGGGTGCCGAGGGGGATGCCGAATTCCGTCGCCGCATTGTGAACAAAATCACACATATGCCTGCCAAAATTCTCAATGTAACATTATTGAAACTAATGTTGCTTTGAACTTTTCTCTGTCGATTGTCGGCCAGGCCCTGATCACCAACGTTTCGGTCGAGATTCTTTAACTTTTAATATACATTGTGAACATTATCACAAGTTTCAATAACTTTGTGAACATTTTCACAGGCCTGCGGCACGATTTTGGCTAGTTTGGGCCCAGTTTTGACATATTTTGAATTGAAAATCGAGATCTAGCGAGTTCAAATTATATCATCTACACCCTTCATAGGCTCTGCCACTCTCTAGGCCTGCATAACAAAAGTGACCAAGTAGTCACTATTATCATAACCCCCAGCTTATGAGGAGACCATTTGACCTTCTCTAACAAAAAAGGAAGGGATACAGACACATTTCTGTGCATGTATCCCTGTGTATGTATCTCTGCGTATGCTACTTATGCATATGGATCCGTGCTTCTATGAAGTCGATGCTGTCATACGAGACTTCTTCTCCCATGTATCTTCCATGGGTTACTTTTCTATATGTTGCTCGTATGTATATTGAATCTGCATACGTGGTATATCGCGGGAACTTATAAACGGCCTCGAGCTCTTCAAAGAATGCATATGACTGTGTATGCTCCACCACACTAAGAAAGCCGGGGATCTTTATGAGTTCCTTGGCTGTCGTGGCGGTGTAGAGTTCTACCATATAGTCATACAGTGGATTAAGCAGTTCATCTGGTTGATCGAGTAGATTCATCGGAATATTTACCCGGGGACCTTTATCTGTATCCACACCTGGTGCCATACCCAGCTCTTCCTTCGTCCACAATTCCTTCTGATACATAAGCTCTCTTTTCATATTAGACGGCCTCAGTTTGTACCGGGGTGTTAATGATCGCCGTAGCAAATGCCGCCAGTCGATCGGCATACCCCTTCCCAGGGACTGCCCACGTGCCTTCAAATCCAGCCAGCGTTGGTGCACAGCCGATCACTCTCGGAGGCAGTGGCCGGCGAATTGTATGCTCTGTGTAATAAGCCAATTGATCTGCTGTCATGTTCTCTTTCTTTACTGCATATCCAAGCATACGAGCGATATGTGCGGGGATTGATTCATCGGTCCAATTACCGAATGACAGGCCCTTCTTCCAGAGGTGCACATCAGGGTCATATGCCCATGCTTCTGATTCGGCTTCTGCGCGTGTGAGGCTTTTCTTCATCTCTCCCGTTACACCGATACCCGCGGGGTTTCTTCTCGGCCGAGCACACCACCAGCTCGATAAAAAGCCGGTCTCGTGAATCACCTGGGCCAAAGCAATTACCGGGTCAATTCCGACTTTCCGAGCTTCTTCATAGTAAGCCGGCACAATTACGCTGCTTATATCATACACAGAATACTGCATTGATACCTTTCTCTGGTTGATATAAGCGGCGGCCTTTTCCTGTGCTGCTCGTGGGGCAGCCATCACTACTGAGTCGCGTGTTACCTTCTCGTTCATACGTTCTCCTCATCGTCATAGTATAGATCAGATCCCATAAGGAACCAGATTCCCTTAATCCTGTTGGCGTCGTTGTGCATATTGATCATCTCAATTGTACCGTCCACCATGTAGTCTAGCATGACCGTACCGAAGTCATCGTCGGCTATGCCTAAACTCACCCCGCTTGGTATGTACGGGGTGAGTTCTTTCATCATTGCTTGACGCCAGGCTTCGCCATACAGCTCATTCCCCAGCACTTTCATCTTGATCATACTGCTTCCTAACTTGTTTAACGAGTTGTTTACCGCCGGAAAAATACTCAGAATCGTCGTCACTAGGCTGCAATATTTCAGTCAAACGGGCATACTCACCGATAATTTCTGGATCATTGCTAATTTCAATAAGTGCAGTGTAGTAATCGATATACCGCAAAGTCCACTCGGCCGCAGTCTTAATCTGAATCAACGACTCAGCGCGTTCAAGCTTCTCCTCGCTGCTGTACTTATCCTCGAGTACTGCCTTCCTCATAGTAGAGCAGACCTCGGTGATAATTGCGGCGAGCTCTCTTAGATTAGCGGGATCAATTTCCATTGGCATGGCTATCTCCTAAAAAAGACCAGCTTCGTGAGTTGGTGTACGATCGAGACTCCGGTCCGATGTAGATGTTAACCATCGTCAGCATACGATAAAAAGTCTCTGCATCTTTTGGCACCTCCATCATGTCGTCCATATCCATTTCCTCGTCGCCTTCGTCACTCTCTTCCCCTAGTCCTGCCAGATCCAGCTCGTTTAGAATAAGGCAGCCAATCTGAGTAAAGTTATTCGGTACGACATGCCCTTGAGAGGCCAGGATAACCTTCCGCTTTAGCAGCCGGTGGGCCATTTCTGGGTCATGGTGCACGACAAAGTACACGTGGTTTGCATACTGCTGGCATTCCACACTACAGCCTTCAGGAAGATCAACATCTTTCTGAGACGGTAGATCCTCTTCGAGCAGATTTAGAAACGGTGTAATCGTAAAACACTTAGCCATTCTGATCCTCGGCCTGTAACTGGTGAATTACTGCGGTGACGTCCGCGGGACTTATATACTTCAACACATCTTTAGTATTCAGTACTCGGCCATCAGCGCCGTGCAGTTTAAGATTGTAGAGAATTTGACTGCAGTCGGCAGTTAACACAGCCAGCTCGTACGTACGGTCTGTTTTACTACTCCACGTCTGGTCACCGGTAAGAATAGATACGCTGTATTTCGAGCTGATGGTCATAACCGCTCTCGAGACCCAAGGAAACTGCGGGTGCTCGACAAAATACAGGTCTTCGAACACGATTGGGGGATACTTCATTACTTTACCTTTTTGATAAAACTAGTCAAATCGCTAATCCAGCCCTGAATATTCGGATCAGTCGACGAACCAGCGTTCATTCCACCCCGAAGAATGTACAACACATCCCAAATCTTTGTCCAGACAATATCCTCGATCTGTGGCTTAGTCAAACCACCGCCACCCGGAGCAACTGGCTTTGCCTCAAGAGCTGCAACTCGTTTTTCCAGCTGTGCAACACGCGCGACAGCGGTGTTTGCAATAGCATAAGCACTCTCGGCACGCTTACTTACCGTGTCGATTTGCGCCCGAATAACTGCCAACTGCGACTCATTAAGGTTGATCGTGCCCGAGGCGGTATCTGAATCCTTTGGTACATACCCGGGGATTTCTTCAAGAAACACTTTCTTAGACTCTGCGTCGTTATGAACAAAGTAAAGTTTACCCCAGAGAATAGCCAAACCACCATGATCGCCGGGATAAAACACAATCTCCTGTTTTTTACCACCCTTAGGTGTACGCCAAACGTGAATACCGAACGGCCCGCCGGGAATGTTTGCACCCATGCTGGTTTGAAACAATGCGCCCGTTTTGTCATCCACTATGTCCGTTTTAGTCGCGGTGTAGGTTGTTATACCCGTATCAATTGCGCCCATAAAACCTCCTAGATTTTTTACTACCCCTTGTCGGGGATTGGTGCCAGAGACGGGAGTCGAACCCGTACGAGGAAACCCTCAGCAGTTTTTAAGACTGCAGCGTCTGCCATTCCGCCACTCTGGCACGTTTTAAGCTACCCCTCTTGGGTATTGTTGGTGGGCCAAGCAGGATTCGAACCTGCAACCAACTCGTTATGAGCGAGCTGCTCTAACCTTTGAGCTATTGGCCCGAATCCCCCAACCGCTTTCCGTGAAGGTCACGTAAGCCGTAGGTGTAAATTGTTTGTATATTGTCGATAGCCTCAATTACCTGCTTCGCTGCCTCCAGTGCTTCAGCAAGTCCTTCGATGTCTACCTCAGTCAAGTTACCATCATACAACAAATGATCGGCGTATTGACGCATTACTGTGCTTGCATGGCTGCCCAAATGCTCGCCAAACGGTCCTGGCCACATAATAAATCTCCTAGCATACCAGCGAAGCACAATTACTTCGCTGGTATGCATTATACACTATTTATCAGAACGCAAGTAATTGTAATATGCCAAATACGTGTCTAAGAACAAGCTGCCATTGACTGCAAAAGCACTCTCAGCCATCCGGCCATCCGCCTCGTAGTGCAGTTCGTATCGAAGCGTTTTCATAAGACTACCCCTCACCATGTAACAGGCCGTGTCAATCAGTGTCGTCATGGGCTTTTCTATAGGGCGCAGCCGAACACTGCCGTTTTTCCATACCTGTCCCCAGTGGATCATACTTAAATCTCTGTCAACAAACTGACTGACTGCATCGTACCAAGCAGGATGAATAACGTTATCGTCATCTAGCACATAAATCCAATCGCTGTCGGAAAATTGCAGAGTCTCTAACGCGTAATTTCTGTTTGGCATGCCAGCGCTGCCTGTGTATGGAGAGCGTATGCTAATAGCTCCGTCCACAATCGGCGGGTTTTCTACTGTCGCGTCAAAAACAATAACCCAGGTACATTCCGGAGGGATTGTCTTTTCAATAACTGGTAAATTTTCGGGACGTGTGCACGTAGTTATTATGTAGATCATTTATTGTTCCTCACCATAACAATCAGACGGTTGTCGTCAATGTGTGCGGGTACTTTATTTGCATGATCAGCGTCGACGACGGTTACACTGGTGTAGTACTGCAGAACATCCGCGAGTGCTTCCTGATAGTCAGCTAGGCTACGCTGTCTGAACACGTCCTCGATAACAAAAAAACCACCAGGAGCGAGAAACTTGTGAACCTGCTTGGTAACTCGAATTTGATCTTCGAAAACATGAGTCGAGTCTTCGATAATGATGTCAAAGAGCACTCCTGCTTTAGCAAACTGCTCTTGAATAGATTCTTCGTCACGAACATCCATAAAAAGATACTCTGTATTCTCTAAGTCGTCTGCCAAAGCTGCGGAAATTTTATCCAAATGATACTCCCAACCCCAAAGCCGAGCTTTGCTAAAATAATCTCGCCAGCAGCGCATCGATGCGTTTTTCTCAATGCCAACTTCACCGACATTAATTTCACGATGACGCAGCGACGAAAAGAGAAAATCATACACAGGCGTGTACGGATGTTTTAAGTTACTGACGGCACCTACCGTATATGGCGACTTGTCTGTAACATGATGCGCCCCCAAGTCGCAAAGATCGGTACGCGAGCCTGTCGACTCAACAAGGATGCGATTAAACCGAATGTAATTGTTGTTTTCCATAGTTTTCCTACTTGCTTGAAATGTAATTATCGCCGAGAATCACGTCCAAATGACCTATTGTGTACTTACTTGCAATATCTTGATAGATGTGACCGTCACTGCACCCGTCATAGCGGTACCATCCGCCAATCTCTTTCCATACTTTGCGGGAAGCGCACATCTGCAAGCAGTCAATGTTGCCCGTATGCACTGGAACACCCGGAAAGTAGCCACCGTTCCAACGAATAGAAAATACAATAGCGTCTAAATCAGGACGAGAAGTAAACAGCTCGTCTAATTTTTCTAAAGCAAACGGTTCAAGGTAATTATCACAGTTGAAATGAATAATGTAGTCACCCTTAGCGATCTGAACGCCCAAATGCCGCTGTGGATGACCCCATAAATTAAAACGCTCGTGAGTGCTTACATGAGTAATGTCCAAGTTGAGACTCTCTAAGTCCAGATCCTCTTCTACATTTCTAGTTCTGGGCCCGTCGTGGAGAAAAACCACTTCAAAGTTTTTAAATGTTTGCTCGGCCAGGCTTTTAAATCCGCGCTTGGCTCCTTCTCTAGAAACCCACTGGTCATAGTCTACGGCTACAATTGTAAATCGTGGTGTCATAACATCTCCTCAATTTTCCACATTAAGTGGTTGGTACCGGCGGAGGGAATCGAACCCCCGACTCTCTGCTTAGAAGGCAGATGCTCTATCCGCTGAGCTACGCCGGCTCAAAGGCACCCGCAGTGTAAGCCACGGGTGCCGGGAACTGTTATTCCTCTTCCATTCGCCGAATTGCTACAAGCTCTTCGAGTTCTTCAACCGGCGTGTGCTGCAGCACCATTGAAAAGATGCCAGTCGTGCAGGTAGGGCACAGAGACAAAGGCAAAATCCCAAGCCACCCCATCATACCCCATTCGTCGTCGTCGTAGTCAGTACCACAGATAGTGCAGTTTTTACCTACCGGGCTTAACGGATCAGTAAACGCATCGTATTCGTTGTTCAGTTCGCTCATTTTATTTACCCCACTTTCCTCTACGGAGAATAATCATAATAATTGCATAGCTAGCCAAATCCATGAGGGTATCGTCTACTGATTCGTTCTTCGGTTCCTTCGGCTTGGACCATGTACCAGTGCCAATATCCCACCCCATAAGATTCATAAGACGTGCCGTCTTGTCCCACAAACGAACTGCGACTCCCTGCTCACCTGCTCCCTTGACATTCCAAGGCGAGTAGTCGGCAGTCTTCTTCCGGTGAATAGCGAACAGTTCGTCCAGAACGCGATGAAATTCATCGGTTTGTTCTTTGTACTCAGGCGCAGTCTCTAAGTACCCCGTTGACTTCTGCATAGGCGTTTTAAAATTATCCTCGTCGTACAGCTCAGAGAAGAGGTTGCTAAAGTGAGGAGTTTCTCCTTTATTAGCGCTTGCCCTCTCTAATGCTTCTTTTACCATCTTGTCTAACTTCTCGTCGTACATCTCTACTCTCCCATGTGTATTTGCTTTACTGGCGGCACCTTGTCCACAACTAAGCCCCATATAGCTTGCGCCAATTCGCGGTGCTCTAATTGCGTGCTGTTGTGTGTACGCACCGAACAGTAGTGAATCCAAGAACGGAGCGTACCATTTACGTACATGCGTGAAGGCGTCATTCCCTCTGGCAGTACAGCGCGGGCTACTTCCTTAGCAATATTGTTCTGTATTGCCCAGTCGTAAGCGACAACAGCTGCATACTGAACTTGTCGCTGCTTATCTTCCCAGGCGTCAATTAAATCCTGATCGCCCGTTACAATACTATTTTGTCGATTTGACGTGTCCTGCAGTCGAGCATCACGTATTGCATACGTATCGAACGTTCGTGTTGGATCAGCATACCGCTGTGAAAATTCCTGAAACGAGAAAGATCTATGGCGGAGGATCTGACGCGCAATATCACGCGTTGTTACCACCTCAACTACGATGTTTACCATTTCAAACGGAGACCAATGCTGATGCGTTGCAAGATACTGAAGCAGCTTAACCGCGGTCAAGTGATTGCTCTGGTTTTGCGGATTACTGACGCGAGCGACGTATGCAAGAAACTCAGCCATACTCAAATCGCTGAGCTCTCCTTCGGGTTTAGTACACGCGATTACCTTAACGCTGCCAAAGTTCATATCTACTTACCCCCCAAAAACAACATAGGCTCCAAGTCAAAGAACTGAGCAATCGCAATGCCCTCAGTGACCGTCGGCTTGCGCTCGCCCCGAAGAATCTCCTCAAGACGTACCACAGCAATACCCGCAAAGTCAGCAAGCTCTTCCTTTGTTGCCTTGGCCTGCTTCAACTCTGCCAGAATAAGTTTAGGAATGTTTGCGTTCATAGTCTACCTGTCCGTAATGATTACGTTTGATGTTGTCATGTTCAAGCTTCTTACGAGTTTCCGCATCTGCGTCAACCCACTGCACGTTTGACAACCGCAGCCGCCTTAGAAACTCAGCGGACACCGGAATGTCGTGCTCTTCACACTCGCAAGCGAATAAATACTCATGACAGTACTCACAGCGTTCCATTACTTGCTCCTTAGATACTTGAGGTACTCACAGGCAACCTCTAAGTCAGAATTATACCACATCTTACCATCAGGAAGGAAGATAATAGCGCCGCAGCCGTTGTTAGCCGTCTCAGCATACCCGATTTCCTTTGAAAAAGAATCAATACGTTTGTACGCCCCCGTCAACAAAGCAAGACGCTCTTTATTGTGGCGATAGAACGGACGAAACAGCGTGCCAATGTGCGTATGCCCGCCGATTCCAATATCAAAAGGTTGTGTGAGGCGATCAAATCCCACCTCGATCCCGTGTGTGGGGTTAAAAATACTACTATACTTCCACTTGTGTCGGATCAACACGTCCCATGAACCGGACCCGCAGGTGACTGTTGTGCGTACTTCGTAAGGATCGTACAGAACATGAGTATCGCCCAAAAACGTGGGTATCAGGTCAAGCCCGGAAAGTTTTTGCGTCCAGTTGTCGTGATTACCGCTGACAACAAGTAGCAACTTCTCGTGAATAAGCTCCAACCAGCGGCGAAACAGCATGAGCTCTGTTTGAAAGTTTACGGTCTGACCACGCTGCAACCCTTGCAATTTAGGAGTAATCCAGTTGTCAAGACCGTCACCGTGAAAGGCCGCGTACATGCCTTCAGTGTCAGAGACAAGCTTCGTGTCCGAAAGCAGTGCGTGATAGTCAGTCCCGCTGTTCCCTAGATGAAGGTCAGACAGAAACGCAATACCGGTTGGCTTGTTACCTAGGTGAATAGCCTGACGCGACTTGGCCTGTCGCTCTTTTCGCTTCTCCAGATATACCTGTGCCGCAGACTCCCACAGCCGATCCGCCACTTGCGGATCGTATTTGACGGTGTCGGCACCAGTGAGCGTCGGAGTGTCGTCTGCAGGGAGGCGGCTAAGCAACGCGCTTCGTGCCTCCTCTTCTGTCGAAAAACGACCACCGTGCACCATCTTTTTCTGTACCTTGTCCCACCAACGAATGCCGTAGCTACCGTTGCTGTAGTAAATACCCTTCATTCAAACCCCCTTACACTTCCTGATCTTGCTCAGGCAGCTCCGTAAACGTGTCATAGTAGGCGTTAAATACATTACGGGCCGTCGCATGTAGTTGAGGCGGTACTTCCCGAAGTACGCTACCGTCGTCAATTTCCAGCTTCCTGCCCAATAATTCAAAAGCAAACCGAAGCGCATCCTTTGTCACACCTATGTGTGTGTTGTTGCGCTGAGCAATCTCGAATAACGTATACCCAGATGCCCAGTCATCCAACATCCGCAAAGTCAGCGGGTGATTGTCGACAAGAAAATGACTGTTTGACTTCACAATCATCTCCAAGTTAATGCGGTCCTCGTCATTCAAGCGGTTCGCAAACCAGTCTCGAAATATCTCACGTAATAAAAGGCGACTCTTCATAATCTGTAGACGGCCAGCACAAATCAACATGGGCGCAGATTCGATCACAAAAATAGCCACGAGGTATTTTAGGAAAATCTACATCTTTAAGTATGTGCACGAGCGTCTCCTCCAATTTTTTAATCTTCTCGTCATAGTTGTCCATAACCTTTGCCTCAACTAGCTCTAGAGTACGTAGGTGGTGCCAGTACACAGCTTTCGGCTTGACGCCAAACAAGTGCTCGTAGGCCCAGACATAAATAAGCAACTGCGGGTTATTAGCTAGTTCTACAGATGTCGGTTTTTTACTGCCACTTTTATGGTCAATAATACAACCATCATCAGTAATCATATCGATAAATCCCCGCATCAGTACCAGCGGGTTTTCCAACGGGAACGGTATCTTGAACCCGTATTCAATGTGCGTAGGATTAAACTGATCCCAGTTTAATTCGCGCAGTATACTTTGACCCAGCTGAGATGCCTTACCGATTAAGTTTGCAGCAACCAAGCCGTGCTCCGTATCCATTGCCGATGCAATTGCCTCGTTGTAGTAACCTGTGAAGATGGGCAGAAAGTTAGTCTTACCCGCATAGTATTCTTCAATTGCGTGGTGAAGTGCTGATCCCATAACAGTGTACACATGCTTATTACTTTCCAATCCCTCGATATATTGCATCTTGTATAGACGCGGACACGTCTTGTACAGGTTAAACCGAGACGCGCTAAACTCTGGAAGACTATCCATTATTCGTTCCCCATTGGCGCATCGAAGCGCATTTTAATTGTGTAGGCAGCACTGGCAAACATCGACTTATGATACTCCAGCGACTTAACATAGGCCTCATGCTCAGCAAACTGCGCCTTTAGCTCGGCTAAGTCATCCAAGAGTGCAGCAGTTTCCTGAATCTTCCGAGCGCGTGCCGCGTTACTCCGAGGCTTATCTTCCTCAAAAGCAATCTGGTGCTCGATTCTCTCAATCTCCCGTTCTTTGAGAATAATCATCTGCTTCAGACGACCGTATCCCTTATACGCTTGCGTAACTTCGTAGTAATCGGGCGAATTCTGCACCCATGTCTCTAGGTCACTCACCTAATTCCTCCTCCAGGCGCTTATCCACTTGAGCGGCAATCGCCGCCAAGTCAAAAACTGCCACGCAGTTGTCCATTCCTTGAGCCTTCTGGCCCTGATACTCGTACCAAGCGCCAGATTTATGAATTATATCATACTCCAGAGCAAGCGTTAACAAATCAAAAGAAGGTGCTAATCCCTTTCCTTTTAGCATCAAGTAATCGCACTTTTGTCCCTCGGCTGCTTGCTTATTCTTAGACACAGTTGCCTGAATATGCGATTTCTCCTCCTCGTTGCGTATCTTTACGAGGTCCAGAATTACACGACTAAAGTAGCGGAGAGACCGAGGCCCGAATGGCTTTTTATCAGACCTGGCCATTGGCGAAAGGTTTGCTCGATACTGATTGATGAAAATAAACAGCGCGTCGGCGTTGTCTACTGGTCCGATCAACCGCACAATCCAACGTGACAATAAATTCGCAGCTCCTGCCATCCGTGCAGGGTCATCGACATCTTTTTCAAACTCGTCCTTTGTCACAATAGCAGGAACCGAGTCAAAAATAACAATTTGAATTCCCTGACCCAGAAAATACTCAATCTGTGGTAGGCACTGTTCGGCATAATCAGGCCGATACACCAGCAGCTTAGCCACGTCTACGCCAATAGTTTTTGCATACTCGGCGTCAAACGTACGCTCCAGGTCGACAAACAACGCATTAATCATGCGGGTTGTCTTTCCAATAGTGAGACTTACATCTTTGATGCCCCGTCGCTGTGCTTGTGCTACGTAGTCAAGAGCCAAAGTAGTTTTACCGTGTCCGGGCTCTGCCAGCAGCTGCATAATTGTACCACCGCGCACCCCCTTGCTGCTTCCCATGGCACGGTTGAGTGATCGTATAGACGACGGGAAGTGCTGGTATGATCGCGGCGTGTCACCGAAATCCATTCCCTCGAGATTAAGCTTCTTTGACATCTTCAAAAACCCCTTTCACAGTAGGATATACAAACTCAGGAGAGCGCAAAAGAACATCTAGCCCGATAACAGCCTTGTGGAAAGCGACAATCGGACTTTGACCGAAAAATACATAGTGTGCGACATCCTGCATGGCTATCGAGGTGCTGACTGTTAGTACACACTCCCATGCAGTATACTCATTCACATTAGTCTTGTCAGAATTCGGAGACACTTTAAACCGCGGCACTACAATCAGTTCCATACTCTCTCCTACTTGTCGTACTTCATTGAGATAGCCGGGTCTACTTCGACAGTGGCTCCTAAGTTCGGCAACACCTGACGAGCCGCCTCTTCCATAGCCTCTTTTAGAATAGCCCGAGCAGTTTCTGCGTAAGCAGCAGTACTCTCAACGATTATTTCATCGTGGACCGTCGACACAATCACCGCCCTCCGCATATCAAGGCGCTCAAACGTTTTTATCAACGCCAGCTTGACCATTGTAGCGGACAATGCCTGAATTGGAAAGTTAGCTGCCTCTCGCTCGGCTGCCTCTTTTTTCCACTTCGCAGCAAAGTCCTCCCGATTCCAGTATCGCTTTCGCCCGAAGCTATCGGCAACCCAGCCGTTAACTACGGCGGAGCGTGAGCTCTTCTTTAACCAGTTAGTTGCTTCAGGGAACATCGCTTTCCACTGATCGATAATACTATCCCCTTGCTTAGGCGAGTACTTTGCCCCTACTGGCGCTAGCTTAATGGTCATCTGCTTGGCTAGATTCTCTCCGCCAACACTGTAAGCAATCGAGTAATTCACCATCTTTGCAGCCTCACGCCAAACTTTGTACGGGTGTTCTTTCTTGTTGTCTTTGGTAATGTCGCTCACGTTCAAAACATGCTTAGCCACATACGTGTGCAAGTCGTCGAGATTAGCAATTAAGCCCTGGTCCCCGCTAGCGTCTGCAATGATAACCAATTCAATAGTCGAGTAGTCGGCAATTATCAGCCGGCGGCTATCGTCCCGAACAGCAAAGGCGTGACGTATACTCTGCTTAATTCCCAAATCCTTCATCTTCTGATCAGATGGCAGATTTTGAAGATTTGGGCGAGAGCTGCTAAATCTTCCGGTAGCTGCGCCTATCTGGTTAAATGTGCAGTGAATACGCCCGGTTACCGGATTCTCCATCTCTTGAAGGCCTCGTACATATGTTGACTGCAGCTTCCGAGCCCCTACTAAAAAAGCGTATGAATTGAGCCGGTAGTTCTCGTAGCGACCATATGATTCGATAGAGCTAACCAAGTCCGAGTCAAACTCAACCGTAGAGACCGCATGATTTTTTGCGGTCTTGCGGTTCTTGAAATCCCACTCAGTCACTGTCTGAGCGTTTAAGTTTTCAAGATCGACACCAACTGTACGAAAATACTGCAACATCTGCTGGTTCGACGATGTGTTAACTGCGGAGTAACCACCACGATCGAACACAATCTCCTCCGCAACACCTGCTTTGATTATCATGTGCTGCAGCATTCGTTCGGCATTTTCGATCAACCCGTCAAATATAGGCTCAAGAGTTTTCAAATGCCCTGCGTTAAACGGCATACCAAAATACTCCATCATCGCCACGACTTTGGTAAGCTTGGCTTCTAGCTTATAGACTTCTTGAAGCTGCTGCTCCTTAACTTGGGCAATCTGCTGAAGAAATATATCCTTAAGGACAATGACATCACGGGCGGCATACTCAATCTGTTCAGCCGTGATCTGCGAAAACGACTCGCTGACGAACTCGTTGCGAACTGTCTTATCCAAAACAACACCGAGTCGACGATTTGCTATACTAGCCAAGTCGTTACGCACTCCTACAAGACCAGCAGTAAGTATGGCTTCAACAACGCGCGTGTCGTGTATAGGGTCGACGATAAACTTGCCAAAGTGGTAAAACACCTTGATGTCAAAGCTTGCGTTCTGAAACACTTTTATAATCGTGACATCAGTAAGCAAGTCACGAAAACTCTTTACACAGTCAATTTCGAGCTGTGTAAAGTCGTAAACAAAAACTGATTCAAACGTCGCGATCTGAACCAACAACAGCTTTGACTGGTACGGATCGAGCCCAGTGGTTTCCGTGTCCACAAGAAGACGTCGCGGATTTCGATTCAGCTGATCACGAATTTGACCGAGAGATCTGTCAAGCTGTTCCCGCTGAGTAATTAGGCTAATCTGCATACCGCACCTCCAGGTTATACGTGGCAAACACAAACACCACCCCGTTTGCCAAAGCTGCCAACGTGTAGTCTTCGCAAACAACAACAAGTGCCCCCGCCTCACAGACGAGGCGAAGGCACTTCGGGGTATACGACTTTCCCTCAGCGTTTTTACGCTTACCGGGTGGGTTTGCTAACGCTGTTAGCTTCTGCGGCTCAACAGAAATAAGCTTAGTCACAAACTCGTGCCCATCAAACCTGACAGTAACGTTACGGCCTATCAGGGGCTGTAGCAACGGCTGTTCTGGATACTCTTTCGGTTTCATGCTTCGTCAATCAGCTCCTTAAATCGTTCCAGCGTCGTGAGGTAATATAGCACGAAGTCAATCGTAACACAAGATAAACCAGAGCCCTCTTTACATATAAGCGAACGAGCCTGCGGCATCGCAAATGTCTTAGTTTTTGTATTGTCGAAACTGAGATCGGTGCTTGATTCTGGCGGATTCTTAACAACCTTACGAAGATCAACTGCGCGTATCAGCACGAAATCATCTGGTCTACCGTGATAGCGGTAGACCAGCATACCAAAGACGGCGTTCATTTGCTGTGCCTCTCGATGTATCTTGGCCAGCCAGGCCTTGCTAATTGTAATCGACGGTCCGTGCCGGTCAAACAGCTCAGTTAACTTGCACTCGATTACGTACCGTCCTGGCCTGTTTGCGAACATCACCGTGACGTCGCCCTTACTGTTGCCAGCACCTGATTGGGGAGTGCGATCACCTCCGAGGTACTTGGCAACGCGCCGCTCCATTGTCTTTGCGCGTTGCCTGTTCAATCGATTCCGCTCCCTTCTTTCTGCTTTGAGAGCTTCTGCGGCCTCTGGACTAGTAATCGGCTTGCTGACTACTGAACTTTTGCGTACTGCCATTAAATATCACCGTGCTCACTCCGAGCTTCCCATTACGATTTTTATGAAACTTCAAGCTAATTGCCCTATTACCCGCATCATCGGGAATGTCGTCAATCGGAGCCATCTCGATTACAGCGTCTGCGACCTGAGCAACTTCACCAGAGTCGCGAACGGCGTCCAATCCCTCCCGGCCCTTTGTCATTTGGCTCAACAACACGATCGCAATATTGGCTTCTTTTGCAGCTTCCTTCAAAGTTTGAGCGACCTCGCCTAGATCGTTGTTACGATTTGCTGTAGGAGAGTGACGAACAATCTGAAGATAGTCGAGAAAAACAACTTTACAACCTACCCGAGCAGCATCCCGGATTTCTTTACGCATCGTCGACAGGCCAATTGTGGGATCGTCGATAACTGACATCGGCAGAGATTGCAGATACACTACAGCCTGCTCAACCTTCTCAGCTTGTTCCTTGCTCACCCGACCAAATTGCAAATTGCTAGCGTCCATCTTCAACAAGTAAGCAACCCAGCGACTAATGAGCTGCTCTTTGCTCATTTCCAACGAAAAGAACAAAGAACGCGTATTATACTGCCTGGCCATCTCCAGCATTGACTGCCCGATTAAGGCGGTCTTTCCCGTACCCGGCTTAGCCATGATGATGTTCAGAGTCTTCGGCAGCCACTCCCCGCCAAGCATAGTGTCCAAAAACTTGATGCCGGTGTGCGTAAACTTGTAAGAGCCGTCGACTTTTTGGTTGAGATCTCCCAGCATACGCTGAGCCCCCGGAACTAGGGTCGTGTCATGCGATTGCAGAATAGGAGCAAAGTTAAGCACACTTTCAACTTTCTCCTCATTTGGATAATACTGTCGAGACTCAAAATCAAGCGCTTTTGCCGCCTCGAACAGCTGGCGACGACGCGCAATAAAACCCAGCTCATCGATAACCGCCTGCTGATTAACCACTACCTGCACCAGCATCTGGGCCGGAACATCTCCGGCAAGGGCCATTCGCATAACCTCGTAGGAGCACTCGCCGTAGCGAACATATGCGTCCTTCATGGCTAGGAGAATGTCCTTGCGCTCGTCTGAAAACAGCGCAGGTGTGATGATATGCAGGTTCTCCGGATTTGCCATGAGGGATGAAAGCAATCGCCACTCAGCGTCCTTGTCGTAGTACATACGGCCTCCGTAATAAATTAGCCCACTCATTGTAAGGAAGGGCTTTAGTCAAGATCAGTTTAAACTCGTCTGGTCCCTTTGTCAACAGGTACGCGTCTAGGTCAACTTTCTGTTGCTTACCTAACGGCAAAGTTGCTACGTGCAAGTTTGGTAACTTCTGTGCCAACTTGTCGATTGCAGCATAAACAGACTCTCGAGTCGAAGATTGTGCTTGTGAGTCAAACACAACTACCTGTTTGCCCCTAGCCATCGATCGCAATCGCCAACGCCACACAGCTATGCCCGGCAAACCAACCGCGCGAAAGCCAAACTGCTGAGCAACAATAGTCTTTATCTCTCCCTCTGTAATGATGTGGTCTTCTTTCAAGGCGGCTGCGTTATATGGCCACTCTCCCGCTCCTCGAGAGCTTGTAGTCCCAAACGGTCCCTTGTACTTGGGATCGACATCAATCATAGCTCTGCCACGTATGTCAACAACTCGACTGTCGATTGGGTTAATGTACGGGAACGTCAGTCTACCGCCGAGAGTCGGAAATCCGCTCGAGGTCACTAATCCAGCCTGCAACCGCAGCTCGATGCTGTACGAGCTGCTACTGGGACTTGTGGCTGGGCAATAACCAATCTTATACCGCTGGATTGACTCGTCAGTGATCCCCCGCTCGTGTGCATAAGAACGCGCTTGCGGAGTCAAGCAGGCGTGATAGTAATCGGCTGTGTCCGTGTACAGCTGACGAATCTCTTCGATTACACCGTCGTCTCCCTGAAAAGGCAGGCCGTTATCGCCTCGGACGTTGTTATCCTGCCCAGACGTTGAACGGTACTCACAATTAAAACAATATGCCATGCCATTATCTGGCGTGACATATAAGTTTTCACCTCCACACTGAGGACACTCTTCTTTGTACCCGCGTCCCATAGTACCTCCAAAAAAGAAAAAGGCGGTGTTGTTAGCACCGCCCCTTCTCGCCTACTCTAGTCGTTGAACAGCGTGTCCGTTTCAGCTACCGGGGCTTTTGCAGGCTCCGTCGAAACTACGGGTCGCGTACCAGTCTCTGCACGCTCAATAAGTTTTGGCATAGCTGTCAGATTGTAGGCTTTGAGTACTTCAGTGTAGTCAGAACCCTTCAACAGATCCTTGATCGCATCAACCGGGAAAGGCTTAGCAAATGAGTCGATATCGTAAAGAGGCATTTTCAAAACCTCTGCAGGAATAGCGTCTCGGTTTGCCCCAACGTAAACAGCGCGGTTTGTGTTCAGACCCTTACCACGGGTGACAAGCTCGATGTCGACCTTGGTAATCGGAATAAGCTCGTTCGTGTCCTCGTCAAACACAGACTTGCTCAGCTCCTCAATTTCATTGAGCAGGCCGTTACGGCCCTGACCCGACGAAACTGAACCCTCCAGCACCATGATCTGCATATTCCGTGCCGGTTTGCGATCCGTAACCGGGACCAGCTCACCATTCTGAGAAACCATGAACTGATTCTGATTGTTACCGTAAATCAACGAGCCGTCGTCAAGCTTCACAACCATGCTCTTGTCAAGAACATTCATAAAGAAGCGGCGACGAATCGCTTCGTTATACTGCTTCGGGAGTACAGATCGCGCCGAATAATCCACGAAAATACGTCGCATCACGTCTGCTTCGCCCTTCTTGACCGTCATCCAGACAGACAAGACCGTCTGACCCAGAAGTGGTTCGTTTGGCTGTGCAGGATCGGGCAAGAAACGAACTACGCGCTTGCCCTCACGCACGTCAATAAAAGGATTCTTGCCATTACCAGAGCTACCGTTTGCCTGCTGCTGCCCACCGATCATTTTACCGAATGCCATCTCTCTTCTCCTGCATTGAGGCGATTTCTCTCGCCATCGAATTGAGCTCGTCCAGCACCGCTTTCCGAACTTCGCTGCTAACAATACCATAAGTCTCGAGGCGTGTCAACAAACGTTTTGCGTATTTTCTCGCCATTTGCTCTAACTTACTTGATAACTCCATTGATAATCTCCATAAACTGATTTGCAATCACAGGCCATTTAAATTTCTCGCTACTCATGTGCCGGTGGCCTGCGGCACCCAGCGCTTTTCGATACTCGTGGTCAGTGTACATTTTGTGCAAAGCTGCGATAGCGCTTTCCATTTCAGTAACATGGTGCACTGTGTTGAGACCCCGGTCAGTCAACTGAGGGAACGGGTAGATGTCCATGTAACACGTATTACCCTCCGGCCATTCTGAAAGAGCCGAGTGATTAGGAAGAATTGTCGGAACACCTGCTGCCATTGCTTCAGATGCTGGGAGACACCACCCTTCCGCTGCGGTCGTCGTGAAGAAGACGTCTGCATTGTTGTAGATAATATTAATCTGCTCCGCGGTCAGGCCGACATCTGGTCGAATATTCGGCGAGGAGATAGCCAGTCGATCGACAACGCCCAAGTACTCACACCACTGAACAATGTCAATACCGAAATCTTGCAAAGCACCGTGGTAATAAAATTTAACGCTCTTCGGCAGATTGTAGCGTTTAACCCACTCAGCGAAGTAATAAATCGTCAAGTCAATCCGTTTTCTCGGTTGATTGCGCTGCAAACACAAAACAACATAATCGTTAGGGTCCATGTTAAGCAGCTCTCGAATTTCGCTACGAGGTGCCTTAATAGGTTTGAAAATCGAATGATCTACCCCGTGCGGAATAACAAATACCTCATCCAGACCAGCTCGGTTACCTTCGGGATCCTTTACGTTCTGCAGCTGCTCCGCACCAAACTTTGTATAAGTGACGACTGCGTCGTAGATACGCAGCCCGTTTACAAAATCAAGCTTTACATTCTCAGCGTCAACTGGCGTATATACAACAAACTTTGTTTTTGCTCCTGGAAAGTCATTTCGAAACTTTTCAAAAATGTGACCGTAGTCCATGGCAATCCACGGATCGTTAAGCACAAAAACAACATCAGGCTTTACGCGAACGAGCATTTCAATAACGCGCCCCTTACCCCAGATGTCGTTGCCCCCGCCCGAAGCAGGATACACCTTGAGCCCTTCAATAGCCGGATGGTAATCACCGTAAAAATTAACACCCAACACGTGCATCTCATAGTGCTTTTTAAACGTGTTGATTAGGTTAGTCGATACGATCCCAAATCCAGTAGGTACTGGAAAATCCCCAATGTACAGCATCTTCGGCAACTCTTTACCCATAAATCCTCCTAATAGACTTTCGTCCCTACTACAATATTCAGTGGCTGCCTAGTGGCTTTCGGTTGAGCTATGCGCGTCTTAAACAGCGTGTTTAATTCGCTCATAAGCGCATCCAGAACTACCTTCATAGACTTGCTAGATTCTGAATTTGTGTACTTTATATCTTCAGTCGACCACGAAACAAACGTGGACGAGCTTGAAGTCAGTTTACCTAAATGCACCAGATACGCAGCGGCTAGAATAATTGCATCTTCGTCGTTCTGCTCGATAACTGGCGGCTCGGGCTGGTCAAACTCCAAAAATGGATTGCGAAATACGTCATTGACCTCAAAACCCACACTTAGAAAAGTATAACCGTTTGTGGTGCTTACCCAAATATACCCTTGCTCGAGCAGCCCACTTGGCTGCTGCTCTGCGATCATTCCCGAATTAAGAATCTGGTACTTAGATCTCCAGCGCTTTTGCAAAAACTTAATAGAGTTTACTAAAGCAGTTCGAATAAGTGCATCAGAGTAGAGCGTTCCTTCAAAGTCTCCCAACCTCATACGCACCGGCTCTATGAGATAGTCCATATTGTTGACTGTCGTAATCATTCACATCTCCTAAATTATAAATTCGTGTAGTCTATCTGTCAAGCGGCGGCTTCGGCCATTCAACATTTCCCCAACCAGCGGTGGCTACCAATGAGGGAAGATCCCTCAACTGCTGCCTGTAATCACGCCACTCCAAGAGTTTGTCAGCTGCTAGGCCGGTATCCGGAAGTTGAGTCCAGTCGCAGTCGTAAAGCAGCGTGTTACGCTTGGCCCGCAGCTCGCGCAAAGCTTGCACTAGCGTATAAGGCTTTTCTACTACCACAGCACCGTCAGGAAGCGAATTTGAATACGCAGTTCCATACTCATCCCAATAACCAAAGGTAATCGAAGATGGTTCGTAAATTTTAAAAATAATCATTAAATACCTGCCAATTGAACTATGTTTAAAAATGGAGATGGCCCTGCAAAACCCTCATCATTCTGGTTTAACGTTGTGTTTGCCGAGGGAGTCAACACCATCTTTAGCGTGGAGTTGGCTGTTAGGTAGAGCACTTCACAAAAGTTAAAAATATACCCACCGCCAGTACTCAGCGGGTTGTCTTGACGTATCGAAGTATAGTTAACTGTGCCTCTTGTTAAAGTCATTGTTAAGCTCACATTTGCGACAGTGGCAAAGGTGCCTGCGACTAAGTAATACCCGGTGTTCGGTATGACAACTTCTGTCGAGGCGGCTGAATACGCAAACTTATTTTTGCGACCGGCCGACGTAATTGCAGCCCAGGTTATAGTAGTACCCGCGGTCGTAATAGACAGCGTTGTCGTTCTACTCAAAGTAATGTACGCCAGGTTGCTAGCCGTCAGCTTCCCAGCGATTGTCAACGTGCCGTCGGTAGTCGTGTTGCCTGAACTATCGACGACAAATTTAAATGATTCTAAACCGCCTGCGTACACACGACCGACGTTTAAACCAGTCCAAAAATCACCAGCAGTATGCGCAGCTAGTGAAGCTTCAGCATACAGATTACCCGCAACAGCGACGTTACCGTTAGTGCCGTCCAGCGTAAACTTGTTGTAACTATTCCCAAAAGCTACCGACCCTGCTGCGCTTAACGAGCCGAGCGTTGTAATACTGCTGCCTGCTGTCAACGTGCCTGAAGCGCTTACGTTACCGGTTTGAGCGTCTACGGTAAAAGTGTTAGTAGACCCGTTGCTAAACAGAACACCATCTGACCCAACTTGATACAAAAGTACATTATCTTTGTCATAACCGTACACGGTTCCAGGTTTGGTGGACGTTCCTCCTGGGGGTATTACGTCGGGCAACGTTCTTTTAAGATTTAAGTCTGCGTTATAAACATTGATCGAGTTGTTACCGCCCGGCGTAAAGTTAAAGTTGGTAATACCGTTTGCAGCGTTGTTCTCTATTTCAAGTGCATTAGTACTGTCTGCCTGTATTGTAATTTGAGGGTTTGTTGCTGAGTAGTTACCATTGTAGAATGCCATGCCGACGATGTTTCCAACTGCACCGCTGCCGTAAATACGCAAAGCTTCGGAAGCAGGCAGCGCAGAATTAAGGTTGCCAATCGAAATACCTGTACTGTCAACTCGAGCTATACCCGCAGTAAGGTATCCATCTGTAACTTCTAACTTTTCGGTAACAAACAGCTCACCCATATTAGCTGAAAGTGCGCTAAGCTTGTCGACGTTGATCAGCTCACCACTTATCGTCTTGGCCTTGATTAGGTCACCAGTAATCGTACCGCCTTGTATTAGAGCGCCGCTAATAGTGCCTGCAAGTATTTTATTACCGGTCACTGCACCATTTTGAATGAGTACCCCGCTGATGGTACCATCGATAATCTTGGAGCCGTCAATGCTCTTCTCACCTATAAGGTCAGGGCCGACGACGATGCTGTCAGAGACTTGCAACGCTATCGTGTCGATAAGTGTCGCACTGACATGATAAGCTCGAATTGCGTTCACATCGATATCAAATCCGCCTACAGATCTCCTAGGCAGCATCTGGCTAAACCTGTAAGGTGCGGAACCAGAGTGCGTTACGGTCAGTGCAGTACTGATAATCGGCGAGGGAAACACAACTTTGTATGTGCCCGGTTGAGGCAGCGAGATCCAATAATCTTGTGGGTTATTTGGTGTATCAGCCGCGTAAGAGGCCAATATAATATTTGATTCTCCCGCCTCGCCAGACAGCGTGTACGGAGCCGAAATGAATGCTGGATTCGGGTCGGCAAAATACTCAGATACTTGAAGGTAGACGTGTGTTGACCCGCTGATCAAAGTAAGTGTTAAGCCGCCGAGTCGATCCCTTTGCTGCACCGCTATAGCGGTCTTGTGCACTCCAGCAGGATATTCGAGAAAGGCCGTGGGATCATCTGTGTATAGGTCTGAAGGAGTTGTTGATCCGGAGAGCACCGGCCAAGATAAAGCCAAAGGCAGTTGCGTAGCGTATCTCTGCGTGCTGTCTGCGTAGTTCACAGGGAAGTCGGTTTGAGACAGACTTTGAAAGTAATCGTCTGACATTATTTCACCTGATGCTTTATTACGAATATTGTATTTGACTGCTGACGTCCGTCTTGAGTTTTATTCGTAAATATTTTTGATTCCGTATCGGGAACTTCGTTTAAATTCATAATGTAGTAGAGGTAATAAACGCCGGAACTTAACGTGGTCCTACCCAGGACTTTTCGGATAGTCTTAAGAGCGTCTTGCGGATTTACAGCAACCGTAATGTGCCTATCAGATAAATAGTATACAGGGGTATCAATGGATTTAAAGTCCCCGGGGACATCCGAAATAGGCTTAGCTAGGTTAGGGTAGTAAAACGTACGACCTAGCACGCCGCCAGAAATTGATTGAGTTGCTACCATCACAACACCTCGCAAACAAAAATACGGCACGCTGAGTGCTCCCTTTGCTGGCTCTGATGCAGGCAGCGCGAGATAAGTGCGTGTTCTGTACTGAACAAGCAAAATAGCGGCGGACTCAGTTCCTTTTAAGTCGGCAGTCGTAATTGTTTTGCATGTGTTGTCTACTAGAAATCTTCCGTTTTTCTTTTCATTTATAAGATTGATTTGTTCTCGAAGTTCAAACGGTGTTGTTTCTGGCGGGCGAGTCTGCGTGTACGTGACGTAGTAATTAGGACGCCAGCTTGGAAGATTTGTGTACAGTGGATTGTCCGCATTTTGTGGATAGACATCATAAAAAGGCCGTGTGTAAACACCCGAATAAAGAGTCTCCTGAAACACGTTACCTATTGAAAATTTTACAAATTTTGCCTTTACAAGGTTATATAGACTCTGCAACTTTAGTGCAACTGGCCAGGATATCGACATGTGGTATCGATAACCAGAAGATCCATCTTCATCAGGATCTACCCGATCAATAACAACAGAACACGCTGCCAAATTAACGTCTTTGTAACGATCGTTATCGACCGAAAGCCTTTGAAAAACAGAGATAACTTTGCGCTGTTCTGAACTGGACGCACATACTTTATATAAAGATGTGTTTGTTCGTTTCACACTGCCTGTTTTAATTTGTCTTTTCTTTATGCTGTCTCCCCAAAAATCACCGGCAATTGTTGTCACATCTAAGTCAGTGTCGGAAAAGAAAGTACTTGAATCAGCAAGCGGTGAGTTGGCAAAGCGCGGCTGACGAAACTCAAGAACAAATTTTAACTTGTCTATTAAGTTGTGCAGATTTTTATTTTGCGAAGTAAACCACAAATCAAATGAAAAACTATTATTTGCTGTCGCGTTTGTCTTAGAAATCCCCATAGTGCTCTGCACGGCATAGATAGAAATAGGCGCTACTATCTTTGCAGGAGCTGCTTCAAATGTATCAAACGGATCATTCGACAATTCAGGTTTACTGTCCGCACTCATGTAAAGATCGTACGTAAATTTAAGCTTGGGGTACGAAAGATAATAACCAGAATGCTGCGTTACTACGTACGAATATGCGTAAAAACTAGAAATTACAGAAGTTCTTTCTTTTTCGTTTATTTCGTAAACAACGCTGTCTGTTTGACTTGTCTCACTAAAGTCCTCGATCTGAGCTTTCAGCCTTAGTCTGCCGTCTTGATTAGCTGAATAACTAAACTTAAACAAGTTGAATTTGGACACAGTGTACAAGCTATTGAACTCAACTTTGCTCGACGTCAATTCGATCTTTTTTCGGTACTGCGGCAAAACGCTAGTAAGTGAAATTTCAACTCCAACAAATCCACTAGGATACTCTGTACCCACTGTGTAATACCGCAGCATTGCCGGTATTTCCCAACGGTAGGCATTATCTAAAAAGCGCTCTTGAAAATCCTCGTCGCTCATGTCGACCGAGTTTGCAAAGTACTTTTTCGCCTGCGCTGCGCGGGTACCGAATACATAATCATATATATCGATAACGGCCCGAATTGGAAAGGTAATTGAGAAGTTGACAATAGGCGGCAGTTTGTATGCTTGAATCTCTGAGTTATGCACAAGATCCAAGTTCAAAGCAGTACCGCGCTTGAACACTTTGAAAACTTTAGTGCCTTCTATTTCTTCTGTGTCGCCGTCACTCAAAGCGTCTATCACCAACTCCATACGGTCAATACTCTCTAACTCTGGGTTGTATCCAAAAAGCTTCATATCCGCAACCCATACCCCAAGTGATGCCTTGTTTTGACCCACAGTTATCTGCTTAAGCGCGATTGTGTTTGGTATCGCTTTAAAGTTGACGACTGAGTTTTTTTGATTATCCGGATACTCCGTCAAGTTAGAAGCATACATGCTATCTTTAAGATAGTCATTAATGTCCGGATACTTTAGATCTTTGTTGTAGTCAAGATCAATACGACTCATTGGCCGATTTTTACTCATGATGGTATCCCCATTGTCTCCGCGGCGTAGAAAACATCTCCTAACAGGTAGTAGCGTTCGCCGTATGTTAAACTCTTTAAAGTGTCAAATCCTATAATGACTGTTTCTATGTCGCTGCCCGTAAGACTTTGCGAGCTAGCGAATTCGATCTCAAGAGGAGCAGGAAACAAGATATTCTTGTCTGGGTTATCACGATACACCTTCGTGAACCCTCCCCAACCGATTGATACATTCCTGCCACGAACCACTAAGTAGTCAGCCTGACGAATGTTGCTGAAATAGACAGTATTTCTTTCAGATTCCTCAAACCGTTTTTGCATATTCTCGCGACTGCCGTGCACAAGGTCTTCAAAATGTTTTAAAGAGCTTTTCGGCTTAGTCCAAAACAAGGGAATATACTTAAAAATAGGATCGCTTTTTATGTAATTGTACACATGCTTTTGTCGTGTGTTAATTGCCTGAATATACCCAATCAATCCAGAATATGGCACAGCGTCGAAAGAACTGAATCTACGCTCAGGCGGCTGTATTTCCTCGGTAGTTTTTCGGGTTGCTTCTGCTAACCTAAATGTCGCAATGTAGCTTGCCTTGTTAAAAGCACGCAAATCGAACGACTCCAGAATAACTCCACTAGCTCCCTGATAATAACCAACAGCTGTGCTGTACGAGGGAGAACTTTCTTTTAAGTTAATGGTAAAGTCAGTATAATTATCGTTAGCGGTATAAAAATACGTCGGGTGCTCGCGAATACCTGCGTACTCATCATAGATTGCTGGATAGTATTTACTTGCATTACCAGTTCCAGTTTGCTGCTTCAGCGTGAAGTTAAAATTATCTACGTATATCGAAGCGTCTCTAAACTCACCGCTTACAGCTTTCGGACCGAGAAACATGTTCTCCTCAAGACCTACAGCATTACCCGTACTTGAGTTGTAGTACGGGACTTTCCCTGTTATAAACCCCGGCAAAATAAAGTAATAACCTTGCCAAGAATTTTGACTGGTGGGCTGAGTCCCCGCCATGTACAAAAACTCACGAGGATCTGGGCTGCCGGCCGGAGTGGACAACCCGGTTGGTAAAATCGAAGTACGTACATCGTCTTGATTGTCGACGGAAAACTTACCCATAAAGTTGACGAGACCGACTCGAGAAAGAAATGTTGAGTATTTTAATCGAGATCCGGTCGCTGTTTGAAAATCTTGATAGTTCATATTACCAAGTCCAACAACCCACGGATACCGAGCTTTAGTATTGCCGTCATCGTCCCAGTTATAGGCAATAATAAAAGACGGTGAATTTTTAGTCGATTCATAATACTGATCTTTTTTGTTCATATACGACGATATTGCCGACTTACTCAACAAACCTTGCAGAGAGAACGCACTTCTTGTATTAACTGCGACATTATATGAAATACTCACAGTGTTCTTTAAATCAAAGTTTTTGGGCAAATAAAACCTGGCTTCTGAAGTATTGAAGTCCATAGCTATGTAGTCTTGCGCGTGTACCAAACCCCAACTCGCAAGCTCTTGAAGGGCTGTTGCCATATATCTACCATAGTACGGGTAGTGAGAAGTTCCCACCATAACCTGATCCCAGATTGCCGCGCGCAGCGGCATGTCGTACTTACTAAGATAATCAGCAAGCATTCTTTGATTTTCCGAAACATCGCGAACCTGCTTTATATCCGTAATTTCATGCGTTTCTATATTTTTCCAGCTAAAGCTGCTAATGTCGTGATCTATGTTTGCGTACACCATGCTGAAATAAAATCGACGTCCCAGGCTCAATACTGGCTTGTTGTCCCGCGTCTTTATGCGGAACTTGATTGCCACAATTTCCCCAGGCACAAACTTAAACCGAGTAAGATCCATTGTAAATTCGTGGTATCCGCGAGGATCGGCCCCATTGGCTTTCCACGTGTGCCCATCAAACGCATCGCTGTCGTCAACGAACGTAAACGAATTTACTTCATCATCTGCCGGCTGTTTATACGTTGCTTTTTTAGTACTGTCATATACCCAAGTTCGAACGTACTTTTTGTGCTTTGTCAGCAACTGCTGCACAGGTACATCTGTGTACTTAACGATCAAGAACAAGCTAGTCGAGGTGTTTACCCATTTTTCATTATCCCCGGCCTTACCGTAGTTGACCTGATATGCATCTTTTAGGTCAAGCGGGGTTTTTCCCCAGCCGTCCAGCCGCTCCTTCACTGCGTATGTATTAAAGCCGAGACGCAGCGTATGCATGCCCTCTCGGTACATAAACGAACCTTCCCAAACGTCAATATCAGACAAACTCATCGCAAACGTCAAACCCTCAAATGTTTGAAGGTTACCAGTTTCCGTCTTCTGCTCGACAAATTTAAAAAGAGGCGGAGCAAGCTTCCAATCACTTAAAAACAGTCGATCTGGCGCTTTGACCACCTGCTCCATTATTTCGACGTTCTGTGCTAAATTGTTTAAATCCTGAGCTGATAACTCCTGACCAATAAAAAATTTAGGAACCTTACCTAAAGCAAAAATCATAAAACCCTCCTACCAAGATAGATACTTGATCGTGTTATTTTCATACGTATCCCCAATTATAAACAACTCTTCCCGGGTTTTTATATCGGAAACGTCTACGCAAGAAATATCCATAAATGCTCCGGAATTCTTAACAATTATTTCAGTAACTTTGAACTTACCGACAAGTCCATAGTAAACGCTGTTTAAGTTAATAATGTTGCCGATCTCGAGAGACGAATTATAAACCATGTCTATAATGCGTACAAGCGGTCTCGGTCGCTTGTGCAAATACTTAACTACCTCCAAGAGCCGCACAGCATGCTCCTTTGATTGTACGTATGGATTCTCTTTAACAGAGACTTCTCTAAATCCACTTGGAACAATTCCCGCAGTAACCAGCCCTGTAAAGTCTAACGGAATATCACGCTTGATCGTTTGAGGCTCGCCAGCGACAACAGGTATACCATAGAGCGTCAGTCGCGATAAATACAAACTTCGAGCCTGATCCGTACTTTTGACAGTTATTTTCATAAACTGGGCCGCTGTTTTTGTAACATCGTGTCGATACGACCAGTAACTAGTATTCTTATTGCCAGTCCAGTTATATTTAAACTTGGCACAGTACAATCCGGATAACGGAGGAATTTTCAAGTTAACCGTAGCTGTTTCTCCATTATAATCAACGGCTTTGATAAAATCTCGACTTGATATAAACTCATCAATACCAAAGTATCCGCCGCTTTGACCGTACGTAATGCCCGAACCGAAGTATGTATTGTTTGTTAGTCTATCAACCGGCTGCTGAAATTCAACCTCATGTGTATACTCTTCATTGTATGGTAAGTATACGCCGATTGTCGAATCCAATACTGCCTTATTCGCGCCCAGCATACGCGGTGAGAATGTAACAATTGCTTTACCAAATGTAGACGATGTCACCTCATCCACACTGATCGAACGGAACATAGAATCGTTTACTGTTACACCGTCGGCTGCGGGAACAAATGAGTGAGGATTTAGAAATTTAACAACGCCATTATTTAATTGAGTAATCTGACCACCAGCACTGGCCGCCAGCAACGCAAAGTCGCCCGTTATTTCTTCCTGGTTGAACCAAGTAAAAGATGGCGTGATCGGAGCGTGATCACAATCATACCAGAAACGTGCAGTATCGCCTATACGAGACACCTCGTCTCTTAGCTTGTACGGTCTCCCTCCGAGTAACCAAAAAACAGTGTTGACTGTTCCAGTGAAAAATCCACTAAGCGTCGCGGGATCTTGGTTTGTGTACATCTGTCGCCAAAGTCCGCTAGTCGTTGTGCTCCACTCAGGAGGATCGGGAATGGCAGTCGCTACCGGCTTGTCTCTCCACAAAGGAGTTGCGTGCCTGTAGTAGTCCATGTAGCGCAGATAACCGACACAGCGAAATAACACAGTATTCAAGTCTTCGCTTCGCGCGTCGATAAATCCGGCGAATGCATCATTGTAATTAATACCGTTTGTAGAAAACTGCACTGCTACATTGGCCATTCTCCAGTTGAAGATACGTGAAGTCACACTACTCAAATTGTTCTTAATCAACGTCAGTGATGCTTCTGGAGGATTAGTAACTCCGACAGAGATGCCTGCAGTAAAGTCTAATCCGGTCGACTGACTAACATCAACAGAACGAACAACCGCATTGGGCAATAGATATGGGGATGTCTTTACGGAAGATAACGGAACGGTGAGAGGGGCTACATACACGCGGTAAGATAAAACGTAACTCATATTTCGACCAACCTAAAAGAAACATTGTAGTATGGCTTCTTTGTCATACTCACATTTGTAGCCGCTAACTCGGCCTGCCAGCTGTTGGGTTCAAAAAATACAGAGTATTCTTTACCCTCATAGCCCAAAACAATCGAAGTGTTTGTAGAAGAAAAACCCTGATACAGATGGCGTAATTTAGAGACGGTTGCCAATGGATAAGCTTCTGAGCCCGAGAATACAATAATGTTCCAACTTAAGCTCCATGTTGTTTTATACGCCCTGTGTAAGTACGTACTGGTTCCGTCGATTGCCTGTAATACCTCGCTAACGTTGTTGATTACTGCCGCTATTGAAGTTGATTTCAGATCTTGATGAAAAGCAGACCCGTGGAGATATCCGCTTAAGTATATAGGCTGTAACGTGTAACTTGTCATGTTTTAAATCCTTGCAAGGCCCGGTTTAAACCGGGCCTTGCTATTATACCATACTTTCAAAATTTACTTAATTGTGGCAATTACGGCCAAACTGGTTCGTAGGCTGCCGGATCTTGCTCAAAGCCGCCGTGAGTATTTTTGTTATTATCTCTGTGCGTTCTGTTAACTTGTTTGTTTGGTGCTTCTGTTACCTTTACACGAAGAGCCCAACCAGCCGTAGTGTTAACACCGAATTTTCCCCACTCTCCTTGTGGAACATCCCGAGCGGCTATCTCTCCCATGTCGGTGTAGTTCTGTTGGTACTTATCTGCATACTCTTTGCCTTTGCCTTCGCCATAAACCACATCACCTAAAGCCAGCATTCCTTTGTAAACTAAGTCGTTTGCTTCGTCTGTTCGGCCGGCTAACCACAGCAAGTCCGCCTGTCTTTGCACATTCATAAATTGGGACGCAGCCTGCATAATAGGTACCATCTCCTCCGGCACAATTGAAGCAATTTCCACGGCAGCGTCAGCAAATGATTGGATCATATCAAGCCGCTGGTTATTAAAGTTACGCAGTGCGTCTTCCATCTGCTGATTAAACGAAGTTTTAAAATCTTCCACAGAATTAAGCACACCGTCTACAGCAGATCCTCCAGTCTCTTCAATGTTTTTAAAGGTTTGCGTTGTTGCGTCGTCGAACAAATATGCAGTACCGGTCAGACCAGAAAGACTGTTAGAAAGACCGGCAAGTGTTGCATCAGCTTGAACAAAACCGCGCTCCATCGACGCATTGCTTCGTTGCGCGTTGGCTAGCTGAAGTGGGTCTCCCGACTCAGCCGCGTCTCTTACACTTTGCGCAGAATTTGCTCTATCTAAACTTCTATAGCTATTTTGAAAGTTCATATCATCGATCTGTTGGCCAAATTGCTTTTCTTGGACAGCATCTCCAAGCTCGCTCTGCAACCACTGCGCGTTAGCATTTTGCGCGTCAACTGTTTTTTGGGCGTTAGGTGAAAGTCGAGCTATTGCTGCTTGTATTGCCGCTTTTCTAATCGGGTCTTTTTCCTTACCATACAGGTCACGCAACTTTGCCAAAAGGGGCTCTATTTGAGCTCTTTTCGCGTCTTGCAGATTTTGTCTGTTTGGGTCAGTGATTGCTGTGTTTTCATACGCAGCATTTGCTGTTTCCAATCCTGCGATATTTTCGGCAAGCGTCGGATCAATCTGCTTCAGTACATCGATAGTAGCTGTGTCCTTAAGAAAACCTTTTGCGTCGCCTTGACCTAAGTGCTGTGCATACATGTCCATCGCCCAGTACTGCTGTGCAATGCCGTTTTTTCTCGTTGGATCAATATCAGCCATGGCTATTGATCTGGCAGCATTTGCTCTTGTTGTGCGCTTGACTAACTCGGCCTGCAAAGTCAGTTGGTACATCTGACGTGTATAGTTTAAATGAATGCTTTCTAACTGCCGCATTCCACTTCTTGTGATGTCTTCCAGTGTTCGCTGGTGGTTTTTATTTAAATCTCGCATCTGAATACCGTTACTTAATGCGGTCCGCTGCAGTTGTTGATTCGATGCTGTCGCGTTATTTACCAGCTGCATCCAGTCAGAAGGGGCAATTCCTAATGCACCTTCCCGCACACCTGAAGCATTTGGCCTCATTGCATCATTGGCGTATTTTATAAACCCTCGCGGGCCCGTAGTGTAAGGCATAAACATCGGCCCGGTTCCTGAATACGGCTGTCCGTTTGCCCCGTTAAAACTAGATACAGGGTTTCCGGTTGCATCTACTCTGTTAGGAATAAGCTGCATCTGCATCATGGTTCCGTAACTTAGGCCGGTGGTCTGCTGTGCAAAATCTAAAGCAAATCTTGGATTACCTTCAGACATGATGTCCATTGTAGTTCTAAACGATCTACCCAAATCTTGAGCAGTAGCCCCTACCATGTTCATCCACATTGCAAAGTTAGTAAAACCAGATTTAAGTAACTGCGCTTCAGGAGCAGCCATTAGAGCAGTTTGTCTGTTATTACGTGCTATATCTTTTTGTTCGTTAACAGCTGCAATTTGAGCATCTGTTAGCTCTTTAATAATATCTTGACCGGAATTTCGATTTGCCGGCATTAACGAAGATCGCTGCACCATGCGTACAGCACGAGCTTCCGCAGTATTGTCTGTTGTAGTGATAATGCCAGATCTTGGATCAACCTCGCTCATCATACCCAAACCCATTATTGCTTGACGAGCAAAAGAAGTTAGCGCAGTATCGACACGTTGTTGTCTACGCTGCGCTGTTCTTTCCATAGCTCCAGAAGAAAATTCTTTTGCTTCTCGTTTAAAGTCAGTTGGATTCGCCGCTGTTTTTGACACGTAATCGTTTATAAACGCTAACTGATCAGCCGTATATTCTGAAATATTATTTAACGTTATGGGTATCTTTCTAGCTTCTTCAGAGACTTTACTCCATTCAACGTCCGTATAAGTTATGCTGTCTATTTCAGCAGTTATTTGAGAAATTTCTTTTGTTATATTATCTGCTTCGCCAGTTTCACCATATTTTAAAGCTTCCGCTCGAGTTGCTTCTAGTCTTCTTTTCTGATCTCTTAATGGCGCTGCTTTTGCTTCTGCAACGTCACGAGCACTTACAGTCATTCCTACTTTTTCAGCGTATTCTATTGGTTTTCTCATCTCAAGTAAATTTGCAGTACCCTCAGTTAGTGCAATTGTTGCTCCTTCTGACTTACGGAGCAGGTCAAAAGTTGCTGTATCTCCGGACTCGGCAACTTTTTGCATAGCAAACAAAACTGGTTGAAACGAACCGTACGGTTGCTCAGCGTTTGTAAAAGGGTTGGTAATTTTTCTACCTAAAACACGCTTTGTCCAGTCATCACCAGATAAGTACTTTTCTTCAACTTTTTTTGATTCTTCTTCCAATGCGGGTAAATATGTTTCTTTACCCACTGCTAACTTAGCCTGATCAATTATATCTTGTTGCGTATTTTCAATCTCAGCTTGATAATCTGGTATGACTATACCCTCGGTTCCTGCTGACATTCTCATACCGGCTGCTATAGTTCTACCTTCTTCTTGTTTCCTGTATTCTGGAGTTATGCCACCGACAAGCATTCCATTTGGTCCCGCATCTGCATTTGCCAGATCGGCTAAAACATTCCACTCAGCCAATTTACTCCGCTGCACTCGATTTTCAGTTTCTGCTTTGAGCAGTGCTCTCATTTTTTCTGGAGAATTATCATACTTATCTGATAGGTATGCGCCGCCTGCATACAAACCACCAACTGCTAAAGCCCCTGCCCCAAGAAATCCTAATAAAGGCGCGCTCACTGTAGCTAATGTTGCTCCGCTCAGAGCAGCGTATCCAGTAGCGGCCCCGTAGCCAAGAGCCGCTCCGGCCACTGGCGCACTCTTTATACCCATTCCGTATTTGTCCCAGAAATACTTACTTCGAACTTCATCGCTAATTGCCGGAGTTCCTCCCAACCCAACCTGCGATGCTTCTTTGTTCATTGATCCTAAGTTGAGATCCGCAGCTAATTGAGAAACAGTTTCAAGTTTTTTTCTTTGTACTGCTGTCAAAGCGTCTGTAAAACTTACCGCAGCTTCTCCAGCGGCAATTAAACTTACTCCTAAGTTTTTACCTTCTTTAGTAATAACATTTACAACAGATCTTCCAAACTTATCCTGATTAGATAATTTTCCAACAAGTGTAACTTCAGGACCTGATCGGCCGACGTAAGTTTTTCCGACCATCGACCGATCCATACCAAGGAGGTCTGCAGCAGCCGCTCTTCCTCGTAGATCTTTCGATGTTCCTCTTTCAAATGCGTCAATGTTTGGAATACGAACAGTTATTGCTTCTTTAGCCCCCTTCGGTAAAACTTCATAAGTGTCAATGTCGGTCTGTTTAACAATATTTGCCTTTGTCAAAGAAACCTGCTGACGCGTTAAACCTATGCCACCTCTTCCACCAGTACCGGTTGCTTTTGCTTGAGGTAGTCGTTCAGTACTGCTTTTTAAAATATCTTCTGCCAGCGAAGCAGTTAAAGAGTTTAACTCCTCGCGTTTGTCTGTTACTGCTTTTTGATAAGCCGTCGGATTTAACTTAGCCAGCTCTCTTGTCGTGTAAGCACCATTTAGAGAGGTTCTTTGCAAGTTCGTTTCGGCACCTATATTGTAATCAGATCTCATGCTATTATCTCGCAAAGCCTGCATAATCGCCTGTGATGAATCCATGCCATCAAGTCGATACTTGATAGCGTCTTGTTGAATTTTATATCGCTCTTCCGGCTTCATATTACCTAACAAACGATATGGCGCGACAGAAGTAGTCGATCCCGTAGCGGCATTAAATATGCTAGCTTGCGCCATTATACGAGTGTTAGCCCTCTCCAGCACTTTATCAGCGTTGTATGCAAATGTTTTATTATCCGTCCCCAAGCTGACTGTACCTAATCCATTTTTTGGATCAGTCAGTGCCTGATCCCCATACGAGGTTAAAGACTCTTTTGCTATAGAGTTAAGAGTTCGCTCTCTAATATTTTTACCAAAGTACGACTGTTCTCCGAGGAGTGATTCAAGTGCGGGTGTAACTGCGTCAACTAGCCCACTACTTAAATTAATTTGAACGCTTTCAAGATTACCAACCATTTTGTCGTATTTAGTAGCCATTGCGTTAGCTTGCTCGTCAATCAGCCTATCGGTAACACCCATGCCAGACAAAACTTCATCAAGACTGTCCAGCATTTTGTTGGCGTCTCCCACGTTAATTTTAGATAACGCGGACCGGTTAATTTCAAACCGTCTTGACAAAGACGAAACGTTGCCCGAAAGAAATTCTTTAATTGCTATGCTCGCACCCTCCATGCCCTGAGCTGGATCAAACGCAGCTAATTTACGTGCAACTTTTACGGATTTACTAATGTCCACCCCGTATGCATTTGACAGTGGAATGAAACTGTTGATCTGAGAAAGATTTGAAGTAAGGGAACCACCAAAGCGTTTTCTTTGCTGATCGGCAGCAGTTAAAGCAGCTGCATAATTTTCCGGATTGAGGGCAAGACCGCGAGCGGTTGTAAGGATTCGGTTTGAACCCGTAGCACTTGAAGCAAATTGTTGAATAACCCCACCGATCATTTGAGGTATATTCGGGATACTTGCAACGGTGTCTACAACTGTTTGTATTAAAGTCTGGGAGTCTCTAATTTTTGAAGCTGCATAGAAAAGTCTATCACCCATTGGGGCAGATCGACGCGTCTGACTAACTCGTCCAGCATTTTTTGCCATTGCCGTCATATCGTCGTCAGTGATGTTAATTCCAGCATTTCGCATTCTCTGCATTGTCTCACGCTGCTCTTCAATACTTGCCATATCTAAATCAACGCGCTTACCATCTTTTCGATAACCGCGCAATCTCCCTCGCTGCATTAGCATATTTAAACCCTGATTGCCATACGTGTCTTTTATATAAGCACTAAGGATTGCTTGTTGTTCCCGTGCCCTTCGGCCTGCCGAGAAAATTCCCGGTCTACTTGCGGCTGCTTGCATTTGCTCTTCAACGGTCGCTAATTTTTTTCGATTATCCGCCTCTAAAACACCGGCGGACCCTCTCGCTTCTCGTCCTGCTGTACTTGCGGCATCGATAGCCCCGTTTACGGTTTCGAGTGCAGCCACAGCTTCAGGAGAGGTTGCGGACAGCGGCTCTAATATATTTTTTAGAGCTTGCAGACTGTTAGCAAACTGAAACACATCATCAGATAATTCTGAAATAGTGCTTCCTGTCCTTGACTCAACTTCGTCAAGATTTGCCAGCGCCGCATCAAAACCAGTTTTAGCTTCCGGTGCAGTAGCCGCAACTGTCCCTATTGCTGCTGCCATTGCAGGAGAATCGATACCGGTTTTTTTAATAACACCTGCAGACGTTGTTCGTGTTAAATCAGTCAAAAACTGTCTACCGATTTGTGCAGAACCAAAACCCATAGTACCGCCGGACTGATCAAACGAGTTTCTAGCAAGCTGAAGAACTGCTATTTCATCGTCTACAAACTTTGCTTTATATCTTGAAGATCCTGCGGTGGGGGACGATCCGTAAGTGCTGTCGATGCTGCGAGTACTGCTAGCGGACCCAACTCGTTGCTCAACTGTGTTAAGCTCAGTGAGGGCATCTATCAGCTCCTGCACAGCGGCAATTTCTCTCTTTATGCGCTCAATCTCATCTTCCCGCCCAGCTGTACCTTCCGGAACAGCCTCGGCCGCTGTTAATTGAGACGATAAATCCTGATACTGAAGTTGTGCTACTTCGTTGTATGCGACCAGAGAACCTTCAGGATCCGTCGGTCCAAACGCAATCGAAGACAATTGTGCCGGAGTAAGGGCAGACGATGCCTTTGGTTTAATAACTTCGTCAATTGCTTTTTGGCTTGCGTTAGTTAAGTCTGCACGAATACTCTCGCGCAGAATGGGATCATTCTCAAACCTAAGTCGCGTAGACGCTTCATTTTTAGTAGCCTCTAAGAGATTTAACGAGGCTTGATCTGCAGTCGAAAGCTTTCGATATCGACTGGAATTACCACGCGAATCCGTGTCGAATTTTGAACCATAGGGGCTGTCGACGTTCCGAGTCCCACTGGCTGATCCAACTCGTTGCTCAGCCTGGTTAAGCTCTGTAAGCGCGTCAATAAGCTGCTGAACAGCCGAAATTTCCTGGTTCAGCGCGTTGATCCAATCTTCGCGACCCGGCGCGTCTTCTGGAAGAGCTTCTGCTTTTCGTAACTCTCCGTACAACGCGTTCAGCGTACTTTGCGTCGCTTGGCCATAGTGGACCAAAGACTCAGTCGGACTAGATGAGATACTATCGACGGTATCAACAAAATCTTTACCGAGAATCTGTGTAGCTTTTGGTTTAATAATCTCATCTATTGCTCGGTTACTTGCGGCCGTAAGAGACCCGCGCAACCGATTTCGCTCTTCCGGGTTTTGCTCTGTTCTTAACTGCTCACTTACCGAGTTTTTGACTGCATCCAGAACGGCTAGCGACGCGCGGTCGCTGGCTGATAGTCTGCGGTAACCACCAACAGAACTTGGATACCCAGTCTTTCTAGTTTCTACACCCTCAGCAATTGGACGCGTTGCATTAGCGCTACCTATGCGCTGTTCAACCTGATTAAGCTCAGTCAATGCAGATATTAACTCTTGAACTGCCTGAAGCTCTTGCTTTATTGCGTCTATTGTTTCCGATCTACCTGCCGTATCTGCCGGCGATGCTTCTGCTTCTGCCAAACTTGCTTCTAACTCTGACTGTTTGCTCTGAGCAAAAGCGTTGTACAGCAGTAGCGCTTCCTTTGGATCTGTCGCCGACCCCGCTAAAGAAAGTAAAGCCCCTTTATCAGACATCACGCCGGTTTTTGGTTCAACTATTTGAGAAATAGCTCGTCTGCTTGCGTTTTCTAGAACCTTACGTAATCGTTCTCGAACGGCTGGATCAGTCTCTGTTTGCAATTTTCCAGCTATCTCGTTTTTTGTCGATTCCAGCACGTTCAATGCAGCTCGATCAGCAGCAGAAACTCTTCGGTAACCACCGCCACCTGCTGCAGCTGCACCACCCTCGACGCTCATCCCATCTTTGTTAGAGATGTACACAAGCGATTTATTCATTTTTTCAGCGGCACCTGCTGAGAAGTTTGCATCAATTTTTACCGTACCGCCATTGATATTAATTTCAACAGCATCTGCGTGGAACGTATCAATAGCAGCATTTGCGATTGTGGTGAATCCAGATCCGCCACCGCCTCCAGTACCACCGCCGCCATCACCGCTGCTGCCATCATCACCATCATAGGACATTGCAGTTCGAGGTCCATCCACCGGAGGAGCTCCAGAACCACCAGAAGATACTGTCACAGCCGCCGGAGGTTTAGAAGCCGGAACGGCACTTGTCGCGATTGTTTTGCCAGCCGAAAGATCGCCAATGGCACCGCCAACAGTTGCTGTACTTGTGTCTGGGTTGTACTTTAACTTAAGGCCCGCGCCCCCTGACAAGAAGTCTATAAGGGTTCTGCCAGTAAGCGCATCTTTCCGAACCTCAGGTTTTCTATAGTCCACAATCCCCATCCGATTACCGACTTTGCTCTTCAGTAATTGGGCCATTGGTCCGTACTCACCGCCGATAGCCGCGCCCATATTAGGTTGTAAGTAAGTATCGTTAACATACTTAACAAAATCTCCCATTTGAGCGTCGTCTAATGTCTGAAGTTGAGCTCCCGCTCCGTAACGCTTTGTTATGTCCGAGGCAAACATGGCTTGCATATTTCCCATTAATTTGGACTTCTCCTCATCACTCATGCTATACCAACCCTGCTCGTCGGGATTGGATGCATCACCGTTTCTCAGTGTAGTTACTCCGCCGCTACGTGTGACACGGCGAGTAAATTCTTGCATGTCCGCTAATGGCTGGTAGAATGAAAATCCTGCCGCTACGTCCTGGAACGCTTTGTTTTGCTCAACTGGATCTGCGATAGAGGCAATGCTCGGAGTAGCCACAAGTCTGCCAATTGGCGAGTCAGGGGCAATTCCAAATTTCTCAAGATACCGCTGTTGTGTATCTTTTCGCAGTGACTCATCAGTCAAAATTGGGTAGATCGCCTGCACAGCTGCAGTATCTGCAGCAGCGTCGTGCGCGTCTGCTAACGGCTTTTCAAAGATAGCCTCGTATGTAGCACCGAGTGTATGAGAACCTGGATACAGGCTTCTACTCATCGGCAATGTATCTTCAGTCTTAGCCACTACTGCGCTTGGCACCGAGCGCTCTCCGCCGTAAACTGTGGGGAGGTCAAACTTGGCGATGTTGTGCCCTACCACTGAAGACGATTGTTCTATACGTCGCTGAAGTTCCTTGCGAATTCCTGCCTGAGTGTAGATAGTGCCGCCTGACATAGCGTGCTCAACAAGTGAGTCAATAACTGACCCGCTAACATCCTTACCTTCAACAAGTGACGGCCTGCCTGAAACTTTAAGTGCTAATTCTCTGATACGTGCTCTACGATCTGACTCCGACATTGTCGTATCTGCGGCAATTCTTTGAATCTCTTCGGGGCTGGTTGGATCAGCAACGGCAAAAAGCTGGTCAATGCTTTCGCCCTCGTTACCAATAGCAGCTTGCAAGATTTTTCGTCTTTCTGGGGCATTGGCAATACTTGTCTCTAAGTCAAAAAATACTCGCTTTGCTTCTTCAGCATCTCCGCCCGGTGCTCCAGTTGATGGACTAACAGTTTCCCGTGCTTTAGAAATAGCATCAAGTAGCTTAGACGCTCTCTCGTATTCCGTTGTGCCTGCTCCGTAGTTAAGCGCCTTTTTTACATCCTGTGTTGCCAACATTTGCATAATAGGCGCTAATTGAGGATCAGCCGAAAGCCTGTCGAGGTGCGACGGATCTGTCAAATCAACATCTTTTAGCTTTGCTAACTGAGCGGGCGTCAGTGCATCCATTGCGCTAGAGATTGCGGATATACGCGCGCTCTGTACTGGATCTGCCGCCCAATCTGGCGGAGTAAGACCAGCCAAAACATTTGCAATTTGCAAAACACCTTTGTTGTCGCCGAAGTCAGTCATCAATCGCTTAACAGACGAATTGTGTAAACGATCGCGAGCTACACTTAACTTCTGCTTTTGCTTATTAGTTAAGTCGCTTCTTCCACCTAGGTTACGTACAGTTCTTCGAGCTGCCGCAATCTGATCGGCCGTGTATGTTCTATTTACCCTGCTAACAACTGAGCTTGGCGATCTTCTTTTTCTGGTTCTTCTGACGCGGTCTGTAGGACCCTTTATCTCCGGGATTCCCGTATCAGCAAATTCTTGAAGTTTACGGTCAATCACTGCATTTCCTGTAGTTGGGTCTAATGCAATACCGTCTGATCGAGTTTTTGTAGCAGCATCTACAACCTGCAACATTAAGTCTCGAGCACTAAAGTCGGGATCCACCGTAAGTTCTTCCTCGTAAGCCCGTACAGCCCTTTCTGAGGTTTTTAACAACCGAGCTGCTAATTGCTCAGGACTTGCCTTTGTTTCAGCCGCGGCTATAGCGCGGCGCCAAGGATCTTCCCTTCTGCCCTGGTACATTAATTCATCGCTTAGCTCTGTGTCTATTTTGCTCACAAGTTCGGCAAGATCCGGATTTTTGTCTGTAAGGGCTGTTCTAGCCTCCCCGACAGGTAGCTTGTAATACTCTAAAGCCGCGTCTTTAAGAGGTCCTGCATTTTCTAGCAAATCTTTAGCTCTTTGGCTAGCTTGCTTAGACCGCTCTTTCAGATAGTCATCGTATTCTTTATCCGTTAAATTTTGACCGGTGTACGCCCCTGCTGACTCATCCCAAATAGCTTTATAAAATCTCTTTATCTCGTTGTCTAGTACAGGCTTAGGCATGCGTAAATTGTCTAACTCGTCTTTTGACATTGCACTAACTCGAGCAGCAACATCTGGCGTAACCATATCTGCCTGCCTTACAAGCTCATCAACATCAATACTGGATACATAATGAGAGTCGTCATAAGAACCAGCAGTCATTCTTGCGCGAACCATCGGCCGTAAAGATGTCCTATCAGTTACTTGTTTATTTTCATAACTAACATCGTACCCGGTGTTATCAACAACAAACTTAATATCTCCGTCGGCGTCGTCAACACCCTCGAACTCTCTTTTTAAAGCATCGATGGCGGCTTGTGATCGCTCTACATCTTTTGTACTCGTCGCAATTGCTTTATCTAACACGGCTAATACCGAGTCTCCGGAAGTTTCTGTTACGTCTAAAGCAGCTGCCGCTCGCCCTGCGTCAGATACAACCACTGCTGCAGCAGGTGCTGCTGTTGGGGTAACTGTAGAAACGGTGGGAGAACTCCCCGCAGCCGCAGTAGCCGCAATAGCTGTTTTCTCAGCGTCAATCTGTTGCTGTGTTCGATCGATCTGTTCAAGAAGCTGGTTCGACTCTTCAATTTTTGCGTCTGTTTCTTGTTGCAATGCTTCTTGTCTTGCTCTTTCTGCTTTAAGCGCCTCAAGTTCTTGTTTCTTTGCGTCTAACGTTCTTTGCTCTTCTGCTATAGCTATGTCAATACTATCCAAAATATCTTCTTTCCCTGGCTGATTATCATCTAAATAAACAGGAGTCTCTGGAGGAGCTAATCTCTGACCGGCCACTTGCCTAGCTGCATGATCAAGAGTAACACGATACCACTTTCCAAAATTCTTATCTTCCTGCTCTGCCAAAACACCTGTTCTTGTAACAGGAGTCATTTGCTCATTTCCCGTAATGCCTATAAAGCTTCGATCATCTCTTGTTGTCCCCAATACCCCGTCATCGTCAAATAACTGCTCACCTAGGTTAGAAAAACCTGTTGATTCTACAACTGGGTCAATTGCCTCAAAGTCACGCGAACCTCGAGGACCTTTTGCGTACGCGTCAGACGCTAAAAATACCCTTGCCGGTTTTTCTGACTGCGTTGTATAGTATCGCGCTCTGCCGTAAATGCCGGCCGCGCCGGCACCGGCAGCCTCTGTTGATTCTGTCTTTATGCCTCCTTGATCTTCATCCAATAAACTTAAGGGAATCCCTAAGTCAGCCGAATGTATTAACGAGTCACCTACACTCATAAACTCGTGTTTGTAGTTTCCCGGAGTACCCGTTCTACGATATGCTGCTAAAGTAGCACCAGCAATACGCTCTCTTTTTTTTCTTGGCGCTCGTTGATAAAGAAAAGAAATAAGTTCACCGACTGTTGGGGTTTTACCACTTGTTTCAAAAGTTTTTAAAAATTCATTAAACTCTTTTTCGCCTGCATCATAATCACTAATACCTACTCTGCGTAAGATGTTCCTAGCGCTTTCGCGATCGTGCTTCGACCCGTTTTCGTTGTCTACGTCTCTAAATTTTTTTCTTAGTTTTTCTATTAACCGCTCGGCTGATCTATTGTTTACGCGCTTTGAAACTTCTTCAAACGTAAAAGGTATTTCTCCCCGCAGCTGCGTTGTTTCCTCTGTTAACATATCTGCCAAATCTTCTGAAAACCAACTAGTCGAAACTCCGTCTGAAATTGCTGCAACAAGTTCTTCTGATTCTGGGTCGTGTAGCACTGCAAGGGAGTCTTGATTTACTCTTAGATTAGCTTGTCCTACAGACGTATCGAGGAATGCGGTAAACGCAGGAGATTCGATAAGTTGCTTGTGCGGCGATTTTGGGGCTACGTAAACTATGTCCGACTCTCCCATAATCTGGTCAGTTATATCTGCTGATTTTTCTTCTTGAGAAAGATGACGGATTTTTGGCTGCGAAACAGAATGTTTATCTTCTTCTGCCCGTTTTTTCATTTCTTCTCTTTCGTCAAGAATTGACTGTATTATACTTCTGCTCGCTATGGATTTTTTCAATATTTCGTGGGCACGTGCTTGATACGCTGCGTCTTTTTTCGGGCCCGGGACACTTTCTGTATAATCTAAATACTCTTGAATAACTTTCTGATTCTCTTCCTCTGCGAGCTCAAGCTCATCTTGCCTATGCGTGTCCGGCTGTGGCGTTTCTTGTACAGCAGGGATATCCGGAGAATGTCCGGCCGCTGCTGCTTCTCTCGCAAGTTTTGTCGCTGGCGATTCTAACTCTGCTATTTGTTCTTGTACACTTGCTATTTGATCGTCTATACTAGCAGCAGGAGAACTTTCTGCAGCTATGGCCGCTAACTCAGCGTTTATCTGCTGCTGTGTTTGATCGATCTGTTCAAGAAGCTGGTTCGACTCTTCAATTTTTGCGTCTGTTTCCTGTTGTAATGCTTCCTGTCTTGCTCTTTCTGCTTTAAGCGCCTCAAGTTCTTGTTTCTTTGCGTCTAACGTTCTTTGCTCTTCTGCTATAGTTGCGTCTATTTGCTGTAATTGTTGTTCATTTTGTGCTGCGTCGGAAACTGGGCTAACGTACGGTTCTCCAGTTTTTTGAAATGACATTGCTTGGCCAGCATTTGCTAGCTCACTTTTAGTATCTGCGGCTTTTGAAGAAGAGTAACGATTCTGTGGAGTCGCCCGCGCGGAAACTCTACGCCCTCGTTTGTTAGCTTGCACCCACGGTCGATCGACAACAATCAGTGATCTGTCATCGTCACCCGCAAATTTAGCAGGATCAGCTAATATAGCAGAAAAGTGTTCCCCGATAGTTTCAGCATCTGCGTAACTTGTTATCGAGCGGTCAACATCAAAAGCATCGGTCATTAATGCAACGTGTTTTAAATCTGCTACCGGCGTTGTAAATGTACGCTCCGCCACAGGATTATAAGGACGTTCTACTATTTCAAAACCATTTGATCCAAATCTAACTTGAGACGGAACATTACCGTTGTTGTCAATTTCTTTTTTGTTAACGCTTTCTCTACTTACGTCGCTGTGTGCGTCTGAGACTATTGGAGAGTCTCCAACTCTCACAAATTCTTCGGTTGCTTGATCAGACTCGGGCTGTATTGTTCTTCGATAGGCAGATAACGTAGAATTAAAAGTTGCCCTTTTAAAACCTCCGTAAGGACTGCCTTTCAAAGCCGGCCATTCTCTTTTAATGGCTTCTGGGTCACTTAGCACTCGCTCTTGTTCCTGCAGCAGCGCAGAAGCAAAATCGGCAGCGGTTGCTTGTCGATTTTCGGCAGCCGCCGTTTTTTTAGTTTCTGCTAAAGCCCGCTTAATAATACCCGCAGTAACTGTGCTGCCAGCATGCCAGCTGTCGCTCATTTCTAAACGATACTCTCTTGCCGCAGGATCAGATATACTTTCAGCTTGTTGTCGATTTCTTACTATTTCCTCAACCGTTGCATTAATCATCTGCTCAAAATCAGCTAACGGTGTCTCAGAAGCTTTTTGAATAATCGCCTCTGCCGTAAACGGTGTATCGTTTGGCATTGACAAAGCAGCATTTGTTAAAAGCTGTGCAAACCACCCACCACTTACTCCCGCGTTACTTACTCCATCAGCAACTACGCCTGTAAAACTGCCGGTATTCGGATCTAACTTAAAACCCGAACGATCGCCCCCATAAGCCGTTCCTTCGGCAAAATGCTTTACAGGACCTGCATAAAACCCTGCGGCCTTTCCCACATCAGGAACAACTAAAATTTCCCCAGTTTCAGGATTAGTTACATGTTTTGTAACGTCTGTCTCTGTAACCTTTGGCTCAGCAGCCAAACCCTTTGCCATCATTTGTTCTTGTTCTTTTTTCTTTTCTGCAACTAAAGCTTCTAACTGAGCAACCTCTTGCTCCAGTGTTTGAACTTGCCCTTCTTGCTCTTTTTGAGTTTCCACAATTGCATCACTAGTATCTAAAAGTCTCTCTAACTCTGCTTTTGCAGTCTCTCGTCTTTTAAGCAGTTCTGTTTTTTTAGCTTCTAAGTCTTCTACACTTGGTGCAGTGGTTGCCGCTGCAGCGGGTGCTGTAACTGCAGGCTTAACCCTTTTTAGGTACCCAGCAGTTCCTTCTGCTATTTGATTGTCTAGATCACTCACCTCCTCCTCTGCAGTATTATACTCATCCCGAATGCGGTGAAATTGTGCTATCTCGTCTTCTGAAAGTAACGGAGGATTCATTGCCGGTGTCGCAGCTCTTTGCTTTTTTAAATTTTGTAAGTGCGCTTGTGCTTTTGCCAATTTTTTTAATCTTTGCTTTTTCTCTTCCGCTGTTTCTAATTTCGGTCTGGGGCCCCTAAATCTAGTGTTATAATACTCTGCTTTTTCTTCATCAGTAAATCCTACTAACTTACCCTCATCTTCGTCGTCTTTGAAATCACCTTTTTGAACTCTTTCTATGTACTCAACTTGTTTACTATCCCAGCCCTGCTGCAAACCAATCTTATAATCTCGCGATAAGCCGGTAATGTCTGCCTCAGCTCTTCTTATCTCTTCGTCGTATAGCGCTTCTGGGTCTAATGGTTCTCCTGTACCATCACCGGCAAGCATCGCTGCTCTTGGATACTGTGCGGCCCACTGTGCATTGCGTTGTTCTGCACCCCATCGATGAGATCCTCCAGTTCTAATATGAGAAAAATTAGACATCATATAAGTATATGCTTCTTTTTCGGCCGGGGACAGTGCTGAATACTCTGCTCTGCGCTCCTCAAACCCTAAAACATTTTGCTTTTCATACTCACTGCGCCGAAGGCGGTCGGCACTATATTTGTTAAATGCACTCTCAAATACCGGTCTTATAGACTCTTTTTGCAATCGACTTTTTTCTCTGCGCTTAACTAAGTCTCTCATGTATTCAGTATATGTTTGAGTTGTGGGTATTTCCTGTGTTTGCGCTTTGCTCGGCAAATCTGATGCGATTGTCGACTCTATGTATTTTAAAGCTTCTTCTACATTACCACCAGAACTGATAATTTCACGTGCTCTCGTAAGTTTTTCCAATCGTTCGACTTTAGCTTTGTGTGCCATCAACGCGTCGAGTCGTTCTTTTTGTGAACCACTCCCAAAACCCTGAGACTCATCAATAAAATACCTGCCAGTTTGATCGAAAATCTCGTTCATAATGGCAAGTTCGTAAACTGCCTTACTTCGCTGTTCAGGATCAACGTCATTAAGCTGAGCAATTGTGGAAAGCGTTTCATATTTTTGTGAAATTGGGTCTGGAGTGGCTGCGTAGTGTGCAGCTAGCTTTTGCTTAAGCTGCTTCAATTGATCGATTTTTCTTTCAATAATTGGAGCAATTCTATCAGCTTCGTGAGGAGCTAACGCGGACCTCGACCGAAGCTCTGCAATCTCAGTAGTCAACGCTTGAAATTCCTGGAGAGATTCCGAAAGTTTCTCTTGATTCTCGATGTTACGGCCGTATGTATTCCCAACAACCGCATGAGATTCTTCGTTAGCCACTTCTCCACCACGAGCCAGTAAGCCATACGAAGCCTGCTGATCTGACACAGAAGATGACATACTTGTCGATTTAAGCCTATCTTCTCTTCCTAAAATTCGAGCTGCAAATTGTGCAATGTTTTCACCTGGCCTCACCTGACCACCAAGCAATGTCGAAAATAATGAAAATGACCTATTAATTTCTGCGGTTACGTCAGAAGTATTAATATTTTTCGGATCAAACATCGAAAGTGCGTGAAAAGCCGCTTTAAATCCTTCGGGTGCGGTGCCTGTGTCTTCAAAATCCTTCATCATTGCGTCAATTTCACTGCTTGTCATTTTGCTTGACGCACCCTGGCGCTGAATCAATTGACGAATTTGTTCTTGTATCGCGGGTGCAGCGAGCGTCATAACTCGTTTAATTAGCTGCTGCGGATCCATGCTTGTGTCGAGTTGAGCCAGCTTTTCTAAGTTTTCAGATCCTATTGTCTGCAGGTGCGGCAGTTTTGCCTGAACCTGATCAAACATTTCTTGCTCTTCTGCGGTTCTGTCTTTAGTTGTTGCAAGTCGGGCATAATCAATAATCGGTAACCCAGACGAACCGTAACTGCTCATTTCAGCAGCTGCCTGGACAATTGATTGAATACCTTTTCGGGTTCTGAACCCACCGCCTAAAGACTGATCCAGCGTATCGCCCTCCAGCAAATTACCCGCGGAGTCAGTTGCTCTGCCGCCATAGTAAATACCCGTAATCGCGTTGCCTTGAGAGGCAGACTGACGAGACAATCCAAACGCGTCGCTGATAATATCGATAATCTCTTTGTCACTCATTCTTCCAGTGGCGTCGCTTGTCTCATCTAATTGAGAACCGATAGGAACGGTCTTAAATCTTTCGAGTGCCTGATCTTGGCCCGTTTTAGCAAAATCTACAACCGATTGCACAGGATTCGTACCGTATGTTGGTTTTACCGGCACGGTCAATCCCGCACTCGCTAACCCAGCAGAAACTTGACGAGCCTTGTCGACTGTCGGTCCAACTGCGTCTGGTATAGCTGGAACAGTTCCAATTGGCGCTCTAAAGATGACCGTAAGCGCTTGATCTCGTGTCAGCGCTACTGGACTTGTACTCTCAGGCAGCGCAATTTGACCGCGACGTGCTGCAATCCGTTTTTCTTCTTCCGGATCATCACTCTGACGCATAATCTCATCCAGCAACTCAATTTCTTTTGTAAGCTGCGCCACCTCTTTCTGATAACCAAGTGCGCCAGCTGGAGACGCGGTAACCATACTTAACGAAGCGCGGTCTCTTCTAAATGTCAGCCTTTCTCGCAACCGTTGCGCGTGGGTAACTGCCAACGCAACTTCCTTTTCCTCTGCTGGTGTTATCGTCTCATTCATAAACGACTCGGCTGCGTTTTCCGAAATACCGCCGGCTGTTCGGTATTGATTTATTAAATCTCCAGCAAAAAGAGCAACAACTTTCTTCACAGCGTCGCCAGATTCAAAAGCTCCTCTCGGACCAACATCGCCGGCCATGCGGCCCATAGCCGTCGTGTGCTCTGACAGAACAGCGCTTGTTTGAATAGCCTCGATAACCATTTGTGCAAGGGCCTGCGGAAGTTCGACCTCATTACCTGCAACTTTTACAGATCGTACGTTACCGTTTGATATATCGTCACGAACCTGCGTGAGCAACTCATCGACAGCTTTTTTAACTATCGAGTCAAACCCAGTTCCGAAAGCAGCACTTGCGCTGCTTGCAACGATTTGCGAACCAGCACGTGTATCTACACCCTGTGCCTCCCGCCCGTATCGCAATGATGGGTTAAATGAGGCACGCATTGAGCGTCTGAACGCATTAAAATTTGCACGATCGCTTGTCTGATACTGAGGATGCATTCTAGTGCTCGACAAAGCACCAGAGTCCTGCGGAGTATCGAGATCTTTTTTACTTGCCAGCGTTATGGCGCTAGTATCGGAAAAAGCTTCCTGTAGGACGTTTAGTAAGTGCAGTGATGCTGTCTCCCCGCGCGGAATAACTTCTTTAACCGCCGATCGACGGACAATTGATCCTAAATTACGAATAACACGGTTTAGTGCGTCTGGGCTCATAATTTGCATCATGTTGTTATCTACGACAGATTCACCAACACGAACATATCGACCTGATTGCTCAGTTACGAGCATGCTAACAACGCGACTAATTGCGTCTTTTATTGCTTTGTCATCAGGCTTTGCGACTGCGGCACTTTCTAAAACTTTGTCAGAAATTCCAGCTTTGCTTAACACTTCCATAACCGGCTTAATTATATCTTCCTGAATTGATGTTACCTGCGCGGTAGAAAATGTGTTATTAGCATTTGAAATTTTCTGAAAAGATGCTCGTATTTTTTGAGAAATGCTTGATTTTTTACTTTTATTTTTTGGATCTTTGATGTCAGTAATTAAGCTAGCAAGCTCGTCTACAATGGCTTTGCCTTCTTCTGAATAATCATCTCTATTTTCAAACATACCTGACTTTTCAATTCTTGCTACTAATTGAGCAATGTGCTCTTTTTCTGTGCTTCTTGTGTTTTTTTGACTTGGTAACTTTACTTTAATTGTTCCGGTTCGGTCTCTGGAGTCTCCGGCAGTTGTTAAATTGTATTGTTCAACCGCCGCTTGAATTTCTGCGTCAGTTAACAAAGTCGTACTGCGCGATCCCCGCCCTCCTCGACCACTTGAAGATCTGCCGGATTTAACAGACCGCACGGAATCAATGGCTCTTTCAACTTGTTCCGAAAAACTTTCGATCATTTCGGCAACATCACCATCTAAAGACTCTAATTCATCTTGCAGTTCTTTGATATCCTCGATGTACTGTTGAAGAGCCTCCTGGTCTTCTGTACGATATGCAAGCTGAGCTTTGCTTCTTGTCTCTTCTAATTGTCTTCGAAGCACGTCGGCCTTGTGGCTTTTTCCCGCACTTGAAGATCCGCCGCCAGCAACAATTTCTGGCGTTCCTGAACCTGCAGAAAAAGTGTCAGAGACAATAGTGTCCGAAATATCTGCTTGCGCTTTGTTTATATCAGAAACTGCTTTCCTTAGCCAAGTAAGGTAATCGTTAATTAACTTTTTGTTGTCGCCTATTTCAGAAACATATTCCTGAATGCTTGTTATCCCCGGAGCAAGATCTTCCGAAGGCACCGCGACATCAGTACCAAAAACGTCGTCAAGGGCTTTTTTGGCAAGGTCACTTGTCGCAGACAGTACCTGCAATGCAGAGATTAAATCTACTAATTCTTGTTTTTTGTCCGACATTTAACACCACCTACATAAATAATTTGAATGTCTCCGCCTCCTCAAACAACTCCTTTTCTTCCTGTTTCTTTATTCGCTGAAGCTTGCGGCGGACGCTCGCCTCCAACGATTTTTGTTTAATTTCAATCAACGAAGCCATTTCAAAATAACTAATGGTCGATAGTCGTTTTGCGTGCAGCGCACTGTATTGAGGATGTGCTAAAAAATGATCTATCCACATCGCAAGCTCATCCTTTGTGGCTGTTGCTGTTTTTAATAGCCGGCCCATTGCATCATTCTGCGCTGGGCTCCTGTAAATCGGCATCCTTCGAAAGTGTCTCGAGGTACTTTTCGAAAGCGTCTTTTGATATTTTTCCAAGAGTCCAAATATTTTCCGCGAGCTCACGAACCACCTCTCCGTTAGCATCAAGCAGTTTTTTTGCTTGAGCCGAATTTAATTTTGGTCTAATTAACCCTTCAACAATAGTGTTTACGGTGAACTCGGTGTTGTCCACTTCACCATTCTTCTGCGAAAGTTGGTTGATTTTCTCCATCTGCGCAAAGCTCAGAGCTCGAATTCTAAGTCGCTTTTTCAAACCCTTAATTGTCAAATCAACTTCAAGCATCGCGTCGTCTTGAAGAAGATCATCCACGTTCTCGTAATACTCGCCACTCCCAAATGCGTAATCTAACATACTGTTCTCCTTAAATTTAAAAAAAAGTAACCCCCTCTAATAGTAATCTATCAGAGGGGGTTGCATTAAAAACATGCTTACTAGGCCGGGTAGTCGCCTGCGACAGCCGAGGTAACGCTGAAACCACCGTTATCCATGAAGTCGAACGAAACAGTGACCTGGTCGTTTGCAGCATTCGTCAGCTGATAACCAGTGATGATAGCCGAGGGAATCGTCATCGTGTAGCCACCCTTCGAAACCAGCGAAATACCGATGTATTCGCCGCTGTTCGAGATGTTGATCAAGCGGGTGTGGGTGTCCTGCTGAGCGACCGGGAGGGTCACCTGGAACGAGCCATTCACACGCTTGGTGGTGGTGAACGTGTACATCTTGCCGTTGTCGTTCAAGAACGGACCAGCATCGACCTGCTGGGTCTGGAGGCTGGCCTGCCACTGCGAAACGAACTTGACATTGTCGTAGCCGTTGTCGGCTGCGTTGCGAATCTTCAAATAACCTTCAATACCTTTAACAATACTCATCTACGTGAATCTCCTAATTAGATTTGATTGGGTGTAACTATAAATCCGGCGTAATCATAAAAATCAAACGAAATCGTGACTCGGTCATTTGCTGCGTTTGTCATTTGAAAGCCGGACAGAAGAGCGGAGGGTATAAACATCTCATATCCACCGCGGCTTTTTAATTTAAGGGCAAAGTACGTACCGCTCATAGAAAGGTTTATCAACTTTGTGTGAATTGACTGATTCCCAGTCTCCGCAGTTATCTGAAAAGATCCCTGAATTCTTCGAGTTGTCGTAAACGAGTACGTCTTTCCACTGTCGTTTAAAAAAGGACCAGCGTCAACCTGCTGCGTATTTAATGACGCCTGCCATTGTTCTGCAAACGGTACTTCTTCTTCGACATTGTCGGTCTTTATGAGTATTTGGCCCTCGACGCCTTTAACAATACTCATGCTTACCTCGGGGTTATAAAGGTCTCTACACCGATTGCAGACGTATACACAGCGGCGTTATTAAGTCTTTCAACAGGATAAGAGTAAACTTTATAAGGATAAAATTGAACGTCGTAGGGAACTGCAATGTTGGCAATACCTGAAACGACAAACGCACCAGTAAACCCGTTTGACAGCTCAGCTAGGGAATCTGAAGCACTCGCCAGCGTCGTCGACACCGAGCGCATCGTAACAATGCCTTTCCATGCAGACATGTTAAGCATGCTATAACTGTATCCGAGGCTACTATCACTTTGGTATATAAGGTACGGATAGGTTACTTCTGGAGGAGCGACGTTGAAGAAAACGCGGCCGCCATACTGTCCCGATATCTGCACTAAGGCTCTGGAGATGATTCTCCATATGTTGGGATAAAGCGCGTTAATAATCACGTAGTACCTCTTCCTGAAATAACTCCATCTATAACTGTCGATATATATTTGTCAATTTCTGGATCTATTTCTTTTTTAAAATTTTCGTAATATATGTCTTCTACTCGAGTTACTAACTGCGAAAGCATATCTTGAATTTCTGGAATTGACGCGTCCCTTATTGCGCTGTCTACAGCCTTTTCGACAATGATGCCGAGAGCGGGTCCGTCTATTTTTCCATTTTTTATCAATAATGCAATTTCGTTTGCCAATTTGTACAACTGCAGAATAGAGTCGTCAACAAGAGCAGTGCGTAACGGATTTTGTAAAGTTTCTAAGTCAATTACGTCATTTCCTGTTTTTTGTTTTATATCTTTGTTTACATCTTTAAAGGCGTTCAAACGATCTCGAAATTTTTTGTTATCAGTGACATCCGACTGCCGCAGCGTACGACCATACATTCTGGCCTCCTCTTCTGGGCTAACGTCAGCTAACGTATCCAAATAATCCTCAATATTCTTTTGAACAAGGCTGTTGACAACCGCCCCAACCTGAGCGTTCAGTCCATCTATTGTAGTAATAAATGCCTTAATTCGATCAATGACGTTAGTCATTTCTGCCTCTCAACAGAGACTATAAACGCACCCATCAAGCTATGTTTTTCAGGAACATACGTGACATCGTACGTTGTCGAATTAAAAACTATTTTATCTTTGGTACTAACCAAAGTATTGTATGGAAGCTGAATACGCAACGTTGTTTGGCTAGTCAACAGCTGAAGACTTTCAGTAGCGTTTGCCGATCCGGCAACTTTTCCTGATTTATTGATAAGCCTGCAGGGAGTTGGACCCGAGTCAGTAAATGACTCGGAGTACTCCCCGTCGACTGTAGCAAATCCGTTAAAAACTTTTATAATACAAGAGTCTACTAAAAATAATTCAGACTGCTCTCGTATCCACAAAGCATTGTCAATCAACGACATCCTGCACCGCCTTGATCCGGGCGTCAATAGCCTGAACCTTCTTAACCGATTTATTTTCGGATACGGCGACCTCTCGAATTCGCTGCAACGTGGCAACGGAATCAAACTTTTCCAGCCTGCTGTTGAACTCAGCCAATGACCGCAATTCTACAATCTCGTAGATTTCTGAGTCATTTACAAAGTTCTTCAAATTGACTGGCAGCTCGTCTTCATTGTAGTCTTTTAATAAGCCCTTAGAAAACAGCGCCTTATTCAAACGCTTAAAGATCTTGTCTTCGGTTTCCGAATAAATTTCAATAACTTCGTCGTCATAAACGAAAGCTGTTCTACTGTTAGACGCCAAGTCAAAATTCTTCTCGTCTGTACTCAGTACCCACCCAACGTTCACTTTAGTATCCAACGGATCAGACCGAAGGCCCGCAAGCATGTTAATCGGTACCTTTGCGTACTTCTTATACACGCCTGTAGAAATCGAAGGGTAAATGTTATTAATAGCCATACTTAATTCCTTTAAGAGGTGATTTTAATCACGCCAATGTTTTCAGGCATGTCAACAACCAAGCCGTACGACATCCAAGCGTGCAAAGTGTAGTCTGCCGGCTGAATGGTCATATCGACGTGCTCCTGGTACTCAGTACCGCCATACAGCAGAACTTCACCAGCGTTGTCGCCAACCAGAATAATCTTATCTTCCGGAACCAGTGCAGTTCTCGGGGTCGGCAAGTCGTTCTTAAAGACCTGCGGAAGCTCGATCAACGGAACGCCCATGTAGTACGAAACACGATTTGTATTCAAGTACTCCATCAGCTTTTCGTTAACGGGATAAGCAATCTTGTCGCTCGAACCAGTATACACGTATTCGCGGAAGCTAGCAAACTTGTAAATCGGCAGAAGCGCTTTGCGCGTGCCGATAATGGCCTTGACACCGCCCGCGGTGTACATGACGTTTTCAATCAGCGTATCGAGGGCAGTATAGGTCAGCGCCGACGTCTCCACGTAGTGCGAAGGCGTGTTGGCAGTGGTCCAAACCGAAGCAAGCAGGTTGAACACACGATTCACCAGGTTGTCAGTAATGTCAAGCGAGAGCTGACGACGCATCATATCGACGGTGATCATATTACCCTGCTGGACATTCCAGAGGCTTTCGCGAACACCGCCAATCAAACGGTCAAACACATACGAATGGTAATCCTGAACCGTGGTCGGCTGGCTAACCAAATGGTTGGTGCCTGGGACCATCGACTGAACCGAGTACTTACCACGGCGCAGACGACGAATAATCGGGTCGCCAAGGTTTGCCTGGCGAGTAGGCATAAAAGTATTGAAGAGATCCAGAGTCAAGTGATTCGGCTCGACCATCTGAACCATAAGTTCTGCAAATGCGGACTTACCGGACGGAGTAGTGCCAGCCGTTTTTGCCGTCTCGGCTAAGGCCTTCTGAAATTTTTCTTGTTCGTTCATTTTCTACTCCTGATTAGTGCATGATAATGTACAGCATTTCGGTGTCGGGCTGGTAACGCTCGACGGTCGCGATTGCGTAATTATCATTAGTGGTATAAGTAAGCAAGCCGGAAGCGCCGACGGCAACGCGTGCGCCAGGGACCTTGATATCTGCCGAGCTGATAAAACAGCCAGTGGTTACGCCAATCTTACCGTGGTGCAGTGCAACAAGTTCGCCGCTGACCATCTGGGGCTCAGCCCACATCGAGCGCTTGACCAAATACTGCTTCTTGTTGAAAATCGGATCGCCGTACAGGCCACCGTCATTCAGATTGTACGTCTTCGTGCCGGGGACGGTGTACCAGTCCTCGTACGTAGGAGTCGGAAAATTATCAGGCGGGAAGAAGGCGATGAACACGCCATAGCGAGTGTTTGCACTTGCGTAGGTCACATTCGGCAAATCTTCGCGCACACCCGATGCGCCAACAACGACTGCACGACCTTCGACAATAGTCGAAGCTGCAACACCCTGCCGGCTAAACTGCGTGGTTACAATAACTGCCATTTTTGATTACCTCATTTAAAATTTGGACTAAACCGTAGCCCTCGGATACATCTGTTAACTTGAAAAACGTTAGCGACTCTTTTTCAAGAAATCTGCCAATGCTTTCGGATTAATCGAATCGCTAGCAGAACTCTGCGGTTCCGGAACGATCACCGACTCTTTTTCTTTCGAACTCGAGGTCGACTTTGCCGGGACTGCTTTTTGCAGGTCACCAATGATCTTTTCGAGAACATCGTCTGCAAGCGACAGATAGAAATCGAGCTTCTGCTCAATGTCGCTCTGTGCAAAAACCGAAGACAGTTTTGAAATTACTTCATTTTTCCGGGCTTCGGCTTTGGCGCGTTGTTCGGCTTCTTCGTAGGCTTGGATTTTGATCCGTAACTCATCTGCCTCTTTCTCCTTCTCAGCTAACGTAGCGGTAAGCTCGTCAATCTTCTTTTTCAGTTCTTCCATTTTTTCCTTCTCTTCAGCTACTGAAAGTAGCGGAGTTCTATTTCCATAAGCGGGATTATCAACTATGCACGTGCCGGCAAAGACAACGTCTTTTAACCAACGAATGCCGTCTACCTCTTCAGCAGCAGAATAGTATACTTCCCAAGACGTTCCGATAAACTCGCTATCGTCGGCGCGTGACTTTAGCAGATCGTATACTGCGGGGTATTGGTCCTTCCAAATAAAGGCTTTGCCCATAATCACATCGCGCCCTTGAAACGAGTCAACAAACGCCTCAGTAATGGCGCCCACTGGGTGGGCGCCAGTGTGACCACCGTAACCACTCTCTGACGCCGCAATCTTAATAGGCGTCAGCCTTGAGGTGCGAATAATATTGTCTATTTCGGCCTTGCCAATCCCTTCGCTATTCGCGTTAGGCTCAAAGTCGGTCAGGACAACTTCAATCTCTTTTATGAACGGGTGGTTAATTTCAGAACTTTTTGCAAGTCTTAAACCACCTTTCACAGATGCCGAACTTTTTTTGTCAGCTGTATTCATTTGTTTAACAAGACGTGCAAACCATGCTCTGCCTGCAGCACCGCCCCACAGCAGCCATGAAACCCACGCAGGTGAATCTTTGGGGGCATTGGCAAATCTGGAATTTCTTCCGTAGAATCTATTTCCCATTCTTGCTCGTTCCGGGCTAACAGGTTGCCCGTTAGCATATTTTCGTGCCCAAGCAACTGTGGCAGACTCCAGCCCGTCTCCGCTTAGCCCTTTCTCGTGCAAAGCGAGACCGCGACGCGCAGCTGATCGCACACCCTGTGGTGGCGAAAAGCTGATATTTGCGTATTTTGCCGCAGAGGATGATTCTTTTGTCTCGTCCTCCTCTTCTTGATTTTCTTCTGATTCTGGATTGATGCTCGGTAACTGTAAGTCTTCGTTTTCAATAACCCAAAACTTACAAATAGCTTCCGGTTCAATACTACCGACGACAATTGAACAACTGTTGCTGTCTTTTGCGAAAAACGCGCAATTGGCGCAGATCAAACCCTCCGCTTTAAATGGGTTGTTTTCAGCTGGAGTATAGTGGGATCCCTCGCTGTCAACACCAAGCCCAAATTTTCCGTACTCGTCAGTTATACTTAATAGCTCCTCGACTAGCTCCTGCTGTCTTGGAGATAGATACTCAGTTTCTTCATCCATTTAGGTACCTCTCACAAGATGAACTTCAAATGTCCCCGCAGCTGTAACCGAAGGGGAAAAACAAATGATAAACGCGTTTACTGAACTAGCCAGCATTGGAATACTCGAAAGAATTCCTGTGGCCGTGATAGCTTCAGGAACAAACCCATAACGAACATTTGGAAAGATCGCAGTACTCATTATCTGAAGGTCTGCCGTCCTTGATCCGAGATCAGCGTAAACTGACATAACTCCAGCAGTTGCTGACTTAAACGAAAATGAAAGTTTTCTCCATCCAGAACGAATCATCGGAATATACATATAGCGAATATTATTTCTTGACGTATCGAAGAAATCGCCGTAAGGATCAATCACATCCATAGTAAGTGGATCAAAAGTGTCCTCAACTACGTAAATATCATCATAACCATCGGCAATAGTTGAAATCAGTTCATTGACTCTGCCGTCACCGGCAGTCTTTAAACCGCCTTTAGCGGTTGTTCGAAGAACAGATAATTCACCAGTTTGTAACTCTGGTCCGCTATTATCAACAGGCTCATTATAATAAGCCCCAGCGCTTGGAAAAAGAGTCGAACCGTTGTTAAAAGCCTGAGTAAAGGTTCCGCTCATCTTTATTTCAACAGGAATCGGAAGTTCGTCAGTACCCAGAGCAACACCACTCGGACTAGTCAAAACAAACTGCTGATAATGAGTTGTAGCGCTATCTTCAAAAATTTCTATAGTACCCAGTGTTGTAGTCGTCGAAGACGGTATATTAATAGGCATAAAATCCTCCAAAAGTATCCTCTGTATTTACACTTATTTTTTTGTCAATTTTATCTTGTTAATTATCCCACGAACACTTTCTCTCGATACGTTTAGACCAGCGTTGTTGCAGATGGAAGTTAACTGCCGTACAGAAAATTGTTCTTGATAGATAGACCGTATGTAAGACTCAACAACTTCAGTTGTTCTCGGTCTTCCTCTTTTTCTGAACGATCCCCAATACGTTTCTGTTTCTTTTGGAAAATAATCCACATTGTAATTTGTCGATTCAATTTTTGTAATTCTCCGCTGCTGTTTTTCCATAGAAATCAGTTCGTGATACCAACTCTCAGATTGGTACGGACCGTACAGACTAAAACAAAAACTACATAAAGAGTGACCTCTTTTTCTTCTGTTCTCGCAGAACAAACATTTGACGTACCTCATAAAATCACCTGACAAGTAAATTAGGGTATAATTACCCGTTAACATCATACCACACAAACGCAAATTGATGTGTACGGATAAATCTAACAAAGCTCTAACAAAAAACATTTGACGACTTTGTTATAATCCCAACAAGGAGAAAAAAAAACAAATCTGTATATTATGTATGTTTACATACTAGATATTATTATCTTGTATGTATTTTTTTTTGTTTTATTCTTTATTTTATGTTATATTGTTCATGTGTTTAATATTATCTAGGAGGGGTCAATGGAAGAGCAGATTTCGTGGCTTGGTTATCAGGCATTTGTCGTTTCTACTAAACGGTACTCGGAGAACTTTCGGTTGTTTTATCCTGTTCTCGGTTTGGCTTCTGAAGCCGGCGAGGTTGCAGGTAAGTTAAAGAAAATTCTTCGTGACGGAGACGGCGAAATCACACAAGAACAAGCTGCTAAGCTGTTTGATGAGCTTTCGGATGTTCTTTGGTATGTAACTTGCTGCGTAGATGACCTCGGCCTGAATATTCAAGAGCTGGCGCAGTACAACGTTGATAAGCTTTCCGCTCGTGTTGAGCGGGGTACTATTCACGGTGACGGAGATAATCGATGAGATTCCGCATTGTCGAGTGGGAAGAAAGTGAGGGAACGTTTACTGTGCGGTTTATTGTTACTTCCAACAAAGATGACCGCCTCGAGACATATGCCGTGATTGTTCCATACAATGGAGAAGACCCGCAGCTATTTATGAATAAGCTGCGTAACCACATGATCAGTTACGTTGCCTACACTGACAACATGAAGTCAGTTAAGAGCATAATGACTGACTTCGCCTTTACTGATCCGACTGTACACTACTACGAGAATATAGGAGCCGACGATGTTACTTAGCAAATCATTCCTCAAAAACTACTCAGACAATCCCGAATGGCCGAGCTTGCTCGGTCAATTTGTCTATTTACGGACTTATAGCCGCTACCTGCCTGAAAAGAAACGCCGCGAGACATGGAAAGAAACAGTGACTCGTGTTGTGGAATACAGTATGGCACTTGACACAATTACCGACAAAAGCCATCAGGTAGAAGAAGCACAAAAGCTTTTTGATTCCATGTATAATCTTTCTGTTTTTCCTGCTGGACGAACTTTGTGGACCGGTGGTACCGAAGCGGCAAAGAAGTACCCTCTTTCTAACTTCAACTGCTCGTTTATGGTCGTTGACGATTTTGAAGCGTTTCTTGATGCCTTCTATCTGATGATGCTTGGAACTGGAGTTGGTTTTCGCGTCCTTTCTGAAGACGTCAAGTCAATTCCGCGTATTAAACCGGGTGTGGAAATTACGCACGCTCCCTACTTCCCGATTAAGAAAGCAGATCGCAAAGAGCTGTCTGATTATGCAATGATGAACGATGGTCAAGGCGGACAGTTGATGCACCTTACTATCGGTGACAGTAAGGAAGGTTGGGTGTGGGGTCTTGAAGCATTATTTACAAGTTTTACCGAGGGTATTAAAAAAGTAGTTATTAACTACGACAACGTACGTCCGGCTGGCGAGCAGCTCAAGACATTCGGCGGCCGTGCAAGCGGGCATGAGGCCCTTCGTGATATGTACGAAAAGATTGTCGGCGTCTTGAACGAAGGTACCGAGGAAATCTCGACGATACAGGCAATGGATATTATGAACTTGATTGGTGAGGCTGTTGTTGTCGGTGGCGTGCGTCGTTCAAGCGAGATTACGCTTTTCGATATTAACGACACCGAAATTCTCGACGCAAAGGTTAATCTCTGGACCGACGAGAGCAAGGCAAACAAGCGCTTCCGCTCAATGTCGAATAACTCTGTGTACTTCACCAAAAAGCCAACCAAGGAGCAGCTGCAGAACATTTTTGAGCGTATTGTCAATAACGGTGAGCCTGGCTTTATCAACGCTGAGGCTGCTGCGGCACGTCGTCCGTGGTACGCGGGAACCAACCCGTGTGCTGAAATTCTGCTGGCTGACAACGGCGTTTGCAACCTTAGCGAAATTAATGTTCGAAATTTTGTTAAGAGCGATGACAGAGGTAACTACCTGGACATGGTCGCGCTCGAGCGTGCAGTTGAGCAGGCCACAAGACTCGGTGTTCGCATGGCGACTCTTGAACTTGAGCTGCCACATTGGAATAAAGTTCAACAGCGTGACCGCTTGACTGGCGTCAGCTTAACTGGCTACGTTGAAGCATTTGACGCTCTCGGTGTTTCAACAACTGATGAAAACGCGAACCCAGTTCGAGCAATCAGTGCGGATTACCAAAAGAGACAACGTGTGTCTTACTACACGCTCAAGGAAGTTTTGGAGATTCTTAATCTTGCCGCGCGGGAGTCGGCATTGTCGTACGCAGATCAGTTGCGTATTCCGACCCCACTGCTCATTACGACAGTTAAGCCGTCAGGCACTATTGCACAGCTTCCTACTGTTTCAAGCGGGGCACACGCTTCATTTGCTCCGTACTACGTGCGGCGTGTTCGCATTTCTTCAAAGGATCCGCTGGCGCAGGCAATGCGCGCGTCTGGCTATCCTATCTTCCCAGAAGCGACGAGCTGCATGCCCGAAGTCTTTGCTAATATGAGCGCTAGCGAGCAAGAAGATGTGTTGAAAAATGCATTAACCTGGGTCGTTGAGTTTCCGATTAAAACATCGGCAGCTCGATCGTCGTCGTCTGAAAGTGCTATTGAACAGCTCAATCGATACTTTATTCTTCAGCGTTACTGGACCGACCACAACACGTCCATTACAGTGTCGTTTGACCCCGGTGAAGTCGATGCGATCATTGACCTGCTTTTAGAAAAGTGGGACTCGTACATTGGTGTTTCGTTCTTGCCGAAGTTCACAAATGCTTACCCGTTGATGCCATACGAAGAGATTGACGTCAACGAGTACGAGCGTCGAATCGAGAAGGTCGAGCAAGTAACAGGCGATTCGATTATTGCGCTTCTGAGCAAGTACGAGAACATTGAGGTCGACGACGACCTTGGCACTGATTGCGAAGGCGGCGCCTGTCCAATTCGATGACAAATTATTAAAGACATTGATAGGAGATATGAGCTAGTTTCGGCTCATATCTCCTACTGATTGGAGGACAAATGGCCAGAAATCGTAGGTTTGATGAGATTTTGAAGGACTATTCCGATAAATACGATCTTGCTACACTGTCGTCTCCAAACGACAAGGCTAATCTGGAAATGCTGATCAACAATCAAATTATTGTTGAGAGTGTCCAGGCGAAGTTGCAAGAGCTGACGCAGGACGACCCTGTGGATAATATCGATATGATCCAGCGGCTAAGCTCGTCGCTAAAAGACATCATTGAGCGGAACCTTCAGTTGGAGCGCGCGCTGGCGCTTGATCGAAAAACTCGAAACCAGAATTCTTCTGAGTCAGTTGCTGAGTATATAGTCAGCTTGAAGCAGACTGCAATGGAATTTCTGGAAAAGCGTTTAATTAGGCTGTATTGTCCAAACTGCAAGATACTGCTAGCGCGTTTTTCAATTATGCACGATCACAGTTCATTTCAACTTAAAGTCAACTGTAACCAGTGCAACAAGTACGTCACAGCCGAACGCGAAGAGCGGGATATTTTTTTCGATATTAAAGATTCTGGCTGGCGCCGAAAACATAAGTATGCTGTAAAGAACGCGCGACTTTCAGGAAGCAGCAGTTCTGACGTCGAAGATGATATCGTACTTGGCGACGACGATGAGGAGGAGGAACAATCTGATGCTCAAAGCGAAGATTGACGATGCCGAATTGGCTCTTGTCGAAATTCTAGAAGACCCGGTTTGGCTAAACGAGTTTTTACGCTCAACAAACAATGGGGATATGAATAGATCGAACTGGCCACACGAAGAATTTTCGTTTAGACCGTATCAGAAAGAAATTTTAACTGATCAGTCGAGACATGTTGTTGTTACTGGCGGTCGCGCAATTGGTAAATGTCAGCCTGCTTCCGCGAAGGTATTTACAAACGAAGGCTATAAAACAATTACTGAGTTGTTAAAGAAGCCATCGTTTGTTACTTACGGCTATTCAGTCCAGGGGTCTTTTACACAGCGTCGCGCGTTTGTTCGCAAAGACAAGTGGAAAAGATGCTACTCGATTACTACTAAATCTGGCAACATGCTAAAAGCTACTGATGTTCACCCTGTTATGACACCCAAGGGATTTATTCTGATGGCTGACCTGCAAGTAGGTGACCTTGTAGCAGTGATGAACAAGCTGCCAACAGATCACTGCGTTCAAAACACGCTGAGCTGGGCCGAGCTTCGTATTCTTGGTTATCTTTCTACGGGTAGTGTTTATTTTAAGCCTGCCGGTGGAATTATTCCCAGGTACAAACGCATTGATGCCGAACTCAAGGAAATTGCCAATAGTCTTTATCTTCAACATCGAAAGGATGACGAGGGTCGTGTATTTATTGAGCGGATGAAAGCAGGCGGTGTCCGCCACTACCTAAATCAGTTAAAAATTGAATTAGGTGCATACGGCAAAGACTATCGGCGAGTGTTCAAGTTGGACTGGCTCAAAACACAGAAACTTGAAAACATTCGCACGTTTTTTGAAGCTGCTTACGCACAGCATGGTGATCTTGCGTTAGACCGAGTAGCAATAACGCTGCACAACAAAAAATACGTACAAGACTGGCAAGAACTATTGCTTTATTTCGGAGTAAAGACAAAGGTTTATAAAACTGCCGAACACACCGAAGAGCATCATATCTTTGACATAGATGACTCTCAGTGGGTAATTGAGTCGTATGATAGAAACGCCGCTCGCGTTTTTTGGAGCCAGTTTAAAATTCCCGGTGTTTCTGTGAACATCAAAGACGCAGACACGCCCGATCTTGACTGGTATACTTGGGAGCCCATTAGTAGCAAGCAGCGGCATGGTATGCAGCTGACTTACTCAATACACGTTTACACAGATGAAACCTACATCAGTGAGAACATTGTTGTGCATAACTCGGTTATTCTTGAAGATTTGATTACGTACCAAGTAGTGAACTCCGCTATTGAGTTTCCGAGAACTCCTGAACAGCTGATGGTTACACCGAATAGCAGCCAGTTAAACCCAATCTTGGATAAGGTTATCCTGAAGTTTACGGTCTCTCCGCTGCTGAAGGATTTTCTCAACAACAACGTTAATCGATCGAAGGGAACTCTTGACTTTCAGATGGGCACACGAAGACACCGATTAAACGCACGTATTGCAGGTAGTCGCGGGGAAAATAATCTCGTCGGTTTGCATATTCCAAAAATTATGGGCGACGAGTTTCAGTTATTTCCGATGCCAGCTTTCGATCAGATGCAGCCCACTTTAAATACGTGGGAGCCTAAAGTTGAAGAGCGGTATTTTGGGGTCCCGAATGGCATGCGAAATACTGCGTTGTATGTACTCGACATCAAGACACCGAAGTTTAAAAAGTATCGAATACCTGCTCCAAATAATCCGTACTTTACAAAAGCAGACTGGGATGACGCGATTGTCAAATTCGGTGGAGAGTCTTCTGATATATTTCAGCAGTTGATTCTTGGTAAACATGGATCTCCGTCATTTCAGGTAATTTCTCGTGACCAGATGAAGATACTTCCTTTTGATTTTTACTCGTATCGTTACAGCGGCACCGACAAAGACAAAGGAAAGACGTACCAAGAAGCACTACCGATTGTAAAAATACCGAAATGCGAAAGCATTGTTTTCTCTATCGATACTGGGTTTAGCGACCCGACAATTATTCAAGTTATTGGGCTAATTGACAGCGCCTGGCACTGCTTGGTTCGCTACCGAGTACAGCGAATCGATTACCCGGAACAGGAAAAAATTATTGACTATCTTTCTCGTGGGTACAATCCAAGCAGAATTGCAATTGACGTCGGTGCCGGTGGCGGTGGTGCCGGAATTGTTCAAAGCTTGAAGACTCGCCCAGAGTTTGCTTCTGGTGGGTATGCAAATAGACTGGAAGCTGTGCAGTTTAATGAGAAAGTCGGCGTCGGTACAGTCTCAGATAGTCAAGAGATTACTGAGTCATTCAAAGCCTGGGCAACTACAGAGCTTATCCGTCAGATCACCAACGGAACGCTGGTGTTTTCTGAAATAGACGCTGAGGGTATTTCACAGCTAGAGCGAGTAGCTCGACAGCGTAGAGCTTCGGGACACATGCACTACTACGTTGTTTCTCCGCGAGGTCACGGAGAAAGTAATGATGACCACATCTACGCAAGCTATCTTTGTTTTATCGGTGCCCTTCGTGTGCCAGTGCCGGCAACAAAAAGCACGGTTCTGGCTAAGTCGGCCGCATACAACACAACGAGGTAATAATGAATAAGTCCTTTTCAAGTAAGACTGTAGCCGGGTTTTCCCCCAATCCTATCTTTACTTACAATCTTAATACTGTAGGTTATTACGATCCTACCAACCAGCCGTTTGATAATACAAAGAAGTACACGTACCACGAAATGATTACGTTCTGCCGTTACTTCTATGAACGAGACACGATAGCGCGCACCGTTATCAATCGCTTGGTCAATCTGGGCATTACTAAATTAAGAAACAAAAAGAACGAAAGCGACACAAACGCTGCATTTTTTGACGCGATTGCTGAGAAAATTCAACCGTTTCTTAAACTGATGGCCACAGAGTACTTTGTTCATGGTTTGGTCGTTCCTGGCATCACGTACAAAACGACTATGATGAATAAGCTAGATCCGTCTCTCGGCAGAAAGCGTGTTGAAATTCCTGACGACTTGTGGGTAAGAAACGCAGCAAACATAAAACTGCGAAAAAAACCAACAGGCACCCAGCGGTCGGTGTACTTGCAGATTCCTGATGACGAGATTTCGTTTATTCAGAATAAAGGCAAGCGTACTGACGGCACAGACGATACTGAGGCATACCGAGAGCTCCTACGAACGTCCCCAGAGTATGTGCGCGCCGTCCAGGAAGGTCAACGTATTTTTCCGCTGCCCGACAGTCACCCAGTCTACGGCGACATCGTCAGTTATGCGGACTATCCAATTCCTTATTTGCAGAATGCTCTCTCGGCTATGCAGCACAAAGAGTATTTAAAGATGATGGACCGTACGATTGTTTCTCGCTCGATTGAGTTGCTGCGACAAGTAAAAATAGGCAGTGATGAGTTCCCCGCTACTGACGATGACATCGAATCGACGCAGAAAGCAATTGCACAAGCCGCTGCTTCAGGGGACCGCGTTTTTAATCTATTCACAAACCATACAGTAGACATCAGCTGGGTATTGCCGCCTCTCGACGCGCTTTTAAACGAGTCAAAGTACGCAGAGCCAAATGCAGACATCTTCTTAGCACTTGGTTTTCCGCGCATTCTAACCGTTGGCGAGTCTTTAAGAAGTAATTCCTCAGACAGTCGAATTGCGTCACTCGGGCCGATGGCTACGCTTACCGAAGTACGAGATCGAATTCTTGGCTGGGTTGAATGGCTCTACGAGGATTTGGCGACGAGAAACAACTTAAGTTCTTGGCCCAAACCGTACTTCAGTCCTATTCAATTCCAAGACATGACTGCGTTGACCCAGTTTGCTATACAAGCTCAGCAAATTGGCGCTATCAGCAAGGACACAATCGCCCAGTTGTATGGGACGACATACGAGGAAGAGCAGCAAAAAATCAGTTTTGAGGTAGATGTCAATGACACAAATCAACAAGAGCCCGGAACACCAGAAGAACCTGGTGCTCCCTCCGGGACAGGGTTACAGCCTCCGGAAGGGGAATGATCCGTATCAGTCGTTTGTCGTGCACACTACAAATGGCGCACCCTTTACAAAAAGTCAGGCAGAGTTAAACTTCCTCGTTAACTCTCCTAATGTCTCAGCCCACTACCTTATTGGAAAGAACGGTACCATTTATCAAATTTTAGACCCAAACAGTTTTGTTGCTTGGCACGCTGGCGAAGTAAGTAAGCCAGCGTACAGCAATTACAGTGCGATTGGTGTCGAAGTTCACTTCTCGCCGAAGGAAATTGAATGGAATGGCTACTTGTACATGGGTTTAACTCGCTTAGCCCGCGTGTACAGCAATCTTGAGTTTGTTACACACCGGGCGATTGCTCGACCGGCTGGCCGTAAGATTGATCCTTCTGGATTTTCAAATGAGCAGTTTGATCGCTGGTCTAAAAGCCTGAATAAAGACTACTGTTTAGCTAAGCTGACGGTAAACTGCAATATTCGCAGTAATCCGGGGTTCGGTAATAATATTATCGGCGTGTATCCAAAGAATTCAATAGTTGTCGTCGAAAAAACCCCAACAGAGGGAGACAGCTACAACAACAGCAACTTGTGGTATAATTGCAATTGGTTTGGGTACGTACACGCTTCTCTTGTCGAGACCGGGGAGGCTGTATGAACGAGCAAAATACCGTGCCCGCTGTAGTGAGTGCAGTAGTTACTCTTTTTCTTGCTTGGATTGGGTTTAAAAAGAGCGGCCAGGAAGCCAACGCAAAATTTCAAGAAAGTCTTCTCTCGCGAATCGAATCGCTGGAACAAGATAATGAAACATTGCGAAAGCGGAATGAAGAGCTACTTAGCGACAACCTCCAAGAAAAGCAAAAACAAATGGAGCTTGAGCAAAAGATTCAGCAGATGGAGCATGAAAAACTCCGAATGTTAGATCGTATTCAAGACCTGGAAGAAAAAGTGAAACGGTTGCTCGAGGAAAAGTCAAAGTAGCACAATAAGGAGAACTCAAATGAGTCAGAGTATGGCAGAGGGTTTGTATCAGTTGTTTGTCGGTGCGTTTATTCCTTTGGTTGTTTCGAGTTTGAAGCAAATTAACTGGCCAAACTATCAAAAGTTTGGTTTAGTTTTTGTCTTGTCTCTGATTGCTGCTTCGATTGTGCCCTTGGCGCAATTACGCGAATCCGGGGATTTTGATTTTTCAAAGCTCGCCGCGATGATGGGCGTTATTTTCACAACCACTCAGCTGGTTTACCAAGGGGCATTCAAGCTGTATGATGCCGAAACAATTGTCAATCCCAAGGCAGCGTTGCTGAGCGTTGTCAAAGAACAGCTTTCTCTGTATCTTGACCGCTTGACCACCGATCAGATCAAGTCGATTTTGGACCCAGAATCGCCAGACACTTTGGATATCGTCATTAATCAGACGCAGTTTGAAGAGTCTGAAGAATAACACAATAGCTTGTTAAGGGGTGCAGTATATACTGCACCCCTTATTTATTTTAGATTCGCACGTCTTTATTGCTTTGCTGTGTATGCTGTGTTATACTCCTCGATTAGGAGGCGATATGGAATTTACGAAGCTGTGGTTGGTAACGAATCGTGACGGCACTCGGTCGGTTGTAAAAACCTATAGCTCCTCAACACAGGTGTTTAATGCAGATTACACACCTGCCAAGGAGATAACACAGGAAGAGGCAAAACTCCTAACTGACAAGGGAACACAAGCAAAAAAGCGAGGGCGTCCGAGAAAGGACAAAAACAACGATGCTTAAGTTACTTATGATTATTACGCTTGCGTGCACTATGGAATGCACGACAATAGAAGTTTCTCCGGAAGCGGCTGCGATCGCTGCGTGTGAATCCGGTGACACTGAAACGCTTGGTAGTGTGGATTGGCGTGCTGTGAACGTAAATACGAACGGCACGGTAGATACCGGGGCCTTTCAATTTAACTCTTACTGGATGTGGAACATTAAAGAGCCCTGGATGCTCAAGCGTGCCTTTGGTGAACAGTGGCACGAAGTCGCATGGCAGTACAGAGCCGCGTCTGCAGCGCCAGAGCACATACAATATGAGATGTTTAATGCTGCGTGGGACAACGGCAAGGGGTGGACTCACTGGAAAGCTTCGCAGCCTTGCTGGTCCAAGTGGCTTGTTATAAATGATCAAAACCGGGCTGTATTGCGATAAGGGGGAATTATGGTTATTGTGAGTTGGATGGTGATCGGGCTGTTGGCTGCGCTTGGGTGTTCGTTGCTGGCGATAGTGACTTGGGCGTCTTTAGATGCAACACGCATGGCGACAAAGCTGGCGATTGCGGTTGAAGCGCTTGATGAAATTCGCGGTCGCTGCATTGAAGGTGAGTACACGGCAGCCTACGATCTGAGTAACGACATCGTGGCGGAGATTGATTATACGCTGAAGCAGCTTAGCGAGCAGGAGTAGGGTAACTATGAAAATACGATACTGTATTGTGACCTTAAACCAATTTGAGTGGGTAGTAGATAAACACCTGCCTAGCTTAGACCCACAATTGATCGCCGGGGTGCACCTGCTTGTCAGCGAGACAGAAGAGCAAACATACCACGACGAAAAATTTTTAAATCCTCTGGATGTTGCCCAGCTTGCTGAACAGTCGGAACGATTTGGTGATTTTCGAGTAACTGCAGTGCTTCAGAATTTCGGTGTTGCCAACGCTTGGAATTATTTCACCGAGCAGGCCGAAAAGGACGGATATGACGCGGTTATCGTGGCAAACGACGATATATATCTCTACGACGGCGTGTTAGAGCGGTTTGTAGAGAAGATGCAAAACAACGAATTTGTGTGCTTTGAAGGACAGAACGCGTTTTCATTCTACGGTATGCACGTAACGCTTTTTAACCGTGTTGGCAAGTTTGATGAAAACTTCTGGCCTGCATATTACGAAGACAACGATTACCACTATCGTATGAAGCTGCTGGGGCTCCCTACAGCGTACGTTGCAGAGCCCTCATATTTTCATCAGGTAAGTGCGACAATCACAAAGTTCGATTACTTTCGAAAGATGATGCATCATCACAATTTTCGCAAGAACACAGCGTATTACACGCAAAAATGGGGAGGATTACCGCATAATGAGCAATTCACAGAGCCCTTTAGCGAAGAAGGTGTTGATCACGATCAAAGCCAATCTGCAGAATCAGCCTTTGGCCGATTTGAATCGTCTTCTCATTAAGGTCGAACGAACAGTCGGCGGAGTAGGATTTTCAAGTGTTGCCGGAAACACGCTGGTTTGGCAAATTTATGCAGACACGTATGATCGTGAATTCTGGAGTAAGTTTTCCGCTGGTAACGATGTTGAGGTATACTTTCAAGAGCTTAATCGCATCTGGTGATTAAGAGTGAGGATTTAGCTATGTCAAATGTCTATTACGAGGCGGTCGACGGTACCCCGTTTGGTATTTTGGTACTTCGTGATATTTCCTCCGGGTATCGGTGGTTTGTTACGTACGGTGACGTAGACGTTTCCGATAATGAGTTTATTCTTGAGTGCAATCAGTCATTAAACACGCCATACGAGGCTGTAGAAGACGCGCTATACCAGCTAACTGAAGTATCGACAAGCTGGCGAAACAGCTTTGCGCTGAAGCTCCAGCAATGGTCAGCAAACAAGTAAAAGAGAAAGAGAGGGGTACAGTCTAAAACTGTACCCCTCTCTTTTAATTTGGGTGTTCGGCAGTTACAAGAAAAATATCGCAAGAGAATACCTTTTTTAGCTCTCGCTGGATGCTTTCCCGGTTACCCCAAAAAGAAACAACAATTCGCTGGCTTTCTTCGTGCACCACGATCATTTTAAAACAGGCCAAAGGGTCGTTAAACAGTACGTATTCCGGTAAAATTGGCACAATCTCCAATCTCCACTGCTTTCGCTCATCCGCCGGCACGGAGCGTTGGTTAAAATATGCAACCCAGCCGGCTGTTCCCCAGTAGTAGTCGTCTTTGGCAGTGTTCATGTGCGGGCGGAATAATGTACGTTCGAGTTCGATCACAAGCGTCGATTCAATAAATTCGGTCATTGTGTGCCTCCCTTCCGGTATTTCCGGGTAACTTTAATTATATCACGCTTGCTCTGTTTTCTTGACAAACTGCTGCAGGCGGTGTATTTTTGTTTTTAGTCTTTATGGAGGATGAGTATGGGATTTGTACAAACGACTTGGTTCGAGGCGCTGCTGAAGCCGTCAACCCCGTTTTTTAGAATTTGCGTAATTAATCCGCGTAAGGGATCGTCGACTGCCGATGGGTTGAAACTTTCTGTGTTATTTCGCTTTGATTTCTGCACAGACGCATACTACATCGGCCACGGCGCATATGTTAAGGAGCAGACAGTCGAATTTGATTCTGTTCAGTATGTGGGATGTTTTTCTGACTTACATCAAGCTCGCGAATTTGCGTGGAAAGGGGATTTACTGTGATCGAGAAGCAAGAAGACAACGGAACGGTAGAACTGCAGCTTCCTTTTCAAAGCTGCACTTTTGGATTTGCTTTGTTTCACCACAAGCTGCGAAATGTGTTTGAGCTATGTATGGTTGACGCAGGGTCAACAAAAATTTTGTTGGTTATTGGCGAATTTGCCACACTAGAAGAAGTTCAGACTGAGTACAGACACTTTGTGGATACGTTTACGATGGCGATGCGTCGAATTGAGTGGGGTGAGTAGTATGGAATATCGAGATCAAGAGCCTACTGGGTCAGATTCGCTGCACTGGCAGGAAGTTAATCCAATTGATTCTCCGATGTTCCTCGGAATGACGCAATTGGAGCGCTACTGCCTAATGTACGGTCCTAAGCCACGTGGTGTAGAGCTTGTTTTTTGGATCATGCTCGGCTCTATTCATAACGTGTTTGAGCCGGGCTACGATGGAGATGATTGGTATGCAATCGAGCTGATCGTGCCGCAGCAAGTAGGGTACAACACTCTGGTAAGCCGCACAAATGTGACATCGTTGGCAGATGCTCGAGAAGTTGTCGATTTGTACAAAAAAATCTGTACAATTGGCTTCGACGAGTTTTTTGAGTAGCTGTTATAATGTATGTAGCTGCAGTTGTAGCTAAAATACAGGAGATTTTCTATGAATCACGCAGTCGGCATAACAGCAAGCATTATTTTTGCTTGTTTTGTCATTTTTGGTGTTTGGTTTGCAACAGAATATAACACTTTTGGAGGGGACGATGAGTAATACCAACGCGGATGACATTCAAAAACTTTTGCATATACTCCCGTTGTGGGTACAAGACGAAATCTTTGCAAACTCGGAGCCTGTCGGCGATTTATTTGAGGTCGTTCTTGATTTAGGCCGCATTCCAGAAGCGCGATACCGAAATAATACGTGTTTTCTTGGCAACCGTGAGGTAGCGCAAGAGAACATTAACCAAGTGACCGCCCTGGTTAGCCAATTTGGTGAAGATAACCGTGCTGGTATTCCGCGCACGCTGCATCGCATCTCGGCAATGCGAAATCGAGCAGGGAAAGTTGTCGGGCTTACGTGCCGCTTTGGTCGCGCTGTTGTCGGCACGATTAGCATTATTCAGGATCTCGTTGAATCCGGGCAAAGCGTGCTGATTCTCGGCCGTCCTGGCGTCGGTAAGACAACGATGCTGCGTGAGACAGCGCGTGTGTTGGCGGATGATTTGAAAAAACGTGTGATCATTGTCGATACTTCGAATGAAATTGCCGGAGATGGCGATATTCCGCATGCTGGTATCGGCCGTGCGCGTCGTATGCAGGTTGCTCGCCCGAGCGAACAACATGCGATCATGATCGAGGCTGTGGAAAATCACATGCCTGAAGTCATTGTGATCGATGAGATTGGCACTGAGCTCGAGGCTCAGGCTTCCCGCACCATTGCAGAGCGCGGTGTTCAGCTTATCGGCACGGCTCATGGTCAGCTCCTCGAAAACTTGATGATGAACCCGACGCTGTCGGACCTGGTTGGCGGCATTCAGTCCGTCACGCTGGGTGACGATGAGGCTCGTCGCCGAGGCACGCAGAAAACGGTGCTGGAGCGCAAACAACCGCCAACGTTTGACGTGCTTGTCGAGATCCGCAGTTGGGAGGATGTGCTTGTCTACACGAACGTGGGCGAGGCCGTCGACAGTTTACTTTCAGGGCAGTCCCCAGAGGCCGAGCAACGCACAAGGGCAGCAGATGGTACGGTTACGATAGAATCGGTCGTCTCAGAGGCTCCTGTGGGCCTTGCTGGGCAATCTAGCAAAAGCAGCCCGAGTCGACCCGGTATGCCGATGGGCACTGGCCCGATGAAAATGTCTGCGCCGATTCCAGTAATGCAGAAGATCTATGCATACGGGTTAAACCGGAACAAATTGGAAAAGGCTATTGACAACGTCAAAGTTCCTGCTATGATTGTACAAGACATCGAGGAGGCGACGATGATCTTGACTCTTAAGAGTTATTATCGTCAGGGTTCGACTCGGATTCGCGGGGCACGGCAGAAGAACATTCCAGTTCACGCGCTTCGATCACCGAGTATGAACCAGATCGAACAATCGCTTCAGAAGATTTTTCGTATGGAAGGTGCGTAGTGCAGATGAGCAGCAGATGGTGGCGCTTGTGGTGTGCAGTATTGATTGCGGTGATTGTTGGTTCACCGGCTCCGTCAGCGGTTTCCGCTGCTTCATGCACCGCTCCAACGTGTTTTAATTTAGGTGGTGGCTACGTTAGAACTCTAAAAAGAGGTTGGTATCGCTCGTCAGGAGTCTGTATAGTACTGATCAAGTACCTTGGACCGACTGGATCAGTTGTTGATACTGACTACGACTACTATTGGGCTGTAAACAGTGAAGCCTACGTTTATGTCGGCCCTGTATACAGCGGTAAGTCAATAAGCTTGGTTAAAGTAACAAGCAACTGGAAATACATTAATGGAAAATCCGTGTATAATACCTGCACTCAGTTTCGCTGGGTTGGGCCGTAATTAAGAAAGGAATGTGTGATGCAGGCAGACAGCAAAGGGAGAGTGAACATGCACTTGTTTGAGCACGAGTATCTGTTGTTGATGGACCGACTTGCCAAAGCAGAGCAGGAGCTGTACGAATCCCGGGCTGACTACATTACACTGACTCGTCGTTTTCGGCATGTCTACGAGCAGCTTGATCGTGCAGAGGCGGCGTTAGCCGCGACTCACATGACCGCAAAGCTGTACTGGCAGGAAGCTGAGGAAAAGCTCGTGAGCAACATCGGCCGCGACTGGGAGTCCATGGGTCAGGGGATCTAGGGACACTTAGTAAAGAGCTAGGAAAGGTTTTAGTAAAGGTTTCTGAATAGTACCGCATCCTAATGCGCTAGAGCCTTTACTAAAACCTTTTCTGTTTACTTGATAATTCCGTCGAATTCGACGGAATTAGAAAAGAAAACCGTGTTATACTGCGGTAAACTCTACTTGATGGGTACTTGATAGGAGAATGCAATGGAAAACGCTAAGAACGAACTCCGCCGGGCGCTGCGTAATCACGGGAAGCCGAAAATTCTCTGTGCGGTGATTGAACCCGCGGATCACTACATGGAAACAAACGTGCACAAGGCGTTGAAGAACAGAAAGCTTTTTCTGCCTCAGGGATACACCAGGAAAGAGCTTGTTGACTTTTTCAAAGCCCTTGATTTTGAGTATCACAGCGGGTATGGGCTGCAAGAGCTCGAGGGTACGGTGTGGTGCATCGTAGACAACGGGGAATCAACCCGTACGACTTGGTTCAGCCGTCACGAGTACGACGGCTCGGAGTGGTGGGTGTATAACGACGTTCCCGCGATCCCCCCGGAGTGCCAGCTTGGTAACGTTTTTGGCTGGGGACCTCTGTACGAAGATGAGGCACAGGAGCAGGAAGGGCAGACAATTGATCAGACGTGGGAGGATAGTCCACATTTGGCCCAGTATTTGCCATTTTTGCCCGAGGCTCAGAACTTGCAGAAACGCATTGAACAGTACGTTGAGGGTTGGAACGACTATGGTCATTTTACTACTGACTACCTGGCCGGTTTTCCGCTGAACGTTGAGGAAGAAAACGGTATCTGGGCTATGCGATTTACAGAGATTGAACTTACGACAGAGGACGATCAGGTTGTTTCGCTCGAGCATCCGTATGTCGAGGTGATGATAACGTACCGTAAGCATGAGTTTAAGCACGATTTGTTCGAGGTGCCGTCTTTAGAGAAGATGGATGTGATGCATTGCGCGCAGTTGTTCAAGCGACTGAACGATATCATGCTGGAGACTGACTAATGAACGACTAGCAGCAGCAACTCGACGAATTGATCAAGCGCTTTCGTGGCCTCGATGAGGAGCGTAGAAAGCTTTTGTACGGCGAGTACGCGAAACACGGTTTTGAAGGTAGAGTTATATTTGACTTCATGCCAGAAGAAACGCAACAAGAGTATAAACGGCTGACCCAGGAGACGAATGCGGTAGCGGAGCAAGGAATGCGCTTAGAGGAAGAGATTGAAGCTGAGGAAGAGAAATGAGAGAGTCGCAGCGGAAGGCTACAACGTATCCGCCTGACTGGAAATCGTTTCGAGAACGGCTCCAGCCGGAGGAGTTTACGGAAATTATCATCTTTACCGGTGTAATTGGTGATACTGACCAGGTACAGCGGCAGGAAATTATTCGCAGTGACCGTGTGGACGCCGAATACTTTGCTCGGCGATGGGCACTGGAAATTCGTAATGAGCTGGCGGTCGACGTTCACTACTTTATTCGCACGTATCGGGCAATTAGTTATGCAGAGCGTTACGGAGACGTTATTATGGGATTTCTTGGTGAAGGAATATAGCAATGCTAACCGAGCAGTAACAGAGGATCAATGACAGAGAAATCGAAACGGATGGAAGGGGCCTTCTTCTGGCGACGATTTAACGCGAGTCTGCGGGTGTGGGCATTGATGCAGCGTGCACGAAGGCGGGAGATCGTCTGGAATAAAGAGATAAGGGAGTGGGTATGGGGGTGATTGTTGGGCCTCACACGAAAGTGTGGGGTCTTTTTTTTTTTGCACTCTTTGTGGAGCGCTCTGTGTGGAGCGCTCTTGGTGAAGCATGTTTGTGGAGCGTGGGTGAGCAACAACGGTGTTTGTAGAGCATAAAATGCGTTTGGGGCTCCGCAAGTCGTGGAACTTAGTGGCATACGTGGAGCTTTGTGGTAGTTGGTGGGGCTTTGTGGGGCTTGGTGGAGCTTTACTTGTTTTTAAAACTTTTTGTTACTTTTTCAAATTTTTGATACTTTTTCAAAACCTTTTGTTACTTTTTCAAATTTTTGATACTTTTTCAAAACCTTTTGTTACTTTTTCAAATTTTTGAGTATGACAAAGGTGTGGAGGGTGTAGGTAATATGAGGTTTGTGTCTACCACTGCCTACCTACCTGAGTTGTATTGTCAAGTAGACAATAGCTCAATTGTCAAGTTCTTAGAAAGGAACTTACCATGTTCGCAGTCATCATCATCGCAGTAGTCGCCGCAATCATCATCAGCCGCATCACCGTCGAAGTCAACAACAACCTCATCAGCAGCAACACGGAGATCAACGTCATGGTCAGCACTAGCAGCATCTCGGAAGTCGTCAAGGCCGTCAAGGATTGGACATTGGTCGACACCTCAGTCGAAGCTTTGGTCAACAAGTTGGAAGAAGTCACCATCGAGGGTAACGGTCACATCGTCACTGCGTATCGCCTCGAGAACGCAACCGCAGTCAAGAAGTACTTCGGTAAGATCAGCGGTAATTTGATGGTCTGGACCATCACTCGCAAGTCCGACAACAAGACTGTTACCTTCTGCTCAGTTGCTATCGGTAACGACAACTTCAGCAATGTAGAATACCATGTTCGCAGCAAGGTGTTCTTCGGCATGGGCAACATTGACAACGTCTTGCCCGGTGACCAGGTTGTCCGCGTCTACAATAACTAAGAAGTCCACATGCAACGCTCACCTGCAGTAAGGATGTGAGAACGAGCTACATTACCAAGTAGGTAATGGCTCAGGCCTGAACACGTCCAAGAAAGGACAAAACACCATGGAGATCGTCATCACCGTCTTCGCAGTCATCGTCGCTGCTGCCATCATCGGCAAGATCAACCGGGCTATGCAGAACGCCCGTCTCCGCCGGACGCTCCTCGCCGAGCGCGAAGAGATTCGCCAGAAGTGGGTGGAGTCGCGCGACGTCGCTGCCCGTTTGCTAAACGACGTTGTGCGGCTGGAGCGTAAGGCTCCGGCAAAGACCGACACAAGCGTTATCGCGAAGATGCAGCGCGATAATATCCGCGCAGCTCGCGGTCGTTGGTCGACCGCGAACGACCGCGTCAATTACTACAAGGGGTTGCTCGCATCGTATGATGCAGAGTTGAACAACATCTAGTCCAGTCCACTAGCAACGCTCACCTGCTACAGGATGTGAGAGTAATCAGTTTAGTGTCAGAAAGGACACGAAGATGGAAGACATGTTGATGATTGCCTGTGTGGCTGCAGGGGACATGGCCGCGTGGGCTTGTCCAATTTGCGAGACTGCCAATTGGGCAGCGACTCGCTGCGTGTGCTGTGATCGGCCCAAGGCGGGCTGGTCAGAGGCTGAGATCGAGGAGATGTGTCCGTCACGGGACTACTCGGACATGCCGATTGTCCAGGTCCCTCTCCCGTACATGCACATCTGGGATGTGCCGGCAAATTACGCTCAGATGATGGATCTCGAGCGTGAAGGCGCTCTCCAGTTGGAGATGCGTCTGTTCTGGTAGGTAAGTCCACCTGCAACGCTCACCTGCAGTAATGGATGTGAGATGTCCGTATGTCTAGTATTTATTATGTTCTTTGAAAGGACAAACACCATGAAGACTCTTATCAACACCGCTCGCTCATTCCTCATGCAAATCTGGCTCATCGTGAGCCACTTCGCGATCTACACGGTGCAGGCAGCAAAGACCTGCCTGTGGGTAGGTACGCTGGCCTGGGTTCTGTTGGTCTACGGTGTCTCCGGTTCGTTTGCCTTCAGCTTGAGTGACCTCAAGTACGTTGGGATCGTCGTGCTTGCGTTGAGCGTCTTCATGGCGCTTGTGCGGATGATCGAGGTAATCGTTCTGGTTGTCCGTGCTCACCGCTTGACGGTAGCAGGCAAGAACCAGGAGGCTATGGCTCTCGATTACCAAATCAACAAACATGTGTACAACGTGCCAGGGTTCACGTTCCACACAGGTAAGTAGTCTATCCGGAGTGGGCGGATAACCGGTATAACTTGCCCACCATTGGAGAAGTAATGCAACTCCAACAAGTTCCGCATTCTCAGGTGCAAAGCATCTGAGCTATAGCTGCCATTGCAGCTAGAAGGAAGTCACACCATGGGTAAGAAGTACAACGCAGGTGTCAAGATCGCCCCGGCGGTCGAGTCGGAGATCGTCTTCTTCTTTTCGGCCTACGAGGGCATCAAGCCCTCACGGGCTAAGGCAATCAAGCAGGGCAACAAGGCCCTGGCCCAGGTCGAGCAGGACGGCCGCAAGGACCGGCCGTCCAACCACAAGATGTCGTCCGACAAGCGCGGTCGCCGGCCGGTGATCGTGGCAGAGGTGAACAGCGAGGTGTCTATGATCGTCGACGAAGAAACGTTAAATCACCTGACGATCACGGCCGACTGGGCCGGGTACTGGAAGGGAGGAAAGGGGCGGAACGCCAAGACAGAGCTCTTGGCAGCGGTAGGTAGTCGTACTATAAAAGCCGTTCACCTCTACCCAGCAGAATCTGGGATCGCCGTCCCCACCCAGCTGGCGCTCGGAGTGGGGTATTCCGAGGAAGAATTGGGTCTCTTTCTCGAAGCGTTAGACTTCGAATACAACTCCGGGTATGGTAACCAGGAGTTGGATGGTACCATCTGGTTTGAAGATGGTACCTGGATGACCCGGCGGGAATACGACGGCTCGGAAAGCTGGGAGAAACATCAGCAGCCCGAGTTACCGGAAATCTGCCGGTAACTAATCAGCACTAAAGCTCGTATCTAATTCACCCGTGCAGTGGGCGGTAAGCACGTTAAACACTTGCCCACCATTGCATACAGTATAATTCGGTATTGTATGCTAGCTCTTTGAAAGGAGCACGGCTATGAGTAAGGTATGGACAATCGTCGCACTGACCAACGTAACTATTCCTGCAGCTGGGCAGG
>JACCDW010333731.1_pt1 | contig 79642 bp, 46 predicted proteins | sample 7449781 | NCBI WGS metagenome assembly JACCDW01 (sample SAMN15323449, study PRJNA562643) | freshwater metagenome | isolation source: river surface water | place: USA:Blue River Watershed | collected 2017-08-18
ATTCCGGGGTAAAACGAGGGGTGTTCATGGTCTGCTCCTATGAAGAATTCATAGGCTGGGATTGTCTACCAGACCGGGGGCAGTCCATTCATAGGCTGGGATTGTCTACCAGACCGGGGGCAGTCCAATGACGTCGCTGAATTCAGAGGCTCTTTTTCTGGTGCTGGATTCTCCGTAAGCAGTATTAATCTGGACATCCATGCTGGTGCAAATTTCAATCTATACGGATTGTTATCGGCTTCGACAAGCGATCAGTCTATTTAGGGATACGCCAATGAATTGGAAATCGCCGCCGGTGGTACTTCGGTTTCTCTGAGGGGAAAAATCTATTTGTTCAGTGACGCAGTCACATCTTCAATAAATACATTTAAGATTTCTTCTTCCACATGGTCAGCAGAAATTGCAGGAGATTTTTAGACATCGGACTTCAATTCCGGGTCCATCGCCAAAGCAAAGGTCACGTCACTCTCTCTGACCAATTGTGGAAAAATCTTCTCAACAAGCGATCTTTCTTTGAATGCCCTGAGCCAATTTAACAGCATAGCCAATGCGTCATTCGGTGAGTCATTTCTGAAAAAATTGTTGTCGGGCGCAGATTGCATCAAAGGTGGGGCCGGCAATGATTGGCTCGTGGGTTATGGGGGGAATGACGTGCTTGGCGCTGGTGCAGACACGGCGGATTACTCCGACAAAATTTCGGCTATCAAAATAACGCTCGATAAATCGAATAACGGCAAAGTCTAATTTAACGATATTGCCGAAGATAGCATCAAGAATATCGAGAACGTCATTGGCGGAGCCTCCTCCGCCACGATCACTGGCGATCCGCTGCCCAATACGCTTAGTGGAGGGTTCGGTGGCGATATATTGGAAGCGGGCACGGACACTCTGGCAGACGTCGTTGATGGCGGAGCCGGTGAGGACACCGTTTCATTTGCATCCATTGTAGAAGCTGCCGGTGTGACTTTTGCGCTCGGTGCTTATAACGCCGTATCAAAGTCAACCGCCCAAACTGTTGCAAAGGTTGGTGCTGCCTTCACCAACGAGGTCAGCAAAATCGAAAACATCACGGGTTCCAAAAATGTCGATGTTTTGACTGGCAACGAACCGAACAACATCATCAATGGTGGTGCGGGCACAGACATCCTGACGGGAGGCAAAGGCCTAGACAAGCTTTTTGGCGCCAGCGGCGATGGCGTCAAGGATGTCTTCGACTTCAACGCGCCCAGCGAGTCGTTGGCCTCCGCGATGGATTTGATCTGCGATTTTGTCAGCGGAAAAGACAAGATCGATCTCAGCGGGGGTGACACCTAGCACCAACAAGTCCGGCGCCTTCTTGAACGACCCGAAACAGCCGCTGGGAATCACATACAAAGCCAGCTTGGTCTGGATCGCCAAGCACGACGGCAAGGGTACGGCAAATGACTACGTCATTGTGTCAGCAGATCTGGATAGCAAATCCGGCGCTGATTTCGCCGTCAAGCTCGTAGGCATCAACAATATCGTCACGGCTGACATCATTCTGTGACTCCGGATAAACCCCTTTCTGGTGTGGGAGGAGGGCGTGAATTCTTTGCCGAATGTCCATGCCGGGCGGATCAGTCGGTTGCATTTGGCGCCGACTTTCGCCACTGCGGAATATCGGTCTGCGGCCTTGCCAGGAAGCCTCAGCCGATCGATTGTCTGGCCGTCGGCCGAGTTAATAAAATCGCATTTGAATCAAGCATTCTCAAATCTGTAATAGTCATGCCAATTGAATTGTTGTTGACTGCCCTGCTTGTGCGGTATAAATTCTGGCACATATTGAGCAGCTAAAAACCGTGTCAAAAATTACAAGGAGTCCCGTCATGGCGCTGAATCAGAATTTCCAGTATTCCTCCTATCTCAATCTTGGTACATCACAAGACTACAACTGGATGTACTACTACAGCTATGACTACTCCAACAACTGGTGGGGCTCGTTTGAGTACACCGATTATGACTACTACCAAATCTGGCTGGATTCGGGTAAGTACTCGGTAGCGACTTCCAGGTCGTACACAGATAGCTACCTCACGCCGTACTACGATCTCGACACCAGCATCGTGGTTTACGACAGCGACGGTAATGAGGTCGGCTCGGGTGATATCGCAGGATTTTCCTCTGCCAGCTTCAAGGTCTCAACCGCGGGCCAATACTACATTCGCGTAAAGAATGATGGTAGCGCGTCTTATGACTACGGCTATTACAACATCGTCGTCAACTCGACGAACTCGGCTCCGGAATTGACCGGCTCACAGGCGACGCTGTCGAGCGCAGTGATTGCATCGGGTGGCACTTCAGCTAAGGTGACCATCAAGACCTCCGATCTGCTCAAGGGATTTAGCGACGCTGACAACGATACGCTGTCGGTTACTAACGTCAGCACAGATTTCGGAACGCTGAAAGCCGTTACCGGCGGATATGAGCTCTCGGTGACCGGCGAAGGAAAAGCCACCATTAGCTACTACGTTTACGATGGCAACACCAGCGTATTTGCGCAGAATTATGTCACCGCGCTGAAGAGTGCCGACCCGAAGATCGTAGAGTCGATCCTCACGGACAAATCCACTGAAGATGGTGGCGAGGCCCAGCTAAAGGTCTACCTCGCAGCCGCGCCCACGGCAACTGTCTCCGCCGACGCTTACGTCACACTCACCTATAAGGTATCCGATACCTCAGAGGCGAAATTTGTGAATGCAGACGGCAGCCTCACTGAGACGATTACCGTGAAACTGACGGCGAGTAACTGGTCGGATGGTGTGGTTCTGAAGATCAGGGGCATGCAGGACTACGATGATGACGGTGATACGACTTTCAGCGTGACCCGTACCTCCACGAAAGCTGGCGGTGCAGTGTCGAGCAACTACTATGAAATCGCAAGAAAGAACGAAACCAAGAGCTACTCTTTCGTTAATAACGGCGATCGTGACAATCTCGGACGAGACAGGGACGAGGCGCTTTATCTGGTTGGGGACGATGGCAAGCCTGCCAAGGACAATCTGACGGGCAATGACGGCGCGGATCGCCTATACGGCGGCTACATGATCGATTTGCTGGACGGTGGTAATGGTAAAGACCGCCTGTACGGCGGCTATGAAGATGATGCGCTGTATGGAAAGCAGGGCGACGATCAGCTTTATGGCGAGGCGGACGACGACTACTTGTACGGCGGCGAAGGCAATGACCGCCTAGACGGTGGTTCGGGTTCCGACGAAATGTCAGGCGGTGCAGGAAATGACGTCTACTACGTCAGCTTGTCAGATGAAGGTCAGGTCGAAGACCTCATTATTGAAAATGCCAATGATGGAACCGACACGGTGTACGTGCCGTTCCAGGTGGAGAGCTACACGCTGCCTGAAAACGTGGAGGTGCTCCGGATGAACGCCGGTTTTGGCGATACCGCGGTGACTGGTAATAAAGCCAACAACCAGATTGTTGCGAACGCAGGCGACAACGAAATCGATGGCGGCGCTGGTAACGATACCCTCAACGGTGGCAAAGGGCAGGATACGCTGACTGGCGGATCCGGCAGTGACACCTTCGACTTCGATTCGGTGAAAGACTCTACTTCGGCGACATCGGCCGACATCATCATGGACCTGGGCGCCGGCGACAAGATTGATCTATCAACGATCGACGCCAAAACCTCCACCACCACGAATGACAAGTTCACCTTCTCGACGGTGCAATCGACGACGTTTGCCTCCGGAACCGAAGGTCAGGTTCGCTTTGTGGGCTCGTATTTGTATATCAATAACGATACAGATACCAGCGCAGACATGGTGATTGAGGTGGTCGGTGTGAAGATCACTCTTGCGAATGCCACGACTTACCTGACGATGTAATCAGCTCTGCGTCCGGTAGCAATCAATTTGCACCTTTCCTGCTCCTCATGAGTGGGTGGGGTGCAAAATGTTTTTGTGTCTCTTAAACGAAGGGCTGCAAAGCGAATACGCTCGTGGTGTTTTCGCTTTTGATCTCCTTGGCCAACCTGTGACGGTCCTGCCATCACCGGAAAGCGATGGTTCAAACGGGGTAATAACATCTGAAATTGCTCATCGAATCTTTGTGTTTTTCAAAGACTGTGAATCACTTTTGTGCGGACCCCGGCTCATATCAGCACACTCGCCCGACTCATGCGTCAGATGGAAAGCGGCGTCAAAGAATCCGGCGATTGCTTATCGCAGGCTGGCTTTCGTGTGGGATGGCGGTTCCCGCATCCGCCCTCAGCCTGCTGGAAGCCTATGACGCTGCGCTCGCCAACGACCCGAAGTATTTAGCAGCGCTGTACGACAACGCGGCCGGTCAGGAAAATGCCGCGATTGGCCTCGCTTCTCTGCTTCCAAACGTTGCGGCGACCTACAACTACACCGATAACAACGGTGAGTTGAATAACTCACCGCGGGATTACATCGGCAAGGTCGCGAATCTGTCCATGCGGCAGCCCCTGCTCAACCTGGACTCCTGGCATCGCTACAAAGGCGGCCAGAGCCAAGCGCTGTTCAGCGAAGCGAAATTCGAGTCTGAGGCGCAGGATCTCATTTTGCGGATCGCTACCGCCTACCTGGACTCATTGCTGGCACAAGATCAGTTAAGGCTATCGACCGCACAGCAGGATGCCTACAGAGAAAACCAAATCGCCAATCAGCAGATGTTCGACAAAGGGGCTGGCACCCGAACCGACATGCTGGAAACCCGGGCGCGCTATCAGTTGGCCGAGGCGGCCGTCGTGGAAGCGCGAGATAATCTGGCGCAACGCCTCGATGAATTGTCCGTCATCATTGGTCGGCAGCCGGGGGTTCTGGATGAAATGGTGATCAGCCTGCCGCAATTCCCGGTCGAGCCATCCACCTTGACCGAGTGGGAGGATCTGGCGCGCGCGCATCACCCCGAAATCCGCGCGCAGCTTCATTCGCTCGATTATGCGAAAGCCGAAGTTGAGCGCAATCGTGCTGGTCATTTGCCTCGTGTGGACTTGGTGGCTTCGCATAGCCGGTCGGTGTCCGAAACGATTCAATATGCCGGTTTTTCGACTGCCGTAACCTCTGTTGGCGTGCAGGTTTCGGTGCCACTGTATAGCGGTGGCGGCGTGAACGCTCAGGTTCGGCAGGCCGTATCGAAGGTATCGTCCAGCCGTGCTGGCTATGATTCCAGCGTTCAGAAAATTCTGGTGGATTTGCGCAAGCAGTTCCAGCTGACGAAAAGCACGCGGATAAAAATTTCTGCCACCGAAGCAGCCGAGCGGTCGGCTGCTGAAGCTGTGGAAGCAACGCGCAAAAGTATTGCCGGAGGCCAGAGGGTTAACTTGGATCTGTTAAACGCCATGCAGCAGCTGTATACCACCCGGCGTGACCTGTCAGAAGCGAAGCATGCGTATTTGCTTGCGTATCTACGTCTGCACGCCGCCGCAGGTCTGCTTGAAAGAAAAATTCTTTACAAGGTGTCTTCTTGTTTCGGATCTCAAGCCGATTGACAGGGCAATCCAAGACCTTCGTTTCGCTGCCTGCGCCCTGTGGTCTCCGGGCGGATGCGGGATTTTGCGGTTGCCGAATTCCGCAGCGTGATGATGACGAAGGGGGAATCAAGTTGTGTCCCATCCAATGAATCCGGTAGCAGCGCGACCTGAAACGCTATTGCGCTCTGTCTTCATGGAGCAAGTTCCCATATACAAAAAGGCGATGGCTTTCAGTCTGGTGATCAGCCTGATGACATTGGCGCCGACGGTTTTCATGCTCGAGGTGTATGACCGGGTCATCAACAGCCGCAGCGTCACGACGCTGATTTCCCTGCTCACTTGCCTGATCGGCGTGTATGTATTAATGGAGGCACTAGATCTGCTGCGGGGGCGGCTGCTGCGCCATGCGGGTTGGCGCCTTGACGAATCGCTGCGTGAGCAATTGCTCGATGCTTCATTCCAGTCCAGCTTGCTGCAGGGCGCCGCCTCAATCCAGCCTTTTAACGATTTGCGCACCCTGCGGGAATTCAGCGGATCGCCGGCGATGGTGGCGATCCTGGATCTTCCCTCGTCGCTGATTTTCCTGGCGCTGTTATCGTTGATCAGTCCGTGGCTTGGCTTGATCGCACTCGTTGCAGCCGCCATACAAATGGCGATTGCCTTTAATACCGAGCGAAAGACGATGCCCGCGCTTGCCGGAGCAAACCAGGCTGCCATCTCCGCGCAAAATCATGCAAGCGGCGTACTGCGTAACGCGCAGGTGATTTCTGCGATGGGTATGGAAAGCAGAATTTATGCGCGATGGCTCAAGCTCCAAAACAAGTTTCTGATGTTGCAGGTTTCAGCATCGTCGGCTGCCAGTGTGGACTCCGCCATCTCTAAGTTCGTGCAGACTTTGCAAGGATCGTTGATTCTGGGACTTGCCTGCTGGTTCGCCCTCAAGGGAATGCTTCTCGGAGGAGATGGCATGATCGTCGTCGCCTCGATTATCGGTGGACGTGTGCTATACCCCCTGGTTCATCTGGTCGGTCATTGGCGAACCGTAGTCAATGCCCGGGATGCCTACCAGCGGCTGGACAGTTTTCTTGGTCAGGGCCGTCCAGAGCAGAATCGGCTGCCACTTCCGCCGCACGAAGGTCGCGTATCAGTTGAAAATCTGTCGGCTGCTGCGCCGGGCACTAACGTGCTGATACTTAAAGGAATCAGTTTCGCGCTTGAGCCCGGTGAGCTATTGATCGTGATCGGCCAGTCGGCATCGGGAAAATCGACGCTGGCGCGCTTGTTAACGGGCGTGTGGCATCCGGTGAACGGAAAAGTGCGCCTTGATGGCGCCGATATTCACTCCTTGGACAAGGAGCAGCTAGGCAAGAATTTAGGCTATCTGCCGCAAACCGTCGAATTATTGGATGGAACACTGGCTGAAAATATCGCCCGCTTCGGCGACGTGAAAAGTGACCAAATCGACGCCGCAGTTTCGTCAGCAGGGCTCGCTGCACTGTGCGCTGCATTGCCCAATGGCGTGAATACACCGATAGGTTACGATGGCGCCATGCTGTCGGGAGGTCAAAGACAAGCCGTCGGTTTGGCGCGCGCTATTTATAGCGATCCGAACCTCGTCGTGCTCGATGAGCCCAATTCCAATCTGGATGAGGCGGGAGAAAAGGTCCTCGCCAATATATTGCTGTCTTTGAAGCGCCGGGGATGCACGTCCATCGTCATCACCCACCGCAAAAATCTCCTGGAAATCGCTGACAAGATCTTGGTCTTGCATGAGGGTCAGGTAGCGACCTTCGGGGCCAGAGGCGACGTGCTTTCAAGACTGGCAAAAGCGAGGGAGCGCGGTCCCTCCAGCAATGCGTCTTCCGCCGTTATGCAGCCCACTGCTATTGGGGACGCAAATTGATTCAAAATGTCTCCCTGACAGGGGGCGGGAATTCTTTTCTTGTCAAGAACCTGCTGGCGTTGAAAAAAGAGTTCTTCTGGATTGGCGCGTACGGCTTTATTGCCAACATTCTGACCCTGTCCTCGACCTTGTATCTGCTGCAGATTTATGACAGGGTGATGCTCAGCCGCAGTGAGCTGACCTTGATCGTGCTGACGCTTATTTTGGTCGTTTTCGTCGGGGTGATGGCATTCGCAGAGTGGATACGCTCTTCCTTGCTGATCAGCGCCGGCGTTCGCTTTGATTCGCAACTGAACACACAAATTTTCTTCGCAAGCTTCCATTCCAATCTGGAGAAGCTTCGTCCGGAAAGTATGAGCGCTTTTTTCTCGCTGACGCGGCTGCGCCAATTCTTGACGGGCGAGGGCATTATTGCTTTCTTCGATTTGCCCTGGACATCGATTTATCTCGGGATGCTGTTCATGATGCACCCGCTCCTCGGTTGGTTCGGTATCGGATTTACCTTGATTCTGGCGGTGTTCGCCTGGGTGGGAGCGACATTTACTTCCAGACCGCTTGAAGCTGCGACGCGCGCAGAGCGGGAGGCCAGTAATTACCTTGCCGGTAAGCTGCGGAATGCAGAGGCGGTTGAATCCATGGGCATGAAGGGCAACCTGAAACGCCGCTGGCTCGTGCTGTACCGTGATCAGGTCGATGCCTACTGGTCTGCCCAGGAGCGGGGCGGGTTCATTGCCGCTTGCTCCAAGTTCCTGCAGTACTCGCAGCAGTCTCTGGTGCTTGCCATCGGTGCCTGGCTTACGCTTCAGGGGGAATTGACGCTGGGAGCGATGATTGCCGCAAACGTGATGATGGCCAACGCGCTGCGGCCAATCACGATGCTGGTGGGCATCTGGAAGGAATTCATACAAGCGCGCCAATCCTACAACGACATCGACAAGCTGCTGAAGGCTTACCCTTCGGAGCACGATGGACGTGTTGCAAAGCAGATTAACGGACAACTCACGTTGAAGGAATTTTGTGCCTATGCGTTTGATCGGAAAAAGCCCATTCTCGATCACATCGACGTGCGTTTCGAGGCCGGTGAAGTGATAGGCATTGTCGGGCCTTCAGGGGCGGGTAAATCCACATTGGCACGATGCCTCATTGGAATCTGGCCATCGACCTCGGGAAAACTGCTGCTTGACGACGTGAGTATTGGCGATTGGTCCCGCGAGTTCTTGGGGCCCCATATTGGTTATCTTCCGCAAGACATTGAATTATTCGATGGTACCGTTGCCGAGAATATTTGCCGTTTCGGTGAGCTTGATTCAGCCGCTATCCTGGATGCAGCCAAGCGGGTCGGCATTCATGACATGATCCTGCGCCTTCCCGCTGGCTACGATACGCCGATCGGGCAGGCGGGAAAGTTGCTCTCAGGCGGGCAGCGGCAGCGCCTCGCTCTGGCGCGTGCCATCTATGGCTTACCGGATCTTGTGGTCCTCGATGAACCCAGTTCCAATCTCGACGATATCGGTGAATCGGCACTGGGACAGGTGATCAGAGAACTCAAGGCTGCCGGCAAGACCGTATTTATCGTTGTGCATCATCGTAATTTACTGGCACTTGCGGACAGAGTTGTGGTCATGAATAACGGCCGCATCACCAATCTCGGGAGAGTTGCGCTCCACCGGACAGCGAATGCAGATTCGTGAATTTGTCTCGCAATTAAAAACTCAATAAAAACACCATGAATTTGCGAAAAAAAAAATTATCTGCCCACGGCGCCACGGATGCGGTCGACGTGATCGACCTCAAACTTGCGTCGATCACGAATACCCGCCGAACGGTGATGCTGGGCTTTTTAGTCATATTTCTGGGCTTCGGGGCGTTCGTAGCCTGGTCGGCTTTCGCGCCTCTGGATGAAGGTGTGCCGGCCCAGGCAATGGTCGCTGTCGATACCAAACGCAAGGCCATTCAGCACATGACCGGTGGCATCGTTGAGCGCGTCGCCGTCCGGGAAGGGCAGATCGTCAAATCCGGACAAACGCTGGTGGAGCTCAATGACGGATCGGCGCGCGCCAATTTCGAATCGATTCGGCAGACCTATATGTCTCAGCGTGCAGCCGAGGGTCGGCTGCTAGCTGAAATCCAGGGCGACTCGAGCATTGCATTTCATTCGGACCTGATCTCCGCCAGTGCCGATCCGGTCATCAAGCAGCACATCATAACGCAGACCCGTTTATTCGAAGCCCGCCGGTCTGCGACAACCAATGAGCTGGCGGCCATAGACGAGACGATCGCAGGTCAAAGTGCCATCCTATCCGGCGTACAGCTGCAGCTGGAGAATCGCCAGGTTCAACTGCAAAAACAGCACGAGCAGCTGAAAAATATTTCCGAACTGGCAGAAGCGGGATTTGTTCCTCGCAATCAGGCTTTGCAGCTCGAGCAGTCGCAGGCGGAATTGAAAGCCATCATCGCGGATCTCAACGCATCCAAGGTACGCACCGAGAGAGCGATCGCCGAATTGAAGCTGAGAAGGTCGCAGCGCATGATGGATTTTCTCAAAGAGAGCGCTGCGCAGCTCGCTGAAGTTCGGCGCGAAGTCCAGGCGGGGCGTGAGCACCTAGATGCGACTCGGGCGGAGCTCAATCGGGTCCACATTAAATCACCCGTAGACGGTCAGGTAGTTGGTCTGTCAATCGCTTCAATCGGCGGCGTCGTTACGCCGGGGCAGACCTTGATGGAAATCGTTCCGTCAAGCGAAGCCGTAGTGCTTGAGGCGCGCATTCCCACTCATATCATTGATCGCATTCATCCTGGCGATCCGGTTACCGTGCGATTTTTTGCATTCATGCACACGCCACAATTAGTGGTCGATGCCGTGATCACATCGCTCTCAGGAGATGCGATTGTGGATCACTCCCAGCAGGCTAGTCTACCGTACTATGTTGCGCGAATTAGCCTGACCTCTGAAGGCATTAAAAAGCTGGGAACGCGCAATCTGCAGCCGGGCATGATGGCCGAAGTTCTGATAAAAACAGGCGAGCGGTCGCTGCTAACGTACTTGCTGTACCCGCTGACAAAGCGTATCTCTGCGGCGATGAAAGAGTAATTGTTGTCTCCAGAATCGCCAGATGGCTGATCCGGCGTATGTGGCTATAAAGGCTTTCATGATCCTGTCGTTGGGGAGAGTGCTCGTCACGCCACGCGCCGATTGGCAGTGATTGTTTGCATCTGCTGTGACTACGTGTAGCGTTTGCCTTCGTGAGTTTTTGCGTCTGTCAGAGCGATTAAACAACATAAAATCTGCCTGCACCAGCTTGACCACGCCGGTAATTCTCCCTCAAGTTAGCGGCGGTCCGGAGTAGAATTTTTTCAATATGAGGAGTTCTACATGAAGACGTCGAGATTTACGGGCAGCCAGATCATGGACGCCTTGAGGCGAGCTGAAGCCGGGATCAAGGTGCTGGATCTGTGACGGGAACCGGGCATCAGCGTCGCCTTGTTTTACTGCTGGCGGGTCAAATATGGCGGTATAGATGTATCAATGATGGCTCGGATGAGGGGGCTGTAAGGAGAGAGCCTGCGTCTGCGAAAGATCATTGTTGATGAGCAGCTCAAGGCCGAGATTGTTCAGGGGGGGCGGCAAGAAAGTGGTGAGGTCATCCTGCCGCTGCGAGATGGCCAGGCAGACAGTACGAGAGCGCGGGATATCGATCAAGCTGACGTGCAAGGCCTTCCAGGTGAGCGAAACCTAGTACCGATACTAGCCCAACCGCTAGGCGAGAGTGACATGATTGCCGACTGGCTGATTCGTCTGACCGATAATCGCCGGAATTGGGGCTTTGGTCTGTGCTACACGTATATATGCAATGCGAAGGGCTATCGATGGAATTACTAGAGCATCTATCGGATTTACAAGGAATTACAGCTGAACTTGCGAATCAAGTCTAAAAGGCGGCTTTGTAGAGGGGTGCCTTAAGCCTTGAGCGTCTCCGAGGAAATCAACGAAGTCTGGTCGTTGGATTTTATCCATGATCAGCTCACTCATCGACGTCCCTTCCGATTGCTGAACGTGATCGATGACTTCAATTGAGAAGCGTTGGGTATCGAAGCAGATTTTTCATTACCAGCCGAACGATTGATTCGGGCGCTGGAGCGAATCATCAGCTGGCGCGGGAAGCCGAATATCATCCGGTACGACAACGGCCCTGAGAATGTTAGCAGCGCAGTGCAAACCTGAGCCAGCAGGTAAGGTATACAGATCGAATACATCCAGCCTGACATGCCATAGCAGAATGCATATATCGAGCGCTTTAATCGAACGGTGCGTTATGACTGGCTGGTATGGCAGTTGTTCGACACGATCGACGATGTAAACCAGCAAGCCACGCGCTGGAAGTGGTACTACAATCATGAACGCACGAATATGGCCTTGGGCGGCATTACCCACAATCAGCGGCTGGTCATGGCTGCTTAACGCTACTTCAGGCGTCTGTTAACCTTGTTTACATCGAGATGTTTTGTAACCCTGTGCTTCGTCATGTTTACCAAGAAAAAATTCGCCGATACAATTTGAACAGCAGTTTTTCAAGAGGCTCGTAAGCGTCTAGAAAATCGGTAGTGATTCAGAGTGCCTGCACCCCTTCTCATCCAAGTAAACTCAGGTTCGCAAGCTTGCACCTGCGAACCGAAATCCGGCAGAGTCGTCGCCGCATGGACGAGTCATGGAAGGATGGCAGTTTGCGTTGAAGATCTTTACGGGGCAAGCACTTCTGAAAATCCCTTCATGAAAAAATGATGAAAAATATAAAAAACACGCTCTTGGTCCTCATGCTGCTGACCCCACTCGCCGTATCCGCACAGAACCCTTTGCCGAAATGCGAGGGCAGCGATGCCAGTTCATGGAACGAATGCTTTGGCGTCCACAAAACCAGCGACGGCATTCTCTACGAAGGCGGATTCAAAAACGGGCAGTACAGCTATGGCGGACGATTGCTGATGCCGAATGGCGACGCCTACATCGGCCGTCTGGAAAACGGCTTGCCGAATGGGCGGGGCGAAGCCAAGCTGGAAAGCGGTGAGATTTATCGCGGCAACTTCGTCAACGGTGAATTGCAAGGCCAGGGCGAGCAAGTTTTCTCCAACGGCAGCACCTACAAGGGTGCGTTCAAGGACAGCCGCAAAGACGGTGATGGTGAAGTGCTGGCGGCGGATGGTTCAAAGTTCGTCGGAAAATTTGCGAACGACAAGCGAAACGGGCGCGGCGTTCAATACCTTCCCAACGGCAGTATCGAGCTGGAAGGCATCTGGAAAGACGATCAATTCGTCGGGAAAAACTAAGTTCGCGCAGTCCATCGCCACGCGCGCGGCCGCGTCATGCCGGGTGCAGTCCGAGCGAGCGATGTGATACCGTGGACGCCCGCCGGGTGCCTGCCTGTACCAGGATGGGTAATCGAGGCGATGGCGGACGCAGGCTTGTCCAGAAAAAGCCGCCTGCCGCCGCTTCAAAGGCCTACATAAAACAATGAAAGCCGATCTATGAATCGGCCGGAGGAGACCACATGACTGTCGCAACGGCAGCAGCATCGCCATCGTCTTACGATGTGATGCACGCCATCGATGAAGGACAATTCACCCCCCTGCAGAAACTGACCCTGGTGATCACGGCGCTGGCCCTCGTGCTGGACGGCTTCGATGGCCAGATGATCGGCTATGCGATCCCGTCGATCATGAAAGAGTGGGGCGTCACGCGCGCGGCTTTCTCGATGACCGTGGCCAGCGGCTTGCTGGGCATGGCGATCGGCAGCCTGACCGCCGGCATGATCGCCGATAAAATCGGCCGCAAGCCCGTGCTGGTCTTCAGCCTGTTCCTGTTCGGTGGCGCGACGGTGATGATCGGGCAAGCGCCGGACCTGACTGCCATCGCCATCATTCGCTTCTTCGCTGGTCTCGGAATCGGTGCCGCCTTGCCGGCAGCGACAACGATGATTGCCGAGTTTACCTCGCACCGTTTCCGCACGATGGCCGTGACCATGGCCATCGTCTGCTATCCGCTGGGCGGGATGCTGGCCGGGCTGGTAGCGGGGGCCGTCCTGCCTTTACAGGGATGGCGCGCGTTTTTCGTCATCGGTGGATCGATGCCTGTCATTTACGCGCTGTTCCTGATCGTGAGCCTGCGCGAATCGCCAAAGTATTTGGCGCGCCATCAGCAGCGCTGGGAAGAGTTGCGCAGCTTGATGGTCAAGCTGGCGCATGACGTCACCCATGTGCAGGCATTCACGGACGGGGTGATCGACGCCAAGCGCGGCAGCCTGCTCGAATTGTTCAAGGACGGTCGAGCGCGCGACACCCTCTTGCTGTGGCTCTGTTTCTTCATGACGCTGCTGTCGATCTACAGCGCCTTCAGCTGGCTGCCGACGATGCTCACGACCGAGGGCGTGTCGCCGGCGCTGGCGGGCATGGGCCTGACTGCCTATAACTTTGGCGGCGTGATCGGTGCGGTATTGTGCGGCATGGCGATGACGAAGTTTGGCTCGCGCTGGCCCATGATCCTCTGGGCGGCGATGTCGGCGGCCACTGCTTTCGGCCTGCGCGCGGTCAACGTGACGACCGATACCCAGACTTTCCTGCTCGGCCTAGGCGTACACGGGCTGTTCATTACCTCGTTGCAGTGCGCGCTGTATGCGCTGTCGGCGCACATGTATCCAACCACGATCCGGGCGACCGGTACCGCCGGCGCGCTGGCGTTCGGACGCTGCGGAGCGATCCTGAGCTCCTTCGTGGGCGCTGCGATGATTACTGCTGGCGGCGCGGCCGCTTACCTGAACCTGCTGGGCGGGACGATGGTGGTCACCGTTATCGGATTGGTACTGGTCCGCAACCATATCGCTCCGGCCCGTCAGCACGCCTGACGGTTTCGATCCGGGAAAGCCGCCTGCGGGCGGCTTTTTTGCTTTGGCAGGAAGCAAGCCGGCGCAAATGCACGGACTCGGCGGGTGACCCTGGCGGCATCAGACGGAAAGCGGCGGGCCTTGTGCTGGCGGCCCGGTTTGCCGAATTCTCTATTTTTTTCCTTGTCTCTGGTCGGGTGAGTCTACAATGCCACCCCCGACAAAATGTTGGCAAAATTTACGACAGCCGCCAGGCTTGCGGGATTTGGTTTTATTTTCAGATGTAGCGACATCGCAGATCCGAATTGAAAGAAATACGATATGAACACCCAAGTGAAGCAACGCCGCGTGCATTTCAGCGACGTCGACATCGGTCAGAAATTCTATGACCTGATCAGCGCGGAATACTTCATCAAGAAATCGGACGACACTGCTGTCATGGTGACGGGCATTGGCGACGGCATGACCGAGGATGAATTCGAGCCGGATGATGTCGTCCGGATCGAAGAACAGTAAAGACCTTCACGCTGCCGAGTGTGCTCCGGCAAACCCGGCGAGCATTGCTAAGGCTTCACCGGCTTTTCTTCGATCGGCGGCGGCGATTGCGTGCCGCCGCTCGACTTGCCCGTTGCACTTCCCGAAGATGCCGAGGACAGCGCCTGCTTCAACGCATCCGAGTCCGGATTCTTCGCCTTGCCGCTGATGATCTCTGCCGTTGTCGTCGGCTTGCCATAGTAAGCCTCGGTGAGCCGCTGGTTGAAGCGCACGTCGTTCGCGCCCAGTGTCGCGACGTTGCCGAACAAGCCCTTGGCACCTGACCACGCCACGGCATCGCCGCCACCGGTCGAGCCCTGCGCCAGCTTGGCCCAGTTGATGACGGTGATGCCGGCATCGGCGCTCAGCGAAAAGTTGTTCTTGTCCGAGAAACGCTGGATGGCCTTGTCATTCATCAGCGCGAATGCAATCGGCCCGCCTTCGGCGCCTGCCTGCGCACCGATGCTGATGCCGCCGATATTGAAGAAGGCCGGATCGCTCCATGAACCATCGGACTTCTTTGCCAACAGCACGCCCGAGCCGCCCTGGCCGCCGATGCCGAAAGCGGCGCGGCCATACGTAGGAACGATGAACACGCCTTTGGCTTCGGCCAGCACCTGCTGCATCCTGGTGTCGGCTTCCATGCGCTTGACGACGGCGACAGCGTCTTGCACGTTCTTGCCGGCGCTTGCTTCAGGGCCGCGCGGGCTGTCGCGCTTTTCGGTGGCCTGGGCAAAGGCGGGAGATGGGAGCAGGGAAATCGCCAGTAGCGACAGGGGCAGCGCGAGCTGCAGCGCGCAGCAAATCAGCTTGGTGGTGCAAGGAGTTTTCACGGGCAGGTTCCTCGTCGGAGAACAGTCCATGGCCTCGGGGCGAGGCCATCTGCCCGTGATGCTGCGCCTGCGCGGGCGCAGCGGCTTGCGTGCGCTCAGCTTGCAGCGGCTAGCGCTTGGACTTGCTGCAAGGAGGGCGAGGTTGCGGAGAACATTGCACGGTTCGCTTCGCTGGCAATGCGCATCGAGCGCAGTCGCAGCTCGGGATCGTATACGTCCGACACGAGAATGAACTCATCGGCATCCGTCAGCTCGGCCAGTCGTTCGAAGCCGATACGTACCGTCTCCGGCCCGCCGATCACAGCCGCGGCCAGGAAGTCGTTGATGCCGTCCTGCGCGCGCTCATCGAGGCTGTGCATGAAGCCGGCGACGGGCGGCTGCAAGCGCGTGCGGTTGTTGGTGAGAATGCCGAGTACGCGCTGTTGCATGCTGCTGGCGAGGAATTCAGCTTCGTCATCATCGGGCGCGGCAATCACGGGTACGCCGATGGCAACGTAAGGCACCTGCAACGCGGCCGACGGACGGAATTCATTGCGATAGATGGCGATGGCCTGCAGCAGCAGGCGGGGCGCGAAGTGCGAGGCAAACGCATAGGGCAGGCCGCGCGCAGCAGCCAGCCGTGCGGCAAACAGGCTGGAGCCGAGCAGCCAGATCGGCACGTTGGTGCCGGCACCGGGCATGGCGATCACCCGCTGTCCCGGCTGTGCCGGCGCGAGGTAGTGCTGCAGTTCTTCCACTTCACGCGGGAAATCGTCTTCGGTCTCGACGCGGTCGCGGCGCAGTGCGCGCATGGTCAGGCCATCGGTGCCCGGTGCGCGACCGAGACCGAGGTCGATGCGGTCCGGGTACATTTCGGCCAGCGTTCCAAAGGCTTCGGCCACCACCAGCGGCGCATGATTGGGCAGCATGATGCCGCCCGATCCCACCCGTATGCGCTTCGTGCCGCCGGCAATGTGACCCACCAACACCGCCGTGGCCGAACTCGCGACACCCACCATGTTGTGATGCTCGGCCAGCCAGTAACGGACGAAGCCCAGCGCTTCGGCATGCTGCGCGCTGCGCAAGGCTATCGCAATGCTGTCTGCCACGCTCATGCCTTCGCGATTGGCGACCAGGTCCAGCATGGACAGGCGTGGCTTTTTCAAATTGGCAAGTGGGCTCATCATGGCCTGGTCGTGGGTGTCAGGGTCTGCAAAATCCTCGCCTGCGATGCGAACGATCGTGCTGGAATCACGGTGTTCACGATAGTAAAACATCTTTCTGCAGTCAGAAATGTCGCAGTGCGACATATTGCTTGCTAGTATACGTCCGGTTGTTCATTTTTCATGTCCAGAACTGGCAGCGCTGCGGCGCAACAAGCCGGTCGCTCTCTCCCGGGTCCTCACAGAATGCGTATTCAAAAACTCCTCGTCGCGAACCGCTCGGAAATCGCGATCCGTGTCATGCGCGCCGCTACCGAGCTAGGCATCCGCACGGTCTCCATCTATGCCGCAGAAGACCGCTTTGCGCTGCATCGGTTCAAGGCGGATGAAAGTTATCTGGTCGGCGAGGGCAAGAAGCCGATCGCTGCTTATCTCGATATCGACGACATCATTCGCATCGCAAAAGAGGCGGGCGTCGATGCGATCCATCCGGGTTATGGCTTCCTGTCCGAGAACCCCGACTTCGCCGAGGCCTGCGCCAACAACGGGATACTGTTCATCGGTCCGCGCCCTGAAGTGATGCGCACGCTGGGCAACAAGGTGGCAGCGCGCAATGCCGCCATCGCCGCCGGCGTGCCGGTGGTGCCGGCCACATCGGCGCTGCCGCATGACATCGAGAAGGCCAAGGCGATGGCAGCCGAGATCGGCTACCCGCTGATGCTCAAGGCCAGCTGGGGTGGCGGCGGCCGTGGCATGCGCGTGATCGAATCCGAAGCGGATCTGCCGGGCCAGCTCGACGTCGCGCGCCGCGAAGCCGCGGCAGCCTTCGGCAATGACGAGATGTATCTCGAGAAGCTGGTGCGCCGCGCGCGCCATGTCGAGGTGCAGATCCTGGGCGATACCCATGGCTCGCTGATCCACCTGTTCGAGCGCGATTGCTCGGTCCAGCGTCGCAACCAGAAAGTGGTGGAGCGCGCGCCCGCACCCTACCTCGATGAGGCGACGCGTGCCGAACTCTGCGAATCGGCCATGAGGCTCGGCCGCGCGGTCAATTACACGCATGCGGGCACCGTCGAATTCCTGATGGATGCCGACACCAACAAGTTCTACTTCATCGAGGTCAACCCGCGCATCCAGGTCGAGCACACCGTTACCGAGCAGGTCACCGGCGTCGATATCGTGAAGGCGCAGATCCGTGTCACCGAAGGCCTGAAGATCGGCGAACACGGCAAGGACAAGGATGGCGCCGGCGTCGGCGCCTACATCCCGAGGCAGGAGGAAGTCCGGCTCAACGGCCATGCGCTGCAATGCCGCGTCACCACCGAAGACCCGGAAAACAATTTCACGCCCGACTATGGCCGCCTGACGGCTTACCGCAGCGCGTCCGGCTTCGGTATCCGCCTCGACGGCGGCACCGCGTATTCGGGCGCGGTGATCACGCCGTATTACGACTCGCTGCTGGTGAAAGTCACCGCCTGGGCGCCGACAGCCAATGAAGCGGCAACGCGCATGGACCGCGCGCTGCGTGAGTTCCGTATTCGTGGCGTGTCGACCAACCTGCAGTTCCTCGAGAACGTGATCAACCATCCGCTGTTCCTGTCCGGCGAATGCACGACGCGCTTCATCGATACCACGCCCGAGCTGTTCAAGTTCGCGAAACGCGCGGACCGCGCGACGCGCCTGCTGCGCTTCATCGGCGACGTGGTGGTGAATGGCAATCCGGAGATGAAGGGCCGCAAGGGATCGGACATCATCCTGCCGCATGCACCGCTGCCCAAGGTCGGCCGCGGCCTGCCGGTGCCGACCGGTTCGCGCGACACCTTCAAGGAACTCGGCGCCGAAAAATTCTCGCAGTGGATGCTCGACCAGAAGCAGGTGCTGCTGACCGATACCACGATGCGCGACGCACACCAGTCGCTGTTCGCCACCCGCATGCGCACCGCCGACATGACGGCGATCGCGCCTTACTATGCGCGCCTGCTGCCGCAACTGTTCTCGATGGAATGCTGGGGCGGCGCGACCTTCGACGTGTCGATGCGCTTCCTGAAGGAAGACCCGTGGGAGCGTCTCGCGCTGCTGCGCAAGGCGGTGCCGAATGTGCTGTTCCAGATGCTGCTGCGCGCGTCCAACGCCGTCGGCTATACCAACTATGCGGACAATGTGGTGCGCTATTTCGTCCAGCAAGCGGCGGCTGGTGGCGTCGACTTGTTCCGCGTGTTCGATTCGCTGAACTGGGTCGAGAACATGCGGGTCGCGATCGATGCGGTACGCGAAACCGGCATGCTGGCCGAAGGCGCGATCTGCTACACCGGCGATCCCTTCGATCCCAAGCGCAGCAAGTACAGCCTGCAGTACTACGTGAAGATGGCCAGGGAACTGGAAAAGGCCGGCGTCAACATCATCGGCATCAAGGACATGGCCGGCGTCTGCAAGCCGGCAGCGGCACGCGCGCTGGTCAAGGCGCTGAAAGAAGAGGTGGGCCTGCCGATCCACTTCCACACGCACGACACCAGCGGCATCGCGGCGGCCAGCGTGCTGGCAGCGATCGACGCCGGCTGCGATGCAGTCGATGGCGCCATGGACGCGATGAGCGGACTGACCTCGCAACCCAACCTCGGCTCGATCGCTGCCGCGCTGGCGCACAGCGACAGGGATCCGGGGCTGGACAAGGATGCGATGTTCGCGATCTCGCAGTACTGGGAAGGCGTGCGTCACTTCTATGCGCCATTCGAAGCCGACATCCGTTCCGGCACCTCCGATGTCTATCGCCACGAAATGCCGGGCGGCCAGTACACCAACCTGCGTGAGCAGGCGCGCGCGATGGGCATCGAGCATCGCTGGAATGAAGTGTCGCAAGCCTATGCGGACGTCAACCAGCTGTTCGGCGATATCGTGAAGGTCACGCCGACCTCGAAAGTGGTGGGCGACATGGCGCTGTTCATGGTGGCCAATGACCTGACCCCGGCCGAGGTCGCGGACCCGGACAAGGAAATCGCCTTCCCCGAGTCGGTGATCTCGCTGTTCAAGGGCGAGCTCGGCTTTCCGCCGGACGGTTTCCCGAAGGCGCTGGAGAAGAAAGTGCTCAAGGGTGGCAAGCCGCTGGAGGGGCGTTACGGCGCCAATGTGCCGCCGGTCGACCTCGAACAGGCGCGCGCGACGGCCGAGAAGGCGATCGATCGCAAAGTCAGCGACCAGGAGCTGGCGTCTTACCTGATGTACCCGAAGGTCTTCACCGAGTATGCGCAGCATCGCCGCAGCCATGGCGACGTGTCGGTGTTGCCGACCGATGTGTTCTTCGAAGGCCTGAAGGAAGGCCAGGAGATCTCGGTCAGCATCGACCAGGGCAAGACGCTGGTGATCCGCCTGCTGGGCCGCACCGAAGTCGAGGACGAGGGCCAGAGCAAGCTCTTCTTCGAGCTCAACGGCCAGCCGCGCATGGTGCGCGTACAGCACGCGGGCGTGGTGTCCACCATCACGCACCCGAAGGCGCAGGAGGGCAATGCTGCCCATGTTGGCGCGCCGATGCCGGGCATGGTGGTGACCGTGGCGGTGAAGCCGGGCCAGAAGGTCGCCAAGGGCGATCCGCTGGTGTCGATCGAGGCGATGAAGATGGAGACCATGATCCGCGCCGAGGTCGATGGCGTGGTGAAGGACGTGCACGTGAAGCCGGGCATGGTGGTCGCCGCGAAGGACCTGCTGCTCAATTACTGATGTCGCATCCCGGTTCCGATTCCGATTCCGCACGCTGTCCGGTGGACCATGCGGCGCTGGCTGCCGGTGCTTCTTGCCCGGTGAGCGCCGGTGCCGCCGCATTCGATCCGTTCAGCGAAGGCTACCTGCAAGACCCGCCCGGCCACCTGCGCTGGGCGCGCGATCAGGAACCGGTGTTCTTCAGCCCGGCCCTGGGCTACTGGGTCGTCACACGCTATGACGACATTCGTGCGGTGTTCCGCGACCATGACAGCTTCAGTCCGTCGAACGCGCTCGAAAAAATCACGCCGCCGACCGAGGCGGTGCTGGAGGTCCTGAAGGGCTATGACTATGGCATGGCGCGCACGCTGGTCAATGAAGATCAGCCCAAGCATCTGGCGCGCCGGCGTTTGCTGATCGAGCCCTTCAGTCCGGCCGCCGTGCGCGAGCATGAGCCGCTGACGCGCCAGTTGGTAGGTGAGTACATCGATCGTTTCATCAACGACGGCAAGGCCGACCTGGTCAACCAGATGCTGTGGGAAGTGCCGCTGACGATCGCGCTGCATTTCCTCGGCGTTGATGAGGACGACATGCCGCTGCTGCGGCAGTATTCGATCGCGCACACTGTCAATACCTGGGGCCGGCCGGACGAGGCTGAGCAATTGCGGGTCGCGCATGCGGTGGGCAATTTCTGGCAGTTCTCCGGACGCATCCTCGAGAAGATGCGGCGCGATCCGTCGGGCCCGGGCTGGATGAAATTCGGCATTCGCCTGCAGGCCGAGCATCCGGACATCATCACCGATTCATATCTGCATTCGATGATGATGGCTGGCATCGTCGCCGCGCATGAGACCACCGCGAACGCCACGGCCAATGCCATCAAGCTGTTGCTGGAGCATCCGAGCGCATGGCGCGAGCTGGCGGAGGATCCGTCGCTGATACCGAATGCAGTCGATGAATGTCTGCGGCTGTCGGGATCGATCATTGCCTGGCGTCGGGTGGCGCTGCGCGACGTGACCGTCGGCGGTGTGGCGCTGCCCAAGGGCGCGAAAATCCTGATGGTCATGACCTCGGCCAATCACGATGAGCGTCATTTCAACGCGGCCGATCTGCTCGACCTGCGCCGCGAGAATGCGCGCGACCATCTGTCCTTCGGCTTCGGCCGGCACCAGTGCATGGGCAAGAACCTGGCGCGGATGGAAATGCAGGTCTTCCTCGAAGAGCTGGTGCGCCGGCTGCCGCATTTGACACTGTCGGAGCAGCGCTTCAGCTATCTGCCGAACATCTCGTTCCGCGGGCCCGAGCACCTGTGGGTGGAATGGGACCCGGCACGCAACCCGAGTCGCTGAAGCCGACAGCTCAGGGAGTCGTGGCCGGGCTGCGTGCGGCAGCCGGCACGGGGGATGACGCCTGGACGGCTGATGGTTCTTTCTGTTCATGCGTCCCGGTGCGCGAAGCATCCGGCTGTACATCCCGACGACCCAGCACCAGGTGCAGCGGGAAGGCCGCAATCACGATGCCGCCGACGATCCAGTGCGTCAGCACCGTCGCATCGCGCACTTCTTCACTGCCGTAATACAGCATCAGGCCCGACAGCATCAGCAGCGCCATCACTCCCAGCATCACGATACCCGAGAGCCGGTTGCGGCGGGCGATCCATGCCACGCGCAAATGCCCGGGCAGGATGGCGCCGATCGCCAGCAGCGCGAAGGCTGCGCTGACGCCGTGCATCACGAGGTAGCTGTGGGCCTCGATACCGGGGATTGCCAGGCGCAGCTCATGGCGCAGGAAGAACAGCAGTCCCGACAGCGCGCAGACGGCGAAGATCAGGTGGGTCGGGATGCGCTGCCAGGCGGGCAGGCGACCGGCGCGACGAATCTTGGAGGGGCTCATGCGGCAGGAATGATCAGGGCTTGCGCGCCATGGCGCTGCAGGCAGGGATGATGCGGATCACGCGACAGCACCAGTACCTTGGTCAGCGCATCGGCCAGCGCGCAGCGCGGCGCGATGACGGAATAGCTGGCCTCGTCCAGCACAGGCTGACCACTGGCCGGGTCGACCAGCGCCGATACCCAGGCACCGTCGTGCTGTCGCTTCGAAAAATAGGTGCCCGAGGTGGCGATCGCACCCTCGGCGAGTGTGCCGGCCTCGCAAGCCCGGCCAGGCTGCGACGGATGGCGCACGTGGATGGTTTCCTCGGCGTCACCGGCAATGCGCAGGTCGCCGCCGGCATTCACGATCACGCCGCTGGCGCCGGCGGCAAGCGCAGCTTCGGCCGCCTTGTCGGCCGCAAATCCCTTGGCGATGCCGCCGAGGTCGATGCGAGTCGGTTGCGTACTGGTGACCAGGTTGTCGTCGTCGATGGTCAGGTGGGCAACGGAAGAATGCGGGCGCGCGATGGTGTCCGGCGGCAGCATGTCCCAGCTGGCCAGGTGCGGCGCGATGCCGCAGTCGAACAGCCCATCGCTGTCATGGTGCAAGGCCTGCGACAAGCGCAGCACTTCGGCGGTCCACGGGTGGACGGCCACGGGTTCGAGGTGGGCGAGGGCGTTGATGCGGCCGACATCGGAACCGGCATCGAAGGCCGTCATCAGCCGCTGCACGGTTTCAATGGCGTCGAACGCGGCCTCGGTCGCGGCAGCGGCCACGTGCGGGTCCGCATGACGGGCATCGATCCCGACATAGGTACCCAGCAGCGGCCGCAGCGAGGTCATTTCTGGCCCTTGAGCGCGAGGTCGTACATCACCATCAGCCGTTTGACGCCATCGGTCATGTGCTTGCATGACAGTGTGGCGCCGGAGATGTTCTTGATGTCCTTGTTCAGCTTCAGCGTGGCGTCGGCCCCCTTGCCGGTGAACTGATTGCGCCAGCTGGCCTCGGCCACTTCATAGCCATAGGACTCGACGTATTCCATGATCTCGATGCCCTTGATGGTGCCGTTGGCATTGATCGCCAGCGCGTACTTGATCATCTCGTGCTTGCCCAGCACTTCGTCGATGATGAACCATTCACCCTGGTCGGTGCGCCAGACGCGCTCGCCCTTGAAGGGTTCGCGCACCGACGACATGTCGCGCATCTTGTCGCGCTGCGCATCGGTCAGCAGCACCGGCGACAGCGTCAGCTTCTGGCCGGGGAACAGGCGATGCTGCGCCTCTTCGACGCCGACGTTGATGCGCGCCCCGGCCAGCGCCGGTGCCACGATCGCGGCGACCGGCAGGAACAGCAACGCGGGGGAGGGAGTCCATTTCATCGCGGATCCTTGGTGACTTACAGCGGGCGTCCGAACTTGACGATGAATTCGTTGCGGGTATGGCTGTCCCAGACGCGGCCGTTCGAGCATTCGGCATCGCCGGGTGCCCAGCAGGCGCTGTGGCCTTTCGGTTGGTAGCGCCAGGCAGCGGTCACCCACCATTCCTTGGTCGCGTAGTGCACATTGGGGCCGAAGAAGTGTGCGCGCTGGGTCTGCGTATTGAAGCGGTAGCCGTCAAAATCATTGTGGAAGCGATATTCGACGCCGGCGGTCCAGTGGTTGGCCACACGATAAGAGACACCCAGCAGCAGGTCGAGCATGCTTTCGCGACCGATCTCGGTGTCCCATTTCACCTTCTCGATCGCAAGGTTCAGGTTGGAGGCCACGATCAGTCGGTCGTCGAGGAAGTTCGACTGCAGCAGAACGCGTGCCTCGACCTCGTCCTTCACCGGGCCGCTGGTGAGTTCGCCGTACAGGCCGACGCCGATCGGATCGACGACAGGATTGCTCAGGCGCCAGATCGTTTCCAGCGACACGCCGTCGACACGGCCTTTGCTGTACGGGGAGGTGCCGGCATTCGGCACCAGCCAGCCGGCGGTCGAGCCGTCCGGATAGTTCTGGTTGGCGCTGACGTAGCTGGTATTGATGTAGCCGGCAATCTGGATGTCATCCGTCAGGCCATATTCGAGTTCGGTGCGCGCCTGCCACAGGTCGTACTTGCCCTTGGCCTGTCCGCGGTTCAGCTGCAATCGCTGCTCGAATTCCAGCGTGCCCTTGGGCTGCAGGTCCAGCGTGTAGATCCAGCCGAACGAGCCTTCGCCGGCGTGAGCTGGCATCTGGGCGAGAAGGGTGAGGAGAGCCGCGGCGAGGGCGGACTTGAGGCTGCGCTTCATGAACTTCCCTTGTTTTGATTCAAATGCCTTTGTTAGTGTAGGGATATTCTAAACGCGAATTATTATCAATTGCAAGTAGGAAAGATTCTCGTGGGAAAAAATACTTCGACGGCTACGGCGGGCGGGGTGCCGACATCAGGCGGCCGGCCGTGTGACCAGGCCGCCCGGGCTGTGGGATCAGCGCAGGAAGTAGGTGGCTGTCTGATAGAACGCGAAGCTGACCACCCAGGCCAGGGCCAGCGGCCAGGCCACCGCCAGTGTCGTGAACGCAGCGCTGCGCGACTCGCTGCGGATGGTGGCGATGGTTGACAGGCAGGGCGTGTAGATCAGCGCAAACAGCATGAAGCTGTAGGCTTCGATCCAGCCGACCTGCTGCGACACCAGTTGTACCAGCTGGTCGCCGTCGCTGCCGTAGATGACGGCCAGTGAGCCGATCACGATTTCCTTGGCCACGAAGCCGAACAACAGGGCGATGGTGAGCTTGGGATCGATGCCCAGCGGCCGCAGCACCGGGTCCAGCCAACTGCCGATGATGCCGGCGACGCTGTCTTCGCTGCCGGGAGCCACGCCCGGCGGAAGATTGGTCAGCACCCAGACCAGTACCACGCCGAGTACGATGAAACGGGTCGCGCGGTTCAGGAAATGACGCACCTCCTGCCAGCCGCGCAGCACGATCTGGCGCGTGGTCGGGAAGCGGAATGGCGGCATTTCCAGCACGAAGGGGTCGCGGTTCACGTAGCGGCGGCGGAACAACAGCGCCGTGCCCATCGAGGTCACGATGCTGGCCACGTACAGCGTGAACAGCACCAGCGGCGCCTGCTTCGGGCTGAACAGCGCCGCCGTGAAGAAGACGAACACCTGCAGCCGCGCCGAGCACAGCGAGAACGGGATCACCAGCATCGTCAGCCAGCGCAGGCCGCGCGAACGAATAACGCGTGTGCCCATCAGCGCCGGCACATTGCAGCCAAAGCCCATCAGCAGCATCACGAAGCTGCGGCCGTCGAGGCCGAATCGCGCCATCAGCGCATCCATCAGGAAGGCCGCGCGCGACAGGTAGCCGGTGTCCTCGACGATGCTCATGAACAGGAAGAACAGCACGATCAACGGCACGAAGCTGGCCACGGTGGCCAAGCCCGCGAAGACGCCGTCGAGCAGGAAGCCGTGCAGCAGCGGCGGCGCGTGGGCCAGCGCTGGTTCGAGCGCGCCTTCACGCAGCGTCGTGAACAGCCAGGACATGCCGTCCTGCAGTGGCTTGCCGATCGCGAACACGCCTTCGAACAGCAGCAGCATCACGCCAAAGAAGATGGGCAGGCCCAGCCATGGGTGGAGCAGCAGCTTGTCGAGCTTTTCCGTCAGCCGGTGGCTGGCCTGCACCGGCATGTCGATATGGCGCTGCAGCGCAGCCTCGATGTCGGGCGGCGCAGGAGATGCTTCAGGTGCAGCGGGTGCAGCAGGTGCAGCGGGTGCCAACGGGTCTTGTGTCTGGTCCGGCGTCTGGCTGAGGGTCTTGCGCAGTTGGGTGTGCAAATCCTCCATGCCCTGGCCGTGCTTGGCCGACAGGAGGCAGACAGGAATCCCGAGCGACGCCGACAGGCCGCTGACGTCGATGGAGATGCCGAGCGCGCGCGCCTCGTCGGCCATGTTCAGCACCGCCAGCAGCGGACGGCCCAGCTCAAGCAACTGGCCCAGCAAAAGCATCTGGCGGTCGAGCTGGGTGGCGTTCAGCACCACGACCATCAGGTCCGGGGTCTGGTCCTTCAGGAAGGTGGTGACGACCTTTTCGTCTTCCGAATAGCCGTGCAGGTCGTAAATGCCGGGCAGGTCGACCAGTTGCACCATGTCGCCGCCGATCAGCAGCTTGGCGGTCAGCAGTTCGACCGTGATGCCAGGCCAATTGCCGACGCGGGCGTGGGCGCCGGTCAGTCGGTTGAACAGGGTCGATTTGCCCGCGTTAGGCATGCCGAGCAGTGCCACTTGTTTCATGGCGCTGCTCTCAGGGTGTGGCGGTATTGGGCGTAACGCTGATGAGCGCGGCCTCGGCGGTGCGGAGGATGATCTCGGTGGTGCCGATGCGTACATGCATCGGGCCGCCGAAAGCGGCGCGGCGGATGACCTTGACCGCTTTACCCACCCGCATGCCCAGGGCCACCAGCCGATTTTGCAGCTCGTGGTCGACGTCCAGCCGGACGATGGTGGCGCTATCGCCGGTGGCGAGCTGCCGCAGCAGCATAGAGTTCAGGGGCTTCACGCTGGCCGAGATGAGAACAAGTATTGTTCAGGCAATTCTACATCGAAACATCCCGGCCGCTTGGTCGCGATAAGGCGCTAGCCTGCGAGGCTCTGGAATTCAGGCGTTACCGGAACGGCAGGCCGCCAGTTCCAGCCGAACCAGACCGGAGAAAATCGCCGGCCGGCAGCTCAGTTCGAAATCCTGACGGTATTCCGAAGGCGGCCGCCAGCCGCGCTTGCGCCACAGGCTTTGCACGTCGGAACGTGCGCGCGCAGGGGCCGGGACGTCGGGGCTGTAATCATAGGCAAGTGCGTTGCTCATGGGATGGACTCCTGATCGGGACGGGCTGCCCGGGATGGACAGTCTTGTTTGAAGTAATACTGTATGTATGTACAGTAAAAGTCAAGTGTCCCAGTCATGCTTGTCATTCCGGTAAGCTGGCGCCAAACGGTCAGGTTCACCGGCCTAGGTCAACGGTCAACTTGAACGGCCACCCGGCCGGGCCAGCGTATTCAGGGAGCTGCCATGACGACTTCTGCCTTCGTGCTGTTGCTGTTCATCGGATGGACGCTGGCACTACTGGTGCTGATGGAACTGCTGCGTTCGATGCAGGTGCTCAGCGGTCGAAGACGATCCAATGAATTCAAGCCGGACAATGCAAACCTGTCGCCGTTCATGCAGCGGCTGGCGCGTGCGCATGCGAACTGCATCGAAAGCCTGCCCGTCATTGGCGGCCTGCTGCTGGTCGCAATCCTGCTGCAGCGTACCGACATGACGGATCCGCTCGCGCCGTGGCTGCTGGCGGCGCGGATCGCGCAGTCGTCGATACACCTCGCATCGTTGTCAGTCATGGCCGTCAATGCGCGTTTTACTTTTTTCGTCGTGCAGCTGGCGATTGCGGCTTACTGGCTGCTGGCGTTATTGCGGTGAGTCTGTAGTCCCCGGCGTACTGCGCGCTTCCGGTCATTCGCGGCGTTGGCCGAGTCGTGTGTGCTGTTCAGGCAGAATGTGGCCCATTTATCATCTGTGGGCCTGCCACATGCCGCTCTCACTTGCAGTTCTTGCGCTCTCTGCGTTCGCCATCGGCACCACCGAATTCGTGATCATGGGCTTGCTGCCCGATGTGGCGCGCGACCTCGCGGTCAGCATCCCGGCTGCGGGCTGGCTCGTCACCGGTTATGCGCTGGGCGTCGCGCTCGGCGCGCCGTTCATGGCAGTTGCTACCGCAAGGCTCGCGCGCCGCACGGCGCTGATGCTGTTGATGGGCATTTTCGTGGCCGGCAATCTGCTGTGCGCGCTGGCAGCCTCGTATGAATTGCTGATGCTGGCGCGCGTGCTGACGGCGCTCTGCCATGGCGCATTCTTCGGCATCGGATCGGTCGTGGCGGCCGGGCTGGTTGCGCCGGAACGCCGTGCATCGGCCGTTGCGCTGATGTTCACCGGCCTCACCCTGGCCACTATCCTCGGCGTGCCGCTGGGCACCGCGCTCGGCCAGGTCGCTGGCTGGCGCGCGACTTTCTGGGCCGTGACCCTGATCGGTGTGCTGGCGCTGGCCGGCCTCAAGCTGGCATTGCCGCCCGAAGCGCAATCCGAACGCGAATCCCTGCGCAACGAACTGCACGCGCTGAAACAGAGGCCGGTGTGGCTGGCCTTCCTGATGACCATCCTGTTTTCGGCGTCGATGTTCACCACCTTCACCTACATCGCGCCGCTACTGGAAGAGGTGACTGGCGTCTCCCCGACCGGGATCACGGCCAGCCTGTTCCTGATCGGTGTCGGCCTGACCATCGGCAACCTCGTTGGCGGCCGCTGCGCGGATCGCCATCTGGTGGCCACACTGGCGGGTGGCTATGTCGGTATCGCGCTGGTGTCAGTCAGCCTGGCGGCGCTGGCCCGTTCGCTGGTGGCGACCGAAGTCGTGCTCCTGTTGTGGGGTTGCGTGACCTTTGCTCTGGTGCCGGCGCTACAGGTCAATGTCGTCAGATACGGCAGCGCAGCGCCGAACCTGGTGTCGATCATGAACATTGGCGCATTCAATATCGGCAACGCGCTGGGCGCATGGACCGGCGGCGCCGTGCTGACGGCCGGCCTCGGCCTGACCGCAGTGCCGGTAGCCGCAGCCTTGCTGGCCGGCGGTGGCTTGGCGGTCACGCTGATGTTGAGCGGAGCGCAGCAGCGCGTACACCTGCAGGATTGACAACCCGTATTGCGATCATTTTTGTTGTCCCGGCATCCTAATCGGAAAAGCCAGCCCTTGCAGGACGGCCGCCGCTCGCCTGCGCAGCCGGGCAAACGCGCCGCCATTCCGCTGCTATACCACTGCTGTTCCGCCCTCACACCAGCGTCGATCCGCCGTTGCGGGTTCTTCCGCCGTTTTTTCGGGGCGTGTGGCAGCGCGACCGAAAACTTTAGCGCCAACAAGTGTAAAGGCTGTAAAGATCAGAAAAAGGTGTAAAACCGGCTAAAGTTTTTCGAACTGCTGTTTTGCTGCGTTAGCCTTCGTTACGTCTGTCATAACGGAGACCGCAATGATCATCGGCAGCAGCGCCAGCCCCTATGCCTCGATCGCGGCGCTCAGGAGCGCCAATGCCGACGTCGCCAAGGCGACCGAGCGCATCAGCACCACGCTGAGGATCAACCACGCCGGCGATGACCCGGGCGGGCTGGGCATGGCCAACCGCCTGAAGGCGCAACTCGGTTCGATGGTGAAGGCCGTCGACAACGTCAATGCCGGCATCGCCGTGCAGCAGCGGGTCGACAGCGCGCTCACCAGCATCAGTACCACCTTGCAGAGTATGCGTACGCTCGCGACCGCCTCGGCCAGCGGTACCGCTTCGGCCGCGGACCGCACCGGCAATCAGCTGGCGATGGCGTCCTACCTCAGCCAGATCGACGCGCTGTCGGCGGCGACCACCTGGAACGGCAGCTCGATACTGGACGGGTCGTCATCGTCGATCACGGTGCAAAGCGGCACAGGGTCCGGGGACACGACGACGCTGAAGCTGTTTTCGACACTGACCTCGGCGCTGGGCACCGGTGACGCGCTGACGGTGTCGGCTGCCGGCAGCTATGCATCGGGCGGCGGCGCGCTGACGGCAATGTCGGCCGGCGACCTGACCATAGGCGGCGTCTCTATCGGTGCCACGCGCACGACCGACGACACCCTGTCGATCTCGTCGAAGGATGGCAGTGCGATAGCGAAAGTGGCCGCGATCAACCGGATGACCTCGACCACCAATGTCGCGGCCACCGTCGGCACGACCACCGTATCCGGCACCTCCATGACGGCTGCGGCCGGCGGCACCTCGACCATCACGATCAACGGTACCGATATCTCGCTGACGCTGAGCGCGTCGAATCCGATTTCGACCAATCGCGCGGCGGTGGTCGCGGCGATCAACCTGAACAAGGGGGTGACGGGGGTGACGGCCACCGACAGCGGCGACAGCACGAAAGGCGTGATCCTGAGCGCCGCCGACGGTCGCAACATCAAGATCGCGTACAACGGAACATTCACCGCTGCCGAGACCGGGCTGGGAGAGGCCGGCACCTACTCGGGCAGCTATACCTTGCGCAGCCTGTCCGGTGGTTCGGTGACCCTGGGCAGCGTGGTCGGCAAGAACATCGCCAATGCCGGACTGGTCGCTGGTACCTATTCGTCCAATGTCGCGCAGCTGGCCAGCACGGTGCGCGCCGGTTCGATGGCTGCGCCCACCACGCTGGCCAGCGGCGACATGATGATCAATGGCTATGCGATCGGCGACGCGTACACCACGGATGACACGGCGTCGCCGGTGACGACCACGTCGTCCACGCGCGCCTCCAGCGCCATCGCGCTGGCCGCGGCCATCAACCGGAAATCATCGCTGACCAATGTAACCGCCACAGCCAATCCCAATACGCTGACCGGTTCGAGCTTCTCGGCGGGCACGGTGACGTCAATTTTCCTGAACGGCACGACGATTGCCGTCAATTTCAGCGCCAGCACGACGCTCGACGAGATCGTCACCGCACTCAATCCTTACCAGGGCCAGACCGGGGTCACGGCGACCAACAATGGCAGCGGCCTGACCCTGACGGCCAGCGACGGGCGCAATATCGCGATTGGCGTATCGGATAGCAGCGGGGCCGTGTCCGGCGCGCTGATCGGCTTGGGCGGCACGAATCTCAGCAGTGCGTTGCCCACGGCGGCGGCCACCACGGGTACAGCGATGACGTTCATCAGCACCGTCACACTGAGCTCGGATGCGGTGTTCACGGTGGCGGCGGGCAGCAATGGCGCCACCACGCTATCCAACCTCGGCTTCCGCGCCGGGACTTACGGGGCCACGGCGGATGCCGTGAAACTGTCATCAGTCGATGTGTCGACGCAGACCGGCGCCGACAATGCGCTGGCCGTCATCGACGATGCGATCGACATGATCAGCGAGTATCAGGCGCTGGTGGGGGCGCAGCAGAATCGCCTCGATTACCAGTCCACCTACCTCGACAGCGTGTACACGACCACCAGCGGCGCCTACGACAACATCATGGATGCGGACCTCGCCGAAGAGACGGCGAACCTGACCTCGGCACAGATCCGGGTCAGCGGGTCGACGGCGATGGTGGCGCAGGCGGCGACGATCACGAAGGAAATGGTGACCTACCTGCTGAAGCAGTTTGACTGACCCCGGGCAGGATCAGAGCACGCGGATCAGCCGCCAGCCGCGATCCATCTTGCGGAACACGAACTTCCAGTCCAGGTTGCGGGACTTGATGTAGTAGTAGGAAAGCGCGCGCAGGCTCTGGGCCTTCGCGAATTCCGAGCAGAAAATGCTCTCGCCAACCTCAAGCGAACTCAAGGCCACGATGCCATTCTGATATTTGATCTTGTCCAGATCTATGCGCTCGATAATCATGGGCGTACCTGCACTCTCACATCGTGGATATCGGTACGTGCCGGAAAAGCTTGAGCGCGGCGTGTTCAGCGTTTCAGCGGCCGGATGCGCTGCCCGTCCTTGAGGCTGGCCGGCGGATAGGCGACCACGGAGGTGCCGGGGCGCAGGGCGGACGTGCGTATCCACGCGTCGCTCGCATTGCGGGCCACCAGCTCGACTTCCACCTGCCGCGCGCGGCCGCCGTCGGCGACGAACAGCGCCGAGCGGCTGCCGACCGGGAAGACTGCGCTGACTGGCACCAGCAAGGCCTGCGCCTCGGCCTGCAGTGGAATCTGCACATCGACCCGGAACTGATCGCCAAGCGCGCGCCATTGCTCGGGCGGCGACACGATGTCCAGCAGCACATGCACGCGCTGTTCTTCCACGCCCAGCGCCGATACTTTCGTGAAGGCCGAGGGTTCGACCAGCCGCACCCGGGCCTCCAGCGCGGCATCGCCGCCCCAGTGCGACAGGCGGGCCGGCGCGCCCGGTTTCACCTGCGCCGCATCCTCGGTCAGCAGGTCGACCAGCACTTCCATCATCGTCGGGTCGCCCAGCTCCAGCAGCGGCGTGCCGGCCGCGACCACGGCTTCGCTTTCCTGACGCACGCGCAGCACGCGACCGGCGACCGGTGCCTGCACCGACGACGGCTGGCGCGCCAGCGGATCGGGCTGGCTGCTGCGCCTGAGCGCGATCCGCAGTTGCTCCAGCTGATGGCGCGCGCCATGCTGGTCTTGCTGCGCGACTTCCAGATCGCGCCGGCGCAGCTCGGTGCTGGTGCGCGCCGTGTCCACCTGGCTGTTGGACACGAAGCCGCGCGCGGCCAGCGATTCGCTGCGTTGCTGGTCGGTTTCGGCCTGCGACAGCGCGGCCTCGGCCCGCGCCACCGAGGCATTCGCGCGCTGCACGCTGGCTTCCATCGCCGCGACCTGTTCGCGCTGCTCCTGCAGGCGGCGCTCGTCGAGCAATGCCGGTTCGGCCGGCCACAATTGCGCGATGACCTGGCCGCGTTCGACGAGGTCGCCTTCGCGCAGGCCGATACGGCCGAGCTTGCCGGCGACCGGGGCCGACACCACGTAGCGTTCGCGCAGCCGGGTCTTGCCGTCTTCCTCGACGCTGCGCTCGAAATACCCGACCCGCAGCGGCGCCAGCTCCACGTCCAGCGGGCGTGGCGCCAGCAGCCAGGCCAGCAGCGCCGCCGCCACCAGCAGGGCTGCCAGCCACAGCCAGCGTTTGCGCTGCGGGTGGCGCAGGCGGCCCATCACGCCACGGCTGGCATGATCGCCATGGTCGCCATGGTTGACATGGGCTGCATCGGCGCGGCGCTCGCCCTGTGCCGCCGTGTCATGAGCGGCGTCGGGCCTGGCGTCGGGTTCTTGCGTCGGGGCGGGGCTCATGGGGTCCGGGTTCTCCTTGTTGTTCATGCGCGCTCTTTCATTCTCGCGTCTTCAGCACGCCGACCAGGTCGAGTGCGGCAATCTTGCGGTTCACCACCAGCGCGCTGACGATGCCGGCGACGACCACGCACATCACCGCATACGCATAGGTCGGTGCGCGTATCACGACCGGGAAGACGAATTCATCGTTGCGGATCATCGCGATCACGCCATGCGCGAGCCCGTAGCCGGCAGCCATGCCCAGCGGGATGGCCAGCGCGATCGCGATCGCCAGTTCGCCCAGCAGCAGCCGCGACACTTCGTGCCGGGTGAAGCCCAGCACGCGCAGGCTGGCCAGCTCCCATGCGCGCTCGGTGAGCGCAATGCGCACCTGGTTGTAGACCACACCGGCGGCAATGATGGTAGCGAAGACCGTCAGCACGCTGCTGATGATGCGGATATTGCGGGCCGTGACCGACTGCACATTGCGCAGCAGCGCCGCCTTGCTGAACGCGGCGGCTACCAGCGGCAACGCGCGCAGCCGCTGCAGCAGTTCGGTTTCGCCACCCCGGTCGATGGCCAGCGTCAGTTCGTTGACCACATCGCCTTCCTGCAGCAGCCGGTTCAGGCTGCGCCGCTCGATGTAGGCGGACAGGCCCATCATCTCGCTGACGGTTCCGGCCACCGGCAGCATCAGCACCGGCCGTTCGCCTTCCTCGACCTCGACGCGCACCAGGTCGCCGACCTTCAGGTCCAGCTTGCTCGCCAGGCGGTCGGTCAGCAGCAGCGCATCGGCCGGTGGGGCCATGCTGCGCCTGTCCATCGTGACGATGCGGCGCAGGTCGCCGAGCGCGGGGCGCCCCTGCAGCACGCCGCGCCATGCATGGTTGCCGTGCACGAGACGCGCCCGCACGCTGCGCGTGCCTTCGACAGCGCTCACCAGCGGCAAGGCTTCGAACTCGTGGCGCACACGTACAGCGCGCGGCTCGACCAGGCCGACGGTCACGTCGCCGCGCAGCGCCAGCCGGAACTGCGTATCCAGCAACAGGTCGATCGAATCCCCCCAGAAGGTGCCACAGACCAGCACCGCGATCGCTGCTGCGACGCCCGCCACGGTCACGGCCGTGCGAAAGCCATGCCGCTGCATGTTGCGAAGAATCATGCGGCTGGACGGGGCCAGCCAGCGGCCGGCACCCAGCGTTTCGATGAACGACGGCCGGTAGCGGCCCGGTGCGCGCGGGCGCATCGCCTCGGCCGGCGCCAGCTTCACGGTGTCGCGGATCGCCTGCCAGGTGGCCAGCAGCGCGGCCGTGCCCGTGACGGCGATTGCCAGCAGCATCAGCTCGGGCCGCACGCGGTGCAGCAGCGCCGGGAAGCGGAAGGCGGTCTCGTACAGCAGCATCATCTTCGAACCCAGCCAGCTGCCGGCCAGCAGCCCGATCAGCGCGCCGATGGCGACCACCAGCAATGCGAACTTCAGGTAATGACTCGCGATGGCCGCATTGTCATAGCCGAGCGCCTTCAGCGCGGCGATCTGCTCGCGTTGCACGCTGATCTGCCGCCCGAGCACGACATTGAGCAGGAAGGCCGCAATCGCGAGGAAGATGCCCGGCAAGACCGTGCCCATCACTTTCTGCTCCCGGATTTCGGCACTGAGCATCATGTGCGACATCTGTTCCGACCGCCCGTAGGCCGACAAGCCACCCCAGGGACGCAATACGCGGTCGAGGCCGGCGATCACCTGGGCTTCGTCGGCATGCGGCGCGATGCGCGCGGCCACATGGTTGAAGGCGCCTTGCATGTCATAGGCGCTGCCCAGTGCCTGCTGGTCGACCCAGAACACGCCATAGCCTTTCAGGTCGGGTGCGCCGGTGGCGCCGGCGAAGATGGTGTCGGGCGTGAGCGCGATGCCGACGATCAGCAAGGACTCGCGCTTGCCATTCATCAGCGCATTGACGGAGTCGCCCGGACGCAGCTGGCGCGCGATCGCGAAGGCTTCCGACACCAGCGCCTCGAGCTGATGCCCGCTGCGGCCGGCGATCATGCGGCCCGAGCGCAGGTAGAGTCGGTTGACCTGAGGCAGCCGTCGCCAGTCGATGCCGTTCAGCCGCCCGATGATGGGGTCGTCCACACCCGGAATCGCGATCTGCACCTGCTGCGTTATTGAAGTCTCGACCTGCGCCACGCCGGGCAGCGCGCGCAGGCGGGTGGCGATGGTGTCGGGCGCGCGCCGCAGGTCGGCAAAGACGTCGGCAAAATTGGCGGACTCGTAATAGCGCTGGCGCGACCAGTCGAGCGAATCATAGGCGCTGTAGGTGGTGATGAAGCCCGCAACGGCCGCGCCGACCACCAGCGCCAGCGTCAGCGCCTGGCTCCACAGCGCGCGCAGGTCGCGCAGCAGCTTGCGGTCGAGCGCCTTCAATACGCGCAAGCCGCGCAGCCAGCGCCATGTGCTCCATGTACGCCACAGACGCCACAGACGCCATGCGTCCCACGAGCGCCAGCGGTGCGCCCGGCCTACCACGACAGCTCCGATGGCGACAGCTTGTGCGCATGGGTTTCGATGCTCTGGATGCGGCCATCACCGAGGTGCAGCACCCGGTCGGCCATCGCCGAGATCGCCGCGTTGTGCGTGATGACGATGGTGGTGGTGCCCAGTTCGCGATTGATGCGCTCGATGACCTCGAGCACACGCTTGCCGGTCTGGTAGTCAAGCGCGCCGGTCGGCTCGTCGCACAGCAGTACGTCAGGCTGCTTGACGATGGCCCGTGCAATCGCGACGCGCTGCTGCTCGCCGCCTGACAGCTGCGACGGGAAGTGGTCCAGTCGCTCGGCCAGTCCCACCAGCGCCAGCGCTTCTTCGGCCGGCATCGGATGGTCGACGATGTCGGTCACCAGTTCGACATTCTCGCGCACCGTCAGGCTGGGTATCAGGTTATAGAACTGGAAGACGAAGCCCACATGGTCGCGCCGGTATTCGGTGAGCGCATCATCATCGGCCTCCGACAAATCATGATCGCCAAAGCGCGCCAGGCCAGCGCTGGGGCGGTCGAGCCCGCCAAGGATATTGAGCAGCGTGGATTTGCCGCTGCCCGAGGGTCCCAGCAGCACAATGAATTCGCCGCGCCGGATGTCGAGATCCACGTCGCGCAGCGCGACCACTTCGCCGGCGCCGGTCGCATAGGATTTGCGCAGACCGCGCGTGATGAAGACGATGCTGCCGTCTGTGGCCGATGGGTTTTCGAACGGGCCGCTCGGCGGTTCCGGCCCGGGAGTGTTGGGCGGCACGTTGGTTGGCGCTCTCGGTGGCTCGCTCGCTGACTCGCCCGGCTGCTCGTTCTGCATGGCTCAGATCGCGTTGACAAAGGCCAGCAGGGCTTCGCGTTCTTCACGGCTGAAGCCGGCGAAGCGGTCGCGTGCGTCCTGAGCCTCGCCGCCGTGCCAGAGGATGGCCTCGGTCACGTTGCGCGCGCGGCCATCGTGCAGCAGGTTGCTGCTCCCATTGACTTGCTGGCGCAAGCCCAGGCCCCACAGCGGCGGGGTGCGCCAGTCGCGCGGGCCGGCGCGAAAGTCAGGACGGCCGTCGGCCAGTGCCTCGCCCATGTCATGCAGCAGCAGGTCGGTGTAGGGATGAAAGCTTCTGTTGGCCAGCGCGGGGAAGGGCGCGTTGCGGGATGTTTTCATGTCCGGCACATGGCACAGCGCGCAGCGGGCGGCGGCAAACAGCTGCGCACCGCGCTGAACGTCGGCACGCGCCGGCTGGCGCGGCGCCGGTGCGTCGAGCGCTTGTGCCCAGAAGCTGACCGCATCGAAATCCGCTGCGCGCAGCTCGGGCTTGTAGTCGCCGGGCGGCATCGCGCGGCAGTCGGTCTGCGCGGGCGGGCAGTTCTGTTTCGTGTACAGCGGCGAGGTGATGCCCATGTCACCGAGGAAGGCTGCGGCTACCTGCTGGCGCACGCCCGGCTGGTTGGCCTTCCAGCCAAAGCGGCCGAGGCTGGTTTTGTCATTGACGTCATCGCGCACATAGTTCGGGCGGCCGTTCAGGCCCTGGGCTTTCTGCGCTTCGGCCAGCGCAAGGATGTCTTCCTCGCTGACCGACTCGAGATAGCCGAGGCCGAAGATGGCCGGCGTATTGCGTAGCGAGGTCATCACGTCCGGGCCGAGCGGGCCGAAGGACAGTCCGGTAATGCGTATCTGCGGTCGGCGCAGTTCGACGCGGCTGCCATCGGCCAGCGTCACGACCTCGGGCTGCCAGTCGACCAGCACATCGGCCTCGCCTTCGCGCGCCTGCCGGCGGTCAGCCGAGATGACGTCGAACACCTGCAGCTGGTCACCGTAGACCGGGTGCGGGTTGGGGCCGCCATGCGGATTGGTGCCGGGGATGGAGATGCGCAGCAGTTGCTGGAAAACGCTGGCGCCGGGCTTGTCGCTGGTCTTGCCGCTGCCGCCCTGCACATGGCAGGCCATGCAGGCATTGGCGATATAGGTCGGCCCCAGCCCCCAGCCAATCATCGAGGGCGGACGCACCACGTCCCAGTTCGGTATCTGCAGAGCGGGGAAGACTACCCACGCAGTTCGGAACACTGCTTCGCCGGCGCGAAACATGGCGAGCTCTTGCGCGCCGAGGCCATCGACCGGTTGCATGAAGACGGCATTTGGCTCGGGCGCGGCTGCTTGCTTGCCTTCACCTGCGGCACCTGCTCCGAGCGTGAGTGCCGCCGCCAGCGCGAGCAGGGCGCCGATGGTGGTGCTGCGGGTGGTGCCGAGGGTGGTACTGATGGTCGCGCCGTCACGGCGACGGCGCGGCGGGTGTCTGGATGGCGGTTCGGGGTGCTGCAAATCGGCGGCCATGGCTTCTTCCTGGTGGCGGCCCCGATGCGTCAAGACGCGGGAGCCCTTAGGTTGAATCTAGGCAATTTGCTGCCGAATTTACATGATGAGGATCAAAATTCCGCGGATTGCGGGCGGGGCAGGGCAAATCAATGCGGCGCAGCCCGGTCTGGCGGCTGTTCCCGGCAGTTTCGGGCTACAGCGGGGCCGGCGCCGGTGATTGGGTCGGGCCGAAGCCGGATCGCGTCACTAGCGACACTTCGCCAGCACGATCTCCGGCAGCGGGATGGCCTTGACAATGCCGGTCTCGGGGTCGCGGGTGCAGAAGGCGCGCACCTCGGTGCCTTCACAGATCAGGGTGTCGCCGCGTTTGACGACATGGCGATGCGTGAAGGTCTTGCGGGAGAACTCGGTGATCTCGGTATGCACGGTCAGCGTCTCGCCATAGGTCGCAGGCTTCTGGAATTGCGTGCGTATCTCGATCAGCGGCGTGCCTATCATGTGGGCTGGCTCGGTCCACGCGCGCCACGGCGGCAATCCGCATTGCATGAAGAAGTTCAGCGATGATGCATCCATCCACTTCAGGAAGTTCGGAAAGAACACGATGCCGGCCGGATCGCAGTCGCCGAACAGGATGTCGATATCATAGGAAATGATCTTGCTCATGCGCGTGATGATAGCAGCGCGGATGTGTCGGCTTGTTTTTCAATACGTCTTTCAATTCGCGCGACGACCCACGCCGATCCTGACAAGGCTCGCGAGCCCTGCAATGAATTCTGATAAATTATGGCGTTAAAAAGCCGGCAAGAAAACCTACGCCGTAATAAAATATAGAACAAATAATTTCATTCTCTCCCAAATGAATGCAGCTTCATCGGGATCGCTGTTCGACAAGTACGGCGGCGTTCCTTCACTCCAGCGCCTGGTCCGTGAGTTGCACCATCGCCTGGTCAGTCGGCCCATGTTCACGCGCTATTTCGAAGGCATGGAGTCTCGTGCGATGGCCGAGCACCAGGTCGAGATGATGGCCTATGCATTCGGCAAACCAGCCAAGATCTACAACTTTGATCAGCTGGCGGTCGCGCACCACAACCTCGGCATCTCGCTTGATGCGTATGAAGACATGATCCGCATCCTGCGTCAGGTCTTGCTGGATGCGAAGATCGAGGGCGCGGATATCGTCACCATCATCAATACGCTGGACCAGCACCGGCACCGCATCGTGCGCGACGTATCGCCCAAAGACGGGCTGCAGACCGTCCATGTCGACAAGGTGACCGGTCTGGGCAATCAGGTCGCATTGTTCGAGGCGCTGGAGATGGCGCTCGAGCGCCAGCGCGCATCGCTGGCGCCGCTGACACTGATGAAGGTCAGCCTGGACGAGCCTGACCAGATATTCGCGCTGGCCGGCAAGCATGGCAGCGATGCGCTGGTCAAGCATATCGCGCTGCTGTTGGTGCGCACGGTGCGTGACATTGACCGGGTATTCCGGATTGGCCGGGGCGAGTTCGCGGTCATGCTGACGGCAGCAACGATAGAGATCGCGCACAAGGTGGCCGCGCGCATGAACGGCAGCCTGGCGAAGGATCCCTTGATCCACGACACCCACCTGATCCGTTATACGCTGAGCATGGGCATTGCGGGCGCGACGCCGAATACCAGCAATGGTGAGAGCTTGTTGCAGGCGGCGCGCAATGCGCTGACGATGGCGCAGGAACGCGGGCCGGGCAAGGTCGTTGACGCCTGAAGCCAGCGCGGTGCAGCGCGGGATCGCCGACCCTGTGTCAATCGTCCTGCAGTCAGGGAACGGAAAACAGGTTCAGCGGCCCTGCTTCAGGATGTGCTGCTTTGACGGCCGCCGGAAGCATGGGGAGTTGGGGCCATCGCCAGAATAACGCGACGTCCGATTCCTGATTCCAAGCGGCGGTTGGCACGTGCGGTATGCAGTGATAGTATTTTTCTTCGAATAAAATCCCGAAGCAATAGACCGATGAGACTGCTTCTCGTTTTTTCTGTACTGGTATTTTTACAAAGTCCGGCTCACGCTGAGTGGGTCAAAATTTCTGAAACAAAGCGCGGCAAGAGTTTCTTTGTCGAGTCCAACGAGATTACTGTCAAGGGTGATTCCCGGATAGTCGTCGAGCTGATCGATAACAAGCGACCTGATCGAACCGGCGACAAGTCGGTGCGCGTTGTACGTGAATATGACTGCAAGGGCGTGCGCTACAAGGTGATCACCGCAACGTATTACAAGAACGCCATGGCGGAGGGCGAGCCTTCGATGTCAACCGAAGGTACCATGGGCTGGACCGAGATCGATCCGGATACGCCGGCGCGCGCGGTACTTGATCACGTCTGCGCCATTCAATGAAACTGCGGGCGATGGGCCCGCGCTAGCCGTCGCTTTTTCGCGCGCACTCCAGGGTCTTGTGCCACAGCTTGAGCCCGGAGCCGCCGTATTCCTCGGGCAGCATCAACATACTCAGGTGCACCGCCTCCAGGTCTTTCATCCTGTGGAAGTTCATTAAACCGCGGCGCGACATTTCCTTGTAGGCCGCGCAGTTCGCCTCTATCTCGCCCAGGCTCGGGTCTTGCGCATGCGCGCATTCATGGAAGTACACAAAATCCCAAATGGCCGGAGAGCCTTTGGCATTTCTTTTGTGTGCCTCGGCATCGATGATGATCGTGGGCCAGCCATCCGAATTCAGGCGCATGACGGCCACTGCGCGACCGAGTTCGGGGTTCCGCTCTTCCGGCTGCCGGTAGGTATTCCAGATTTCGGTCGCGACGCCTTGTTTGTCACCGTGGGCGAAGTGACATTGGACCTGGTCGCCATTCGACAGGGGAAAGGCGTTTGCGGCGCGACCACCGAGCAGCGCGACAAACAGCAAGCATGCCAACCAAATGTTTTTTCCAATCATGATCGTGATGTCAAATTGGTTAATCAACATTGAAGCAGGTACGAGATGCTTTTGAAGATGCCCGCTGCATTGCTTTTCGGGTCTCCAAAAACAAAAAGAGCCTACCATAATCGGTAGGCTCTTTCAGAGCGGGAGAAACTACTGCTTATTTCTCGAGCTTGAACACCATGATGGTGCCGCCTTGCGGAACCGAGGTGACTTCCGAGTCCAGCGCGTCGAGACCCGACTGCATGCGCTGTGCATCGATACCCCAGCCAGCCTGAACAGCGATGTACTGCTCGCCATCGACTTCATACGACGACGGCACGGCAGTCACGCCCGAAGGCATGTTGTACTGCCACAGCACCTTGCCGGTCTTGGCGTCGAACGCACGGAACACCTTGTCGTTGGTACCGCCGGTGAACAGCAGGTTACCGCCGGTGGTCAGCAACGGCGACCAGATCGGGCGATCGAACTTGTGCACCCAAGCCAGCTTGCCGGTGTTCAGATCCCAGGCCTGGAGTTCCCCGATGGAGTCCGGCTTCTTGCCATCCTTGTAGCGCAGGCTGCCCAGCACGCCGTCGATCGGGTAACCGATGTAGAGGTCACCTTTTTTGTAGGTGATCTCGTCAGCCTTCGGCAGTTCCGAGCACAGGTTGTTGTTGGCCGGGATGTAGAACAGCTTGGTCTTCGGGTTCCATGCCTCGGGCGGCCAGTCCTTGCCACCCCACAGCGACGGGCAGAAGGTGACTGCCTTGCCCATGCCAGGCGTACGCTCGGCGCTGTAGCTCGGGCGGCCGGTCTTGCTGTCGATGCTGGTGAAGACGTCGTTGTAAACGTAAGGCACGGCGTTCACGAAATCGATCTTGCCGTTAGCCTGGCGATCGAGCATCCACAGGTAGCCGTTACGGCCGGCGTGGATCGCGCCATTGACTTTTTTACCCTTGACTTCGGTGTCCACCAGGACCGGTGCGCTGACCTCATCCCAGTCCCATGCATCGTTGTGATGGTACTGGTGGTGACCCTTGATCTGACCGTTATCGACGTTCAGAGCAATGACCGAGGTGGAGTACAGGTTGTCGCCCTTGCGACCTTCGGTCGGCCACGGTGCCGGGTTGCCGGTGCCCCAGTAAGCGATGTTGTTCTTCGCATCATAGGTACCGGTGATCCACACGCTCGCGCCGCCATGCTTGGCGGTGTCGCCCGGCCAGGTGTCGCCGCCCGGGGTGCCCGGCTCAGCGGTGGTGAAGGTACGCCATGCTTCTTTGCCAGTCTCCGCGTCGAAGGCTGCCACGAAACCGCGAACACCGGTTTCGCCGCCCGACGAACCGACCAGGATCTTGCCCTTGGCAGCCAGCGGTGCCAGCGTGATGTAGGACAGTGCCTTGACGTCGCCAACGACTTTGTCCCAGATCACTTTGCCCGACACGGCGTCCAGCGCGATCAGGTGCGAGTCAACGGTCGCCACATAGACCTTGTTGCCGTACAGCGCGACACCACGGTTGGTGTTGTGCAGCATCAGCAGGTCAGCCGGGATTTCTTTCTTGTAGCGCCAGATTTCCTTGCCGGTCTTCGCGTTCAGTGCGATCACCTGCGCGTTCGGCGTGGTGACGTACATGTAACCGTTGTTGACGATCGGCGGGGACTGGTGACCCTCGGTGACGCCCGTTGCCGACGACCATGCGAGGGTCAGCTTCTTGACGTTGCCGGTGTTGATTTTTTCCAGCGGGCTGTAGCCCCAGCCGCTGTAGTTACCGCGGTACATCAGCCAGTTTTTCGGCTCCGGGTTCTGAAGTCTTTCATCGGTCACCGGGGCGTAAGGTCCCAAACCACCTGCTGCTTGGGCCATCACTGCCGTCATGCCGAGTACTGCCAGGGTCAACGCTTTTATTTTTAAACGCATGGTAATGCCTCCTCCATCTTCTAGGCTCTAGGGGTAAGACCGAAATTAATCCCCTGCTTTTGGCGGGGGACTTGCTGCAATTGAGAGAAATTCTCCGGACAGTGCCAACGGAACGGCTCTCAGGGGACCAGACGCGGGGCCGGCAACAACCTTGGCTCCATCGAAAAGGTCAAACTTCGACGCATGGCAGTAGCAGGCCAGCACATTTTCTTTCGACATCCAGGTCTTGACGTCGCAACCTTGGTGCGTGCAGATGCTGGAGTAGGCCACTACGCCCGACACGGCATTCGCGCGTGTCTCCGGCGTCATTTTTTCTTCGGGCAGGCGAACCACGACGATCTTGTTGAGGCGTGATTCATTCTTCGGTTTGCCGCTTTGCGCATCAAACGGGAAGACGAGCAGCGGTTTGGCGGGTTTGAGGTCTTCCGGGCGCAGCGGTTTGAAGTCGGATTCGGCATCCGCATCGACCAGCAGGTCGGGGGCCGAGGCAGCAGCGGCATCGGCTGAAGTCAGTGAGATCGGGCTCACGATGCCGGTTGCCATGATGCTGATCACACGGCGGCGATTCACGTTGGTCGGTTCAGTAGATTCGGCGGCGGGCGACGTGCCGATGTCGCTATTCATTCGTTGTTTCATATCCGGTTTTGCACGTTAGAGATTGCTTGAGACGGTGTGCTTTGGGCTTCTGAAGCGTGCAGTAAATGGATCGTGACTCACGCTTTCGCATATCATGGTATTCCGAATTCAGAATTCAAGCAAACAGATTGGCCGCACGCTGCGCTTTAATATTTTTAAAGGCAGTGCCCAATCGTTTTCATCCGGAGGTCCCGCAAAGGGAGTCGTTATCAAGATGATCAGGCTGTGCTGCTGACGCGATCGACGCCATGGCGGCGTGATGAAACCGCAGGGACTTGTTCGCCATCGCTGCTTGAGCGGCCGGATTATGTGCGGTGGTCGCGGCGGTGGGCGTGGTGCACCGGCTTTGTGAGAATCAAAGCCGTCCTCTCGAAAATGGCGTCGCGCTTGACAGCGCAGATTGACGCGCCGTAGGATACGCCGCACATAGTTTGAATTCAGAATTCAAAATACGGAGATGCCTTGCCATTTCCGCAACGGGGTGTCCATTCATGCAGATTATCCGCTCGCAACCATCGCTGGTCGACCAGGTTTATGAAGCGATCCTTGGCTGGATCGAGGATGGTCGCTATGGCAAGGACGCCCGACTGATTCAGGAAGATATCGCCGAAATGCTCGGCGTGTCACGCCAGCCGGTGCAGCAAGCCTTGCTGCTGCTGCGGAATATGGGTGTGCTGATCAACGCGCCGGGTCGCGGCCTCATGGTCGCGCCGCTGGAAAGCGACAAGGTACGCGACGTGTACGAGATTCGCGCCAGCCTCGATGCGCTGGCCAGTGGCATGGCCGCCGAACGCGGGGCCGAGCGCGCGCGCGCCGAGGGCAAGGCCATTATCGACAATGGCCTGAAGGCCGTCGAATCGAAAGTGATTTCCGAGCTGGTGTCGGCCGACATGGATTTCCATCATTTTATCTACGAGCTGTCGGGTAACCGCATGCTGGCCGAGACCGTCGAGCCGCACTGGGCCTATTTGCGTCGCGTGATGGGCGAGGTGCTGCACATTGGCGCATCTGCGAAAGAAATCTGGGAGCAGCACGCCGCGATCATGCAGGCGATCGCCGACGGCGATGTCGAGCGCGCGCAGCGGCTCGCGAAAGAACATATCGAACATTCCGGCGCAATGATGCTCGAGAGCCTGAACGGCAGCGGCGGCGACGACAAGAACATGGCGAAGGCGATGTAACAGGAGATTTCGGATCGGACAAGGCAAAACGCCTGCGGCCGGAATCGTGAGGAGACACAAGCGGTGCGCGTACAAAAATAATTTGGCGCACCGCCATGGGGAGACACCATGGGTAGGAGCAGGAACCTGGCCGAAGCACTGGCCCTGGAAGAAGAAACACAGGTCTATCGCAAAGTCGCATGGCGACTGGTACCTTTCCTGTGCATTTGTTATCTCGCGGCCTATCTGGACCGCGTGAACGTCGGCTTTGCCAAGCTGCAGATGCTGAGCGACCTGTCGTTCAGCAATACGGTGTACGGCATCGGCGCCGGTATTTTCTTTGTCGGCTACGTGATTTTCGAGGTGCCGAGCAATATCCTGATGCACAAGGTGGGCGCGAAGCTGTGGATCGCGCGCATCATGATCAGCTGGGGCGCGATCGGCGCATTGATGGCCTTCGTGCAGACGCCGACCCAGTTCTACATCCTGCGCTTCCTGCTCGGCGTGGCCGAGGCCGGCTTCATCCCCGGCGTGCTGCTGTACCTGACGTACTGGTTCCCGGCGGCCTGGCGAGGCCGCATCATCGCGCTCTTTCTTGCGGCGATCCCGATGTCGAACATCATCGGCGGCCCGCTGTCGGGCTGGATCCTGGCGACCATGGATGGCAGCCACGGGCTGCGCGGCTGGCAGTGGCTGTTCATTGTCGAGACCATCCCGTCGGTGCTGCTCGGCTTTGCGGTCCTGGCCTTCCTCGACAACCGCGTCACGGATGCGAAATGGCTGAATGACGACGAGAAGGAGCAGATCCGGCGTGACCTCGATGCCGAAGCGACGCAAACCGGCGGTCATACCAGCGCGATGGGCGCGCTCAAGAGCGGTCGCGTATGGCTGCTCGGCGTGGCCTACTTCTGCGTCGCCAGCTCGATCTACATCACCAGTTTCTGGATGCCCACGCTGATCAAGCAGCTCGGCGTCTCCAGCCCGCTGCAGATCGGCTGGATGACCACGATTCCTTACGCCGTTGCCATCATCGCGATGATCGTCGTCAATATCAGCGCCGACCATCGCGCGGAGCGTCGCTGGCACACCGCGCTCCCGTGCTTCGCCGCCGCACTGGGTCTCGCGATCAGCGGAACGCCGGGACTCAGCATGGGCGTCGCGATGCTGGGCCTGGTGCTCGCCGCTGCCGGCGCATCGACATCGCAGGCTTCGTTCTGGAGCCTGCCGCCGATGTTCCTGACCGGCGCAGCAGCAGCAGCGGGCATCGCCTTGGTGAATTCCCTCGGCAATATCGCCGGCATGGCCAGCACCGCGCTGGTCGGCTGGATGACGGACCTGACCGGCAGCCCGAACAGTGCCATGTACCTGTTCGCCGGCTTCGCGGTCATTGGCGGACTGATGGTGCTGAGACTGCCGGCGCAAGCGGTCAACAGATAAGCAACAGCAATCGCAACAGCAACAGCAACAGCAACAGCAACAGCAACAAGCGCATCAAGAAGAAGAGAAGCAAGATGGACACAAGTCATTACGGAACCCTGTACCAGACGCTGCTGAAAACCACGCAGCGTTTCCCCGATAACGCCGCGTATTCGGTGCCGCCCATGGCCGGCCGCGCGTATCACCCGGATGGCTGGGAAGTCAGTTACCGCGACACCCTTGCGCAAGTGGAAAAGACGAAGGCGATCTACGCGGCGGCCGGTTACGGCCACGGCCATCGCGTCGCTATCCTGTTCGAGCAGCGTCCGGAGTTCGTTTTCCATTATTACGCGCTCAATGCGCTGGGCGTCTCGGTGGTGCCGATCAACCCGGACTACCGCGTCGAAGAAATCCATTATGTGGTCGAGCACTCCGAGTCGAGCCTGATCGTCGGCGTCGATTCCCGCGCGCGCGATCTGGATGACGTCGTGAAGCTGCTCGGCGGCGCGTGCAGCCGTGTGTCCTTCGACCAGTTCCCGGCGCAGATTCCGGCCCCGCGCAGCAAAGCGCAGGCAGGCGAGCCGAATGCCGACACCGAGGCAGCGCTGCTGTACACCTCCGGCACCACCGGCAAGCCCAAGGGCTGCATCCTTACCAATGAATATTTCCACACCTTCGGCGAGTGCTACCTGAATGTCGGCGGCGCGCTGACCATGCACGAAGGCGTCGAGCGCCTGTTCAACCCGCTGCCGCTGCACCACGCGAACTGCCTGTCGATCTCGATGCCTGCCATGCTGATGTCGGGCGGCTGCCTGATCTTCCCGGACCGCTTCCATGCGAGCACCTGGTGGAAAGACCTCGTGGCCTCGCGCGCGACGGTCGTTCAGTTCCAGGGCGTGATCCCGAACATCCTGCTGAAGCTTCCCGAGTGCCCGGAAGAGACGCAGCACACGGCGCGCTTCGCGCTGTGCGCGGGCGTCGAGCCCAGCCTGCACGAACTGTTCGAGAAGCGCTTCAACCTGCCCGTGGTCGAGATGTGGTCGATGACGGAAGCCGGCCGCATCATCACCGACAACATCGAGCCGCGCGCCATCCATACCCGCGCGTTTGGCCGTTCGAACAACTGGGTCGAGGCCCGCGTGATCGATGACGAAGGCAACGAACAGCCAGCCAACGTGCCCGGCGAACTGGTGGTGCGCCACAGCGCCGCCACGCCGCGCAAGGGCTTCTTCTCCGGCTACCTGAAGAACGAAGCGGCCACCGAGGAAGCCTGGCAGGGCGGCTGGTTCCACACCGGCGATGCAGCGGTACGCGACGAGTCGGGCATGTTGTACTTCATGGACCGCAAGAAGAACATCATCCGCCGCGCCGGCGAGAACATCGCCGCCGCCGAAATCGAGGCCTGCCTGAATGCGCACGCCAAGTGCAAGCAGGTCGCCGTACTGGCCGCGCCCGACGAAGTGCGTGAAGAAGAAGTGATGGCCTGCGTGGTCGTGCGCGAAGGCGTCGACATCTCGACGGCCGAAGCAAGGCAGGCGCTCGCGCAGGACCTGTTCGACTGGAGCTACGAGCGCATGGCCTACTTCAAGGCGCCGGGCTGGGTGCTGTTCCTCGACAGCCTGCCGATGGGCACCTCGGCCAAGGTGCAGAAGATCCACATCTTCCCGGCAGGCGTCGACCCGCGTTCGCAGCCGGGCACCATCGACCTGCGCGCGCAGAAGAAGCAGAAAAAGGCCGTCGCGGCACACTGATCGCGGCACACTGTAGAAGAGAGTAGAGATGCAACCCCCTGAACTTCATTCCGACATGGCCGCTGGCGTGATCGCGCGCTTCCTGAAGGCGCACGGCGTCGACCGCGTATTCGCACTGTGCGGCGGTCACATCATGCCGATCTGGATGCGCTGCGATGCCGAAGGCATCCGCATCATCGACGTGCGCGACGAGCGCGCGGCGGTCTACATGGCGCATGCGCACAGCGAGCTGACCGGGCAGCTGGGCGTGGCGCTGGTCACCGCCGGCCCTGGCATGACCAATGCGATGACCGGTATCGCCAATGCGCACACGTCGCGCGCATCGGTGCTGGTGCTGTCCGGCGGCCCGCCGCGTCCGCAGGAAAATCGCGGCGCGCTGCAGGACATGCCGCACATCGACATGGTGAAGCCCATTACCCGTTATGCGCGCACCGTGCGCGAACCTTCGCTGGTGCTGCAGGAACTGGATGAAGCCGTGTCGCGCGCGCTGGGCGAGGGCGGCGACCCGGGCCCGGTCTATATCGACTTCCCGGTTGACACCCAGCGCGGCATGGTGCCGAAGGCGCTGCAACTGACCGAGCATTTCCGTCCCAAGGTTGCGCCGGCGACCGTGCCCGACGAGGCCAGCATCGCCGCCGCCGTCGAACTGCTGTGGAACGCGAAGCGACCGCTGGTGATCACCGGTCGTGGCGCGCGCAGCGCGCAGGGCTCGCTGGTGGACTTGCTCGACAAGACCGGCGCCGTCTATCTCGATACCGGCGAGAGCCGTGGCCTCGTGCCTGACAACCATCCGTCGGTCGTCGGCGCGATGCGCGGCAGCGTGCTGACGCAAGCCGACGTGGTCGTGACCATCGGCCGCAAGCTGGACTTCCAGCTCGCCTATGGTTCGCCGGCCGTGTTCGGCGATGCGCGCTTCCTGCGCATTTCTGATACCCCGACCGAGATCCGCGACAACCGCCGTGGCGATGTCGAGTTGCTGGCACCGACCGCAGCGACGCTGAACGCGATGCTGCGCCATGCCAACGGCCGCAAATCGGCTGTCGATACCGGATGGGCGCAGGGCCTGCGCAAGCAGCATGAAGAGCGCGCGGCCAAGCTGAAGGAATCGATGGCCACCGCGCAATCGGCGACCGAAGGCTGCATCCATCCGAACCGTGTGCTGCATGAACTGCAGCAGCGCATGAGCCCGGACGCCGTGCTGGTCGCCGATGGCGGCGACTTCCTCAGCTTCGCGCGGGTGGGCCTGTCGTCCGGCCGTTACCTTGATCCGGGTTCGCTTGGGTGCATCGGCATCGGCACTGCTTTCGGCAATGCCGCAAGTCTCGCCTATCCGGGCCGGCAGGTGGTGGTCGCCACCGGCGATGGCGCGTTCGGCTTCAATGCGATGGAAATCGACACCGCAGTACGCCATGGCGCAACGCCGCTGATCGTGGTGGCCAACAACGGCGCGTGGCAGATCGAAGTGCATGACCAGCAGGACACGCACGGCAAGGTCGTGGGCACGAAGCTGCAGAAGTCCGACTACGCGGCGATGGCGCGCGCTTTCGGCATGCATGGCGAGCGCGTCGAACGTGCCGAAGACCTGGGACCCGCGATTGAGCGCGCAATGAAGAACCTGCCGGCGCTGCTGGATGTGCTGGTCGACCCGGCGGCGAAGTCTTCCGATGGCAAGTCGGGCCTGGCCTGGGTGCCGGACCTGCAGCCGCTGGGCGCCTGGGAAGAGGCCGAGCGCAAATGGCGCGGCGCGTGAATTTGTGTGAATTTTTCGACGCGGATGCGCTGAAGAAAATCGGAGTCATGCATTCATCCGTCGACCACCAGCACCACTAGCACCACTAGCACCACCAGCACCACCAGCAGTAGCAACAAACCATCGCGCTCAGGGTACTCCGGCCCGTCGCGCGATGGCGATGAAATCCCCCTTGTGTTGGGTTTTCCGGCCTTTCTTCGGGGAGGCCGGTTTTTATTTCGAATGAAGAGTTTGCCTATGAATTTTTCTTTGCCCCCCGAAGTCGAGGCGCTACGCGAGAAGACGCGCCAGTTCATTGCCGAGCAGGTGATCCCGCTGGAAAACGATCCGCGTCAGGATAGCCATGGTCCGCATCGCGCCTTGCGCGATGAACTGATCGCGCGCGCGAAAGCGGCCGGCCTGCTGACGCCGCATGCATCGCGCGATATGGGCGGGCTGGGCCTGTCGCACATCGCCAAGGCTGCAGTGTTCGAGGAAGCCGGTTATTCATGGCTGGGCCCGACCGCACTGAACATCCATGCCCCGGACGAAGGCAACATCCACCTGATGGAAGAAGTGGCGACCGAGGAGCAGAAAGAACGCTGGCTGCGTCCGCAGGTGGAGGGCAAGACCCGGTCCTGCTTCTGCATGACCGAACCGTCACCGGGCGCCGGCGCCGATCCGAGCATGCTCAAGACGACCGCAGTGCGCGACGGCGACCACTATGTGATCAACGGCTTGAAGTGGATGATCACGGGCGCCGACGGCGCCGATTACGCGATCATCATGGCGCGCATGGAAGACGGCAGTGCGACGATGTTCTTGTCGGACATGAACCTCGAAGGCATCCGCCTGGTGCGCAACCTCGACGCGATGGATGCCTGCTTCTCCGGCGGCCATGGCGTGGTCGAACTCAACAACCTGCGCGTGCCGGCCACCGACGTGCTGGGTGAGATCGGCAAGGGCTTCCGCTATGCGCAGGTACGCCTGGCGCCCGCGCGCCTGACGCACTGCATGCGCTGGCTCGGCCAGGCACGCCGTGCGCAGGACATCGCGCTGGACTATGTGAAGCGCCGCGAAGCGTTCGGCAGGCCGCTGGTCGAGCATGAAGGCGTCGGCTTCATGATCGCTGATAACGACATGGACCTGATGACGGCAAGGCTGCATATCTGGCACACCGCGTGGATGCTCGATAACGGCGAGAAGTGCAATTTCGAATCGAGCCGCGCGAAAGTGGTCTGCTCCGAGGCCGAGTGGCGCGTGGTCGACCGCGCGGTGCAGATGCTGGGCGGCATGGGCGTCACGGGCGAAAGCGCGGTGATGCGCATCTTCACCGACATGCGTGCCTTCCGTATTTATGACGGCCCCAGCGAAGTGCATCGCTGGAGCATGGCCAGAAAGCTCGCGCAGGGTTCGCACCGCAGCTGAGTCTGCGGAGTTGGCGCGACATTTCCTGCGTAAAAGGCAGAGCGGACCCGGGGAGGGCCGCTCTGCGATAATCACGCGCAAGGGACAACCAAGCCTGCGGCCATGAACGCGGGCACTTTCCATGCGCCGCTTCCGTCATTGTCTTTTCCTTATCTTCGCTGTGCTGCAGTTGGCGGCCTTGCTGCCTGCTGCGCAGGCGCAGACCGCCGACTACATCGTCGCGCGCGCCTGGGTCGATGACCCCGAGGGCAATCTTGACATCGACAGCGTTCGCGCGCGCCCGGCCATTCCCTATGAAGGCGTGCTCGCGCGCGGCTTCAAGCACTCCGTCACCTGGCTGAAGCTGACGGTGGCACCTGTGCCGCAGGCCGATCCCGAACACCGGCTGATGCTGCGCATCCGCCCCAGCTATCTCGACCAGGTCCGGCTGTATGATCCGCTCGATGATTCGGGCCGCACCCGGATCACGGGCGACCATACCGACTGGCAGAAGGGCGAGCTGAAGTCGCTCAACCATGGCTTCGTGATCCCGGCCAGCGATCAGCAGCGCGAAGTCTGGCTGCGTCTGAAGACGGCCAGCTCCAGCCTGATCCATGTCGATGCGATGACGATCGACGAAGCGCAGCATGCCGACCGCATGCAGGAGATGTGGTACGGGCTGATGATGGGCATCCTGGTACTGTTCTTCTTGTGGGCGCTGCTGCAGTGGATGCTGCAGCGCGAGACCCTGATGGCCGCTTTCCTGTTCAGCCAGCTGGTGGCAGTTATCTATGCGGCATCCTATGTGGGCTACACGCGGCTGTTCAGTGCCGGCCTGGTACCGACGCTGTTCATCGAGCGCTTCAACAATGTGATTTTCTGCCTGTATGTCGCAACCGGCATGCTGTTTCACTACCGTTTTCTGGGTGAATACAAGGCATCGCGCATGGGGCTGCGGGTGTTGGCGCTGGTCGGTTCGCTGGCCTTTGTCTTGGAGATGGCGCTGCTGGCGGCAGGCTACGTGATGCCAGCTATGCGCATGAATATCACGACGGTCAGCCTGATGCCTATCCTGACGCTTGGCCTGTCGTTCACTTGCAGCGCATGGAAAGACGTGGACGAGGATGACCGGCCTGCGTTGCCCAAATGGACTCTGGTCGCTTTTTATCTGCTGCTCGGCAGCATGCTGGTGCTGGGCGTGTTGCCCGCGCACGGACTTGCGAAGGCACCCGATCTGAACCTGCACATGTACCTGATCCACGGCCTGATGACCGGTGTGATCCTGCTGGTGTTGTTGCAGGTGCGCGCGGTCCGCGTCGAGCACTCGCGCAATCGCGCCCATTTACGCGCGCACAACGCCGCGCAGCAAGTGGAAGCCGAAAAACAGAAGGCCCAGTTGCAGGGACGCTTCATGGAAATGCTCGCGCATGAACTGAAGACCTCGCTGTCGGTGCTGCACATGGTGTTCGGCGCACCCAAGCCCAGCCCCGTGATGTTCGAGCATGGGCGGCGCACGGTGAACAATATCAATCAGCTGATCGAGCGCTGTCTGCAGGCCGAAAAATTCGAAGACGACGAAATCATTTCGCACCTCGAGCGCTTCGGTATCGATGCGCTGCTCGATGATGTCATTTCGAAAATTCCCGACGCCGAACGCATCGAAGTGCATAAAACCTCAGGCATGCATGTGCACAGCGACTGGCAGATTTTCAAGTCGGTTGTTTCCAACCTGATCGACAATGCATTAAAGTATTCTGCACCGGGCAGCATCGTGATGGTGCATGCGCTGCGGTCCGACCGCGATGGCAAGCCGGGCTGTGAAATCTTTGTCGAGAACGAGGTGGCACAAGGCCCCGGCTCGGCAGGTTTCCCCGATCGCGAAGAGTTATTCAAAAAATACTACCGCGCCGACAGCGCGCGCAAGCATTCAGGCTCGGGCCTGGGTCTCTACCTGGTGGCCAACTTCATGCGGCTGCTGGGTGGCGAGGTCCGATATGAACCACTGGAGAACAGTGTCAGGTTTAGCTTATGGCTTCCAAATTGAACATCACCGTCGTTGAAGATCATGATGCGTTGCGCGCCGTGACCATCGAGGCCCTGCGCCAGCAGGGCCATCATGTGCAAGGCATCGCCTGCGCGGAAGCGCTGGATGATGAAGCGGCCGCATCCCCGTCCGATCTGTTCATCATCGACCTCAACCTGCCGGGCGAAGATGGCCTGTCGCTGTCGCGGCGCATCCGGCGAGGTAATCCGCGCGCAGGCATCATCATGGCCACCGGCCGCGTGAACCTCGATGATCGTATTGCCGGATATGAAAGTGGTGCCGACGTCTACCTGTCCAAGCCGGTCGAGATGGAAGAACTGCTGGCTGCGGTGACCGCGGTCAGCCGGCGCGTCGACATGTGGCAGTCCAAGCCCGAGGCCGGTGGGCTGGAGGGATTCACGGTCGATTCGCGTTCACTGACCTTGAGCGGTCCGAAGGGTTCGACCGTGATCTCGGCCAGCGAGCTGAAAATGCTGACCGCGTTCTCGACCAGCCAGGGTCAGCAACTCGAATACTGGCAACTGATGGAGTTGCTCGGCCATTCGCCGGATGATTTCCGCAAGGCCAGCCTTGAAGTGAAGGTGGTCCGACTGCGCAAGAAGCTGGTACAGGTCGGCGCTGAACAAGGCTGCCTGCGATCGATACGACTGGTGGGTTATCAGCTTTGCATTCCGCTGACGATCAGCTGATATGCAACCGATAAAGCGCTGATCGCCTGCTTCCCGATAAGACAAACCCCGGCATGCCGGGGTTTGTCTTTTTCGCGCTCCGCATCAAGCGGATGCCTCTGGATAGCGGCTGCGCAAAATTCAGCGATTCCTCATCGCGGACGCTCTATATATATAGGACATCGCGTCCCTCTATATATATAGAGAGAGAGAGGGCAGTGCTGACCGGATCAGCGCGGCTGGTACCAGACGCCGGCACCCATGCCATGACGCTGAAGCTGGCCCTGATGCACGAGTTTTCGGAAGTGCAACTTCAAGGTATTGCGGCTGCTGCCGGTCAGCTTGATCGCATCGGCCATGGTCACGCGGCCATGCTCGCGGGCGAGGTCGACGATGGCCGATGACAATTTTGGCAAGGCCGAGAAAATCTGCTTTTCGCGCTCAAGCTTGGAGTACAGCCTGCGCACCTGCTCGGCCAGCGACGACAGGAAGAAAGCGAGCCACGGTTCCCAGTGCGGATTGCCCTGGTCCATGCCGATCAGCGTGCGGTTCAGCGCGCGAATGAAATTGTCCTTGTCATTTTCCAGCACCGCTTCCAGCGAACCGTAGGCCACATGCGAGTAACCTGCTTGCAGCAACAGCAGGCGGGTCAGCAGGCGGGACATGCGGCTGTTGCCATCTTGATAGGGGCGGATCGCCAGGAAGCTGGCGGTGAACACTGCCACCGTCAGCAGCGGATGCAGCGTCGGTTCATTGCGCTCGCGCGCCAGCCAGGCCAGCAGCGCGGCGATCTGGTCGCCGACGTTGGCCGGTACGGTGGTCTGCAAGACCGTCGCGGCCCCGGTTTCGGGATGGGTGATCATCGGGTTATTGGCCGACACCTTGTATTTACCGGCATGCCAGGCATCCTTGGTCGAATGGCCGAGCAGGGTGCGGTGCAGGTCGTTCAGGTCATCCTCGGTCAGCCGGCCGGTAGCCACCAGCGCCAGCACGCGGTTGAGGCCATCGTAATAACCGGCAGCTTGCTGCTCGCCGGAATTGAGCACATCGGCTTCGCCCTGATGGGCCAGCAACAATTCTTCGACTTCGTAATCAGCCAGCGGCTCGGCCATCAACTCATCGGCAGAAGGCGACCGCTGCGGCAACGCCTTGCCGCCAAGTGCCGGCAGTCCATGGCCGCCGGTGGCCGGCTCCCCGCCGGAAAGTTCGCCATCGCCAGCGGCGTTGGCAGCGGTGTCGAATTCATCCTCAGCTTGAGCGGCCTCGAGTTCGGGCAGGGCCTTCGAATGGCTGCCCGGGTGCAGGCGCGCCAGCATGCGGCGTACCTCGGTATCGGAAAGCACGACATTTCCCAGGCGAACGCCGGAAGCAACGCTTTCCAGCGTGGCGACCTGACGCAAGGCCAGCATGCGTTCAGGCGCCATATGGCTGGCGGCACGCAATGCGCCCTTGAGCTCGTGGATACCCGAGATCAGGGACAGGGTCAGCGGGGAAATCGGAATTTGGGTCGGAATGATCATTTTTGTTGTCGCTATCCAATGGCACCCGATCAGTTGCACTGCCCCGGACCGGAATGGGCGGGGAGGTTCAACCACCGTGGCCAGACTAAATCAGTTTTCCTGGAACAAGCTTTCATATGCCTACGCGTGTGCTGTAGCAAACTTTAAGCCAGATAATGGGTGTCGGAAACGCCCACACGTCATGGCGTTAATTAAAAGATAAACAGGGATCGGGTGTGTCGGACACCTGTTTCGAAAATGACATGCCGCCCGAAAGGAAATGGGTGGGAATGGTTGTCGGAAAAATGGGTGTCGGGGCGATACCCATTCGCACCATGCAAAGCATGAACGCACGTGCTATTCCAGGCCTTATTGGCAACGATAGGCGCGCCGATAATTTACCCATTTACGCCCGATTATTTTTGAAAATCCCTACGTAAAACCTTCAAAAACTTTCGAGATTTCTCGCGAGAAAATTACCAAAACTATATGTAATCAGCTTGGCAACTTGTCGTCAGATGTCGGAAAAATGGGTATCCATGGACAATCACAATAACACCCGTTTCCACCTGTTTTTTCGGGCCGGCGAAAGGGGTAAAAAATCGGGTGGAAAAGGGTGGCGAATTTTTTACCCGTTTTCACCCGTTTTTTTCGGCCCTGGATGAGTGAAAAAAACGGACCAAAAAAACCACCTAATCATTCACCCGTTATTACCCGATTCTTTTTGATAACTTCAGGGTGAAAAAAACAGGTGAAGGGACTTGCCCGAAAATCCACCCGAAATCACCCGATCGGATTTTCAATAACCTACGCAAAACCTACGTTGAAATCGGCAAAATAATTCGGCCATCCAGCCTGCTAATTCTCCATCCATTCGCGCCTGTTCCGGCATCGTCGACACCCGATCACGCGCAATACTCAATATGGCAATCGTTTGCCAAATAATTAAATCGGCATTGCCGAATTACTATGAATTGCTGCATCGGCAATCAATTAATGATTTGGCTATTGCTTGATTTATAAATATTTCGGACGCCCGAAAAGTGATTGTTCAAATGGAAATTTAATGGGCTGATTCGGGTGTTTTCAGGCGCGCGATTGGCCATTTTTGGGTGCGGAAAAACAAGAACGAAAAACACGCATTTGTAGGTAAAAGTAGGGAAAAACAGGGCATTTTTACCTAAAATCTGGGCTAAAAATTCCGACTAAAACCTAGGCTTTCCAATGCTTTTCGGGCGATGCGGGGTGGCAGTGAAGCGACCCGCCGGAAGCACCCAATTCCACCCGATTTGGGCTGCAAAACCGGACGCCCGAAAAGCCCGAAAAAAGCCCTTGAGTTCTCCGTTTCGGAGCCTGTACAGCCCGGCGGCCAGTGGCCGCAAAACCGCCTTGCCGATGCCCCAAAATCGATTGCCGTTTGCAGGTTTTTCCAGGGCCGTTCCGCGTGTCGCGGCCGGCCTTTTGCTGCTGTCGCTGCTGGCGTTTGACGGTCCGGCCGCCCATGCCCAGGCTACGCCCGATGGCGGCGCGCTGCGCAACAACCTCGAGCGCAACCTGCCGCAGCCGGCACTGCCCGATCTCACGCCCAAAGCCGGCCCCGACACCCTGAAAACCCCGGCCCTGACTGGCGATACGGTGGTCGTGTCGCGCTTCCAGTTCGTCGGAAACACGCTGCTTTCGGACCGCGCGCTGGCCCGTTCGGTCGAGCTTTACGTGAACCGTTCGATCGACTTCGCGGAGCTGCAAAACGCTGCAGCCATGGCCGCTTTGGCCTATCGCGACAAGGGCTACGTGGCCACCGTGAGCATCCCGCGCCAGGAAATCGTCGATGGCATCGTGACCCTGAAAGTCGTCGAAGCGAAGTACGCCGGCGCCAGCATCGATGGCAGCTCGACCGGTCGCATCAACTCCGAACTCATCCTCGCGCGCGTTGAAAAGGCGATGAACATCGAAAAGGCAGTCAACGTGAACGTGCTCGACCGCACGCTGCTGCTGCTCAACGACTTGCCGGGTGCATCGGTGCAGGGCGGCCTGGCCGAAGGCGACGCCGATGGCGAGACCAAGGTGGTGCTGCGATCGCAGGAAAAACCGCTGGTGACCGGTGCCATCAACAACGATAGCTACGGCGCGCGCTCGACCGGTCCCGAGCGCTACATGGTTGATTTTGCGATCAATTCTCCGGCCGGCAAGGGAGAGCAATACACCCTGGGCCTGCTGGCCACCACCGGCACCCGTTACGGTCGCGGCGGGGTGTCCTTCCCGGTCGGCCTCGACGGCGCGCGCCTGGGCATGAACACCAGCTTCATGGAATACCGCGTGATTGCTGGCGATAACGTGGCCTCCAACATCTGGGGCACTTCCAGCACCGTGGGCGTTGACCTGTCGTATCCGCTGATTCGTTCGCAGCAGAAAAACCTGTTCCTGACCGGCGGCCTTACCGGCAAATGGTTCGACAACTACTCCGGCGGCAGCCTGGCCCGCAGCTACAAGAGCTCGGTCTTCACCGTGGCCGCCAATGGCAACTGGATCGATGGCTGGGCCGGCGGCGCCAGCAACCAGGGATCGCTGTCGCTGACCACGGGCCTGTTGACCATCAAGGACAACAACAGCCTGCTGAGCGACCAGGCTGCCGCCAACACCAACGGCGGATTCAACAAGCTCAATGCGGCGATCAGTCGCAACCAGGCAGTGCTGGACTGGCTGAGCGTGCTGCTCAGTTTCTCGGGCCAGTACGCATGGAAAAACCTCGATTCCTCCGAAAAGTTCTACCTCGGCGGACCGAGCGGTGTGCGGGCGTATCCGGTCAGCGAAGGCGGCGGCAGCAACGGCCAGCTGGCCACCGTCGAGTTGCGCATGAAGCTGCCCAAGAACGTCGAGTTCAGGGTGTTCCATGACGACGGTCGCGTGAAGCAGAACGTGGACTGGTTCGCCGCGATGGGCAACACGCCCAACATCCTCAGCTATCGCGGCGCGGGCGCAAGTCTGGTCTGGCAAGGCCCGCGCAACTTCACGTTCACGGCCACCTGGGCCCGCCGCATCGGCACCAATCCCAACCCGTACCCGGGTTCCACCAACGATCAGGACGGCACGAAGAACATCGACCGCCTGTGGCTGGCTGCCAGCCTGCCGTTCTGATCCGTTCACGAACCCATAACCCGCAGCGATGTTCGAGCGCCTCCAACCCCAGCACCTGATCCGCGGCCACGCCATGGCCTTCGCGGCGGTGGCTGCCTGGGTCGCGCTCTCGCTGCAACCGGCCTGCGCACAAGTTGCGCCGGCCACCAATGCACTGCCAACCGGCGCCAATGTCGTCGCCGGCAGTGCCAATGTCGTCACCGGCGGAACTGCGGCCGCACCGGTGATGACGGTGAACCAGGGCAGCGATCGGGCGATCGTGAACTGGAACACCTTCAATGTCGGCCGCGATGCAAGCGTGGTGTTCCAGCAGCCGAACTCGAGTTCGGTGATCCTCAACCGCGTGCTCGACATGAGCCCGAGCCAGATCTTCGGCAACCTGCAGGCCAACGGCCAGGTGTTCCTGCTGAATCCGGCCGGTATCTGGTTCGGTCCGAGCTCGAGCGTGGATGTGGGCGCGCTGGTGGCCACCACCCATTCGATGTCCAATGCGGACTTCATGGCCGGCAATTACCGCTTCGAGCGCAATGGCGCCACCGGTTCGGTCGTGAACGAAGGCAGCATCGAAGCAAAGCTCGGCGGTTACATCGCGTTGCTGGCGCCGGAAGTGCGCAACGAAGGTGTGCTGCTGGCGAAGTCGGGAACCATCGCGCTCGCGGCCGGCGAGACGGTGACGATGAACGTCAATCCGGCCAACAGCCAGGTCGACCTGCTGGTCACCCCATCCACCGTTGATGCCCTGATCGAAAACAAGAAGATCGTGAGGGCGCCCGAAGGCCGCGTGATCGTGTCGGCTCAGGCTTACAACGAGCTGGCATCGGGTGTTATCAAAAACAGCGGCGAGATCAGCGCGGCCGGCATCACCAAGGTGGGCGGCAAGATCGTCCTGGGGGCAAGCGCCGAGTTGGCCAACAACGGCACCATCGACGCGAGCTCGGCCGTGGCCGACGGCGGCAGCGTCAGCATCGACGCCGACAAGGTCACCCATTCCGGCCTGATCACCGTTGCGGGCGGCACAGCAAATTCGGCAACGGGCGCGACGGTGGACCTGTCGGCTTCGGCCAAGGGCGGCGAGGTATCGATCGCAGGCAACTATATATATATAGAGGGCGCTGCAAAAATCGATGCGACCGGCACCACCGGCGGCGGCAAAGTGCTGGTCGGCGGCGACTGGCAAGGCGGCGGTGATCTGCGCCATGCGATCCAGGTCGCAATGGATGCGAATGCGTCTATCGATGCGAGCGCCATCCTCAAAGGCGACGGCGGCACGGTCGTGCTGTGGAGCGACATCAGAAATCCCAACTCCATTACCCGCGCTAACGGCGAGATCAAGGCAATGGGCGGGGACGTCGCCGGCAATGGTGGACGGATTGAGACCTCTGGTCATTCGCTCGACCTGCAGGGCGTGCGCGGAGGTGCTGCTGCAAGTAATGGCGACAGCGGTACATGGTTGCTCGATCCGTATAACGTCGAGATCACGACCTTCGACCAGACCGTATCGCAATCGGGAGGTACCTACACGCCAAGCGGCGACAGCTCGAAGATCAATGTCTCGACGGTCAACTCGCTGCTGAGTGGTGGTACCAACGTGACGATAACGACGGGTTCGTCGGGAAGTAACGAACTCGGTGACATCATGGTCACCTCGAATATTCTGAAATCGGGTTCGGGTACGGCGACGCTGAGACTGCAAGCTGCAAACTCGATCATCGTCAATGGTTCGATCAGTCACGATACCAGTGCAGGCGTCACCGGAAAGCTGAACGTAGAGCTCGATGCCGACAACAACCTGGGATCGCGGGATGGCGGCGGTATCGTTTTGCTCAATAACGGGATTACGACGAACGGTGGCTATTTCAGGTCTGGCTCCTCGGGCGCTAGCACGGGCGGCGATATCTATGTAGGCGGTGGTTCAACGGCCATTAACCTCACGACCGGTGGCGGACAAGTTGATATCAACGGTCAGGTCATCATCGGTAATACAAGTGCGACCGGCTTTACCGTCAGTAGCGGTGGTGGTGACATCAATATTGCGAGAGCGATTGATAGCGGCAACAGCTATCAGTATGTAGCGCAGACCGCAGGTCAGGGTTCGTGGTTGCAGGCAGCACAGTTCGCAAAGAATGGTACCAACGGTGGATCTGCAACTGGCGACAGCTATCTGATTTCGATTACATCGAAGCTCGAGAACTCGATCGCGACCTATGTCGCAGGCTACAAAGGTGCATGGATAGGCGCGTATCGCGATCCGAATTCCACCAGCTGGTACTGGGTCGGTGGTCCTGAAGCAGGCGGGACGTATGCGACGAATGGCGCATCACCTTTCACTGCGGTATCCGGAGCGAATGGCACGTCTTTCTTTACGCAAGGCGGCGGCACGGGAGGCGCCAACGGAACGCTGACTGCCACCGGCAAGTATCAAAACTTTGGTAATGGTGAGCCGAACGGCGTGGGTTCGGGTGGTGAAAACGTCGGTCAGTTTTTTGGCACACTCGGTCAGTGGAATGACCTGGGTCAAGCGACGACCTACACCAACTCGACCAGCCAGTATGCGGTGTGGGGATATGTTCGCGAGACGAATGCCGCGCCGAGTCGGATGACGCTGAATGCAGGTGCCGGTAATGTCACCTTGTCTGGCGCCGTCGGTAGTTCGAAAGAACTCGCGTCGCTGACGGTTACCGCGAATAACTTTACAGCTTCGTCGATCAAGACTACATCCGCGCTGAATGTAACCAACAGTGGAACCGGATCGATCACGCAAAGCATTTCCGGTGCAACGGGTCTGACGAAAGAAGGCGCTGGCACACTGACGCTGAGCGGCATCAGCACCTATACCGGCGCCACCAACGTCAATGCCGGTACGCTAAAGATCGCCAGTACCGGCGCCATCTATTGCGATTCCACTTGCGGCAGCGGTTCGCAATTTGGCGACGTGGCGACAGCCATTGCCACCGTCAATAGTGGCGCGACGCTTGAGCTCACGAACTGGAACTGGGCCGGTAATCTGGGTGAGCGCTACTACGATGCCTATGCACTGGTCATCAATGGCGGCACCCTGCGTTACTCCGGAGGCACTGCGGGCAGCGCGAATACAGGCGGCCGCGGGCTGACTGTTGGCGCACTGGGTGCGACCTTCGATTCTGCGACGGCCGGTGTCACCTGGTATTTGCAAGACAGCGGTACGGCATCGTACAGGGCGGTTTTCAACGGCAATGTCGCTTTCAGCGGAGCTGGTGACATTCATTTTGCACATGCAATCACCGGTACCGGCTCACTGACCAAGACAGGCACCGGAAAGCTCACGCTGACGGGTTCGAATACGTATAGTGGGGGCACCACGATCAGCGCCGGCACGATCGAGATCGGCACGACGGATGCCGGTGCCGTGGGTACCAATGGCACGCTAGGCTACGGCAACGTCGTCAACAATGGCGCACTGGTCATCAATCGCAGCAATACCTATTTGCTCGCTGGCGTTCTATCCGGTAACGGCTCGCTGACCAAGCAAGGTTCAGGTTTGTTCGGACTGACGAATGCGAACACCTATACAGGTAATACGACGCTGTCGGCAGGCACGCTGGGCGTGTACAACAACACGGCACTGGGCTCCAGTACCTTGACCGTGGCCTCGGGTGCGAGCAATGCATCCTTGCTGTTCGGTCGTGCCGTGACTGGCTTTGGCAACAATGTGGTGCTGAATGGGAATGCCACATTTGACCTCGATACGTCGGTCGAGTATCTGCTGGTGGGGGGCGGTGGCGGTGGCGGCGCACACGTCGGTGGCGGCGGCGGCGGCGGCGGTGTGCTGAGCGGGTCGGTCGATCTGGGTAGCAGCAACCTGAACGTCACCGTGGGTGCCGGTGGTACGGGAACCATCAATAATTATGGCTCGTTCACGCTGGGAAGCAACGGGCAATCGTCCAGTCTGAGCAACGCATCCTTCAGCGTGACGGCGCTGGGTGGTGGCGTCGGCGCATCGTGGACAACGCAGACCGCGAATGCTGGTTCGACGAACGTAGCGTCCGGTGGCGGCGGTGCTTCCAACGGCCCGGGTGCGGGAACGTCTGGCCAGGGCTTTGGCGGTGGTACCGGATACAACTCGAGTCCCTACGCGGCAGGTGGCGGCGGCGGTGCCGGTGCCGCTGGCGGTAACGGTGTCGTACCGACCTACGATTCGAACGTCAACGCCGTCGGCGGTGCCGGTGGTATCGGCCTCGCATCATCGATCAATGGCACGACCCAATATTATGGTGGCGGTGGCGGTGGCGGTGTTCATGGCACCGCCAGCTACTTCTATGGCGCTCTTGGTGGCGCCGGTGGTCAGGGCGGTGGTGGCCAGGGTTCGCCGCTGACGACGACCGTGTCCGGCACATCGGGCACCACGATCTATGGCATCGCTGGCTCAGCCAATACCGGCGGTGGTGGTGGCGGTAGTGGCGGGCACTTGTCTAATACGGTCAGCAAGGGCGGCAATGGTGGTTCCGGTATTGCGATCGTTCGCTACATCGGCGGCACGGCGGGTAGCGGTGGCGGGCCAGTCGCGGGCAACGGCACGGCATCGGGCTACACGCTGCACACGTTTACCAGCACGGGTAGCAGCACACTGGCACTGAACCCGGTTGCCGTAACGCTGACCGGCGCCATCAGTGGTGCCGGTGCGATGACAGCGAATGCCACCGGCGGCACGATGACCTTCAGCGGCAACAGCAGCTACACCGGCGCTACGTCAATCACGGGCGGTCTGGTTCAGACGAATCACCTGAATGCACTCGGCAACAACTCTGCGCTCACGATGAGCAATGTCGTCGGTGCGCAGATGCAGTTGCTGAACAGCCTGAACATCGGCTCGCTCGCTGGCGGTGGCGCGAACGGCGGCAATGTCGTGATTGGTAGTGGCATGACGCTGAATGCCGGTGGCAACAATACCACCACGACGTATGCTGGCGTGATGTCGGGCGCGGGTGCCTTGACGAAGAGCGGCACCGGTACATTAACCCTGACGGGTTCCAATACGTATTCCGGTATCACCACGATCAGCGGCGGCTCGCTCCAGGTCGGCAACGCCGGTACGACGGGCACACTGGGTACCGGCAATGTGGTTGATAACGGCTCGCTGATTTTCAACCGTAGCGATGACCTGATCTACACGAACGTCATCTCTGGTACCGGCGGACTGATCAAGCTGGGCACCGGCAAGCTGTCGCTGATAGCTGCCAACACTTACAGCGGCACGACTACGCTGTCGGCGGGCACGCTGGGTGTGTACAACAACACGGCGCTCGGAACGAGTTCGGTATCTGCACAGAACAATACGTCCTTGGTGTTCGGCCGAGCGGTCAGCAGCTTTGCCAACAATGTCTCGCTGAGCGGCAATGTGACCTTTGATCTCGATACAAGCATCGATTACCTGATCGTCGGTGGTGGCGGTGGCGGCGGTTCATGGACCGGCGGCGGCGGCGGTGGCGGCGGTGTGCTGGCCAACAGCATTGATGCAGATCTCGGTGGCAGCCTGACCGTAACGGTCGGCGCAGGGGGTACCGGTGCGTATTACCCGACGAATGCGGGAACCTTCATTCCCGGAACTAATGGCGGTTCGTCCAGCCTTGTCTCGGCATCCGGCACGTTGAACCAGGTGGCCTTGGGCGGCGGTGTCGGCGCCAGCTGGAATGCGCAGGCGGTCAACAATGGTTCGACGAACGTGAGTTCGGGCGGCGGCGGTGGCGGCAACCCGATCGCAGGGGGGAGCGGCACGGCCGGACAGGGCTATGCAGGTGGTAACGGTAACAGTGTTCAGCCCCATGCGTCGGGCGGCGGTGGCGGCGCAGGCGGCGTTGGCGGCAATGCGTCGCAGACAACCGACACGAACGTCAATGCCATCGGTGGCGCTGGCGGTGTGGGACTGGCGTCATCCATCCTGGGCACCTCGCAGTTCTTTGGCGGCGGTGGCGGTGGTGCCGTGCATGGCCTTTCGACGACCACCTATCAGTCGGGCGCAGTGGGCGGTGCTGGCGGTGCCGGCGGCGGTGGGCAAGGCACGCCGAATGCTGCAAGCCCGGCCGGAACGAACATAACGGGCGGCTCGGGCCTGGCCAACACCGGCGGCGGCGGCGGCGGTGCGGGTGGCGCATCGAATGCGGTGATAAGCCGCGGCGGCAATGGCGGTTCAGGCATTGTCGTCGTCCGCTACATGGGTGGCACTGCCGGCACCGGCGGGGACATTTCGTCGGGCATCGGCTCGGCTACGGGCTATACCCTTCATCAGTTCAAGACGACAGGCAGCACGACACTGACGCTGAACGCTGCTGCGGTGGCGCTGACGGGCAACATCACCGGTACCGGCTCGCTGACCGCGAATGCGACCAGTGGCACCATGACCTTTAGCGGCAACAATACCTACACCGGTGCTACAGCCATCACGGGCGGCGTCGTCAGAGCCAACCACGCGAATGCACTGGGCAATAACTCGGCTCTCACGCTCAGCAATGTCGCCGGCGCGCAGCTTCAGCTGCTGAACAACCTGAGCATCGGCTCCCTTGCAGGCGGCGGCACGACCGGCGGCAACATCGCGCTGGGCAGCTACACGCTGACCGCCGGCGGCAATAACAGCAGTACCAGCTATGCCGGCGTGATGTCCGGTACCGGCACATTCACGAAAAGCGGCTCGGGCACACAGGTACTGACAAGTTCGCAGACCTATACCGGCGACACCACGATCGGTGGCGGCACGCTGCAGCTGGGCGATGGCAGCAGCGTGGTGTCGCTGGCAGGCCCGAACATCATCAACAACGGCACCCTGGCACTGAACTTCGGTGGCGACGCGACTGTATCCAACAACATCAGTGGCACCGGCAATCTTCAGGTGACCGGCGCGTCGTATACGCTGTTCAATACCAACCTGACGACGACGCCGCAGCTCATCGCCAGCGGCACTTCGGTCGCCGAGGTTCTCTATCGCTTGTCTGGCGGAAGGATGTCGGGCACGGCCGCCACGGCCAGCATATCGGCGCGAGAGACGGGTGCCTATGCGAAGAGCTTCGATGCGTTGACCAACACCGGTACGCTGCAGATGCAGTTCTACGACGGAACGTACACGAAGACCATCTTCGTCAAGCTCACGCAGTCAGGCGGAAACGTGATGGCAGCAATCGACAATGCTTCGCCGTATTCGAACGGCACGGCATATACGATGGCGAATATCCTCGGCACGAACATGGCGTCGGGATACACGTATGACATGCCCCTGGCCACCACGTACGGGGGAGGCGGCTACGGACTCGACCGGCTGTACAGCGCGTCAAAGATCACATTGACCGGTAACAACAGCTACACCGGTACTACGACAATCAGCAATACTACGACCACGGTATCAACGGGCTTGAACCAGTACAGTGCCACGGCGTTCGGCACCTTACAGTTCGATGCCGGTATTCCGTCCAGCGGCAGCATCAGCAACAGCGGCCTGCTGATCTTCAACGGCAGCACTGCGCAGAGCTCGGCGCTGGTGGTTTCCGGTACGGGCGTGCTGCTGAAGAATGGCACGAATACGCTCACGCTGACCGGTACCCAGACCTACACCGGCCCCACGATCGTGAACGCGGGCACGCTGCAATTCGGCACCGGCGGCGCCACCGGGTTGATGGCGTCGTCCAGTAACCTCTGGCTGCCTTTCGCATCGGCCAAGCTGACGATCAACCGCAGCGACAACCTGACGATGTCGAATGCGGTACGTGGTGTCGGTACTTTCGTCAAGCTGGGCACCAATGACCTGACGCTAACTTCGAGCAGTCTGAGAGCCGTATTCGACATTGACGCCGGCAAGCTGATTGCTCAAAACGATACGCCGGCGATTGCGGGCAGCACTTTCCATGGTCCGGGCGCGCTCACGATTCGGCCGGCCGGCACCGCATTTGCTGCCGATTATTCGCTGACAGGCTTCACCATCGCCAGCGACGTTGGCGCACTGACGGTTGGTAGCGATACGAATAATGTGGCCCTGACGGTGACGGACGCGCTGAGCCTCGCCGGGCCCCTGACGATGATGGGGGGGGGCGTCTCAGTCAACAACAATGTCACGCTTACTGGCAGCCAGGCGGGCGTGACGCTGAAGGCTTTCGGAAATGTGACGCTGGCAAGCGGCAAGAGCATCACCACCAATGCTGGCCCGGTGACCTTCTGGGCTGACAGCAATGGCAATGGCACCGGCTATGCGCAGATGCTGACCAATTCGTCGATCACAACGACTGGCGGCGCGATCACACTTGGCGGCGGCCTGGATATTGCTACCGGCTACGCGCGCGGCGAAGCAACGCGCGACTTGGATTCCGAGCCAACGTATACCTTGTATATCGGCGGCGTCCATTTGCGTGCTGGCACGAAGCTGACTTCAGGTGGAGGCGACATCACGCTCCGTGGTCAGAACCTTGGCGGGTCGCCGAGCGCGATGAGCTTTGGGGTGTTCGGCTTTGATCCTGTGATTGACTCAGGTACCGGCAAGATTGCGATCACTGGTATCGCGACGGGGACGGCCAATATCAATGCACAGGGCGTATCCTCCTACAGATCATGGACGGTACGCTCGGCCAATACGACTGCCCAAGCCATCACGATAACCGGCGACGCTTCAGGCGTCACTGGAGGCTCCGCATCGCTGGGCATCAATTTCAACGGCCTGGTCGAAGCGACTGGCACCGGCGGAGGCATCACCATGTACGGCAAAGCCGGGGGCGTCAACGGTGACTGCGGCATGTGCCTGTCCGGCAGCACGCTGGCCAAGTCGGGTCCCATCACCATCATCGGTGAGAGTAACTGGCGCTACGCGCTGAGCCTGTCTGGCCCGACTCTCGGCGCAAAGTCTGGCACGAATGTGACGAGCTCAACGTCCAACATTACCTTCAAGACGAATGACAACAACATTGGTGTCGGCACCACGGTAACGACAGCCGGCACGTTCAGCTTGCTGCCACTGGATAGCGCCAACAGTTTCGCTTTCTCGCAGACCATCAACAACCTGACACTCGCGAACAGCCTGACCGGCTTGACCATAGGCGGGGCCAACAATACGTCAACGATCACGCTGAACAATACGATCAACATCAGCGGACCAGTCGCCGTCAATGGCAACAGCATCGTGGTCAACAATCCGATCACGTCGACCGGCAACATCACGCTCGATGCGGATACAGGCAGCCAGCTCAGCTTTGCGGGCTACGGCGTGTACGTGAACGGAAACCTGACAACGACGGGTGCCGGAAACATCAGGATCGACGGCCGGGGTGGCAACAGTTCCGTCGGAACGCAATACGGTGTCGAGCAAGTCGCCGGCGCGAGTATTCAAGCGCAGGGAACGGGTTCGGTCACGATCACGGGTATTGGCGGTAATGCGACTGGCGCCACCAATACCGGCATCAATATCCGCGGCAGCGTGACGACGAACGGCGGCGCGTTGACTATTGCCGGTACCGGGGGTACCACCGGGTCCAGCACCGGCTCCGACGGTGTCACCTTGTTCTCCGGCACCAGCCTTGCGTCCGGCTCCGGCGCGCTGACGCTAACGGCTGTCGGCAGCGGGACCGTGTCGACGACCGGTTTGGGTATAGGCGTGATCTCGATCGGTGACGCCAGCCAGTCCGGCGACATCACCATCCGTGCGAATGGTATTTGGCACGGCACGGCTGGCACGCGCTCGCTGACCGGTTCGGGCAAGCTGTTCTTCGAGCCATTGCTGACATCGAATTCCTTTAACGATGTGCTGGACATGGGCCGCTTCACGCTCGGTTCGACTGTCGGCTCGCGCTTCTCTCAAGTCAATATCGGTAAGGCCACCAACACGGCAGACATCACGCTGGGCAGCGCCATCACCAGTGCTGGTCCGATCAACGTGTATGGCGGCGACATCGCGTTGAATGCCAACCTGAATACCAGCAGTGGCACCACCAACGGCAACGTGCTGCTCAATGCCAGCGGAACCATCACCCACAAAGCCGGTGTGACCGTGACGACAGCTGGTGGCAATGTGATCTACTGGGCCAACAGGGGTGCGGCGACTTCAGCGGCGGGCATTCTGCTGCGTGATGGTGCTTCCATTTCAACCGGTGGTGGCCACTTGTGGATGGGCGGTGGTTCCGGCAGTACGACCTGGAACGGGCTGACGGTGGGAGATGGGTATGCAGTAGCCGGCTCAGCAATAACGGCAAGCTCATGTACTGGTTGCAGCACCTTCGCGACAGGCATCTATCTTGAGGCCGCAAGTCTGCAAACGGCCGGGGGCAATATAGGTTTGCGCGGCCGCGCATACAGCAGCGGGTCTGGCATCATAACAATCGGCAATGCGCTGGTAGACGCAGCAGCCGGGAAGATACTGCTCGAAGGTGTCGGTGCCAGCGGCAATGGCGTGCTTCCGAGCATTCACTACATGGTACGAAGCGGTCGCCTGACGCTGCGCTCTACAAATGCCGGCACCGATGCGATCGCCATAGCGGGCACATCTGCCAGCAGTGAAGGCATCAACATCGGCGGTATGCTGGCCGAAGCGACCAACGGTGGTGGTATCACGCTGACTGGCAGCACGACGAGTGGCACAGCCGGTATCAATCTTGGCTATCTGTCCAATACAGCGACGGTCGACATATTGGCCAACAGTGGCCCCATCACGATCAACGCCGGAGCGGGTATCACGACTGCATCGGCAACCACGCTGACGATGGGCCAGAAGGCCGGATCGAACGTCACTGCATCGACCAGTAACATCAGCCTGATTGCCGACGGGATTAGCCTGCGCGGCAGCGTGGCCAGCAGCGGCAACCTGACCCTGCGTCCGAGCACGGCGAGCGGCACCATTGGGGTTGGCTCGGCCACAGGTACCTTGTCGCTGGCGGCGTCGCTGTTCAGCGGCGCATCGCGCATATTCACGGATGGATTCAGCGGCATCACGATCGGCGCTTCCAATGGCGGTGCGATCACGGTCGGCGGTGTAGTTGCCTTCACCGACAGCGCTACGCTGCTCTCCGGCGGCAATATCACACTGAACTCGGGCGCTTCGGTCAGCAGCTCGCAGGCATCCGGCACGCTGGCTCTGGCGGCCGGCGGCAACTTCGTCAACAACGCCGGTTCTTCTGCCGTCAGCACTACCGATCCGGGTGCGAACGACCGCTGGATCGTCTATAGCGCGAACTCTGCAAATGCAAGCTTCGGCCCTGCTGCCAACAACGTTCTCGTCAGCGGCAATGGTGCGGTCTGGGGGCAGACTTTCTCGACGCTGGTGCCTTCGTCGGTGGCCAGCGGCAATCGCTACGTGTTTGGTAATTCGCCGTCGGTCACCGCTCAGACGACGAACCTGACCAAGACGTATGGCGATACGCCCAGCCTGTCCTCGGCATTGTCGATCACGATGGGTGCGGCAAGTACCAGTGCATACAACGCGCCGACCATTGCGGAAGTCTTCTCCACGTTGCCGACCCTGACCTCGTCGGGTACCGCAGCCAGCGCGACGGTGGCCGGCGGCCCGTACACGATCACGGCCAGCGGCGGTGTCGTCAATTCAGGTTTCACGGTCACGTACTCGAATACCGGAACGCTGACGGTGAACCCAAAGGCACTCACGCTCAGCAGCGCGGCTGCAGTCAGCAAGACCTATGACGGCACCAATGCCGCAACGCTGACGGGCACGCTGTCGGGCATCCTGTTCAGCGACGATGTCAGCGCCAGCCTGGCCGGTACCTTTGCCAGCGCGAATGCCGGCACCGGCATCGCCGTCACGTCGACCAGCACGCTGACCGGCACCAAGGCCGGCAACTACACGCTGACGCAGCCGACCGGCTTGACCGCCGATATCAGCAAGAAAGTGCTGACTGTCACGGCGAATAACAGCGCGAAATTCGCCGGTCAGGCCGATACCGCAGGCTTTGGCGGCGTTGCGTATTCGGGTTGGGTCGGTAGCGAGACCGCGTCGGTACTGACCACGGCGCCGACCGTCACGCGCAGCAATGCCACCGCCAACCTCGCCGGCAGCTACAGCGGCGTGCTGGTGCCTGCCGGTGGCGTCGCGACGAACTACAGCTTCAACTATGTGAATGGTGACTACAGCATCGTCGGCGCCAATGAACTCATGGTGAAGCTCAATGCAGTCACCAACACCTATGGCACCACACCGACCTGGACCGTGGCGGAAGCAAAGTACATGCTGCCGAATAACAGTATCGTTGACCTGCGAAGCGGCGCGACAGTCAATGGCAACCAGATCGTCATCAACGACGGCGCGGGCGCATCGGCCACCTTCACGGTCAGTCCGTCAGGCGGCAGCAACAGCACCTCGGGCTGGCTCAACGCCGGCAGCTACCAGCTGGCCGCCACCGGCGTGACAACCGTCAATGCGACGAACTTCAGCAACAAGCTGACGCTGCTCGGCAGCCAGGTAGTGACGCCGAAGGCGATCACGCCGGCGCCGACCATCAGCAAGGAATACGACGGCAGCGCCGCAATTGCCGCCTTCTCGGTCGCTGCGGGCGGCACGGTGGGCAGCGACGTGGTGACACTGAATGGCTCGGGTACCTACGCAAACAAGAACGCCGGCACCAGCAAGAGCTACTCGCTGACGGGGCTCTCCCTGTCGGGCATCGATGCGGCCAACTATTCGCTGGCGAGCAGCACGCTCTCCGGCACCAACGGCATCATCACGCAGAAGGCCATCACCGTCAGTGGCATCACGGCCAGCGAGAAGGTGTATGACGGCAATACCACCGCTAACGTCAGCGTCGCGAATGCGGTGTTGAGCGGTCGCGTCTCCGGCGATGTGCTGACCATCTCGGCTACCGGTGTGTATGCGAATGCGAACGTCGGCACCGGCAAGACCGTCACGCTGACCAGCACCTATGGCGGCGCCGATGCTGCGAACTACAGCTTCACCAACCAGGCGACGACCACAGCCGGCATCACCGCCAAGTCGCTGAGCCTGACCGGCCTGACCGCCGCCAACAAGACCTATGACGGCAATGCAACCGCGGCTATCACCAGCTACGGCACGCTGACCGGCATCGTCGGCAGCGATGCGGTCAGCCTGGTGACCAGCAGCGCGTCGGCCAGCTTCTCGGACAAGAATGCCGCCAATGGCAAGACCGTTACGTTGCGTGCCAACAGCCTGAGCCTGTCGGGAGCGGCAGCGGGCAACTACGTGATCAGTGCCGACCAGACCACCACGGCCAATATCGCGCCCAAGGCCATCACCGTCACCGGCATCACGGCCAGCAACAAGGTGTATGACGGCAGCGCAGCAGCGAATGTCAGCGTGGCCAATGCCGTACTGAACGGCATGGTGGCCGGTGATGCGCTGACGCTGGCTGTGACCGGTAGTTTCGCCGACAAGAACGTCGGCACGGCAAAGACCGTGTCGCTGACCAGCTCCTATGGTGGCGCTGATCTCGCCAACTACACGATCACGGGCCAGGCCAGCACGACCGCCAACATCACGCCCAAGGCATTGGTCGTCAGCGGCCTGGTGGCCGACAACCGCGTGTATGACGGCACGACGGCCGCTACGGTGACCACCTCGAACGCACTGCTCAGCGGCCTGCTCGCGAATGACGTCGTGAATGTGTCGGCCACCGGCACCTTCACCGACAAGAACGTCGGCGACAACAAGACCGTAACGCTGAGCAGCAGCTACACCGGCGCGGACGTCGGCAACTACGCAATCACCAGCCAGACCACCAGCACCGCCAATATCACTCCCAAGGCGCTGACGATTTCCGGGATCACCGCTGCCAACAAGACCTATGACGGCGGCAATGTGGCGACCATGAGCACCGGGTCTGTCACTCGCACCGGCCTGGTCGCGGGCGACACGGTGACGGTATCGGCCACCGGTACCTTCAGCAATGAAAACGTCGCCAATGGCAAGACCGTGACCATCAGCAGCACTTATGGCGGTGCCGACGTCAACAACTACACGATCACGGACCAGGCGACGACCACGGCCAACATCACGCCGCTGGATGTGACCCTGTCGGGCAGCTCGGGCGTGAACAAGGTGTATGACGCGACCACCGCCATGCCGGCCGACGTGGTGGGCTATGGTTCGCTGGGCAGCGCGAATTCGACGGTGCTGGCCGCCGACATGGCGATCAGCAATGGCCTTGGCCTGGTCGGCGCGCCGGTCTATGACAGCGCGAACGCCGGTTCACGCACCGTGCAGCAGGGAACGGTCGCACTGTCGGGCTCGCGCGCCGGCAACTACCGCCTGGTCTGGAGCAATGGCAGCGGCACCATCGACAAGGCGCCGCTGACCATCACCGCGAATGACGACGCGAAGTTCTACTCCGAGGTCGACCCGACCGGCTTCAATGGCGTGCGCTACAGCGGCTTCGTCGGTGGGCAGACCGAGGCAACGGCCGGTGTGCTGACCGGCACGCTGGCCGTCACGCGTGACCGTAGCGGCCTGTCCGGCACTGCAGCTCAGGATTCTGCCGGTACCTACACCAACAAGCTGGTGGCGTCGGGCCTGAACGCATCCAACTATGCGATCACGTATCTGCCGGGCACGTTCACCATCGTGCCGGTCGGCGAGCTGCTGGTGAAGGTGCAGAACCAGACCACCACCTACGGCGACACGCCGACTTACGTGATCACGTCGGCTCGCTACATGGCTGATGACCCGAATTCTGCCAATTCGCTCGCGGTGACGGATCTGCTGGCCGCAGGCTACGTCAGTGTGGCCGGCAGCTCGGTGACGGTCACCGATGGCACGTCGCCCAAGGCCCAGTTCGATCTGGGCCCGGTGAATGGCGGGCTGAGCAGCGCGGGCCGCCTGAAAGCGGGTTCCTACCAGGTCGGCGCCACCAGCGTCTTCAATGCGAGCTCTGATTTCAGCACCACCATCAATGTGGTCGGCGCGATCCAGGTCAACAAGAAGGGCGTGACCGTCAGCCCGGACGGCGTGACCAAGGTCTATGACGGCAATACCGTGATGAGCAACCTGACACTGGCGCCGGTCGGACTGGTGGCCTCGGTCACGGGCACGGATGACCAGGTTGGCGTGACCGGCAGCGGCAATTTCGCAGACAAGAATGCAAGCGCGCTGGCCAATAAGTCTTACACGCTGACCGGCCTGACGCTGGGCGGCATCACCGTCAATGGCAGCACGGTCGATGATTCCGCCAATTATTTCCTGAGTGCTGGCAACAGCTACATCGGCAGTAACGGCCAGATCACGCCGCGCACGCTCACAGTCACCTATGGCGGCGTCAACAAGGTGTATGACGGCGCGGCCACCGCCACCGTGACCACCACGGACAATCGCGTGGCTGGTGACACGATCGCGATCACGCGCACCGCAGCCTTCAGCGACAAGAATGTCGCTACCGGCAAGACCGTCAGCGTGAGCGGCGTGTCGCTGACAGGCACCGATGCCGGCAACTACACGGTGGCGGCGACCGGTTCGACGACCGCCGATATCACTGCGCGCGCGCTGGTGGTCGGCTATACCGGCGTCAACAAGGTGTATGACGGCGGTACGGTGGCAACCGTGACGACTACCGACAACCGCGTGGCCGGCGACGAGTTCGACATCGCCCGTACCGCAGCCTTCGGCGACAAGAACGTCGGCGGTGGCAAGGCGGTGAGCGTTACTGGGGTGTCGCTGTCGGGTACCGATGCCAACAACTACACGGTGGCCGCGACCGGATCGACCACCGCCAACATCACGCCGCGCACCCTGGTCGTGACCTACAGCGGCAATACCAAGGTATATGACGGCGACACCGTGGCGACTGTGAGCACTACGGACGACCGCGTGGCCGGCGACGTCCTGACGATCACGCGCACCGCGGCCTTCTCGGACAAGAATGTCGGAACGGCGAAGTCGGTGTCGGTGACGGGCGTGAGCCTCTCGAGCACGGATGCCGGCAACTACACCGTGGCGGCCACTGGCTCGACCACAGCCGACATCACGCCGCGCACGCTGACGGTCACCTACGGCGGCATCGACAAGGTGTACGACGGCTCGCAGGTCGCAACCGTTACCACCAGCGACAACCGCGTCTCTGGCGATATGCTGGCCATCGCGCGCACCGCTGCCTTCAGCGACAAGAATGCCGGTAACGGCAAGGCGGTGAGCGTGACTGGCGTTTCACTGTCGGGCACCGATGCCAACAACTACACGGTCGCGGCGACCGGCTCGACCACTGCCAATATCACCCCGCGCGTGCTGACGGTCGCCTACACCGGGGTCAACAAAGTCTATGACGGCAATACGGTCGCGACCGTCACAACCACTGACGATCGAGTGGCCGGCGATGTGTTGACCATCCTGCGCACTGCCGCCTATGCCGACAAGAACGTTGCCGACAACAAGGCCGTCAGCGTGACAGGCGTCAGCCTGTCGAGCACCGATGCCAGCAACTACACGGTAGCCTCCACCGGCAGCACCACGGCCGACATCACACCGCGTACGCTGGTGGTCACCTACGGTGGCGTGAACAAGGTTTATGACGGCAATACGGTCGCGACCGTGACTACCACGGATGATCGAATTGCCGGCGACGTGATTTCGATTGCGCGAACCGCCGCCTTCGGCGACAAGAATGCTGCCACCGGCAAGACGGTATCGGTGTCGAACGTGGTCCTGTCGGGCACGGATGCGGGCAATTACGTGGTCTCGACCTCTGGCAGCACGACCGCGAACATCACCGCGCGCCCGCTGACGCCGAGCTTTGCCGGTGTGTCGAAGATCTATGACGGATCGCAGGTCGCACAAGTGACCAGCACTGACGACCGCCTGACGGGCGACCAGATCACGGTCGTCCGCACCGCGAACTTCAGCGACCGCCATGTCGGCGACAACAAAACCGTGACCATCGGCGGCCTGTCGCTGACCGGCACCGATGCGACCAACTACGCGCTGACCATCAATGGCGCGACCGTCACCGCGCGTATCGACCAGGCCGCGTCGACCACCTGGACCGGTGGCGGCACGACCAGCAACTGGATGGATGCCGCCAACTGGGCGGGCGGCGTGCTGCCGGATCGCGCCAACGTCGCCAGTGTAATCATGAATGCCAACGCCCCGGTCGTCTTCGACGCGTCCGCCGGCAACGTCTCGCTGACATCGCTGGAAGCCGCGAACATGGCCATGACGCAATCTGGCGGATCGTTGACGACTTCCGGTGCGATGACTGTCGGCGAGCTGTGGCAGTCGGCCGGAACGCTGTCGGTGGGTGGCCAGCTGACCGTGAATCGCGGCTTCAGCCAGACTGCCAGCGCGGGAACGATCTCCGCCGCACTCGGCGCCACCATCACCAATGGCGTCGGCAATGTCACGCTGGGCAATCTGACCAGCAATGGCCCGGTGTCGATCACCAATAATGACGGCGGCGTCAGCCAGGTGGCGGGCAGTGTGCTGACCGCGCGCGAAGGTTTGACCGTCGTCGCGCAGCAGGGCGATTTCCTGAGGCCGATCACACTGTCGAATTCCGGCAACCAGATCGAGGGCAGCGTTTCCCTGACGGGTAGCAGCACCGCGGTTCGTTCGAGCGGACCGATGTCGATGACGCTGAACAGCAATCAGAGCGGCACGCTGGAGTCCGACGGCACGCTGACCGTCGGCGGCACGGTGACCGGCAATACCAGCAACCTGAACCTGATCGCGCCGGACGTGCAGATCGGCACGCTGTCCGTGGGCGGAAGCCTGTCGGTTTCGGGCACGATGACGTCCACCGGCGCGATCAGCTCGGGCGGCAACCTGAGCGTCGGCGGCGCGACCGTGACCGGCAGTACGCTGAATGTTGGCGGCAACCTGACATTGGGCGGCGCGGCGACCCTGAACGGCGCCGTCACCGTCGGTGGCGCGATCGATGTCACCGGCTCGGCGTCGCTGGGGTCGTCCGTCACCAGCACCGGTGCGCAGCGCTGGCGCAGTTCGGTGGGTATCACGTCGAACGTCGGCATCAGCGGCAACGGCCTGACTTTTGACGGCAACCTGAACGGCCCGCATCGCCTGGTGCTGACCGACAGTGGCAACACCACGATCACCGGCGCTATCGGCAATGTGTCTGCGCCGCTGCACGTCGAGACCAATGGCGCCGGCACGACGACCCTCAGCGGCGGCCTGGTGCGCTCCAGCGGTACCGCATCGCTGGCATTCAACACCGACGTGGTGGTGACGGCGGATACCGTGTTTGACACCACCAACAATGGCGCGCTGCCGGTCGGCGCAGCGATCACGTTCGCGAAGACGCTCAACGGCACAACCGCGAACACCGAATCCGTGACCCTGAATGCCGGCACCACCGGTGTCGTCACCGTGACCGGTGCGATTGGCAATGCCACAGCATTGAAGACGCTGACCCTGACCAACAGCGGCAACGCGACCTTCAACGGTGCCGTCACGACCGGTACCAGCGTCGTGATCGACGGTACCGCAGCAGGGCAGTGGGTGAAGTTCAATGACAGCCTGCAGACCCCGCAGCTGGCTGCCAACGCCGGTGCTTACCACCTGTCGATGACGGGTTCGTCGAATTCGGTGCCGACGGTGAGCTTGCTGAACTCAGGCCAGCTCGTCATCGGCGATGCGGCAAATGACAGCTTCGCCTTTGCCAACGGACTGACCGCGACAGCGCCGTCGTCGGTGACGCTGGGCGGCAACATCAGCACGACGAACTCCACGCTGAGCCTTGGCGATGCGAATACACCGCTCGTATTGCAGGCGGCGACCACGCTGTCGAGCTCCGGCGGCGCAGTCACGATCGGTGGCACGGTCAATTCCGACAATGTCGCCGCGCGCAACCTGACAATCAATGCAGCTGGCGGGAATGTGCAGTTTGCATCGACCGCAGGTACCAGCCAGGCGCTGGGTGACCTCGTCGTCAACAGCAGCGGCAATACCCGCTTCGATGGCGCCGTGACCGCAGCGAGCGTGACCACGGACGCCGGCGGCACGCTGAGCCTCAATGGCAGTACCGTGACCACGACCGGCGCACAAACCTACAGCGACGCGGCGACGCTGGGCTCGAACACGACACTGGCGACAACAAACGCTGCCGTGAGCTTCCTGTCGTCCATCGACAGCGATGCGACGGCCGCGCGCAACCTGACGGTCAATGCGGGCACGGGCGACGTGCGCTTTGCTTCGACGATCGGCAGCGCGAATGCTCTGGGCAATGTGGTGATCAACAGCGGCGGTGTGTCGCGCTTCGATAACACCGTACGAGCGGCCAGCCTGACGACCAATGCCGCCGGCAGCGTGCTGCTGAACGGTGGCACGATCAGCACGACGGGCGATATCATCTTCAATGACGCACTGATCCTGGGTGCAACGACCTCGCTGTCTGGCCAGAACCTGACCCTGGCGTCGACCGTCGATGGCGCCTACGGCCTGACCCTGAATGCGCCGGGCGTGACGACCATCAATGGCGCGGTAGGCAGCGGCACGCCGCTGGCCAGCCTCGTGACGGATGCGTCGGGAAGCACACTGCTTGCCGGTGGCACCATCACCACCAACGGTACGGTCATTTTCAATAACGCCGTCACGCTGGGCGCTGACCTGAGTGTCACGACGACCAATGCGCCGGTCACCTTTGCCTCGACGCTGGACAGCGCCAGCGCGCAGCGGCGCGACCTGACAGTGACGGCTGGCACCGGCAACGTCACGTTCGGCGGCGCCATCGGTGGCGTGAAGGCGCTCGATGACGTCACGGTCTACAGCGACGGCCAGACGCGCTTTGGCGGAGACGTCCTGGTGTCCAACCTGTCGACGGATGCGCCGGGCAGCGTGCGGATCAACACGTTCAATGTGACGGCCAGCGGTTCCATCAACTTCAATGACGCCGTGCTGCTCGGTGCCCCGGTGACGCTGACCGCGCAGGATGTCATGCTTGCCTCTACCGTTGACGCGATCGGCAATGCATCACTCGATGTGATAGCCAGTGGCGTCACCACGTTCGGTGGTGTGATCGGCGGCACGACGCCGCTGGTCTACCTGAATACCGACGCGGCAGGCAGTGTGCGCCTGAACAGCGGTGTGATAACGGTCCAGAACGGCATTACCTTCTATGACAATGCGACGCTGGGTAACAACCTCGTATTGAATTCCTCGGCCGGCGTCGGCTTCGGCGGCGCGATCGACAGCGCAACGACGACGGCGCGCAATTTGACCGTCAACGTCAGTACCAGCAATGGCCCGGGCGTGATCCGACTCGTGGGCAACGTGGGGGCGACGCATGCGCTCGGCGCCGTCGCGTTGAACAGTGTCGCGGAGACACGGATCGACGGCACGATGAACCTCGGTAGCCTGACCACCAATGCTGGCGGGACGCTGGTTCTGAACGGAAAATCAGTCACAGCTTCCGGCGCGATTACGCTGAATGATGCCGTGGGGCTGGGTGATGACACGGTGCTGACTGGTCAGAACGTCACGTTCAAGTCGACCATCGATGGCGCTCACTCGCTCGAGGTCAAGGATTCGGGCGTCACGACGTTCGAAGGAGCCATCGGTGGGGCGACGGCGCTGACCAGCCTGACAACCGATGCGCCGGGCAGCGTCGCGCTGAAGGCCGGCACGGTCGAGGTCGACGGTGCGGTCACGTTCATGGATGCGGTCAACCTGCTGGCCAATGCGGTCATCGACGGTCAGGCCGTGACCTTCAAGTCGACGGTCGAAGGCGCTTACTCGCTCGAGGTAAACGATTCCGGCATCACGGCGTTTGACGGAGCCATCGGAGGCACAACAGCACTGACCAGCCTGACCGTGGGTTCGACCAATGGCACCGCGATCAATGGCGGCAGCGTGACGACGACCGGCAGCCAGATCTACAGCAACGCGGTCACCCTGGGCAACAACACGACCCTGACCGGTAACGGTATTACGCTGGGTAGCGCGGTCAATGGCGCGACGGCGAACAGCGTAGGCCTGACGATCGTCGACAGTGGCGCAACCACCTTGACCGGCGCCATCGGTAACAGCGCTGCACTGACCAGCCTGACCGTGGGTTCGACCAATGGCACCGCGATCAATGGCGGCAGCGTCACGACGACCGACAGCCAGACATACAGCAACGCGGTCACGCTGGGCAACAACACGACACTGACTGGTAACACCATCATTCTGGGTTCGACCGTCAATGGTGCGAAGGCGCTGACCATCGTCGACACTGGCGCAACCACCTTGACCGGCGCAATCGGTAACAGCGCCGCACTGACCAGCCTGACGGTTGGTTCGACCAATGGCACCGCGATCAATGGCGGCAGCGTCACGACCACCGGCAGCCAGACCTACAGCAACGCGGTCAACCTGGGCAACAACACGACGCTGACCGGTAACGGTATTACGCTGGGTAGCACGACCAATGGCGCGACGGCGAACAGCGTGGGCCTGACGATCGCCGACAGCGGGGCGACGACGATCACTGGCGCCATCGGTAACAGCGCTGCACTGACCAGCCTGACCGTGGGTTCGACCAATGGCA
>JACCDW010955884.1_pt1 | contig 79528 bp, 82 predicted proteins | sample 7449781 | NCBI WGS metagenome assembly JACCDW01 (sample SAMN15323449, study PRJNA562643) | freshwater metagenome | isolation source: river surface water | place: USA:Blue River Watershed | collected 2017-08-18
CCCCCGCGCGTTCCCCTACAATAGCTCCCAGAAAACAGGCTGGTGCGAACCCCCGCCGCCCGCTTACCATTCAGAATTCCAAAAAACTCAACGCGAACCAAACCGCGAGGCAAGAATATGTGGGACGTAATCGTAGTAGGCGGTGGTAATGCCGCCTTGTGCAGTGCGCTGATGGCGCGTGAAGCAGGCGCAAGCGTGCTGATTCTCGAGGCATCGCCAAAGGAATGGCGCGGTGGAAACTCCCAGCACACACGTAACTTGCGCTGTATGCACGACGGTCCGCAAGACGTTCTAGTCGACTCTTACCCTGAAGAAGAATACTGGCAGGATCTACTCAAAGTCACTGGTGGCATCACCAACGAAAAACTAGCGCGCATGGTGATCCGTGAGTCGTCCAGCTGCCGCGACTGGATGCGCAAGCATGGCGTTCGCTTCCAGCCGCCACTGTCGGGTACGTTGCACGTCGCCCGCACCAATGCCTTCTTCATGGGTGGTGGCAAAGCACTGATCAATGCCTACTACCAAAGCGCCGAAAACCTTGGTATCGACATTTTGTATGATTCACCTGTCGACGATCTAGAGATCAAAGATGGCAAGTTCATCGCAGCCAAAGTGGGCGACAAACGCTACCCTGGCAACGCCTGTGTACTGGGCTGCGGCGGCTTTGAGTCTGACCGCGAATGGTTACGTGAGGCCTGGGGCCAAAACGAGCGCGGCGAATGGCCTGCAGATAACTTTCTCATTCGTGGCACACGCTACAACATGGGCGTAGTTTTAAAGGTCATGATGCGTGCAGGCGCTGACACCATGGGCGATCCTACACAAGCGCACTGCGTCGCTATTGATGCACGTTCGCCGCTGTATGACGGCGGCATCTGTACCCGTATCGACTGCGTGTCGCTGGGCATTGTGGTCAACCGCGAAGCTAAACGCTTCTACGATGAAGGCGAAGACTTCTGGCCTAAGCGTTACGCCCTCTGGGGTCGACTTGTTGCGCTCCAACCCGGACAGATCGCTTACTCAATCATTGACGCCAAGTCAGTTGGGCGTTTCATGCCACCCGTCTTTACCGGCGTCCAGGCAGATACCTTGCCTGAGCTCGCTGCCAAGCTTGAGCTCGATGTCGATACATTTATGCAAACGGTCAATGAGTTCAACGCATCTTGCCGTCAGGGCACGTTTGACCACACCATTCAGGATGACTGCTACACAGAGGGCATTACGCCCGCCAAAACGCATTGGGCACGTCCTCTCGATACCGGGCCATTTTTTGGCTACGCAGTCCGCCCAGGTGTGACCTTCACTTACTTTGGTCTCACAACCGACGAAAAGGCCAGTATCTTTTTTGACGGTAAAGCGAGTCCCAACATGTACGCCGCAGGCGAAATCAGCGCAGGCAACGTCTTAGGCAAGGGCTACACCGCCGGAGTCGGCATGTCGATTGGCACAGCCTTTGGTCGTATCGCCGGCACACAAGCTGCCGCAGCAGCAAAGAAAATAAAAGAAGGAGCGCAGCATGCAACCGCTTGAATCCCTAACCCGCGAGGCACAAACCCTGGCCGGGAACACTGAACACTCGATTACCTGGCATAAGAAAGGCATCTCGGAAAACGAAGCCGAAGTTGCCCGTCAAATGCAAATTTGCAATGCCTGTCGCTACTGTGAAGGCTTTTGCGCCGTATTTCCTGCAATGGCGCGTCGCCTGCAGTTCGACAACAAGGCTGACCTGAACTACTTGGCCAACCTGTGTCATAACTGTGGCGCCTGCCTGCATGCATGTCAGTACGCACCACCTCACGAGTTTATGGTGAACGTGCCGCAAGCTATGGCCAAAGTACGTATGGAGACCTATACCGACTTTGCCTGGCCTGCTTCTTTAGGCAAGCTTTATAAAAACAACGGCCTGACACTGTCACTGGCCACAGCCTTCGGGTTAGCACTGTTTTTAGTATTAACCGTCATGTCAACGGGCAAGCTACTGCACGAACCACTGGCTGGCAATTTCTACGCCATCTTCCCTCACAATACGCTCGCATTGATGTTCGGTGTCGTCTTCGGTTTTGCGGTTCTTGCGCTCGGGATTGGCGTCAAGCGCTTCTGGAGCGAAATCACACCAGGACAAGCCAGCGGTGAAGCAATCAGCGAAGCCGCGCATAACGCGTTGAAACTGAAATACTTGGATGGCGGCCACGGTGACGGCTGTAACGATGAGGACGATCGCTTCACGCTACGACGCAGACGCTTTCACCATCTCACGTTCTATGGCTTCATGTTGTGTTTTGCTTCGACCTCTGTGGCAACGCTCTACCACTACGTACTCGGGTTGCAAGCGCCGTACGCATACACCAGCCTACCTGTCATTCTCGGCACAGTGGGCGGCATCGGTCTGCTGATTGGCCCTGCCGGATTGTTATGGCTCAATCTCAAACGCTCAGCTTTACATGGTGATGCCGCGCAGAAGCCAATGGATCGTGGCTTTATATCTTTATTGTTCTTAACCAGCCTCACTGGTTTAGCTCTTTTGATTTGGCGTGACACAAGTGCCATGGCACTGCTACTCGCCATTCACCTCGGCATTGTCATGGCACTCTTCCTGACATTGCCCTACGGTAAATTTGCTCATGGCATTTATCGCAGTGCAGCGCTGCTAAAGTGGTCGATCGAAAAGCGCATGCCGAACAAGTTGTCACTCGGATCCGACTAATGAAACAACATGGCCCACTCACACACGTCAAAGTCCTTGACCTGAGCCGTGTGTTGGCGGGCCCATGGGCCGGTCAAGTTCTCGCAGACCTTGGCGCCACAGTCATCAAAGTAGAACGCCCTGGTGTGGGTGACGATACCCGCGTTTGGGGCCCTCCTTTTCTGAAAGCCGAGAATGGCGAGCAAACCCGCGAAGCTTGTTATTTTTTAGCAGCGAACCGCGGTAAACAATCCGTCACGATTGATATCAGCACGGCCGAAGGGCAAGAGCTCGTGCGCAAGTTGGCGGCGCAAGCTGACATCGTTCTTGAAAACTACAAGGTCGGCACACTCAACCGCTACGGACTCGCTTACGAAGACTTAAAGGCAGTCAATCCTGCCATCATTTACTGCTCCGTGACCGGCTTCGGACAAGACGGCCCGCTGGCAGATCTGCCCGCTTATGACTTCATGATTCAGGCCATGGGTGGCTTGATGAGCGTGACAGGTGAGCGCGATGGTCAGCCTGGTGGCGGCCCACAAAAAGTCGGCATGCCCATCATGGATTTAATGACGGGCATGTGGGCCGCTGTTGGCGTACTTGCAGCGCTGGCTCGTCGCAACGAAAGCGGTGAAGGCGAATTCATCGATCTAGCCATGCTTGATGTCATGGTCGCCACTATTGCGAACCAGGGTATGAACTATCTCGTGTCTGGCAAAACGCCACAGCGCATGGGAAATAAACATCCCAACATTCAACCTCAAGATGTTTTTCAATGCACCGATGGTCAAATGGTACTGGCCGTTGGCAACGACGGACAGTTTGCCAGCTTCTGTCAGGCAATGAATCGCCCTGATCTTGCCAGCGACCCCCGTTTCACTACGAACAGTTCACGCGTGGTGAACCTAGTCGCACTGATGGAGATTTTGGTTGAGGAGATTGGCAAGCGCTCGCGTGCGGAGTGTATTGACGCGTTGCGCGCATATGGCGTGCCGTGCGGTCCCATCAACACGATCCCAGAAATTTTGGCTGAGCCCCAGATTATTCATCGGGAAATGTTGCGATATCTTCCCCATCCCACAGCCGGAAAAGTGCCGCAAATTGTGAGCCCGCTCAGGCTCAAACAAAACCCGCTTGCCTTTAACGATGCGCCACCATTACTCGGTGCTGATACCCAAGCAGTGCTCAAAGAGATTGGCGTGACGCCTGAGCAGTACGCAGCGCTACTTGCACGCGGCGTGTTGTAGCGATAAATCCGCGACCTAGCCGCTCGGCCTATTTGGGGAAGCCCGCGCTCTGCGATCCCAATAGGCGACGAAGGCCGAGCCATTGCTGCGCCCAGAAACCTCGACCATAGTCCCGTCCGCCACCTTCAGGCATTTGATCGTGGATCCCAGTCTTGGCGTACGGCGTATCAAAGCGTGCCGTCTTGAAAAGCATATCCCATAAGGGAAATAGCACCGCAAAGTTATGCCCCTTCGCCGGACCAGCAGTGGACTCGCTATATTCGATGGAGTGGTGATAACGATGGAACTTAGGGCTAACGATAAACCGATCGCCTAGTTTCCCGAAGGACAAGCGAATGTTGCCGTGAGAGTAGCTTTCAACTAACTGTGTCAACACAACAATCAGCACAAACTGTCCTGGCGGCACGCCAACTAATTTGGCGATAAACACAAACACAATGCTGCGCAACAGGCTATCGAGCAAGTGGTTACGGTTATCACTCCACATCGTCATCTGCCGCTGACTATGGTGCACAGCGTGCAAACTCCAAAACCATGCGTAGCGATGTTGTGCGCGGTGATAAAAATAGTCGACTGCATCAAAGATAAGCAAATAGATTAAAAAACTCACCCAAGCAATATCTGTCACACCGGGCCACACCTGGTCCACGTGAAAGGTCGTAAACCCTGCGACACGTGCCTGCCCAAAAAGCGCGTCAGCCAAAGGCGCCACAGAAAAAAATAAAACAAGTCGAAACAAACCCAACCGATGAATAAGGGTATACAAAATATCGTTACGTATTTCCTGTCGATTGATCACGGGTTCGACCGGCCGCCAGCGCTGCAACGCTCCAAAGACTGTCGCAATCATCGCGATTTGCAATAGTCCGATCAATAACCACATCGTGCCGTTATAGGCGTCCTCGAGATAGCCACTGAGACCCAGATTAAAAAATAGCGGCTGCACAATGATCTCAAAGAGCCATTGATGTGCATCGTCAAAAAGGGCAATCGCTGATTGAATCATCACTACTTTGTTTTAAAGGTTGTTCCACAGCAGGCACATGTGGTGCATACATAGGGTGAGCATCAATTGTTGCAAAACAAAATCCGCGCTTCTTTAGGCCGACAATCAATGGCTCAAGCACAGCAGGTGCCCAAGGATCTTTACGCGACCAAATCCCGAGGTGCGCCATCAGAATGTCGCCAGATCGAATATTCTGCAACGCCCGCTGGAGCAGCACAGTATTAGGATACTGCTCGCTTGGCAGCTCGTCGCCTAAAAACCCTGCCGGCGACCAGCCTACATGCTCATATCCACAGGCCTGGGCGGCCTGCAACAGCGCTGGAGAGATGCGCCCCCCTGCGGATCGAAATAGTGGCAATATTTTGCGGCCAGTCATTTCCTCAAACCGTTCGCCAGGCCGTGCAAGTTCGCGGCAATAATCTTGTGCGCTCCAGGTTTGAGTTTTTCCTTGAAGCGGTCCAGCACTCGCCTGAACCCTAAACGCTCCATTAGGCAAATCCGCCTGCCAATACACGTGATCATATGTATGAGAGGCGAATACATGGCCTTGGTCAGCCATCGACTGCCACCATGTCGCCCACTCATCATCTAGGCTCGAACCACCCGTGCGCGTGAGCTCATTCGCTAGAAAAAAGCTTGCGCGCACACCTTGCCGCTTCAGAATATCTTCAATAAGCGGGGCCACTTCCATATGACCAGTATCAAAGGTCAGATAAACCGGTCGGTCGCACGACTCTGTCGACGGCTGCGATGTCTGAGCATGCGCAACCGAGATGGTCAATCCAAGAGCGAATACCCAGACTTTAATCGCGGCTCGCATGATTTAGCGTCCAGACTCCGTGCGGCGATTTGCCCACGGGAATCTGCTTTACAACCGCCTTTTTCTCGGTGTCAATAACAGCAAGTCTTCCCGCCCAGCGCGCCGTCACCAGGAGCGTCTTACCGTCTGCCAGCATTTCCATGCAGTCTGGACCGGCGGGAGTCTTGTACGTATCAACAACTTTCAGTGTGGTCCAGTCGATACGGCTAATCGTGTTCGCGCTCCGGTTGCTCACGAAGACGTGACGCTTGTCTCCTTGAGACCGGAAGGCATGGGCCCCCTTGCCTGTCGGGATACGCTTCTTTAGTACCGCCTTCCCACTAGACAGATCGTACGCCTCGACACCATCTTCACCCGTCAAGCCAATCAACAAAGTTTTATCATCAGGTGTCAGGTAGAGATCTGCTGGGGTCTTGCCCACACTGACTGTCCACAATCGCTTTTGAGTCGCCAGATCAATCGCAGTTAACTGATGACTGTCTTGCAAAGTAATGTAAGCGACGGTGCTTTTGCTATCAATGGCGATATGGCTTGGTGTCTTGCCCGCTGGAATACGCTTGACCAAATGCAGCTTGAATTCATCGCCCACACGTTCCCAGCGGTAGATATCGACGTGATCCAACCGGTTCGCGGCCGTGACAAACCATTTCATGTCCGGCGAAAACCGCAAATGGTAAGGGTCTAAGATCCCCGTCATCGTGCGCTGCACCGCTGCAGTCTTCGGATCTAGAAATGTAATCGAGTCACCTTCGGCATTGGCCACCATGACCGACTTATTATCGGGTGTGAGATACAAGTGGTGAGGTTCCTTACCCACCGGTACCCGTTTAATTTCTGTGTACGTTTGCGGATCAATCACGCTCACATCTGCGTTCAACGAGTTGAGGACAAGAATCGGCGGAGCCGCCCATACACTCGCGGCGAACAGCCCGCAAAGCGAAAAAACGAATCGGGTAGCCGTGGTATAGATCGATCGATTAAGTGTCATGTGAAACCATTCATACGTTGAACTGCAAGTCTGCATTTTCGCATAGGCTAAGGCTTGCGCGAAAGCGGGCGATGCACCTGTGCACCCGGATGAGGTGCTCGCATCACCAGGACGCTGCCGGTCTCGGATTCCGTGCAATACAAATCACGATTTTCCGAACCCCCGAATGCGACATTAGTGATCGCGTGCTGCTTTGGACTAGTCCAGACAAAAATTGGTTCCCCGCGCGGGTTAATTAGCCACACATAACCCAACCCAGGATTCGCGATGGCGAGGTTGCCTGCAACGTCTACGGCTAAACCATCAGGTCCACTCGGCCCGTAGGAAGTGAAGAACTGCCCCACTTTTGCAACGCTACCGTCCACCATGAGCGGTGCCCGCCAAACACAATTGCCGCGGGTAACCGCCACATACAACACCTTCTCGTCGGGAGATAACACCAGGCCATTTGGGCTGGGTACGTTGCTGAGCAACAAGTCCAGCTTGCCCGATGGCTGTAGGCGATACACCCGTCCAGTCGGGTCATGCATCCCTGATTGTCCCTGATCGGTGAAGTAGATATTGCCTTGCGTATCGCACGTCAGGTCGTTAACACCCTTAAAACTTTCAGTATTACGTCGCGCCAGATAAGGCTCTATCTTTCCAGACTGGATCGTCAAACGCATGAGTCCGTTTTTGTAGTCGGTAATTAACAGCTCTTCATCCGACAAAAATTTCATTCCATTAGGTTCGCCGTCATACTCGACGATCTGCGTCCAGTCGCCTTTTGGATCAATACGGAATACGCGTCCAAAAATAATATCGGTCACGTACAAGTTGCCCTGCGAATCAAAAACCGGGCCCTCTAAAAACGAATCCATCGCCACACCACCGCGATTTGCGTCGGCCCAGGCTGAGCGCACCCCTGTCCGTCGAAATTTACCCGGCATCTCTGTGAACACATCGGCCACTACGCATTCTGGAGCATGTCTAAAAAACATATTGCCTCGCTTAACTGGTTCGTTACGTCATTTTGACAGGTTCGGACAGAAATTCACTAAAATGCCCCCACAGGAGACACCATGCGCCCACTTGATCGAATCGATCTAAAAATTTTAGACGTACTGCAACGCGACGGCCGTATCTCCATGACCGATCTCGCCGAGCGCGTCAGCCTATCGGCTACGCCATGTTCTGAGCGTGTCCGCCGACTTGAGCGCGAGGGTGTGATTACAGGCTACTACGCACGGGTCAACCCAGCGGCACTCGGGAAAAATTTACTTGTCTTCCTTGAGATCAAGTTATCGGCCAAGTCGGGCGATGTGTTTGATAAGGTTAAAAAGGAACTGGAATATGTTCCCGAAGTCATGGAATGTCACTTAGTCTCGGGCGACTTTGATTACCTGATCAAAGCGCGTCTTCCGGAAATGAATAAGTACCGGCAACTCTTAGGCGAAATCCTCAAGCGCTTGCCGGCTTCCGCGGAGTCACGCAGCTACGTCGTGATGGAAGAGATCAAAGAAACCCTCTACCTTGCGGTGGACCGCTAGCCGCTCACCTCTGCACTCTCTAAGCACTTTGTGACAGTGTGCGGATGAACGTCCATAGGTCCTCGTTATTCGAGGTTGCAACATTAAAACGGAACCAGTTCGACGCGCGATCATTCGGACGAAAATAAGATCCGGGTGCGAGCCAAATCCCTCGCTCGAGCGCGCGTGTTGCCACCGCAATACTTCGCTCGGGCTCAACGGGTAATTGCGCCCACAAAAACAACCCCGCCTGGGGTTCAACAAAGATATCAAGCCCCACTGCTCGCATACTCTGCGCAACAGATTGATGTGCGGCACGCAGCTTTTCGGTAATAAAGCGCACGTGCTTGTCATAATGACCTTCACTCAGCACGTTCGCCACGACGCGCTCAGTCACCTCCGATGAGGTCAAGCCCACAGCCATTTTGGTACGGGCCAGATCTGCCAGAACTTCCGCGTGGGCCGCCAAGTAGCCCACCCGCAAGGTAGGTGCAATCGTCTTGGAAAAACCGGAGATATAAATCACCCGTCGCAATCCCTCTATCGCCGCCAGACAGGCTGCCTCAGGGGGGGCTAACTCGCGATAAATGTCGTCTTCGATGACCCACAAGCCATGGCGATCGGTTAGCGCAAGTAAGCGCTGCGCGTTCTCCTTTGACAAGGAAGCACCGGACGGATTCTGTAAGACTGTATTGACGAAGATGGCTTTGGGTCGCATCGTCTGCAAGACGTGCTCAAGCTGCTCAAAATCATGCCCATCTTGGGTACGGGCGACACCAATCACATTGAGTCCTGCCAACTGCAGGATCTGCAAAAGGTTGCAATAACAGGGGTCCTCCACAATGACTGTATCGCCGGGTCGTAACAAGGTGCGCACGACCAGATCAAGCGCCTGGGTCGCCCCTTGGGTCAATAAAATATTACTGGTCTCTGCTGGTACATCAACGCGGCGTAATGACAACGCAATCTGTTCCCGCAATGCGCCCATTCCGTATGGGTGACCATACCCACCGAATCGCGGCCCCGGGACGCGTCCAAGTACACGTAACGCATGCTGCAGACCACTTTCATTGATCCACTCTCCGGGGATCCAGCCACATCCAGCCTTACCCGGAACAGAGTGATCCGCGAATACGTCCGATAAGAGCCAGGCTGCGCTGAGTGTGGGGGCAGACCAAACAGGAGCCGGTCTGACCAGGGAGGGTGTCAGGCCTGCGACACGATAGGCCGCACCGCGTCGCGCGATCAAATGACCAGACTCCACCAAGGCCTGGTAGGCCTGCGCAACAGTAAATGGACTGATCGTATGGTTACGCGCCAGTGCACGGACCGAGGGCAGCGCATCGCCAGGTCGCAATGTTCGTCCGTCAATCGCACGCGTGACCGAGGCAACGATCTGCTCAACTAAGCTCAGGTTGGACTGGCGATCTAGGGTCAAGAGCAGTGTCATTCTTCTCTACCAGTACAGTTGAGGGGCAATAAGCCCCTATTTTCAATACAGTTTGCCATAATGTACTGTAACTGTACTGGTTCAAATTACATTTCAACCGTTACAGTGGTGCATTCGCTCGACAACGGAGACCTCCCATGAATGCAATTACCGAAAAAATCAGTTTGTCCACAGATGTGGACATGGCCAATTTCTGGATGCCTTTTACTGGCAACAAACAATTCAAGGCTGCGCCACGTATTCTGAAAAGCGCAAAAGGCATGTACTTCACAACCGCCGATAACCAGAAAGTGCTCGACGCCAGCGCTGGTCTCTGGTGCGTGAATGCAGGTCACTGCCGCGACGAAATTACCGAAGCTGTCCACAAGCAAATGATGGAGCTCGATTACGCACCTCCATTTCAGATGGGACACCCTCTCGCGTTTGAAGCAGCGAAGAAAATTGCTGAAGTCATGCCTGCTGGGCTTGATCGCATCTTCTTTGCAAACTCAGGCTCCGAGGCAGTCGACACAGCACTCAAAATGGCGCTCGCCTACCACCGCGCACGCGGCGAAGGCCAGCGTACCCGTTTAATTGGTCGCGAGCGCGGCTACAGCGGCGTAGGTTTTGGTGGCATCTCGGTCGGCGGCATCGTTGCCAACCGCAAAGCTTATTCAGGCGCACTGATCCCAGGCGTCGATCACATTTCACACACACACAACTTGGCTGAGATGGCCTACAGCAAAGGGCAGCCTGCTTGGGGCGCGCACCTTGCTGACGACCTCGAGCGCCTGTGCGCACTGCACGATCCATCGACGATCGCTGCTGTGATCGTCGAGCCTGTTGCTGGTTCGACAGGTGTGTTAGTTCCCCCACAAGGCTATTTGCAACGCTTGCGCGAAATTTGCACCAAGCACGGCATCCTCTTGATATTCGACGAAGTCATCACAGGCTTTGGTCGCTTGGGCAAAGCTACGGCAAGCGAATTGTTCGGCGTCACGCCAGACCTGTTGACGATGGCTAAAGCCATGAACAACGCAGCGATCCCAATGTCTGGTGTTGCTGCGAGCCGTCACGTCCACGACGCGATCGTCAATGGCAGCGCCGGCGGTGCGATTGAATTCTTCCACGGCTACACCTACTCTTCACACCCAACCGCCGCCGCAGCTTGCTTGGCCACACAAGAAATCTATCGTAAGGAAGGTTTGTTTGCGCGTGCAGCCGGATTGGCGCCCAAGTTTGAAAAAGAGATTCACGCGTTGCGTGGCGAGCCTTTCGTCAAAGACATTCGCAACCTCGGTCTGATGGGCGCAGTCGAACTGCAGTCGCGCGATGGCGCACCTGGTGCGCGTGCATACGACGTGTTCCTCAAGTGTATGGAAAAAGGTGTGTTGGCTCGCTTTACCGGCGACATCATGGCTTTCTCGCCACCATTGATCGTATCGGAAGGCCAGATCGAAGAAATCTTCGCAACGGTCAAAAAGGCACTGCACGAAGTCGCCTAAACGATACGCCGCAAGACATAAAGGGGCGCACAGTGCGCCCCTTTTTCATGCATTCAAAATCTCTCTGTCACAGTGCGCCGCTCAGATACAATCGACTGACATTTTCTGATCTGCATTCCCTCATTTTGGAATCCTTCTACTCATGAACTACCAACTACCCTTTCCCTCTGGTCGTCAACCTGTTTTGGCGCGTAACGTCGTTTCTACTTCGCAGCCATTAGCTTCGCAAGCTGGTGCCAACGCGTTTGCGCGTGGCGGTAATGCAATTGATGCGGCTCTTGCTGCAGCAATTACCTTGACGGTTGTCGAGCCAACGATGAACGGCATTGGTGGTGACGCTTTCGCCATTTTGTGGGATGGCAAGGCCTTACATGGTCTGAACGCCTCTGGACGCGCACCCGCCGCTTGGTCGCCCGAACGCTTCAAAGGTATGGCCACTATGCCACACCGCGGCTGGGAATCCGTCACGGTTCCTGGCGTTGTGTCGCAGTGGGTCGAACTGTCGAGCAAATTCGGCAAGCTGCCCTTTGAAGATTTATTTAAAGACGCCATTCGTCACGCGCGCGATGGCTTCCCTGTCAGCCCCGTGATTGCTCGCCAATGGAAAGACGCCGCAGCTGAGTTACACATGCACCCAGGCTTTGATGCATTCATGCCAAATGGCCGCGCGCCCGAGGCTGGTGAAATCTGGCGCTTTCCAGATCAGGCCGACACGCTTGAAGACATCGCCCGCACCAAGGGTGAATCGTTTTATCGTGGTCGTCTGGCCAAAGCAATTGCGGCGTTTTCCAAAGAGTGTGGTGCTGCAATGACCGAAGCTGACTTGGCCGCACACCGCTGCGACTGGGTGGGGACGGTGTCTACAAATTACCAGGGCTATGACGTGCATGAGATCCCGCCTAATGGCCAGGGCCTCACCGCACTACTCGCGCTGAACTTGATCGAGCAGTTGCCCTACGCACAAACAAAGCCCGGCTCAGCCGAACGCATGCACCTTGAAGTTGAATGTATGCGCGCAGCCTTTGCGGATCTGTATGCACACGTCGCAGACCCCGAGTTCATGAAAGTCACCGCAAAAGATTTGCTCAGCAAATCCTATGCAAAAGAGCGTGCCAAACTGATTGATCCAAAAAAGGCAGGAACCTATCTGCCAGGCCAACCACCTTCGGGCGGCACGATCTATCTATGCGCGACAGACACTGACGGCCGCATGGTCTCCTACATCCAGTCAAACTTTAAAGGTTTCGGTTCGGGCGTGGTCGTACCTAAAACAGGTATCGCACTACAAAACCGCGGATCGGGATTCGTCACAACCCCAGGTCACCCTAACCTGGTCGGCGGCGGCAAACGTCCCATGCACACCATCATCCCAGCCTTCATCATGCGTGACGGCAAGCCAGACATGGCCTTTGGCGTGATGGGTGGCAACATGCAAGCACAAGGACACATGCAAATGGTACTGCGTTATGTCACCGAGAAGCACAACCCTCAAGCTTGCTCTGACTCACCACGCTGGCGCATCAACGATATTGGTGAACTCACCGTTGAGGCGGGCGTGCACCCCGCCGTTGTAGATGGTCTGCGTGCGATGGGCCATAAGCCAATCGTTGCACCGGCTGATAGCCTGGACTTTGGTAGCGCCCAGTTGATTGCGCGCTTGCCCGGCGACAAAGCACCTTACGCTTACGTTGCCGGCTCTGACCATCGCCGCGACGGTCAAGCAGTCGGTTATTAAACCGCCTCAGGCATTCGTCGTTTAAAAATCGCTACTTGGGCCTTGTACTCCTCCTCGAAAGAGGAGGGGTCGCTCAAGGCGTAGCCACCATAGCCGTATATTTTTGAATAAGCCGCATACGCTGCTGCTTCTAATACTTTGCCATTAATCGCGTTAGCTAACGCGTAGGTTGCTGATACCGCCGAATGCTGTGTGCCGTCGATTGATGTTGAGCCAGGGTGATGGTTTGCAATCAACAGGCTTTCTTCGGCGAGCTTCCTAAGCTTGACCGCGTCGAACGATTCGCGGATCAACACTTTAAATTGCCTGAGAGCGTCGAGTGCCTCTTCACGCTCTAACTGTTGTTCAATACGCTCGACAAACAATAAACCGAGCTCAAGCCGCAAACGCTCATTGTCTGCACTGTCTAACTTGGCTACCTTGACCAGATGTTCGAGTTCTAGATTCATTGCATCACCTCTGTTGTGAATGCCTTCGCTTCACAATACTACGCTTCTATTCGCCCGAAGCGGCCGCTATTGAAATCTTCAATCGCCTGAATAATCTCAGCCTTCGTGTTCATGACGAAAGGTCCATGCCCAAAGATCGGTTCTTTAATGGGCTCACCACACAACAACAACGCAACTGTATCTTCAAGAACATGCACGGCGATATCTTGGCCTGCATGTTCATACATCAGCATTTGTGCATCCGTTGCAACCGAACCCTCTTGCGACTGCACTGCTCCGTGCAAGACAACAAGCCCCGTGCTCCAACCTTCTGGCACAGGAAGCGTCAATGTCGCACCTTTCAACAACTTTAAATCCACGACTTGTAACGGTGTGAAGGTGCGCGCTGGGCCTGTCTGCCCGCCAAACGATCCCGCAATCACGCGTGCTGTGCCAGCCGCGTTCGCAAGAGTTAGCTCGGGAATCTCTTGCCGCAGAATCGGCTGATATCCAGGCGTCGTCATCTTGTCTTTGGCAGGCAAATTGACCCACAGCTGAATCATCTGCATCAACCCGCCGTCGCGTGCAAACGCATCAGAATGGAATTCCTCATGCAAGATGCCAGCACCAGCGGTCATCCATTGGACATCACCCGGCCCGATCACACCACCCTGACCTGTCGAGTCCTTATGTGCGACTTCGCCTTCATACACAAACGTCACGGTCTCAAAACCACGATGAGGATGTGAGCCCACACCTTTGCGTTCTGTCGTTGGTGGAAACTGCATCGGGCCCGCAAAGTCCAACATCAAGAATGGGCTCATTTGTTCGCCCATATCTTGATAGAAAAACAATGTGCGCACCGGAAAACCATCTCCGACCCAGTGGCCACGATTATTGCCCTGCACGCTCATTAGTTTTTTCATGCGTGTTCCTTGATCACTCTACCGTGACACTCTTTGCGAGATTCCGTGGTTTATCGACATCGGTTCCTCTCACACATGCCGTGTGATAGGCCAGCAGTTGCAGCGGAATAGTGTGCAAGATAGGCGATAGCAAGCCGTAGTTCTCTGGCATCCGAATCACATGTAAGCCTTCGCTGCTGACTAGCTTGGTGTCGGCATCGGCAAATACATACAACTCGCCACCGCGTGCACGGACTTCCTGCATGTTTGATTTCAACTTCTCAAGCAATGCGTCATTCGGTGCAATTGTCACCACGGGCATCAATTCAGTCACCAGCGCGAGCGGCCCATGCTTTAGTTCACCCGCGGGGTAAGCCTCAGCGTGGATATAACTAATTTCCTTGAGCTTGAGCGCGCCTTCCAAAGCGATCGGGTAGTGCATCCCGCGGCCTAAGAACAACGCATTCTCTTTGGTCGCGAATCGATCGGCCCAAGCCATGATTTGGGGCTCGAGTGCTAGCACTGCACTGATTGAAGCAGGCAAGTGACGCAATGCCTTCACATGCATCACTTCTTGTTCTTTGCTGAGTTGAGCATGTGCCTGCGCCAAGGCTAAGGTCAACATAAACAGCGCGGTCAATTGCGTCGTAAACGCCTTAGTCGACGCGACACCGATCTCAACGCCTGCGCGAGTGATGTAAGCTAATTTGCACTCTCGGACCATCGCACTAGTCGATACATTACAAATCGTGAGCGTCTGCTCCATCCCCAAACTGCGCGCGTGCTTGAGTGCTGCGAGCGTGTCTGCCGTTTCACCCGACTGCGATATCGTTACCACTAAGGTTTTGGGGTGCGGCACACTTTCGCGATAGCGATACTCACTTGCGATTTCTACAGCCACAGGGATCTTGGCGACAGCCTCGATCCAGTACTTCGCTGTTAAGCCTGCGTAGTAGCTCGTGCCACAGGCAAGAATGAGCACACGATCGATCTCTTGAAACGTCTTGCGCGCAGCTGCACCAAACAATTCAGGCGTAATCGACTCCACGTCCTCGAGCGTGTCGCCTACGGCGCGCGGTTGTTCAAAGATTTCCTTTTGCATGTAATGACGATACGGGCCAAGCTCAGCTGCACCGGTATGCACATGCACGGTGTTAATTTTGCGATCTACGCGCTTACCCGTCTGGTCCATGATCCAGACATTGCCTAACTGTAGATCTGCGACATCTCCATCTTCAAGATAAACGATCTGATCGGTTGTGCCCGCCAAAGCCAGCGCGTCAGATGCTAAAAAGTTTTCTTCTTTCCCTCGACCAATCACGAGCGGGGATCCTTGACGGGCAGCAACGATCCGGTGCGGCTCATCGCGACAAAATACAGCGATAGCGTAAGCGCCATGCAAACGGCGTACGGTCTGTTGCACCGCCTCAAGCAGGTCGCCGTTGTAGACATGGCGAATCAAGTGAGCGATCACCTCGGTGTCTGTCTGGCTTTCAAAAACAAAACCAGCTGCCTGCAACTCGGTACGGAGTGCCTCGTGGTTTTCAATGATGCCGTTATGCACCAGAGCAATGCTGGGTTCTTCTTTACCAATCGAAGAAAAGTGCGGGTGAGCGTTACGGGTAACCGGCGCACCATGTGTCGCCCAGCGTGTGTGGGCGATGCCAGTAAAGCCAGCAATATGATTGCGCGCGATGTCGGCTGCCAACTCAGCAACTCGGTCGGTGCTGCGTGCACGGCGCAATCCACCGTTGTCATAGACCGCTACGCCACAAGAATCGTAGCCGCGATATTCGAGCCGTTTTAAGCCCTCGACCAGAATTGGGGTGATATCGCGTGAAGCGACGGCGCCAACGATTCCGCACATAGAAATTCTCCTAAGAATATTTCTATTGTGCCTATATTTATAGAATATTTATTTCATAAATATATTAGATATGAAATAAATAATCTCATCACACCATTCATGAAATATAATTTCATGAATCAACCGTATAAATCTATCGTCCTATTCAATCTGATCACCAAAAATATGACACTTTCAGCCCTCGACGATCTAGATCGGCGCATTTTGGAACAACTCCAGCAAGACGCCTCTCTTACAAATCACGCTTTGGCCGAACGGGTTCACGCCTCACCCCCGACCTGTCTGCGCCGCGTTAAGCGTCTGAACGCACTCGGTGTAATCGCAAAACAAGTCGCTATTCTGGATCCAGAGAAACTTGGCGCTGCACTGACAGCCATTGTCGAAGTAACCCTCGACGTTCAATCTGCCGAGCATCTGCAGCTGTTTGAAGCCGCCATGCAAACTGAACGCTCGGTGCAGCAATGCTATCGGGTCTCAACCGGGCCTGATTTTGTTTTGATCATCCAAGTCAAAGATATGCCGGCCTATCACGCACTCGTGCATCGGGCCCTTACTGCCCAGGGCAATGTACGAAACGTACGCACCTTTTTTTCTGTGCATCGCAGCAAGTTTGAAACACTCACTACACTCAGTTAGACAGCGCACAAGCAGGTTAAGCTCTCAATATGAACAAACAACTTCGACTCGCGATTCTTGACGATTATCAGGATCTCGCACATCGCATCGTAGACTGGAGTCAGATTCCGGGGCTCTCAGTCGTCGCTTTTAAAGATCACGTCTACACCGAAGACGAGCTAGTCGCACGACTGCAAGGTTTCGATGGCGTGATGCGTATTCGTGAGCGCACAGAATTTCCGCGTTCTGTGCTGATCCGTCTGCCGCAACTCAAATTTATTCTAGCGACAGGCATGCGTAACGCACGCTCGTTAGACCTCCAGGCGACCGACGAGTTAGGCATTACCGTATCCACAACCGAAGCGATGCATCAAAGCACGGTTGAGGTGACCTGGGCTCTTATCCTCGGTCTGTTTCGCGCGATTCCACAAGAAACGGCATCCGTGCGCGCCGGCGGCTGGCAAACAACCGTTGGTGATGGCGTGGCCGGCAAGACGCTCGGCATCATCGGCTTGGGCAACATGGGAATTCCTGTTGCAAAAATTGGCCGAATCCTCGGCATGCGGGTCATCGCGTGGAGTCGGAACCTGACGCAAGAGCGCGCGGCACCTCACGATGTGGTGTGCGTATCGAAAGAAGAGCTCATCGAGACTTCCGATGTCATTACGATCCATCATCCGCTCACCGATTCAAGTCTTGGCTTGCTCGGCAAAAATGAACTCGCACGGATGAAATCGAACGCATACCTTGTCAATACGTCGCGTGCGCAAATTGTCGATGAGGATGCGCTTATCCAAGCTCTAACCGAAAGAAAAATCGGCGGTGCTGCGTTAGACGTTTTTACCTGCGAGCCTCTTCCTCAGAATCATCCCTTCAGGACCTTACCCAACGTGATTGCGACGCCTCATATTGGCTTCGTCACACAAGAAAATATGGATGAGTTCTATTCACAGTCGTATAAAAATTTGGTGGCATACCTTGCCGGCAAGCCAATCAACGTGATTAATGCAGCGCATCCTTTTTTGCCAGAGTCACAAGTTGCAAAACAGATGCACAAGAGTCCTTTGCACGTACATAAATAGATGAAAAACCCAACTACCCCGCGAGCCAAGAAGTCAACGGCTACACAAGCCCTCGAACATGATTTGCCTGGTGGCGAACGCGCCTACCGCTACATCCGACAAGCGCTTGCGAGCCAGCAACTCATGCCCGGCGATCGCCTGCGCGAGGTAGAGCTGGCAGAAATGATCGGCCTGAGCCGTACACCTATTCGCGAGGCGCTTGCGAGACTAGAGTCTGAAGGCCTCGTCGTGCATGATTCGACGCTTGGCATCATGGTTGCAGAGCTAGACTACAGCATGGTGACCGAGCTGTACTTTATGCGCGAAGTACTCGAGGGAACAGCAGCAAGACTTGCGGCACAACATGCCTCGAGCGTTGAGATTTCCTTGCTTGAAGATATGTGCGAGCAATACGCAAACTCTGTCGGCGATGATGTCCAGCTCGCAATTAGTAATCGACAGTTTCACGAAATGCTCTACAACTGCAGCCACAATAGATATCTGATCAAGATGCTAAAGACACTGCATGACACACTGACTTTGCTTGGTAACACGACACTGACAGACCCCAAGCGCGTCAAGGACACTATCAAAGAGCACGAGGCAGTTGTTGCGGGGATACGCAAGCACGATCCCGATGCTGCCGAAAAGGCACTACGTGCACATATTTACGCTTCACAAAAAATGCGTATCCGTCGACTTATCTCAAACAAATAGACACCTCATGTCTAAAAATATGACTCTGGATTTTGTGACGCTATTGCGGACTTGGTCCATTGAGGATCCGGCCCTGATCCGCGTTGCCCGTCTTTTGCTACTTGATGGATTAGCGGTGGCGCTGGCAGGCTCAGACCAGCCGGGCCCAACTCTGGCCGCGACGCTCGCTCGCAACCAAGGTGGTCACCCAACAGCCACCGTGATTGGCCAAGGATTCAAAACTTCTCTGTCTCAAGCAGCGCAGGTTAACGGGATGTCTATGCACGTGCTCGATTATGAGCCGATGTGGAATCCGCCTAATCATGCTCTATCAACCATGCTGCCTGGACTACTTGCATTAGCCGAACAACAAGAAGCATCAGGCGCTGGACCACAAGGCGGACCACTGCTTCGCGCACTCTTAAAAGGTATTGAGGCGCAGGGGCGCTTACGTCTGTCGTCGGGCCAAATTGAACCGCGCGAACTCAGTTTGCATCCACCAGGTGTCGTCGGGCCTCTAGCTTGTGCGATCGCGTGCGGAGACTTCTTAGAATTGTCTGAGGCTCAACACGTTGCTGCCGTTGGCATTGCGGCGTCACGTGCCGGTGGCGTACTTGCGAACGTGGGCTCAATGACCAAAGCGCTGCATTGTGGTGACGCTTGTCGCAGCGGAATTGAAGCAGCGTTACTCGCACAAAGCGGGTTCACCGCTGACGCAGATGCCTTATCGGGCCCACGGGGTTACGCACACGCTTACTTTGGTGAGCGCTTTGATGCATCACATCTATTAGCGCCCCTGCTCGTTGCGCGTGTGCTCACTCCTGGCCCCGCTTGGAAACTGTTTCCATCGCAGTATGCAACCCACTTTGCCATCACCGCGGCACTCGACTGCCGCGCAGAGATTGCACTACCAGAGGAAATTAAGCGGGTAGAAATTCTTACGCCAGTGATGCCGTACATCGATCGACCAAATCCTACTTCAGGCCTGGACGGCAAGTTTTCGCTTCAATATTGTGTTGTGGCGGCATTACTTGATGCACGCCTAAATCTGGATTCATTTAGCGATGCGCGACGCTTTGCGAACGATGCAAAGCATTTGCTGTCTGTCACGCAGTTAACCCAAACGGCCGAAATCTCTGGGCGGTTTGATGCCATGCACGTTGACGTGTGTGTCACGCTCACAAATGGAACGGTTGTTCGCCATCGCTGCACCGCCCCGCTTGGAAGCTGGTCACGCCCGATCGCACCCGAGGTGATTGAGAGCAAAGCGCATGACCTGATCGATCGACGTCTCTCAACACAGGCGGCAGAGAAATTTTGGGCTGCGTTTGACGCACCGCCCCACGAGCTCCGAATCTCGAGACTCATGGAATGTCTTATTGCGGATCAACCACTCGACTAATCACCGGGTGGTACGCCTCTTTGTCTCCACGCGCAGTCGCTAACTCATACAGACGTTGCACGTTTCGCGCTCCTGCCGCATCGACACCCGTTTCCTCGGCTAGCTCAAGTGCGTAGCGTAAGTCCTTCGCCGCATAGTCGACCGAAAACGCCCGCTCAGGAAAGTCGCCTGGGATCATCGCTTTCATCCCATGATTACGCAACGCGAAACTGTCCGCAGAGCCCAATGAAAGGGTTTCGAATAAAGCCTTAGGGTCCACCCCAGAACGCCGTGCGATCGCGCGAGCTTCCGCCAATGCCACAACTGTCTCAAACAACACCATGTTGTTCAAGATCTTGGTGATCTGCCCAGCCCCAACACCACCACACAAAGTAATCTCAGAGGCAAAGCAGGCGATTAAGGGCTTAACCATCGCAAATTGCTCAGGTGTTGCTCCAACCATCACAGACAAGGTTCCTGCCTCTGCTGCAGCCCTTGTTCGCGCAACGGGCGCGTCAATCAGCGTGACGCCTCGCGCCTTGAATTCCTCAAATAGTGTCCGCGTCAAATTCACGGGTGAAGTGCTCAGATCAACAATAGTCTGGCCCGCACGCGCATGCGCAAGCAAGCCATCGGCATTTCGGGCGACTTCCGCCACAATTTCACCCGAAGGCAAGGACAAAAAAACGATATCACTTGCTTGCATGACCTGAGCGACAGACTGCGCCGGGGTGACCGTAGCGCCAAGCCGAGCTAACGGAGCCGCTTGCGTATCGTAAGCAGTAACTTGCTGTCCCATCTTTTGGGCAAGGTTGCGACACATCGGCTCACCCATTACACCAAGTCCGATGAAACCTATTTTCTGAGTTGTGGTCATTTCCTGCCCCCTTTCATATCTATTACATAGATACCTTGACATCTTCGTCAGTATTCGTGAATATACATCTGTATTCAGGCGTCGCTCGAACGCTTCACCCATAAAAGATTGCCCTGTTACTGACAGGGTCAATCACGGAGACAAAACATGTTTGCTCAGCCTAACAACGGCTCACCCAGCATTGCCGCTAAAGCTTGGAAAACCGCAATCGATAAATGCTTGCTGAGCGTTATCGCTGCCTGCCTCGTTGTCGCATCACCCTTTGCCTTTTCACAAACAAGTGATTGGGCTGCTGTTGAAGCTGCGGCGCGCAAAGAAGGCAAGGTCATGCTGTATCACAACCTGAACCCCGCTGGCGCGGAACGCTTGGCTAACGAATTTCGAAAGGCGTATCCCGCGATCAAAATGGAAATGACGCGGCTTGGCAGTGCACCGCTACTGCAAAGATTTGGAACCGAGTTTTCCTCGGGACGGCATCTAGCAGACGTCATGATTACCTTCCCAGATCAGCGCCTCTTTGACGGGATGAAAGGGGGCTGGATGGCTAAATGGACGCCGCCCGAACTTACAAATTTCCCTGCCGCAGTGAATCACGAGCAACAAAATATGTTGTTCACTATTCAAACAGCTCGCGAAGCCATCATCTACAACAAGCAGCGTGTGAAGCCCGCCGATGTACCCAAAGAATGGGCAGATCTGTTTGATCCAAAATGGAAAGGCCGCATCGGCATGAATCCACCGTGGCGCTCTGTTTCTATACAAGGCATCGTGGCCTACTGGGACAAACTAGGCCTCGGGGATACCGCGGCAAAAATGAAAGAAAATAATGTACGCTTTTTCGAGGGCTCAGGCGGGATCATGCAGGCTGTGATCCGCGGTGATGTGCATGTTGCCGAGATCAGTGATCTTCCTGTCAACGTGGCCCTAGCCGACGGCGCACCGATTGGTGTTGTGTATCCGAAATCCGGCACAACGCTATCTTTGGGATATATGTTTGTCGCCGATAAAGCGCCTAACCCCAACGCAGGCAAAGTTTTGGCGAATTGGCTCATGACCGCAAAAGGTCAAGTATTTCTTCAGGATTTTGGCGGTCTCGCGGTAACAAGGAACGGTGCACCCCCACTGTCACATCTGCCTGCGACAGCATCCCTACCCAACACGGTTGACGGACTTGAATTGCTCCCGCCGGCAAAACAAAAAGAAATCGTCGATCATTGGCGCACAACTTTCGGTATCCAATAGACTGAAGACCATGAACAGTGAGAGTCATCGTCCGACCCCACAGCAGCATACTCAGTCTGCCCCGATATTTCGCGAAGCAAGCGTCTTTGATAACGGTCGTGTTTTAGGCACGATTTATCTTTGCACCTTTATATTCGTCGCTGCGCTTGTCGCAATTCCGCTTCTTGCGCTCGTTTATGGAAGCTTGCGTAGTGCCGCGCCGGGTCAACTTGGCGAGTGGACACTACGCAACTGGGCGGGTCTGTTCTCAAGCGGTGTAGTAGGAACCTTCTACACAACGATTCTTATTGGTCTGGCCTCAAGTGTTATAGCAGCCATCGTCGGCACAGCGATTGCGATTGTCGTGCACCGAACTGACTTCCGCGGCGGTCCTATCGTCACTGCGTTAGTCAGCCTGAGCTTCTTCTTGCCCTCGTTCATTCTAGCGATGGCTTGGATCATCATTGGCTCGCCAGGCGGGCTCATTAACGGTGTACTCGAAACAATATTTGGCGCAGACACCTGGAAGGTCGATGCCTACACCAAGAGCGGGATGATTTTTGTCACGGTGCTGCATCAAATCCCGTTTGTGTACCTCATGATGCGTGGCCCCATTCTTGGCATCGACGCGACCTTTGAAGAGGCTGCGCGTGCAGCAGGTGCGACGCCCATGCATGTACTTCGGCGCGTGACGTTGCCGCTACTCGGCTTCTCGATCACCTCAAGCCTCGTACTAACATTTGTACTCTCAATCGAACAGTTTGCGATACCTGCGTTGATGGGCATTCCTGGTCGCATCTCTGTCCTCGCAACCCAACTCTATTTGCTCGTTAGCTTTCCCCCTCCCGACTACGGCTTGGCCGCAGCAATCGGTCTTGCACTAAGTGCCCTGACCGGTGGCGCAATCTGGCTGCAACGTCGTATTGCACGCAGTAATCGTCTCACCGTGACAACCGGCAAAGCTGGTCGTCTTACCTTAGTCAGCCTCGGAAAATGGCGCTGGGCTGCGAATACGCTGTGCTGGGGCTACATCCTCTGTGCGCTCGTTCTGCCGGTGATCATTCTCGGTTATGTGTCAGTCTTGAAATATTTCAGCGCCAATCCGTTCGAAGGCGCATACACACTTCGAAACTACGTTTTCCTGTTTGAGTCCGACTCGACCTTACGCTCTTTCTGGAACACACTGATTGTGTCTGGTCTTGGCGCCTTACTTGGAGTGGGACTCGCCTCTTTCATCAGCTATTTCACGCTGCGTCACCGCCCGCCCGGCTATCGCACACTCGACTTTATCGCGAGCTTGCCCTTCGGTGTGCCAGGCGTTGTCATTGGTCTCGGACTCCTTTGGGCCTATGCCTACATACCGTTACCGATCTATGGCACCTTGATCATTTTGATCATTTCATTCATCACGCGCTTTCTGTCCTATGCGACAGAGACCGTTGGCGGCAGGATGATTCAAATTGACAAGAGCCTGGAAGAAGCCGCCTGGACTGCAGGTGCAACGCGCTTACAAGGCATTCGGCGCATTCTTGTGCCCCTTGCTATGCCGTCGCTACAAGGCGCCTACTTCCTGCTATTTATGGCGTTCTTCCGCGAAATCGCCTCCGCAGTGCTTCTCTACACCGCATCGACAAGCGTCCTATCGACGTCGATTTGGTCATTCTTCGAGCAAGCAAACTGGGGGCTTGCCAGCTCACTGTCTTTGGTCGGAATGATCGTCGTATTCATTGCGATGTATCTGTTGATGTTAGCGACCAAGCATCGTCCATCACTCAAGTTACTCGATCGTTCAAAAACATCGACTACCAAATAACGCTGTAAAACTGGACTGAATCACCATGGGCATCCGTGTCAACAATTTGATCAAAGCGTTTAACCAAACCACCATTGTTCATGGCATTTCATTTGATGTCGAGGATGGGGAATTTGTCACTCTGCTAGGCCCGAGCGGCTGTGGGAAAACAACGACTCTGCGCTGTATCGCCGGACTCGAACGCACGAACGGCGGAACCATCGAAATCGATGGTCGGGTCGTGTCGCAACCCGACAAAGATATATTTATCGCTCCGCACGAACGCGACCTTGGAATGGTGTTTCAGTCGTATGCTATCTGGCCACACATGAGTGTGGCAGAAAACGTAGCCTTTCCTTTGATTGCACGAAATGTGGATCGCGCATCGATCCCCGAAGCTGTTAGTTGGGCGTTAGAGGTCGTTGGTCTTTCGCATCTGGCGAACCGACAGCCCTCCGAGCTCTCTGGCGGGCAGCAGCAGCGTGTGGCGCTTGCCCGTGCGATTGTGGGCAAACCAAAAGTACTTTTGTTTGACGAGCCACTCTCCAATCTGGATGCCCGTTTGCGTGATCGTACGCGCGCTGAAATCAGCAGAATTCAAAAAGAGCTCGCTATCCCAGCGGTATATGTCACGCATGATCAGGCCGAAGCATTGTCCATGTCCGACCGTATCATCGTCATGGATGGCGGACACATTGTCGAGGTGGGTGAGCCTCGTGAACTTTACCGACGTCCAACAAAGAAATTTACTGCTGACTTTATCGGTGCCGCCAACTTTTTAACACTCACCTGCCGAGACCAGAAGTGGTTTGCGCCAGACGGCTCTTCCATCACGCTTGACCCGCCGGTAGTTGGGCAAAATGGCGAACAACGCACCGCAGTATTGCGTTCGGAAGACTTACGGCTTGCAGCGCAATCAGAGTCGGTGCAAGCTGATCGGGTCAATACGCTCAGCGGAGTTATTGAGCATATTCAATATATGGGGCCTCATATTGAATATGCAGTGAAAGTTCAAGACACGATCATCAACGTACTTGACCAGATCGAGTTCGCACGGAACGCCTCTGTCTCAGTGACGTTCCGTCCGGCCGACCTGCACTTACTTCCAAACACCTGACATCTAGACTGACAATTACGGCACCCAGGATGTCTCTTGTAGGACATTTGTGCCATTGTCTCCCCCGCTCGTGTCAATGTGTGTCTGAACCCTGTTTGTCTGTCCGGGTAACGCACGCTTAACTAACAGCTTTGCGACTGCCCGTATGTCTGTGGCTTTTTCTAATGTCTCTAGCCGCTCGAAGAGTGGCGGAATATCCGCACGCGCTAATGCATTTTTTGCGCAATCGTTAAACTTCTCCCACATCTCGTCGCTCGTCATGGGATACGTAATGCCACGACCAACAAGATTACTGATTTTGCGCGTCAACACCTGACCATTATTCAACGTAATAGTCACTTCTGCACCAAACTGTTCGGGCGAATCATCTGCCATGTCTGGATGTGGGCCAGCCGTCAGTTTGCCCATAATCTCCCGGACATCTGTATCAAAATGTGCCTCTCCCTCAAAATCGCCCAGTCGTACCGCGCCCGAAACGAGCGCGCGCGCAACAGCATATTGCACCGAAAATTTAGCCTCCAGTGGAGTCTGGGGATTAGGGTTGTTCGTGTGCGGCAAGCGGCGCTTGTGCACAAGCACATCTACCTTGGCGACATCCTTAAGATTGATCGCTTCTTCTTTGCGCAGCTTGAGCATCATCGTGACTGGTGGATGCGTACTGCCGCAGCACGGGAACTGCTTGAGACCCATCTCGGTGCTGAGCACTTCAAGTGGATTCGCCCAGTTCTCAAAAATCAAGTCAGCATTAAAATTTCCAGGGCCATTAAAAGCGTTCAAGAAACCTTGTTTATGTTCTAGCGTCGCTGGGTTCGCGTCATAGCCGGACTCCGCCAACAGCACAGCCAACAAGCCATTACGCGCACACTGCCCAACATGTAATGGTTTGACCATCGTACCGAAATTCGATTTCAACCCGGAGGCAAACGACGCGGCAATCGCTAAAGCGATTGCCATTTTCTGTTTATCGAGTCCAATTAAAAAGCCACACGCCGCGGCAGCACCAAACACACCGAGCGTTGCGGTGGGATGCCAGCCCTTATCGTAATGATAGAAATTGACTGCGCGCGCGATACGGATCTCGGTTTCAATTCCTACAACATAAGCTTGAATCAACTTCAAGCCCGTTGCACCGCGCTCTTCGGCTAACGCGAACAGTGGGGCGACGAGTGGCGCCGATTGATGCCCTCCCATCGGTTGACTGAAGTCGTCGTAGTCATGAGCGTGCGACCCCACGCCATTGATAAAGGCAGCATCGAGTGCCGATGTCTTAGTGGCGGTACCAAACACCGTGGATGCACCCGGGGCAGTGCCCACACCGGGCACCTTGAAGAGATTCGTCACGCATGGCTCTGTGACACCCGCTAACGTGACACCGAGAGTATCGATGATTGCTGTACGAGACAGGGAGATCGCTTGGACATTAATGCGCGACGTATCAAACTCACAAATTAACTCAGCAAGACGTGTGAGCAGTGCTTGTGATTCTTTCACTTGACCTGACATGATGCGTCTCCCCCTTAACGATTAAGCGGCTTTCGCTGCAGCTTTTCCAGTACTCAATGCGGCAGCTTGTCGGCCGGCGATTCGGCCAAACGTTGCGCCCGACACCAAGCCCGTACCCGCTGGGTAGTTGTCATAGAACAAGCCACCAATCATTTCGCCGCATGCAAACAGCCCTTTAATTGGGCGCCAATCAGTACCCACGACGCGCGTATTTTCATCCACACGCAGGCCACCAAAAGTAAAGGTGATTCCACCTGTCGCGCTGTAAGCGTAATAAGGCGCTTTTTCAAGCTTGGTTGCCCAGTTGGTTTTCTCTAGTGCCAAGCCCTGCGTGGTCAATCCATCTTTTTGTGATGGGTCAAAGCCATCGGCTGCATGTTTTGCCGCGGCGTTGTATTCCAGCACAGTCTTAAGCGCTTGCTTTTTATCGTCGATATCCAGTTGCTCAATCAAGCCTTCAATCGTGTCAGACATGATCGGCTCACTCGTTGAATAACGTGGCTCGAGCAGATGCACCACTTGGGAATCAAACAGCTGGTAAGCCTTCGCACCAGGTTCGGCCAAAATGGCACGTCCATATTTTGCGTACGTAAACATCGCTCCGTCAGCGCCTTCGTCGACAAAACGCTTACCCATGCGGTTAATCATCACGCCATACAAGTAGCTCAGTCGATTACTACGGTCTGTCATTTCGCGTGGCGCGAAATTACCCCAGTCGGCTGAAATAGGCGTCGCATGACAACCGCTCCACTGGCCCCAAGGCATCGCACCTAGATTCATAGCCATACGCAAACCATCGCCTTGGTTATGCGGTGTACCACGCACTTTCGCAGCACCCACCAAAGGACCGATATGCTGTGTGCGCATTTGCACGTTGGCTTCAAACCCACCACAACCAAGAACGACCGCCTTAGCATGCAGCTCTTTCACGCCATTGTCATCTCGTACCGTAACGCCACAGACAGCACCAGTTTCGTCCACTAAGAGCCCAACAACTGCGGCACCGTAACGCACCTCGATACCCATGCGCTCGCAGGTTGCAAACCAGCTACGAGAAAGTCCAACACCCTCATGCTCGGCGCGCACCACCAAACCACGCGCCCAAACAATGCGATTGCCCTTTCTGACCCCAGTCAGTGTGATCGCAGGCTCCATTGGCACTTTACCCACTTCGCTCATCCAGAACACAGTGTCTTTTGAGTTATCGACAAGCACGCGCGAAAGCACTGGGTCAGTCTGACCCGAGGTCACGCGCATCAAGTCGCCGTGGAAATCATCTTTTGTGTAGGGTGCGATGCCAGAATAAAAATCTTCGTACTCTTGTTCAACGCCAGGCAGCAGAGGACCGATTTCTTTTGGGTCATCGAAGGCGAACCGCAATACGCCACCGCTCCAGTGTGTATTGCCGCCGCGCATCTCGCGCGGTGCTTTTTCAAGGACCACCACGCGCTGCGCGCCGTTTTCTTTTGCCGACACGGCTGAGGCCAGTGCAGCGTTACCAGCGCCTACAACGATCACATCAAATTCATTCATTTTTTTGTCTCCAATACCCATGTGTCTTGTCGCCTGCACAAAACGTCAACCAACGCACGTTTTGGATTTTGCATACAGTTGTATTTTATTGTATTACGAATGCAAGGTAAAGCGTGAGCGAACGGACGACACCAGCTTTCACGTCGTAGTCACAACGGTCACTTGACGATACAAGGACTCATACGCCTGCACCATCGCTTCAACGCCATAACGATTCTGCACCTCTTGCAAGGAGCGTTCAGCGAGGGCACGGCCAAGCTCAGGCGCACTTAGAATCTCTGCGATGTGTCCGGCAAGGCCGCTTGCATCACCTGGCGCGCTTAAGAGGCCTCGCCCCTCTGCCAGCAATTCCGTTAAACCGCCCGCTTGCGTTGCCACCACGGGTACGCTTTGCACCATCGCATCCAGTACGCTGCTTCCCAATGCCTCATGGCGCGACGCCATTACGAACACAGCCAACGCTGGATAGAACTGCTCAACACCAGACTCAAAACCAAGCAACCGGTAGCGGTCACCCAAGCTGAGATCCCGTATTGCCTGTCGCGCAGCGTCCGCAGCCGCACCCTCAGCGCCCCAATGTACAAAAACCACATCGGGGTACTTTGCACAAACTTGTGCGGCGGCATGTATTAATGTGACAGGATCTTTTTCTGGTGAAAGCGCCGCTGCAGTCCCAACCAGGCGACATCCGCTTAAATTTTCACGTGCAATAAACTCCTGTACACGCGAGGGGTTGGATGCCACCGCAGGTACAGCACTCGGGATCACCTGCACCGACAACCCCATCGCTCGCATCGCAGACGCAGCCGCTTCACTAATCGCGACCCGCGCGTCCGCGCAGGCCCACTTCAGGCGAGAGAATCCGCTAAAGCCTTTAACGGGAAAACTGGTGCGCCGAGAAAAAACAACAGGTCGGCGGTGAATCGGCTTAGCCAATAAGGCCCATGCCAACACATTCGCAGTCTGAACATGCAAGACATCGTAAGAGCTTGCGTGACGGACTAGCCAAAGGCCGAACTTAGTCGGGGTCTTAACTGCATAGGTGCGGAAGCCTTCTGCTTGGGCCTGCTCTTCCAAAGCGCCACCTGCGCGAACCAGCAAGACAACCTCATGGCCTCGCTCACGCAAACCCAGGGCAGTGAGCAGAGTTTGTCGCTCACCACCTCGCCAACCCCGCTCCGAATTAATCTGCAGGATACGCATCTTTATTAGCCGTCCGCGCGCGAACGCGGTGCCTGAAAATACCGTACGGTGTTCACGCCAACTGCCATCAATGCGAAACCTATCGCGACACACAGACCGAGCATCGGTCCGGCACTAAAGCCAAAACTAAATACCAGCGCAACGATGGCTGCGCCAAACGTCTGGCTAAATACACGTGTCGTTGCTTGCAGGCCACCCACAGCACCTGCACGGTTACGAGGAGCAGAGCCAAGCATGACTCGGTTGTTCGGTGTTTGAAAAAATCCGAATCCAATTCCTGCAATCACCATCGCCGCAAAGAGCCAGGCATCCGAAGCACTCGCTGGCATCACAACGACCAGACCCAAGCCTAGTGCCATGGCCGCTGCACCCAACCCACTGAGTATGGCAACGGGAAACCGGTCGGACAGAGGACCTGCTATTGAGGCAATCAACGCCGCTCCTACGGGCCAGCCCGCCATCAGCGCGCCCACCGCCAGCTGAGGGCGATTAAGCGTGACTTGCAAATAAAAGGGTAGTGAAACCATCGTAGCCATCTGAGCACAAAAGGTGCTAGCCGAAGCCGCAAGCGCAAAGCGCATCGCAGGGATACGAAACAGATCAACAGGCACTAAAGGCGCGGTCTGTTGTGCCGAGCGTCGCACCAGCACCCAACCAATAAAAAATGCAGCTGCTAACAACAGCAGCGCAAGCCAAAAGTGTTTCGATAGCGCATCGATACCTAGAATCAACAGGGCAATCGTTGTCATGCTCAGTGCAGCGGCAAACCAATCATAAGGTGCAGTGATGGGAGGCACGTCCGGCAGATAACGCACGCCGAGCATCGTGATAATGCCCATGGGCAAATTAAACAGAAATATCCATTCCCATGTGGTGAACGACAAGATGAACGCGCCAATCGATGGGCCAATCACCGAAGACACTGCGACCGTCATGGCGTTTAGCCCGATCCCTCTGCCGATCAAATGTGGAGGATAAATATTACGCACCAAGGCGCCAAACAAGCACATGATGGCAGAGCCACCAAGCCCTTGAAAAATACGCGCACCCAACAGTACGGGCATTGATGGTGCCAATGCGCTACACAGTGACGCAAGGATGAACGTCCACAAACCAAAGTAAAACAAACGCTTAAAACCGATGCGCTCACCAATCGCCGACATCGGGAGCAAAGTCATCGCCACCGTTAAGGTATAGGCGTTCACCACCCAGACAACGGCCGCATCGGAAGCATTCAAGTCCTGCGCAATCGAGGGAAGTGCCACATTTGTCATCGTGGCATCCAGCACAGCAAGCATCAAGCCTGCAGCAAGAGCAAGTGCTGCTTTTCTGCGACGGGCGGTCGGCAAACCTTCATGCGCATCTGCTGCGCGAGGTGCTTGTGCTTCTGTCATCCCTAGGCTTTTTTAACCGGCCGCTTCCAGCCTTCGATCGTGATTTGCTTGGCGCGGGAAACGGTCAATTGCCCTGCGGGTGCGTCGCGCGTGAGAGTCGTGCCAGCGCCAAGGGTAGCACCTTTGCCAACGCGCACTGGCGCCACCAATTGCGTGTCCGAACCGATAAACGCGTCATCTTCGATGACCGTTCGATGCTTGTTGACACCATCGTAATTGCACGTGATGGTGCCGGCGCCAATATTGACCCTTTCACCGACGTCTGCATCGCCCACGTAGGCCAGATGATTTGCCTTGCTACCTTTACCAAGCGTGGTGTTTTTTATTTCAACAAAGTTACCGACATGCGTGGCATCAGCCAACTTGGCGCCCGGACGCAAACGCGCGTAGGGACCGATATGCGCATCCGCACCCACCTCAGCCTGGTCAAGATGACTAAACGGCTCGATGTGTGTCGACCGACCGAGCGTGACGTTGCGCAAAACACAATGCGCACCGACTCGCACACCATCGGCAAGGACAACCCGGCCTTCAAATACACAACCAACATCAATGAATACGTCCTGACCACATACTAACTCGCCGCGCAAATCAAAACGTGCCGGGTCAACAATCGTGACGCCTGCCTCAAGCTGCCGGCGAGCAAGCTCGCGCTGCCACAGTCGCTCAAGCTCTGCTTGCTGCAGACGACTGTTCACGCCGAGCGTTTCAAAGCTAGCCGCCGGATGGGCCACATTCACAGAGACTCCTTCTGCGACGGCCATGCCAATAACATCGGTCAAATAATATTCGCCTTGCGCATTGTTATTCGTAAGCTTGGCGAGCCAGGACTTCAATTGGCGTGTTGGCACCGCCATAATTCCTGTGTTGACCTCTTGAATCGCACGTTGCGCTACCGTCGCATCTTTATGCTCAACAATCGCGGTCACCTTGCCGTTGGCGTCGCGCACGATACGCCCATAGCCCGTCGCGTCCGGCAAGATCTCAGTCAGTATCGCCACCCCATTTGCGCGCGCCAGAAGTAATGCACGCAGCGTGTCAGGCTGCACGAGTGGAACGTCTCCATACAGAATAATCGTCACATCTTCTGTGCCTGCCTCTTGCAGCAGAGGTACCGCTTGCAGCACCGCGTGTCCTGTTCCTAACTGAGGCTGCTGCAATGCGAACTGTATGTCTTGTTGTGTGGCATACGCTTGCTTGACCTGCTCTGCGCCGTGCCCCACTACGATGGCAACGCTTTGCGCACCTAGGGCACGCGCACTATCGAGCACATGCGTCAACATCGGACGGCCGGCAATCGGGTGCAGCACTTTCGGTAAATTAGACTGCATGCGCTTGCCCTGTCCGGCGGCAAGAATCACGATATTAAGCATAGTGTGATCTAGTAATAGGTTTTAAGTCGATGTTTTACGTACGGGGCGCTTCGTTGCTTTTTTTGCAGCTGTCGCTTTTTTATCGGTGGTGCCAGTCTCTTTTGCGCTACCCATGCTGGCAGCCGTCGCTGCAGCGACCTGACTGAATTGTTGCGTCAACATGTTCCACCACGCTTGGGCCGCCGCGGGCACCTCACCGGATACGGCCGCTGTGGGCTCCTGCGCCGCGGGCGTAGCCGCAGCAACAAAAGACTTCAAGGTTGCGATCGTTGCGAGCTGCACTTCCATGCCCTGAATCGTGCTGCTCAGCATCGACAAATTAAGCTTCAACCAATTTTCTACGGACTTAAGCTCTGCAATTTTGCGTTCGAGCTCTTCCGGATTCATGGGTGGGGCCAAGCCAACACCCCCGCTCATACCAGCCGGTCCGGCCAACCCAGCAAACGCCTTGCGCATCATCTCCATGCTGGCAAAAAGCGGATTGCTGGCCATATCGCCAGTTTGGCCTAGCCCTGGCAACACAAAAGGGTTGGAAGATGGTCCGGTCATAAGAAGCCCTAACCTAAAAGGGGATAACCCCTAGATATTACTCGTATACGCCACCTCAGCAATAGGGAGCACTCGTAAACAAAAAATGTCGGTCAAATTGATCTTAGCGACCAAATTGAACAAGATATTCTGGGACAATACAGGTATGCAAGACACCATTACCCTCCCCGAATTAGAAGCCGCCATTAATTTTTGGCGCCAACGCAGCCCCTCTGTCGGTGAAGAGCTACGGCTGTGTGCGCAAGCGTCCAGCCTCGCTACGCCCTATGCACTCATGATTATTGAGCGCCGCACTCAAATGCCCGTCGCAGAGATGTCAGACAAGGCTCAAGCTGCTCTCAACGAATGGTTTACCCAACGTTAGCTACCCTTTCGACCGAGCGTTTATGAATACCGCCACAACACCATACGTTTTAAGAGATGATTTCGGTGCTGTGGCGCATCTGACGCTAAATCGAGGAGCGCAATACAACCCGCTTTCTCTAGATATGATCTCTGCATTACGGACGCACATTATTGAGATCAGAGACGACGCATCCATCAAGGTCGTTGTCTTAAAGGGAGCAGGCAAGGGGTTTTGTGCAGGGCACGACCTCAAAGAAATGAATGCGAACCGAAACGAGTCCTGGCTCAACGAACTCTTTGGACAGTGCAGTGCCTTGATGCAGGATATGCTCGCTTGTCCAAAACCCATCATTGCGCAAGTTCACGGAGTCGCCTCCGCGGCAGGTTGTCAATTAGTCGCAACTTGCGATTTGGCAATCGCTACTGCAGAGACGCGCTTTTCATTGCCAGGTGTCAATATCGGTTTATTTTGCTCAACACCAGCTGTGGCTGTCTCACGCGCAATTCAAACAAAACACGCACTCGAAATGCTGTTGACTGGGCAATCTATTTCCGCTCAAACCGCGGCAGAGTGGGGGCTCATTAATGCAGCCGTCCCGCCCGAAGATCTTGAAGCGCATATTCAACGCTTAACCCACGCCATTTCTGAAAAAAGCACAGAGGTTTTAGCGCTAGGAAAAAAAACCTTCTATCAACAGGCAGAGCTTGCTAGATCGGATGCATACACCGTTGCGGGCAAAGCGATGACCCACAATATGTTTCTCGAAGATAGCATTGAAGGGATTCATGCTTTTTTGGAAAAGCGTTCGCCACGTTGGCGCAGCTAAGTGGCGCTGGGCGCGGCAGTCAACTTACTTGAGTAACAGCCGAATATCGTGAACTAATGCAGCGCTACCAGCCGTGTTGCTCACCAGCACTCGCGCCTCACCTTTTGGATCAAGCAAATAGAACGAAGAGCTGTGGTCCATGGTGTAGCCGCCCTTGGCGGCAGGCGCTTTGGCGTAATACGCCTTAAACGATGCTGCGACCTGTTTGATTTGCGCAGGGGTGCCTGTTAACCCCAAAAAATTCGCATTAAATCCGGACACATACGCGCGCAGTACGTCGGCAGTGTCACGCTCAGGATCAACGGTAATCATCAGCACCTGCACTTTGCTTGCCTGATCACCGAGCGAGCGTAGTACGTCAGAAAGTTCAGCAAGCGTTGTGGGGCAAATATCGGGGCACTGCGTAAATCCAAAAAATACGATCTGAACCTTTCCGGCGAAACTTGCCGAGGTGTAGGGCTTGCCGTCCATACCGGTCAGCGACCAATTGCTCCCTATTTTTGTCCCGGAGATATCACTCCCTTTGAACTTCAATGCGCTGCTGTCACCACAGGCTGACAGAATCCCCATCAGACATATAAGACTCACAGCAAACCATATGCGTCGAGCCGAATACGCCGAGAGACTCATCATGTCGTACTTCAAATCAACTTCCCACAACGATCAACCAGTGATCGGCCAATAAAGCAGCGAATAAAAGCGATAAGTAGAGGATCGAAAACCGAAACATCTTTCGTGCGAGTTCGTCACTATAAACACGATATAACTTCCACGCATACCAGACAAACAAAGCGCCAAGTACCAAAGCAGACAGCAGATACAGCCAGCCACTCATCCCAACGACATAAGGCAATGCCGTTGTCGCAACGAGCGCAACGCTATAAAGCAGAATATGTAAGCGCGTAAATTGCTGGCCATGCGTGACGGGCAGCATGGGTAGACCCGAGTTAGCATAATCATGGGTACGGTATAACGCGAGTGCCCAAAAATGCGGGGGGGTCCAGATAAAGATAATCAGAACAAGCAGCCATGCTTCGGCAGGCACCGCGTCAGCGACAGCAGCCCATCCCAGTGCGGGTGGCATCGCACCAGACAGCCCGCCGATCACAATATTTTGTGGTGTACGAGGCTTCAAAATCATGGTGTAGATGACGGCGTAGCCCACAAACGTCGCAAAGGTTAGCCACATCGTGAGCGAATTCACCCAGCGGTACAGAATGAACATCCCAAGCCCACCCAGCACGCCTGAAAACACAATTACCTGCATGGGCGATATCGTGCCGGTGGCCGTTGCGCGACGAGCAGTACGCAACATGCGTGCGTCAATGCGTTGTTCGATCAAACAGTTCACAGCGAAGGCCGCTGCAGCTAGCAACCAAATTCCGATTGTGCCAGCGACCACTTTTTGCATATCAGGCAAAACCGGCGTCGCCAAAAACATTCCGATGACAGCACAAAACACCGCCAATTGCGTGACGCGCGGCTTCGTAAGTACCAAATATTGGCGCAAGAGGCTAGGGGACGAGGCAGTAACGCTAGGCATGGGGATTTTCTAAAAAGTCTAGCGTGATTGTACTGGTTGTGCCGCACCAGATTGCACGGATAGTCGATAAAGAATCGTAACCGTAGCCAACACCAACCCAGCAGCGCCCCCGTTATGCAACACTGCAATCAAAAGAGGCCAGTGAAAGAAGATCGTTGTCAGTCCGGTGAAAAGCTGAGCACCCAAAAGGACTAACACCAACCTCGCTGGGCCACGAGTAGCCTGATCCCCAAGCAAACGCCACGCCAAAGTACCCAGCACAGCAAACACCACAAACGCAAAATTACGGTGCGCCCAGTGAATGGCGGTCAAAGCCGTCTGTGAGATCATTTCGCCATTTGACATTTCACCCAGGCCTCTCACCACCGAGAATCCGTTACGCATGTCCATTTCTGGGATCCAGCTGCCATGGCACGTTGGAAAATCCATGCAGGCCAAGGCGGCGTAATTTGTACTGACCCAACCGCCCAGTACGATTTGAACCGCCAAAAGCAGTAACCCGCAGATCGCCCAAGCGCGGTAGCCGAAGGTCGCTGCAGTCGGCTTGGCGTAAGCGCGTTCGCGTGCCGCCAACCACGTCATCATGCCTAAGAGGGTCATACCTCCAAACAAGTGGGCCGTCACGACTGCGGGCATCAACTTATGCGTCACAGTCCACGCGCCGAATGCACCCTGTATACACACAGCAATCAATGTTGCGACGGCAAGCTTAGGAGAGTAACCAAGCGCCGAACGCTTTCGCCAACCAAGCGCAACAATCAAAATAATCAGGAAGCCCAGTAACGCACCCACATACCGATGGATCATTTCAATCCAGGCTTTCGGCAAAGTAACGGGGCCGTCGGGCATCGCTTTAGCGGCTTCACGTATGGAATCGAGTGCACCAATCGGGGAGACGCTGCCATAGCAACCCGGCCAGTCCGGACAACCTAAACCTGAATCCGTTAGCCGCACAAAGGCGCCAAACATAATCAGGTCTAGCGTTAAAAACCATGTCAAAAATACGATCCGTCGATATCGCGCGCGCGCCGATTCGTCCGATTTAGTGTGCGTTACGGTAGGGTTGGTCATCGCGCCACTACCCAATCCTTGAGTTCGCAATCAATTTACGAAGCTCATTACGAAACTTTTCCGGATCGGCCTCGGGTGGATATTGCAAAATCAGATTACCCAGAGGATCAATAATCCACATTGGTTTACCAAGCGCCTCGCGCGCGCCGCTGTCTGAAGCTTGCGGCAACAAGAACTGCTTGAGCACTTCAGGCTTGACCCGTACCATCACCGTGCCTTTGTATGCCTCAAGCACTTTCTCTGGCACGGGTGCATCATCGGTGATAAACCAAATACGCATCAAACGCTCAACATGCTTACCCTGGCTAGCGTGCGAATTGCGCAAGATAAATAGCTTACGCGCGCACGACTCCGGACACGCCGCATCATCCGCTGCAACAAGTAGCCACTTGCCTTTAAGCGAATTCAGGTCAAAAGGCTTGCCATCCAGCGTGGTCGCAGGTAATGCCGTCGCTGCAGGAATGGGGCGCTGGGGCTCGATCAGCGTGCCATAGCTCACACTACCCTCGGGGCGTAAGCCTGGGTTGAAATACACCAGCAACGCGGCAAGAACGGGCGCCAGGCTCATGAGAAAAATGACAATCAATGGCCCGCGACCACGCGGCTTAGTCGTTGGCAAATTTTCTGAATTTACAGATGTCTTCACAGGTATCCCACTTATTCAATCTGTCGCCGTCTACGACGAACAAAACGCCACAACACTACACAGAATGCAACGGCAGCGATCGCGGCGAAGCCAAACCACTGCGTCGCGTACCCAACATTCTTATCAGCATCCAGAGATGGCTTGGGCCAATTGCGCATCAGGCCTTCCTGCGCTGGATTGTTCTGCAGCAACACGACAGGCAAAAAACGCAATCCCGTACGTTCGGTCAGTGATGCAAGATCCAAGTTTTGTACACGTATCACTTTAGAAGTATCCACCCAGCCCGATTCGGCTGCTGCAATACCCTTCCAAGCTGGAGGTAAACCGCTGTCCTCCCCTTTCTTGCTCGTCCAAAGCTCAAAAAGCCTCGGCACGCGCAGGGACATCTCACCTTCAATTGTCAGCGGATCTGACTGAGTTTCTATTTTAGGCGCTTGCTGCATTCCGATTGGGCGCGGAACCCAGCCGCGCAAAACTAACACTGCCACACCACCCTCAAGAATTAAAGGCGTCGCGAGCCACAGGCCTGGTCGGCCATCCATGTTTCGGTTATCCACCATCACGCTGAACTGCCCCGCCCAGCGCCCTGTGACCGAAGCCGCACGCCATGGCTGTACGGAATCTGCAGTGATGTTGGGCTGTATCACTATGGGCGTAGCGAGCCGACCTCTCTCAATTTCGGCACTAATCCCGCGTCGCTCGTCGGCGCGTTCTAATTGCCATCGCCCTAGCATGCCGCAAACGACCGCCACCACCCCAAGCAGCAGTAACGCAAGCAAAGTGAGCCTATTGGATGAGGGTTGTTGCATGTCTGCGATAATTCCTTTTTATCTGGGGGATTTAATGCGCATCTTCGTGATCATTGCATTCATCGGGATTCTCGGCAGTCTTGGCTCAGCACTGTTCTATTTGATGCGAGACAAAGGCACCTCAAACAAGACCGTCAACGCGCTAACTGTGCGCATCGGTATTTCCGTCGCCCTATTTTTATTCCTACTCTTTTCACACTGGATGGGATGGATAGAGTCAACCGGCTTCCAACGTTAGTTCCCTCGTCCAGAAACAAAAAAGGCCAGCAAAGCCGGCCTTTTTTATTCAACAATCGTCAAACTGGCGGCTTAAAACCAGTAGACAAATAAGTACAGGCCGAGCCACACAACGTCCACAAAGTGCCAGTACCATGCAGCACCTTCGAAGCCAAAATGGTGATCGGCTGTGAAATGGCCCTTCATCAGGCGAACCCAAATGACAGCAAGCATTGTTGCGCCAAGCAGCACGTGAAAGCCGTGGAAGCCGGTCAACATAAAGAACAGCGAGCCATACGCACCTGAATTGAACTTCAAGTTCAAGTCTGTGTAAGCGTGGTAGTACTCATAGCCTTGGCAAATCACAAAGATAAAGCCAAGCAGAATTGTTGCAAACAACCAGAAGCTCGCCTTGCCGCGATGATTTTCACGCAGAGCATGGTGCGAGATCGTCAAGGTAACGCCCGAGCTCAACAACAGTGCAGTGTTGATGGTTGGCAACCAGAACGGGCCCATTGTTTGAAAGGACTCCACGACGCCGGCCGGGCCAAGGTTAGGCCACACAGCGTTGAAGTCTGGCCACAACAACTGTTTGTGGTCCAAGTCACCCAGCCAAGGCAAGGTCACAGTACGTGTGTACCAAAGCGCGCCAAAGAAGGCGGCAAAGAACATGACCTCAGAGAAGATAAACCAGCTCATGCTCCAACGATACGAAACGTCGATGCGCTTGCTGTTCAGACCAATCTCAGATTCGTGAATAGCATCGCCGAACCAGTTATAGAGCACAACAAATAAGCCAAGCAAACCAACGAGCACAGCCCACTTCGCTGTATCGACGCCATTGACCCACGCAGAAGCGCCAAGCATCACAACTAATAGGCAGGCGCTAGCACGTACCGGGTGTGCCGAATCGGCTGGCACGTAATAGTAAGGTGCCTCTTTACCGTGGGCAGAGTGGGATGCACTCATAGTGTTCTCCATGCTACGAATAGTTAAATTATTTAAAACTGGACAGCACCCAGCCGACAATTGTCAAAAGGCCGGTCACAAACAGTACTCCAAACAACAAGCCCGCGATCACAAGATGGACAGGATTAAGCTTCGCTATGTCCTCTTGGTAGCCTGACCCTTTTCTCACACCAAACATTGCCCAAGCAATAGCCTTGAGTGTCTGAAAAAAGTTCAGCTTTCGCTGAGCCAACTGCTTGAGATCCTCGCTCATAACTGATTTTTATCCGTTATGTTCAAGCAAAAAAATGCGTATAAAACTGACGACCGATGGTGTACCCAAACAACGCAAGGACGAGCACGAGAAAAACCAAGCCGAGTCGTCTGTTTTTTTTGCGTTGTTCCGGTGTCATCCCTATCGCCTTACTTAACTACTGGGGGCGTTTCGAAAGTGTGGAATGGTGCGGGCGAAGGCACCGTCCACTCCAACCCTTCAGCGCCTTCCCATGGCTTAGCTGGAGCGCGCTCCCCTTTACCCGCGTAGGACTTCAACACGATGTAGAGGAACAAGAGCTGCGACAAACCAAACCAGAATGCACCGATTGTCGCGATCTGGTGAAAATCGGTGAATTGGGCAGCATAGTCTGCGTAGCGACGTGGCATCCCGGCCAGACCCATAAAGTGCATCGGGAAGAACGTGATGTTGAATGAAATCATGCTCATCCAGAAATGCCACTTGCCCAGACGCTCGTCGTACATATAGCCGGACCACTTAGGCAACCAGTAATAGGTGCCAGCAAACAAACCAAACAGCGAACCAGCCACCAACACGTAATGGAAGTGTGCGACCACGTAGTATGTGTCGTGCACCTGGATATCAATCGGGGCCATTGACAAGATCAAACCGGTAAACCCGCCGATGGTGAACACGAAAATAAAACCGACCGAAAACAACATCGGGGTTTCAAACGTCATGGAACCGCGCCACATCGTTGCAACCCAGTTAAACACTTTCACACCCGTCGGGATGGAAATCAACATCGTTGCATACATGAAGTAGAGCTGAGCTGTCACAGGCATGCCGGTAGCAAACATGTGGTGCGCCCAAACGATGAACGACAGGATCGCAATTGATGCTGTTGCGTACACCATTGATGCATAGCCAAATAACTGCTTGCGGGCGAACGCTGGGATGATTGCCGACACAATACCGAATGCGGGCAAAATCATGATGTACACCTCGGGGTGACCGAAGAACCAGAAAATGTGCTGGTACAGAACCGGGTCGCCACCGACCGCTGCGTTAAAGAAGCCCGTGCCGAAGTGACGGTCGGTCAGAACCATCGTGATCGCAGCAGCCAACACTGGCATCACAGCAATCAGGAGGTAAGCAGTAATTAACCATGTCCAACAGAACAAAGGCATCTTCATCAAGGTCATGCCAGGCGCGCGCATGTTCAAGATCGTCACGACGATGTTAATCGCACCCATGATCGAGGACGCACCCATGATGTGCACCGCGAAAATCGTCAGATCCATTCCTGGACCCATCTGTGCGGTCAATGGCGCATAGAGTGTCCAACCCGCCGCCGTTGCACCACCTGGCACAAAGAAAGACGTTGTCAACAAAATACCGGCGACTGGCAAGAGCCAGAAGCTGAAGTTGTTCATACGCGCAAAGGCCATGTCCGAAGCGCCAATCTGCAACGGAATCATCCAGTTCGCAAACCCAACGAAGGCCGGCATGATAGCGCCGAACACCATAATCAGACCATGCATTGTCGTGAACTGGTTGAACAGCTCAGGGCGGAAGAACTGCAAACCAGGCTGAAAAAGCTCAGTACGCAGTAACAACGCCAAAACGCCCCCGACCAACAGCATCGTGAACGAGAAAATCAGGTACATCGTTCCGATATCTTTGTGGTTGGTCGCAAACAACCAACGGCGCCAGCCATGTAGTGACGGACCGTGGTGATCGTGATCGTCGTGTGCATGGTCGTGACCATGCGCGTGACCGTGACCTGCTACGTGATCTGCTGGAATGCTACTCATGTTGGACTCCTATCCCGCTTTAAGCTGCCACCAAACTACTCTTTTGGTGATCAACGCATCTTTACGAACAGCCGCAACAATATGCGGCCGCATCACTCTACAACCAACTATCGCGCTGCCTTAATATCGGCTGGCGCCACCACCGGGTCCTGACCCTTTCCTGCATTGGTCCAGGACGCACGTGTATAGGTGATCACCGCAGCGATTTCAACATCGTTTAACTGCGCTGCAAACGACTGCATTGCCGTACCGGGCTTACCCTTGAGCAAAATCTGAATATTCTCAGCCTTGGGGCCCATCACAAGTTTGCTGGCATCTAGCGCCGGGAAAGCACCCATCACGCCCTTACCGCTACCTTGGTGGCAAGCCACGCAATTTGCTGCGTAGACTTTTTCACCACGAGCAATCAGCTCAGGTCCTGTCCATTCTTTGTTAGGATCATCTGCTTGCGCAGCCAGAAGTTTTTTCTGCTCATCAGCCCATTTGGCGTAGTCGGCTTCAGAAACAACCTTGACAACGATTGGCATGAATGCGTGGTCTTTACCGCAAAGCTCTGTGCATTGGCCGCGGTATTCGCCGACTTTCTCAGCGCGGAACCAGGTGTTACGCACAAAGCCTGGGATCGCATCCTGCTTGACGGCTAGCTCTGGAACCATCCAAGAGTGAATCACATCAGCAGCGGTAACTGCCACGCGGATTTTCTTGCCCACTGGAACAACCAAAGGATTATCGACTTCCATCAGGTAAGTCGGGCTCTTTGGCTCACGGCCCTCAATTTGAGCGCGCGGTGTGGAGAGATTGGAGAGGATTTTCACGCCAGTGGCGGGTCCATCGATGTATTCGTAGCCCCATTTCCACTGGTAGCCCGTGATCTTAACTGTCAGATCTGCGCCGCTGGTGTCTTTCATCGCGACAACAGTACGTGTTGCGGGTAATGCCATTGCAATCACGATCAGGAAAGGAACGACCGTCCAAGCGACTTCAACACCCATGTGCTCATGAAAAGTCGCAGGCTTGTGGCCCTTTGACTTACGGTGCGCCCAGATCGAATAGAACATCACACCAAAGACGGCAACAAAGATCACCAGGCAGACGATGAGCATGAACCAGTGTAGCCACGCTACGTCACGCGCGATCTGGTTAACTCCCTCGGGGAGATTGAGCTGATTGACACGCGGGCCACCCGGCATGTCTTTCACTTGTGCACTGACCGCGCCAATCCAGAACATGGCACAGGCACCCAGCAACCCTCTCAACTTCTTCATGCTTACCTCGAAACACATCGCGCTTCTCTGCTTAAGGGCACTTATGGGCCCCAACAGATAATGCACAAGAATTATTAGAGGACTCACGTCACGGCGATGCCGCACACGTATAAGCCCGCGTATCGTATGGAAACGGGTGGGATTATAGCGGAGGCTCGTCTAGAGTGCTGCACTACAATCGTTTGACCCCACTTGATGACAGATCTCGATGCAACAGTCCAACAGTTTCCCCCCAAAAGCAGACCTTCATCTGCTCTTACAGTCGCTCCTGCAGCGCGCTTCGCAGGCGCCACACTCAGGGTCTATCCCGTTATTTATTGCCGGAGAGCCCTGTGGCACGCTGTTTCCGGGTGCGATCACGACCGTTGCGGCCCTTCCGGGCGTTGAGATAACAAGCAACCGCGTCGACTTCGGGCGCAACCTTTCCGCGGGGCAAGCACTGAATGATTTGTTGGCCGAGATCGCAAATGCCTTAAAGCAGGCGGGGAAAACGCCAGGTTGGCGCAATGAATTACTGGACGTACTGCCCGACAAGGCAGCAAGTCACCCAATCGGTGCGATTGAGCGGGGTGTGATGCGCCCGCTTGGCCTCATCACCCGCGCTGTCCACCTAAGCGGATGGTCACAAGATGGCAAACTCTGGGTCGCGCGTCGATCTCTAACCAAGGCCACAGACCCGGGCATGTGGGACACGCTGGTCGGCGGGTTAGTGAGCGCGGGTGAGCCGGCTGACTTAGCGCTCGAGCGCGAGTCCGACGAAGAGGCCGGACTAGACCCCGCAGACATTCAACATCGCTCGCCCTTGCGCACGATTACACGCATGCAGCGGCAGATCCCTGAAGGGTACCAATGCGAAGAGGTTCTGACCTGTGAGTGTGTACTCACAGACGGCGTAAAGCCAAAAAACCGGGATGGTGAAGTCATGGAGATTGACTGCTTCACCCCGGCAAAGATTTATGAAATGTTAGGTGCGGGAGACTTTACCCTTGAGGCCTCAATCGTGTTGACTGAGGACCTGTGGCGCCGCGCCACTTAAGATTAAGCGCTCAGCGCTGTCCGCATTTTTTTCATGGCGGCCACTTCAATCTGACGGATCCGCTCAGCCGATACGCCAAACTCGGCTGCCAAATCGTGCAGTGTCGCCCCGCCATCGTCTTGCAGCCAGCGTGCACGGACAATGCGCTGTGAGCGCGCATCGAGCTGCTCAAGTGCTTTATCCAGACCCGAACCGTGCATGACATCTTCGTCGCGACGGGCCAAAACCTGGGTAGGATCAGCGCGACCGTTGTCTGAAAGATATGCGATCGGTGCATACGCATCGTCGTCATCATTCTGATTTTCAAGTGAAATTTCACGACCCGACAAACGCACTTCCATCTCGCGTACGTCTTCACGACGAACGTTTAAATTCGCCGCAATTTCATCGACTTGTGCTGTATCGAGCGTTTGTCCATCTGGACGCATGCTGCGCAAATTAAAGAAAAGCTTACGTTGCGCCTTGGTTGTAGCAACCTTCACCATGCGCCAGTTGCGCACGATGTATTCGTGAATTTCGGCTTTAATCCAGTGGACTGCAAAAGATACAAGGCGCACGCCGCGTTCAGGATCAAAGCGCTTAACAGCCTTCATCAGGCCGACATTGCCCTCTTGGATCAGGTCCGCGTGTGGCAAGCCGTATCCAAGGTATTGACGAGCAACAGACACCACCAGACGCAGATGCGACAACACCAATTCACGCGCTGCAGCGATATCCTGCTCGTCACGCAAACGGCGCGCAAGCTCATTCTCTTGTTCAGCAGTGAGCATCGGCAGTCGGTTGACTGTCGAAATATAGGCATCAATCGTTCCCAGTGCGCCGGGATTCGATATGGCCATCGCAAGTTGTGAAGGCTGCAGTGTCAAAGCGGTAGAACTCGTTGTCATTAACTTGACTCCTAACCTCGGAGCTTTCGGTGCCAGTTTAGCACTCTGAGCTAGCGAGTGCTAATAAGACGGCTGATTTGCGCAAAAGTTCCGCAATTCTTGCGAGGGTGTTAATCTCACTATGCTCTGGGCGCAAGACTGCCACATACCGCAGCCGCGACGCCCATTCCTGGATTTAGGTATGTCCGATTTAGTCAAATTTCTTTCAAAGATCCTGCTCGCTTGCCTACTCGTCATCGCCGTAGGCTGGGCGACCTACATCGGCGTGCGTTATTACCACGCCGAACAAGTGGCCTACCGCTGGATCTCGGGCCTAGCAGCCAAGCAGGCAGCCTGGGAGAAAAAGATTGCCGATGCGGGTGGCAACACCCTCGCAGGCTATGCCGGACCGACAGAACCCAAGGTAATCGACACGCAAGGGGGCGGCAAATTTTCCGGCCTTTCTTATGATGCAGTTCAGAAACGCCTCTGGACCGTCGTCAATAAACCAACAACATTAATCGCTCTCTCGACCGAGGGCCAAATATTGGCCACTTACCCCGTTAAGGGAATGTCAGACATAGATGGTGTGGCATGGCTAGGCGGGAACAAGGTTGCCCTGGTAAACGGCCGCCGCAACCGAGTGGTCATCGCTGAAGTACCCCCAACCCCGCAGGTTTTGGATGTTACCCGTGCCTTTGCCCTTGTGTTGCGCTTTTCAGAAGGCGAGGACACAAATTATGGCTTTAATGGACTGGGCTATGACCTTAAACGCGATCGTCTATACCTGTCCAAAGAACACAGTCCGCGTGCCCTGTATCGCATTAGCGGCCTGAACAGTCTGCAGTCCGCAGACTCCCGCGGTCTTCGGATCGAAAATATCAGCCACTGGCTCAATGACGTCCCGTTTGCGACCGACCTGTCCTCTGTTGAAGTGGACCCCAATACGGGTCGGGTCTATCTTCTCAGCGAAGAGTCACAGCTCATCGTCCAGCTCGACGGCGACAGTGGGGAAGGTAAAGGCATGCTCTCACTCTCTGCCAAAGGTAGTAAGCCGCTGCCACACCCTGAAGGCATCGCAACGGATGATGACGGCAATATTTATATCGTCAGCGAGCCCAACCTTTTCTACAAGCTAAGAAAGCCCTGATTTAGGGGCTTTGATCTCGCACGATGGCCCGGCTGCCCCGCCTCTACGCCGAGGGTTTTGCGCAACTCGCCCAAGCCCAATTCACACGCCATAACGACGCTGCTGTGCGTTCTTTACTAGAACGCCAATTTGCAGATATTGGACGTTGGCTCAGGCTAGCTCTCGCCGATACAGACACCCTTTTGCACGGCTGGGTGGTAACGCACAGTGGGCTCACGTTACTCGCCACCCCCGGGGATTCGACCAGCCTTGCCAGAGGGTTCCAACAGGTCGGCCGTCACCTAGCGAGTCGACTACAGGTGGGCAGCGTGTTTGAGGGGCGTTTTCACTCCACCATTCCTCAGCCCCAACGTTGGCTATTGCCTTGTTTGATATGGCTCGAACGCCAGCCGGTGCGAGAGGGTCTTGTCTCAGACGCAGAGATTTGGCGGTGGTCCTCGGCAGGTGCGCACACCGGCAGCCTTGGCGCCTCTGCAGTTGGCCTGCATCCGCACGCCGATTACTGGAGCTGCGGCAACACACCTTTTGATCGGCAAGCGGTCTATCGCAAACTTTTACAAGAAGGCAACGCATCATCGCAAGATGCGAAGCTCGAGGCCTGCTTACGAGGCCAATGGGGCCTAGGCGACGACGCTTTCCTAATCGAGCTCGCCAAACTCGCAAATCGTCGGGTGCATCCCGAGCCCCGTGGCCGCCCCAAAAAGCCGCCGATAGCACTGGGATAGTGCCGAGACCGATGGTGCGTCCCTAATTTAATATCAACAAATCGTCCTCTTTGTTAAATAGGGACGCACCCCAATTATTTTTCTTGCGCTGCCACAAAAGCAAGCGTATTGTTTCGCCCTCGCACTGCAACATGGCACAAGCCCACGGAGCTTTTTATGTCTACCTTCCCTTTGAACTTTCATCCTGCCAAGACGACACGCGCAGTGGCAGCCCCGCAGGCTGGACTTCCCGTCGCGCAGGGTTTGTACTCGCCAGCAAACGAACACGACGCCTGTGGCGTGGGTTTTGTAGCGCACATAAAAGGTAATAAGACGCACGCCATCGTCGAGCAGGGCCTAAAAATCCTTGAAAATCTAGATCACCGGGGTGCGGTGGGTGCCGACAAATTGATGGGCGACGGCGCCGGCATCTTGATTCAAATTCCTGATGCGTTTTATCGGCAAGACCTCGCCAAGCAAAACATCACATTACCTGCTCCTGGTGAGTACGGCGTAGCGATGGTATTCCTGCCAAAGGAAATCGCGTCCCGCTTGGCATGCGAGCAAGAACTTGAGCGTTCAGTGCGCGCGGAAGGCCAGGTTGTGTTGGGGTGGCGCGATGTCCCAGTGGACACAGATATGCCGATGTCACCCACAGTACGCGCCTGCGAGCCCGTCATTCGCCAACTGTTTATCGGTCGCGGCGCCGATGTGATGGTGCCCGATGCACTAGAGCGCAAGCTTTACGTTATTCGCAAAACTGCTAGCCATGCCATTCAAGCCATGGGCCTGGCGCACGGCAAAGAATATTTCGTCCCTTCAGCCTCGGTTCGTACGGTTGTTTACAAAGGTTTGCTTCTTGCCGATCAGGTAGGCCGTTACTACCGAGACCTCGCAGACCCGCTCACCGTTTCTGCCGTTGCACTCGTGCACCAGCGCTTCTCGACCAACACCTTCCCCGCCTGGCCTCTCGCACACCCATACCGCATGATTGCGCACAACGGCGAGATCAACACTGTCAAAGGCAACTTCAATTGGCTGCGTGCACGCGAAGGCATGATGCAGTCTGCCGTACTTGGCGATGACCTCAAAAAGCTTTATCCGATTGTGTACGAAGGCCAGTCCGACACGGCGACGTTCGACAACTGTCTCGAACTTCTGGTCATGTCTGGCTACTCGCTTGCGCACGCAATGATGATGATGATCCCAGAAGCATGGGAACAACATACGCACATGGACCCAAGTCGTCGTGCGTTTTACGAATATCACGCTGCAATGATGGAGCCTTGGGATGGCCCAGCCGCCGTCGCCTTTACTGATGGACGCCAAATCGGTGCGACGCTCGACCGTAACGGTCTGCGTCCTGCACGTTATCTCATCACCGATGACGACATGGTCATCATGGCGTCTGAGGCTGGCACACTGCCAATCCCCGAGAACCGCATCGTCAAAAAATGGCGTCTGCAACCCGGCAAGATGTTCCTGATCGACCTTGAACAAGGACGCATCATCGACGACGCCGAGATCAAAGCACAACTCGCCAACTCACGACCATACCGTCAATGGATCGATCGTCTGCGCGTCAAGCTGGACTCCTTGCCTTCCCCAGCAAAAGTAGATGCCCCAATTGGTGCGCCTGCGTCCTTGCTTGACCGTCAGCAAGCTTTTGGCTGGACACAAGAAGATTACAAATTTGTCCTCGAGGTGATGGCCGAATCAGGCGAAGAGGCCATTGGATCTATGGGCAACGACGCCCCACTCGCCATCTTGTCGAGCCGCGCCAAGCCCTTCTATAACTATTTCCGTCAGCTGTTTGCACAGGTAACGAACCCACCGATCGATCCGATACGTGAGCAGATGGTGATGTCACTTGTGTCGTTCATTGGTCCCAAGCCGAACCTGTTAGACATTAACAACGTCAACCCACCACTGCGTCTCGAAGTCACACAACCCATTCTCGACTTCAAAGAAATGGCACGCATTCGCGCAATTTCTGAAGTCACTGGCGATAAGTTCCGCAGTTCGGAGCTCAACATCAGCTACCCCGCAGCCTGGGGCGCAGATGGTATCGAAGCACGCCTTGCCGCACTGTGCGCACGCGCAGTCGACGCTGTGAAAAGTGGCTCAACCGTATTGATCCTGACTGATCGCAACGTGGACAGCGCGCACGTTGCAATTCCAGCACTGCTCGCCACTTCAGCGATTCACCAGCATCTCATTCGCGAAGGCTTACGCACCAACACCGGTATCGTGGTTGAAACCGGCTCGGCGCGTGAAGTCCATCACTTCGCGTTGCTTGGTGGCTATGGCGCCGAAGCGATCCACCCGTACCTTGCGCTGGAAACCCTCGCGACGCTGGGCAAAGATGCGGACAAGTCGATCAAGAATTACATCAAGGCCATCGGCAAAGGCCTGAACAAAGTGATGTCCAAAATGGGCATCTCGACCTACATGTCGTACTGCGGCGCTCAAATCTTTGAGGCTGTTGGTTTGCGTACAGCATTGGTCAACAAATACTTCTCGGGTACTGCCAGCACGATTGAAGGCATCGGGATCTTCGAAGTTGCCGAAGAAGCACTGCGCACACACCGCGCCGCGTTCGGTAACGACCCCGTCTTGGCAAATGCACTGGATGCAGGTGGTGAGTATGCCTTCCGCGTCCGCGGTGAAGACCACATGTGGACCCCGGACTCGATCGCCAAGTTGCAACACGCAACGCGTGCCAATAACTACCGTACCTACAAAGAGTACGCACAGCTTATCAACGACCAAAGCCGCCGTCACATGACGCTACGCGGTTTGTTTGAGTTCAAAGTTGATCCGGCACGTGCGATTTCACTGGACGAAGTCGAGCCCGCCAAAGAGATCGTCAAACGCTTCGCGACGGGCGCAATGTCTTTGGGTTCTATTTCAACCGAAGCCCACTCCGTGTTGGCTGTTGCGATGAACCGTATCGGTGGCAAATCCAACACCGGTGAAGGTGGTGAAGACGAGCTGCGCTATCGCAACGAACTGCGCACCGGCAAAAGCGGTATCGGCGCCGGCGCAACGTTGGCCTCTGAGCTTGGTGCAGACCGCATCGCCGCAGACGTTCCACTGCAGGCGGGCGACTCGATGCGCTCCAAGATCAAACAAGTTGCATCCGGACGTTTTGGTGTCAGCGCTGAATATCTGTCGAGCGCGGACCAAATTCAAATCAAGATGGCACAAGGAGCCAAGCCGGGCGAAGGCGGTCAACTCCCCGGTCATAAAGTGTCTGAATACATCGCCAAGTTGCGCTGCTCCGTCCCTGGCGTTGGCCTGATTTCGCCGCCGCCACATCATGACATCTACTCGATCGAAGACTTGGCACAGCTTATTCATGACCTCAAAAACGTCAACGCAAAAGCCTCGATTTCGGTCAAGCTTGTGTCAGAAGTTGGTGTGGGTACTGTCGCTGCTGGCGTCGCCAAAGCGAAAGCGGATCACGTCACAATTTCCGGTCATGATGGCGGCACGGGTGCCTCGCCTGTCTCTTCGATCAAGCATGCAGGCACACCTTGGGAGCTTGGTCTGGCCGAGACTCAACAGACCCTCATGCTGAACCAATTGCGTAGCCGCATCCGCGTTCAAGCAGACGGACAAATGAAAACGGGTCGCGACGTTGCAATTGGTGCCTTGCTGGGCGCCGATGAGTTTGGCTTTGCCACCGCGCCGCTTGTCGTGGAAGGTTGCATCATGATGCGCAAGTGCCATCTGAACACCTGCCCTGTCGGCGTTGCGACACAAGACCCGGTTCTGCGCGCTAAGTTCCAAGGCAAGCCTGAGCATGTCGTGAACTACTTCTTCTTCGTTGCTGAAGAAGTACGCGAGATTATGGCTCAGCTCGGCATTCGCAATTTCGATGATCTGGTTGGTCGTGTTGACTTACTCGACACACGCGCCAGCATCGAACACTGGAAAGCGCATGGCCTGGACTTCAGCCGCGTCTTCTATCAGCCGGGCAACGACAGCCCACGCCGACAGATCGAAGGTCAGGATCACGGCCTGGAAGCAGCGCTTGACCATGAACTGATTGAGCGCAGCAAAGCCGCTATCGAGCGCGGCGAAAAGGTCTCTTTCATCGTTCCAGTACGCAACCGTAACCGCACCATCGGCGCAATGTTGTCTGGCCGTATCGCCTCGCGTTACGGTGATGAAGGTCTGCCTGATGACACGATCCACATCCAATGTAACGGTACGGCAGGTCAAAGCTTTGGTGCTTTCCTTGCACGCGGCATCACGCTTGATCTGGTTGGCGAAGGTAATGACTATGTCGGCAAAGGCTTGTCAGGCGGTCGGATCATCGTGCGCTCGCCCAATGACTTCCGTGGCTTTGGTCCTGAACACATCATCATCGGCAATACCGTGTTGTACGGTGCAACAGCCGGCGAAGCGTATTTCAATGGTGTCGCAGGCGAGCGGTTTGCCGTGCGCAACTCCGGCGCAGCCGCAGTGGTTGAAGGTACAGGCGACCATGGTTGTGAGTACATGACGGGCGGGACAGTTGTCGTCCTCGGGCAAACAGGCCGTAACTTCGCCGCAGGGATGTCTGGTGGTGTGGCCTACGTGTGGGACCCAGAAAAAACCTTCGCCGAACGTTGCAATATGACGATGGTTGAAATCGAGCCTGTTCTTGCCTCAGCTGAGCAGCAAAAAGCTCAAGGCATTGACGTCTGGCACAGCATGACCCGCGGTGGCGAACGTGAAACCGATGAAGTCATCCTGAAACGTTTGGTTGAAAACCATTTCCGCTACACAGGCAGCTTCGGTGCGCGCGATCTCGTCAGCAATTGGGAAAGCGCTCGTTCCAAATTTATCAAAGTTATGCCTGTCGACTACAAGCGCGCGCTCGGTGAAATGTGGCGCGCCGCTAACCCTCAGCCCAAGGCTGCTTAAGGAATAATCATGGGAAAAATTACTGGATTTCTCGAAGTCGATCGCTTGCAAGAAGCTTCTGAGGCCCCTGCGAATCGCCTGAAGCACTGGCGCGAGTTTGTACTGCACCTGACAGACGAGCAGGCAGGCAAGCAAGCCGCGCGCTGCATGGACTGTGGCATTCCGTTTTGTAATAACGGCTGTCCCGTCAACAACATCATCCCGGATTGGAATGATCTTGTTTATCGCCAAAACTGGCGTGGCGCTTTAGATGTGCTGCATTCAACCAATAACTTCCCAGAGTTCACGGGCCGTATTTGTCCCGCGCCCTGCGAGGCTGCCTGCACACTAAACATCAATGACGACGCGGTAGGTATCAAGTCTATCGAGCACGCCATCATCGACAAGGGCTGGTCTGAAGGTTGGGTTGTGCCTCAGCCACCTGAACAGAAGACTGGCAAGAAAGTCGCCGTCATCGGCTCGGGCCCTGCGGGTCTAGCTTGCGCGCAGCAATTGGCGCGTGTCGGTCACGACGTCACCGTCTTTGAAAAAAATGATCGTGTCGGTGGTTTGCTACGCTATGGCATCCCCGATTTCAAACTTGAAAAACAGTTGATCGATCAGCGCGTCACACAAATGCAAGCTGAGGGTGTGACCTTCAAAACGTCGCATTACATCGGTCAAGCGGGCGACTGCCCTGACAAAGCACTCACCGTTAAGACACCAGAGGCGCTTAAAAAAGAATTTGATGCAGTTGTCTTGGCTGGTGGCTGTGAAACACCACGGGATCTGCCCGTCACCGGCCGTGAACTCGATGGCGTCATGTACGCGATGGATTTCCTGCGTCCACAAAACAAAGTGGTTGCTGGCGATAAAGTTCCTGGTCAAGTCCTCGCAAAAGGCAAACACGTTGTCGTGATCGGCGGTGGTGACACCGGCTCAGACTGCGTTGGCACAAGCAACCGTCACGGTGCAAAGTCAGTCACACAGATCGAATTGATGCCACGTCCTCCCGAAAGTGAAAACAAAGCACTGACATGGCCTTACTGGCCAGCGAAATTGCGCACGTCCTCCTCCCATGAAGAAGGTGCCGAGCGTGACTGGGCTCTGACCACCAAGTCGCTGGTTGGAAAGAATGGCAAGGTCGAAAAGCTCGTCGCTTGCCGCGTTGAGTGGGTAAAAGACGAGTCGACCGGTCAACTGAAAATGCAAGAAGTGAAAGGCTCTGAATTCGATATTCAGGCTGATCTCGTCTTGTTGGCAATGGGTTTTGTCGCTCCTGTCAGCAACATACTCAAGGCATTTGGCATCGATCAAGATCCTCGTGGTAACGCGCGCGCTAACACTGACGACTATCGTAGTAGCGTAGACAAGGTTTTCGCGGCGGGCGATATGCGCCGTGGTCAATCCTTGGTTGTCTGGGCAATTCGGGAAGGTCGCCAGTGCGCACGCTCGGTAGATGAGTTCTTGATGGGCTCGAGCGTTTTACCTCGCTAAGGCAAGCACCCAACTGCTCAGGAGCCGCACTATGCAATTGCTGCCACGTTTTGTTCGATCAGTCCTGTTTTCGGTTTGTGCCGCACTCTCTTTGGGGGTGCAGGCGCAGACGACTGCGCCTGCCGGCTGGCCGAACAAGTCGATTACATTGATCGTGCCCTATGCGCCTGGCGGTTTTTCTGACACGCGCATGCGGCTGTTGGCTCGCAAACTCTCTGACAAAATTGGACAGCCGGTCATTGTTGAAAACAAAGGCGGCGCTGGTGGTGTTATCGGTACAGCTTTGATCGCTAAAGCTCCACCAGATGGCTACACACTCGGGTCGGGTAACTTAGCGCCGCTTGCCGTTAACCCTTCGCTGATGACGAAGCTGCCTTACGATCCACTAAAGGACCTCGCTCCGGTCATTTTGATCGAAAATAGTCCGCTCGTTCTAAGCGTTGCGACTGCGTTACCCGTCAAAACCTTGGCGGAGCTGATCGCGCTCGCATCGAAAACTCCTGGGAAGCTCACCTTCGGATCCTCAGGCGTCGGCGGTGCACACCATTTATCAGGCGAAATGTTTCGCGAGTCGGCAAAGATCGATATCGTGCACGTTCCCTATAAGGGCGGCTCGCCCGCTGCAACGGATTTGATGGCAGGGCATCTCAGCATGATGTTTGAGATGGGGTATGCCGCGCTGCCTTCCATTCAGGCCGGCCGCGTCAAGCCTCTCGCTGTGACCTCCCAAAAACGGCTCGCCATACTTCCTGATGTTCCAACGATGGCAGAAAGTGGCATAAAAGGCTTTGAATCCTACAACTGGCAAGGCATTGTGGTGCCCGCTGGGACGCCCGCGCCCATCATCAGCCGCCTGAATCAGCTATTCAATGAAATTTTGAAAGATCCGGACGTCGCGCAGGCCATTTCCAGCGTGGGTAGCGAAGCTGTAGGCGGCACACCTGAGCAGTTCGGTGACTTTATTCGTAGCGAAACAGCAAAGTGGGCGCAGGTGATCCGCGCTGCCAACATCCAGCCGCGCTAAAGACCTCTCAGGCTCTGCGACGGCGTCGCAGAGAACACGCTCTCGGGGCTACAATGCGCCCACAGACTGCCGCCAAGCTCTGACCGAGCTCTACGGCTAAGACCCGATCCTTTTGGCTCATCATGCCCTCGCCCGCCTCCGCCTCCAATAATCCGGTGCTGCGCCTAGATAGCGTCTCGTTAGGCTATGGCGATTTCACGGTCTTGCGCGATATTTCACTCGAGGTCTCTCGTGGTCAGGTTGTTGCCATGATGGGGGGCTCCGGTTCGGGTAAAACAACATTACTGCGTGCTGCAACAGGGCAGCTGCGGGCACGTGCAGGCACCGTGACGTTATTCGATCAAGATCTCGGCCACACCGATGCCCGGCAACTGCAAAACTTGCGACAACGCATGGGCGTTTTATTTCAGCAAGGTGCGCTATTCACTGATTTAAATGTCTTTGAGAACGTCGCCTTTCCACTGCGCGAGCATGCCAAGCTCAATCCTGCCGACATGCTCACGCGTGTGCTCAACACGTTAGAGGCGGTCGGCTTACGCTGCGCGGCGCATCTCAAGGTTTCTGAAATTTCCGGCGGAATGGCTCGCCGTGTTGCCTTGGCGCGCGCTGTCATTCTTGAACCTGAGCTCGTTCTCTATGACGAACCGTTCGCAGGGCTAGATCCAATCTCGCTAGGGATTACAGCACGACTAATTCGAAGCCTGTCTGATCGCCTCGGCTGCGCGAGCGTCGTGATCACTCACGATATTGCCGAATCATTCGCGATTGCGGATCAAGTCTATTTAGTCGGCCAAGGCTGTATCAAAGCCCACGGTACACCAGCCACGCTGCACGCTTCGACCGACCCCTACGTACAACAATTTTTAAACGGGCACCCTGACGGACCTGTTCCGTTCGAATATCCAAGCACGCCTGCCTTTGAATCTTGGCTGAGCCGACAAGGAGTTGCACAATGACGTCGCCACGCGGGATCTCTGCGCTTGGAGCCGCGGTGCGCAAACGCGTGATCGGCCTTGGGGTGTTCACGAGGTTCTTTATACGTTTGCTTTCAGAAAGTAGCATTGCGCTCACACGGCCACGTCTGGTGTCTCAGCAGATTCATTTCATTGGCAATCATTCATTATTAATCATTGCCGTCTCAGGCCTCTTCGTAGGCTTCGTTCTGGGTCTGCAAGGCTACTACACGCTCAATCGCTACGGCTCTGAAGAGGCGCTGGGTTTACTGGTCGCACTGTCTCTTACACGCGAGCTTGGTCCAGTGGTCACGGCATTACTATTCGCCGGACGAGCAGGCACTTCACTCACAGCGGAAATTGGCCTAATGAAGGCAGGTGAACAGCTCGCCGCCATGGAGGTCATGGCCGTCGACCCTGTGCGCCGTGTACTAGCCCCGCGGTTTTGGGGGGGCGTCATTGCAATGCCTATTTTGGCAGCGGTGTTTTCGATGGTAGGTATTCTCGGTGGCTGGATTGTCGGAGTGCTGATGATCGGCATTGATACGGGGGCATTCTGGTCCCAAATGCAAAGCGGTGTCGATGTCTGGAAAGACGTCATGAATGGCGTGATCAAAAGTGTCGTATTTGGTGTGGCTGTGACCTTGATCGCCCTCTTCGAAGGTTGGCAAGCTCGCCCCACACCCGAAGGAGTCGCACGTGCGACAACACGCACTGTTGTCGCAGGTTCACTCGCTGTGCTCGGTCTCGATTTTCTGCTGACCGCTTTGATGTTCAGCAACTAATTCCGGAGTCAAAAAATGTCCAATGAAAAAACAGATTGGTGGGTCGGGCTCTTTGTATTACTCGGTGCAATCGCTCTGACCTTCCTCGCCCTGCGTGCGGGGAACCTCAGTAGCTTTTCTTTCGCGCCGACCTACGCCTTGACAGCAAAGTTCGACAACATCGGCGGCCTAAAAGTACGCGCTCCTGTCAAAAGCGCCGGTGTCGTGGTGGGGCGCGTTGCGTCAATCACTCTCGACGAGAAAACTTTTCAAGCAGTCGTGACGTTGCAAATGGAAAAGTCGTATCAATTTCCGCTGGATTCCTCGGCAAAAATTCTAACCTCGGGCTTACTTGGGGAACAATACATTGGGATCGAGCCAGGGGGTGATGATGCCAATCTCACCGCCGGTGCAACGATCAAAATGACACAGAGCGCGATCGTCCTTGAAAGCCTCATCAGTCAATTCCTCTATGGGCAGGCTGAGAAACAAGGCAGCCCGCAGACAACAACGCCGGCACCGGCAAAGTAACGTATCCGCGACATGAACAAGTCCTCTTTAATCCGGTGGGTCGGCGCACTCAGTCTGACTGTGCTGACAGGTTGCGTTACCACTTCACCAGTGGGTAGCGCGAATCCTATCGATCCGCTTGAGGCCTCCAATCGTGCAGTGTTTGAGCTTAATGAAACCATTGATCGTGCGATATTCAAACCCGTTGCCGAGGCGTATGCCTTCATCACACCGCAGCCGGTGCGTACCTGTATCTACAATATTTTTCTGAATATTGGCGATGTCTGGTCGATGTTCAACAGCGCCATACAGGGCAGACAAGTAGATGCACTGAACACGATGGGTCGCATTCTTTTGAACACCACGGCTGGCCTGGGTGGGTGTCTTGATCTTGCGAGCGCACGCGGTGCACAGCGCATCCCGAATGACTTCGGCGTCACGCTCGGCGTTTGGGGGGTCAGCTCGGGTCCTTACGTTGTACTGCCAATTATCGGTTCATCGACACTACGTGATGGGTCAGGAAAAATCGTCGATCTTTACGTCAACCAAGTCGGATGGGGTTCAACTGTCAGCAACGTTGATCTGAGAAACTCCCTTTACGGCTTAGAAGCAGTCGTCAGACGTGAGGCTCTCCTCGACATTTCTAACGTCATTGATCGCACCGCCCTTGACCGCTACAGCTTCATTCGTGACGCCTATCTGAAGCGCCGTAGCGCTCAGGTACGCGGGCCAGGGGCCGAAGCGGAAGCCCTACCGAACTACGACGATTTTGAAGCAGAAGCGGCAGACAAAAAATCCCTAGGTATCCCTGACAAAAAATAGCAAGGTACGACCAATATGACTCTCTCTCTTTCGCGCCTCTCTGCAACGATCACTTTTCTGTTGAGCTTAAGCTTTGGTATCGCGGCGCAAGCGCAAACCAAACCAGACGCCATGGGTGCGCCGAACGAATTCGTGCAGCAAGTTGCGGACCAAGTCCTGGCCGCGCTTAAGGCAGATGCAGCGGTCAAGGCAGGCGATACCGCTCGAATCAATCAAATCGTCGATGAACTGATTCTTCCCTATGTCAATTTTGAGAAAACAACTCGCCTCGCGGCTGGACGCAACTGGCGAGATGCCACGCCAGAACAACGCGCAGCGCTTGTCAAAGCGTTTCGCGGAACACTAGCGCGCACCTATAGTGGCGCATTTACGCGCGTCGATGCTGGCACTGCGATGAAAGCGCTGCCGTTTCGTGGCGATGCCGCAGCGACTGATGTGGTTGTGAAGTCACAGGTCATGCAAGGCAGCAACACCCAGCCAATCGCTCTGGACTACCGACTAGAAAAAACAGCTAGCGGCTGGAAGATTTACGATCTAAACGTCGAAAACATCTGGTTGATCGAAAACTACCGCAATCAATTTACACAAGAAATCAGCAAGAGTGGGATCGATGGTCTGATCGCAGCACTCAACAAACGGGCTCAATAACATTTATGCATGCTGTTTCTCTCGAACACATTTCTAAAACCTATGCGCCACGTGCGAACGGGTGGCGCGGTTTATTTATGCCTCCCTCAGGCCCGGGGTTTCAAGCGCTCACCGATGTGTCGTTCACTGTTGACCACGGAGAATTTTTTGCCTTGCTCGGCCCCAACGGCGCGGGCAAGACCACTCTGATTTCGGTACTAGCTGGGTTGAGTCGTCCCACAACGGGTCGCGCAAGCATCTGTGGCCATGATGTGGTCACCGATTATCAGGCGGCTCGCCGATCGCTCGGCGTTGTTCCCCAAGAGCTTGTCTACGATCCGTTTTTTACCGTACGCGAAACGCTACGTATTCAATCTGGGTATTTTGGTTTTCGTCGTAATGATGACTGGATCGATGAAATCCTCGCCAATCTGGGTCTCACGGACAAGGCCGACGAGAATATGCGCGCGCTGTCTGGAGGTATGAAACGCCGCGTGCTAGTCGCGCAAGCATTAGTGCATCGGCCGCCCGTAATTATCTTGGATGAGCCAACCGCGGGCGTTGATGTTGATTTGCGTCGAAGCTTGTGGGAATTCATTTCCAGACTTAATCGGGCTGGCCACACCATTTTATTGACCACGCATTACCTTGAAGAGGCCCAGTCGCTCTGCAACCGCATCGCAATGCTCAAGCGTGGCAAACTTGTTGCGCTAGATACAACTAAAGCGCTGCTCGCGCGTACCGGCGGAACACTCGAAGAAGCTTTCGTGCAAATTATGAATACTGACGAACAAGCCACTGCGCAGGTGCAAGCATGAGCGGCCCCATCCTCTCAGTGCGCGCTGGAGCGGGTTCTGGATTTCCGACCCTGCTGGGTAAGGAATTGCTGCGCTTTTGGAAAGTTGGGTTTCAAACAATCGCAGCGCCGGTGATTACTGCATTGCTGTACCTGGTAATTTTTGCGCAAGTCCTGCAGGACCGCGTGCAGGTGTACGGCAGCGTCCCTTACACCGCCTTTCTCATCCCGGGTCTCATGATGATGAGCATGCTGCAAAATGCCTTTGCAAACCCATCGTCGTCACTCATTCAAAGTCGTGTAACCGGCAATCTCGTGTTTGTGCTGCTGCCGCCCATCACACATCGTGAGTTTTTCAGCGCCTATATGCTGGCTGGCATCGTGCGGGGCATCGCTGTCGGTGCGTGTGTCTGGCTTGTGTCGCTTTACTTTACGCCGCTCTCGGTTAAGCATCCCATCTGGATGATTGTCTTCGCCGTCCTTTCCTGCGGAATCATGTCGATTCTCGGGCTCATTGCAGGACTGACCTCTGAAAAGTTTGATCAACTCGCAGCCTTTCAAAACTTTTTGATCATGCCTGCTACATTTCTATCTGGGGTTTTTTATTCGATCCATTCGTTGCCTGTCTTTTGGCAGCACGTATCGCATTGGAACCCTTTGTTCTACACCATTGACGGTTTTCGCTACGGCTTTTTTGGCGTCGCGGATGTGTCTCCGTGGCATAGTCTGGCGGTTGTGGCGGGCGTATTCGCCGCGCTCACGTTTTTTGCCCTAAGACTGCTTGGCAATGGCTACAAACTAAGAACTTAAAAGGACCTTGACCATTATGTTGCCTACTCCTGAAGACATTCGCACCTACATCGCTGCCGGCCTGGACTGCACGCATATTGAAGTGACGGGTGACGGATCCCATTTCGAGGCGGTCATCGTCAGCACGGCGTTTGCAGGTAAGCGGCCGATTGCACGGCACCAACTCGTCTATGCCGCCCTGGGCGATCGTATGAAGCAAGAGATTCACGCACTGTCCATGCGGACGTTGACTCCCGAAGAGTTCAACGGAAGCCGCTAATGGATAAGTTGCGTATTACCGGTGGCAATCAACTGAGAGGCGAAATCAGTGTCTCAGGTGCAAAAAATGCAGCGCTACCCATTTTGTGTGCGGGTTTGCTCACGGCTGACACCATCACGTTGACGAACGTCCCCCGCCTAAATGACATCTCGACAACACTCAAGTTGTTGGGTCAGATGGGTGTGCGCTGCGAGCGTGATGCCGGCAACACAGTCAGCATTACCGCAGATCAACTCTCGGCTCTCGAGGCGCCGTACGAGTTAGTCAAGACCATGCGAGCGTCAATTCTGGTGCTTGGTCCCCTGCTCGCACGATTTGGCGAAGCGCGTGTGAGCCTGCCTGGCGGTTGCGCTATCGGACAACGCCCTGTGGATCAGCACATACGCGGCTTGGCAGCGCTTGGGGCTGATATCCGCATCGAACATGGTTTCGTTGTTGCAAAAGCCAAGCGCTTACAGGGTGCAGTGATTCGCACCGACATGGTGACGGTGACCGGAACTGAGAACTTGATGATGGCTGCCGTGCTCGCCGAAGGGCAAACCGTCCTTGAGAACGCGGCACGCGAACCTGAGGTCGTCGACCTGGCAGAGCTACTGATCAAAATGGGTGCCCGCATCAAGGGGCAGGGCACTGACCGCATCGTCATAGACGGAGTCGAGTCGCTCCACGGGGCAACACACAATGTCATCGCAGACCGAATTGAAGCGGGCAGCTTTCTTTGTGCGTTAGGCGCCGTGGGTGGTGACATCACCTTACGCCATGCCGCCCCCCAGACAATGGGCGCCACGCTTGCCAAACTTACCGAGGCCGGCCTCAGTATCACCTGCGGTGACGACTGGATCCAAGCTTCCATGGCTAAGCGCCCACGTGCGGTTGATTTTCGTACACACGAGTATCCGGGCTTTGCCACGGATATGCAGGCTCAGCTTATGGCACTCAACACAATTGCCGAAGGCACCTCGGTAATCGTCGAGACAATTTTTGAAAATCGCTACATGCACGTCCAGGAGCTCTTACGCCTCGGCGCAAATATCGATATTGACGGCCACACGGCTGTGGTGCGCGGCGTAGAAAAACTCTCTGGTGCAACCGTCATGGCCACGGATTTGCGTGCGTCTGCCAGTCTCGTGATAGCAGGACTCGCCGCGGAAGGCGAAACGCTCGTTGAGAGAATCTACCACTTGGACCGTGGATATGAGCGTATGGAACACAAACTTAGGGCCTTAGGCGCTAACATCGAAAGAATTTCAAGTTGAAGGAAATCTCATGAGCTCGCAAGCGCTCGCTCGGCCACTGACAATGGCGCTCTCCAAAGGGCGCATTTTTGAAGAAACCCTGCCTCTTCTCGAGGCGGCGGGCATTCGCGTCAGCGAAAATCCCGAGCAATCCCGCAAACTCATTATTGCCACGAGCGATCCTAATCTGCGCTTAATTATCGTGCGCGCCTCCGATGTCCCCACCTATGTTGAATATGGTGCGGCAGACTTGGGGATTGCTGGCAAAGACGTGTTGATTGAACATGCCGCGCAGCACCCAGGCGGTCTGTACCAGCCAATTGATCTGAATATCGCAAAGTGCAGATTGGCAGTCGCCGTGCGCAATGGCTTTGATTACAGCGCGGCCGTTCACCAGGGCGCACGCTTGCGTGTTGCAACAAAGTACACGCAAGCTGCGCGCGAGCACTTCGCCGCCAAAGGCGTCTACGTCGATCTCATCAAGCTATATGGTTCGATGGAGCTAGCGCCCCTTGTTGGCCTGGCCGATGCCATTGTCGATCTTGTTTCAACCGGAAATACCCTCAAGGCCAACGATTTGGTTGCGGTTGAGGACATCATGCCAATTTCGTCAAGGCTTGTGGTTAACCGTGCGGCGCTCAAGACACGCCATGCGCAATTACAACCCCTCCTTGATGCCTTCGAACGCGCGAGCCGTAAGTAATTATGTCGACCATCACCAGGCTGCGCTCAAGCGCACCCGACTTCGAGTCCACTCTCAAAAAACTGCTGGCTTTTGATGCGGAGCAGGACGACGCCATCGAAGCGGCGACCGCGCGCATTTTGCAGCGCGTGCGTCACGAAGGGGACGCCGCGCTGCTCGAACTCACCAATCAGTTTGATCAGGTCAATGCGCCGAACGTCGCAGCTCTCGAGATTCCTGCTGAGCAGTGGAAGCAAGCGCTCACTGCCCTTCCTTCCGCCCAAAGACAAGCACTCGAGGTTGCGGCGGAGCGTGTGCGGGCTTATCACCAGCATCAACGTCAAGAAAGCTGGTCTTACGTCGAACAAGATGGGACGCGACTTGGGCAGCAAATTACGCCCCTGGATCGAGTCGGTCTGTATGTGCCAGGCGGCAAAGCTGCTTATCCCTCTTCGGTGCTTATGAATGCGATTCCGGCCAAAGTGGCAGGTGTCGCCGAAGTGATTATGGTCACGCCCACGCCCCACGGCCAACGTAACGCCATGGTGTTAGCGGCGGCGGCTATTGCCGGGGTTGATCGTTGTTTTGCGATCGGTGGGGCCCAAGCGGTCGGCGCACTCGCCTACGGTACTGAAACCGTTCCTGCCGTCGACAAAATCGTCGGGCCGGGAAATGCCTACGTTGCAGCAGCCAAGCGACGCGTGTTTGGCACGGTTGGGATCGACATGATCGCCGGCCCAAGTGAAATTCTGATTATTTGTGACGGTAAAACGCCTGCGGACTGGATCGCAATGGATCTGTTTTCACAGGCCGAGCACGATGAACTGGCCCAGGCGATCTTGCTCTGTCCGGATACGCAATATCTTGATGCAGTCGAGGCATCGATCACGCGCCTGTTGCCAACCATGCCCCGTGCCGACATTATTCGCACCAGTCTGCGTGATCGCGGTGCGCTGATCCACGTGCGCGACCTGGCTGAAGCGTGCGCGATTAGCAACCGTATCGCGCCTGAGCACCTAGAAGTATCGACCGAACATCCAGAGGAGTGGCTGCCAAGTCTGCGCCACGCCGGAGCCATTTTTATGGGATCGCATAGTTCAGAAGCCCTTGGCGACTACTGCGCCGGTCCGAATCATGTCTTACCGACTTCACGCACCGCGCGATTCTCATCGCCTTTAGGGGTCTACGACTTCCAAAAACGCTCGAGCTTGATCCATGTGTCAGCCGCTGGGGCGCAAACATTGGGCAAAATTGCCAACGAACTCGCTCTGGGAGAGGGTCTGTCTGCGCACGCAGCAAGCGCAAGTTTCCGCCTCACAGGTAAGTAAACGGCTTACATCAGTCATAAACGGTCCAGACCGCCATACAATATCGAGTCCGACGACACGAGTACAAGACATGCGTACTGCAGAAATTACCCGCAACACTAACGAGACGCGTATTCGCGTAGCGATCAACCTAGATGGCACCGGCCGCCAAAAGCTAAACACCGGTGTGCCTTTTCTGGATCATATGCTTGACCAGATTGCACGCCACGGCTTGATCGATCTGGACGTCCACGCTGAGGGTGACCTGCACATTGACGCACACCACACGGTTGAAGACGTTGGTATCACGCTTGGGCAAGCGATCGCCAAGGCTGTCGGCGACAAAGCTGGTATCCGTCGTTACGGTCACGCTTACGTGCCACTCGACGAGGCGCTGTCGCGGGTGGTTGTCGACTTTTCCGGTCGTCCCGGTTTGCAGTTTCATGTGCCGTTTACCCGCGCACGTGTCGGTGACTTCGACGTAGATCTGACTATTGAATTCTTTCAAGGGCTCGTCAATCACGCTCTGTTAACGATGCATATCGACAACCTGCGCGGCGTGAACGCACACCACCAGTGCGAAACGATTTTCAAAGCGACCGGGCGCGCGCTGCGTATGGCGCTCGAACTCGACCCGCGCATTGCTGGCGTGGTGCCGTCGACCAAAGGCGTTCTGTAGCGTATGACTTCCATTGCCATCGTCGACTACGGCATGGGCAACTACCACTCCGTCGAACGGGCGTTGCGCCACGCAGCACCCGAGGCTGACATCCGCCTGTGCAAGCACGCTCAAGATATTGATGCAGCAGATCGGGTCGTGTTTCCCGGGCAAGGCGCTATGGCGGACTGCATGCGTACATTGGACGAGGCGGGTTTGCGCGATGCGGTTGTACGTGCCGCACGCAACAAGCCTTTGCTGGGTGTTTGTGTCGGCGAACAAATGCTCTTTGAGCGTAGCGACGAAGGCAACACACCGAGCCTGGGTATTTTCAAAGGCGAAGTCAAACGCTTCCAAGGGCCACTCTTTGCAGAACAGCTCGGTGAGCAAACCGATCGTGCAAGTCGACTAAAAGTGCCGCATATGGGTTGGAATCCTGTTCATCAGAAACGCCCCCATGCGCTGTGGTCTGGTATCCCAGACGCAACCCCATTTTATTTTGTACACAGTTACTATGCCGTACCGAGCGACGCTGCCCTGACAGTTGGCGAAAGTCAGTATGGTGTGCTGTTTACCTGCGCCGTTGCGCACGAAAATATTTTTGCCGTACAGTTTCACCCCGAAAAAAGTGCTGATTTCGGTTTGCGTCTCTACCGTAATTTTGTAGACTGGAATCCTTAACCCAACGTTCACTTAATGACATGCTGCTGATCCCTGCAATTGACCTCAAAGACGGTCGCTGTGTAAGACTCCGCCAAGGCGACATGGAGGATGCGACCGTATTTTCCGAAGACCCAGCCGCAATGGCGACCCACTGGTATGACCTGGGCGCGCGTCGCCTGCACCTCGTGGACCTTAACGGTGCCGTTGCCGGAAAGCCTAAGAACGAGGCCGTCATCAAGGCGATCGTCAATTCAGTTGGCTCAGAAATGCCTGTGCAAATCGGTGGGGGCATCCGTGACCTCGATACGATTGAACGCTATCTCGATTTCGGTATCTCGTATGTCATTATTGGTACCGCTGCCGTCAAGAACCCCGGGTTTTTGCATGACGCGTGCGGCGCATTCCCCGGAAGCATCATCGTCGGACTTGACGCGAAAGACGGCAAAGTTGCGACGGATGGCTGGAGCAAACTCACCAAACACGATGTCACGGATCTAGCAAAAAAATTCGAAGACTACGGTTGTGAAGCAATTATCTACACCGACATTGGTCGCGATGGCATGCTGAGCGGCGTCAATATCGAAGCAACAGTTCGCCTGGCTCAACACGTCCGCATCCCCGTCATTGCCTCGGGTGGCGTCACTGATTTGCGTGATATCGATGCGCTTTGCGCTGTCGAAGAAGAAGGCATCGAGGGTGCGATTCTTGGTCGCAGTATCTACGAAGGCACGCTTGACTTCGAAGCTGCGCAACAACGCGCTGACGAACTTTCACCATGACCATTGCTACGGCGCCGAGCGCGGTCAGCGGACTAACTCGTCGCATCATTCCTTGCTTGGACGTGACAGCAGGGCGTGTCGTTAAGGGCGTCAATTTTGTTCAACTCGTCGATGCTGGCGACCCAGTTGAGATTGCGCGTCGCTATAACGAGCAAGGCGCCGATGAGCTCACTTTTTTAGACATCACAGCAACAAGTGACGGCCGTGATTTAATTTTGCCCATCATTGAGCAAGTGGCTTCGCAAGTCTTCATCCCCCTCACCGTTGGGGGTGGCGTGCGACAAGTCAGCGATGTGCAGCGCTTGCTCAACGCAGGCGCAGATAAGATTTCAATGAACAGCGCCGCAGTGGCTAACCCTGACCTCGTGCGCGCGGCTTCGGATTATCACGGCTCCCAATGCATTGTTGTTGCAATTGATGCGCGGCGCGTGAAAGACGCACCCACACCAACCTGGGAAGTCTTCACCCACGGTGGTCGCAAAGGAACAGGGATTGACGCGGTCGCTTGGGCCCGCAAAATGGCGGAATACGGCGCTGGTGAAATCTTACTCACCAGCATGGACCGAGACGGTACAAAATCTGGTTTCGATCTAGAGCTCACTCGACAAGTGTCTGATGCAGTGGCTGTCCCCGTCATCGCTTCCGGCGGTGTCGGCACCTTGCAACACCTTGCCGACGGGGTAACACTCGGCGGCGCAAGCGCAGTGCTGGCCGCCAGCATTTTTCACTACGGTGAATTCACCGTACGCGAGGCAAAGGATTTCATGGCGTCTCGCGGGATCCCCGTTAGGCGGATTTGATATGTCCACGCAGACAAACAACTCCACTGTGCCCGCATGGCTGGCCGATGTGCACTTTGATGCACAAGGCTTAGTACCGGCCATCGCGCAAGACGCGGTGACTGGACAGATCTTGATGGTGGCATGGATGAATGCTGACTCGCTCGCCGAAACAGCGCAAACCGGACGCGCCGTCTTTTGGTCACGCTCGCGTAGCCGTCTATGGCGTAAAGGCGAAGAATCCGGTCATGTCCAGCGTGTACTGGAACTGCGATTAGACTGCGATGCAGATGTGATTTTGCTAAAAGTTGAACAACTCGGAGGCATTGCCTGCCACACGGGCCGTGCGAGCTGTTTTTATCAACGGCTCGATTCGCAAACCGATGCGTCAGGCACTAACACCCTCAAATGGGTTACCGTTGATCCGGTACTCAAAGACCCTGAGCTTATTTACAAATGACGACCGACACCCCAGAAGCAGTCCTTAAACGACTCGCCGACCTGCTAGAAACCCGACTGCCTAGTCATGGTGGTGATCCCTCGACGTCATACGTCGCCAAGCTTTTTTCAAAAGGGCCAGAAGCGGCGCTCAAGAAAATCGGGGAAGAAGCAACCGAGCTCGTGATGGCAGCAAAAGATAAGCAAGGGGACCGGATCGTGGCAGAAATGGCCGATTTATGGTTTCATTGTCTGGTCGTACTGACAGAAAACGGTCTGCGCCCTGAGCTTGTGACAGCCGAGCTCGCTCGTCGCGAAGGCCTCTCAGGGCTCGCCGAAAAGGCAAGTCGGGCGGAAAAATAGCCCCAAAAAGCGGGGTTTGTCATCAAAACTTTGGGCAACACAACGTATTATGAGCGGACAGTGCATTTTTTGTAAGATCGTAGAGGGCAGCATCCCGGCAAAAATTGTTTACCAGGATGAGGATTGTGTGGTTTTTCATGACATCAACCCGGCTGCACCTGTACATTTGCTGATGGTTCCACGTAAGCATGTCGTATCGATGCAGGATATTCTGCCCGACGATGCGTCATGGTTAGGTAGAATGTTGGCTAAGGTTCCCCGAATCGCCATCGAAAATGGCTGCAATCCGGGGCCGGCGGGAGGATTTCGTCTAACGACGAACGCTGGCATTGAGGGCGGGCAAGAAGTTCCTCACCTTCATTTTCATATTTTAGGTGGCAACCGACCCTGGAAGGGTCAGAAAGCTACAACAGTCTAATTCGGAGAGTGATCATGGGTAGTTTTAGTATTTGGCACTGGTTAATTGTGCTCGTTATCGTGGCACTAATTTTCGGCACAAAGAAAATTCGCAATATTGGCGCTGACCTTGGTGGCGCGGTGAAAGGTTTCAAAGAAGGCATGAAGGATCCGAACGCCAAGGAAGCCGACGCAACGGCTCCCGCTGAAGCAGCACCGGCGCAACGTGTTGCCTCGAACGAAACCGTCGATGTGCAGGCCAAAGAAAAATCCAGCACCCATTAATTTCAGCTGGATCGCCCCGCGAGGGGCTACTTTGGTACACAGAACATGTTTGATGTCAGCTTTACTGAACTACTCGTAGTCGGGGTCGTGGCGCTCGTCGTCATCGGTCCTGAACGTCTTCCTAAAGTGGCGCGCACACTCGGGCATCTCGTTGGTCGCGCGCAACGCTATGTCAGTGACGTCAAGTCAGATATTCAACGGGAAGTTGAACTCGATGAGCTACGCAAACTGAAAGACCAAATGCAAGATGCTGCACAAACTGTGCAAAGCAGCTTGCAGGGCACGAGTGATGCGCTCACCAAGCCTCTACAGGCGCTCGAGCAAAACACCATGTCCACTTTCAATGAGGCCACGACGAGCTTCAAGGAAGCAACGTCCTTCGACACCGTGGCCAAAGACAGCGTGTCTAAAGACGCTGTAACTGAGGCAGCCGCGAATGGTCCCGTGCTAAGTGACGCAACGGCGAGTCAGACTAGCAACGCACATACGGCATCCTCAACTAACACCCAGGTGGCCGCAAGCGAAACTGCAGCGATGACCCCCGAAGCCGCACTCGCCAACGCTTCGCAAACGCATGAATTGGCTGGGCTCTTTGACGCTCCAGTCCAAACAGAAATCGAAATTGCTAGCACCGCTGACTTTGAGTCTGCTGCCCGCAAAGCGCAAGCAGCCGAAAAGGCGCTTGCCAGCGCACCGGCTCCGGTCGCCCCCACGTCGGGATCAAAATCTTGAGCAACACAGAAAAAACCACTGAGCCCGGCGAACAAAACGAAAGCTTTATGTCGCACCTGATTGAGCTGCGCTCGCGCCTGTTGCGCGCGGTTGGCACAATCGTCGTCATCTTTTTCATTTTGTTTCTCTATCCCGGTGCCTCCGACATCTATGATCTGCTCGCAGCACCGATGCTGGCCTCCTTGCCGCAAGGCACACGCATGATTGCAACGGGGGTCATCACACCATTCATGGTTCCAGTCAAGGTCACCATGATGGCGGCGTTTGTAATTGCCTTACCCGTCGTGCTTTACCAAGTCTGGGCGTTTGTAGCGCCCGGTCTGTACAAACATGAGCAAAAACTTGCCTTGCCACTGATCGTCTCCAGCTCGCTGCTGTTTCTGGCAGGAATGGCCTTTTGCTACTTTGTTGTGTTTCAGACAGTGTTCAGTTTTATTGCCTCGTTTGCCCCGCAATCCATCACGCCCGCTCCGGATATCGAGGCTTACCTGACCTTCGTGATGACAATGTTTTTAGCTTTCGGGATCACTTTTGAAGTCCCAGTTGCCGTTGTGCTGCTCGTCAGAATGAACATTGTGACAATCAAGCAACTGAGTGACGCACGTGGCTATGTCATTGTCGGAGCATTTGTCATCGCAGCCGTGGTCACGCCACCCGATGTCGTCAGCCAATTCCTACTGGCCGTCCCACTCTGCGTTCTTTATGAAATCGGGCTGTTGGTTGCCCGAGGGATCAAGCCTCGCAGCGGAGAGGAAAAGACTACAACACCTGAGTCCACAAGCTGAAAACGGCCTGTTGTCAAAAATTTCTTACGATAAATCTCTTGTTGTCTTAGTATTTAAGGTATATCTTTTAGATCTCTAAATTCTATTTGATATGAATCGTTCACATGGTTACGCTCATTTTGGCGCAACCTCTCGAACCTTAAAGGGATCATCGTGCTCGCTCATCGTCTTAAACAAGCCCGTCTACGTGCCGGCTTGTCTCAGGAAAAACTCGGCAAACTCGCCGGCATCGACCCCATGTCCGCAAGCGCGCGCATGAATCAGTATGAACGTGGCAAACATTCGCCCGACTACCAGCTGATGTGTCGTGTGGCTGAGATCTTGAATATGCCTGTCAGCTGGTTCTATACCGCTGATGATGAACAGGCCCGACTTCAAGAGATCTTTTATCACCTTGACGCCAATACTCGACGTCCTCTGCTGACGCAGGCGGAAGCGCTTATTGCCGCGAATCCGCCAAGCAATAATCAAGCGGGCTCGGGCACAGCTCAGACGACGCCTGGGGCCTGATTGCGATCACTGGCTTATTGCGGCCGCACAGGTCGCAAGCCAGCAGTCACAGCAAGATTCTGCGTTTTTCCATTGCGGTAAACGCCCAGCTCGATCTTTTCGCCCGGCTCTTTAGCGGCGATGCGCGCCATCAATTTGGGCGTGTCGCCAACTGGGCTTCCGTCCATCGTCTGGACGATGTCGCCCACACGCAACCCACCCTTAGCACCTGGACCATCGCGCATCAGTCCGGCAATGATGACGCCTGTCGGGCGCTCTAAACCAAACGCTCGCGCAAGATCTGCCGTCATATCCTGTGGCTCAATACCCAGCCAGCCCCGCTTCACATGGCCGTGAGCAACAATTTGTTCTAGTACTTTTTGCGCCGCACTCGCGGGAATCGCAAAACCGATTCCCAGAGAGCCGCCGGTCTTGGAATAAATCGCGGTATTGATCCCCACCAAACGCCCGAGCGTATCGATGAGCGCCCCACCAGAGTTGCCGGGATTAATCGCAGCATCTGTCTGAATAAAATTTTCGTAGGTGTTGATTCCTAGTCCTTGGCGACCAAGTGCGGAAACGATTCCCATCGTAATCGTCTGACCGACACCGAAAGGGTTACCGATCGCTAGCACGACATCACCCACACGCGGCATGTCGTCAACCAAGAACCTTAAGGCTTGCAGCCCAGACAATTCCACCTTCAACACCGCAAGATCGGAGTCTGGATCAACACCGATTACTTTAGCGCTAGCCTGACGACCATCATGCAGTCCGACCACAATCTCGTCGGCCCCATTGATCACGTGAAAATTGGTCAAAACATGTCCGCTTGCAGAGACCACAACACCCGAGCCAAGGCTCGTTGCTTGCTGCTGTTGCTTGTAGCCAGGCATCTGCTCAAAAAACTTTCGCAATACAGGGTCAGGTGGTAAGACAATACGCGGAGCCACAATACGCTTCGTTGTATGAATATTGACGACAGCAGGCGCTGCTAATGCGACCGCTTCAGAATATGAGCCTGGCGCGGCACCAGCCGGCGCGGGCAGTATGGCAGGCAAAGTACCCAACGAGGCCGCGGGAGCGCTCTGTTTATCCGAGCGTACCAACCAATCCGGGCGTAAAGTCACCACCACGAATAAAATCGCTAAACACACCGTTACTGCTTGAGCAAAAATCAGCCAAATTCGACGCATTTTGTTTTCAGGAAAATTATGACTTCTGTCTCGACTCGCGAGCTCTGTGCTTGGTTAGACACCACACTCAACGCCGCGTCATTCAAAGACTATTGCCCAAACGGTCTGCAGGTTGAAGGTCGCGGACAAGTGTCCCATATTATCGCGGGCGTGACTGCAAGTCAGGCCTTGATTGATGCAGCAATTGAGCGTGGTGCCGATGCCTTGCTGGTACACCATGGCTGGTTTTGGCGCAATGACGACCCACGCGTACGTGGCACGTTTCGCGCTCGGCTTGCCGCACTCCTCGCAGCAAACATCAATTTAATCGCATACCACCTGCCCCTTGATGCCCATCCAACGCTAGGCAATAACGCACAACTTGCCTCGCGCTTAGGTCTGGTTGCAGACCGAGACCCATCAAACCTCATTTGGCTGGGCTCGATGCCAGGTGCCACGACGCTCGGTCAGGTCGCCAAGCAAGTCGAGCTCGGGCTAAGTCGTGAACCACTTGTGATTGGTGCAGTCGATCAACCGGCCAAAACGATCGCCTGGTGCACAGGCGCAGCACAAGGAATGTTTAGTGATGCGATTGATGCAGGTGCAGATGTTTTCATCACCGGCGAAGTGTCAGAGCCCACAGTCCATCTGGCTCGTGAGTCAGGTGTTGGCTTTATCAGTGCCGGGCACCACGCGACTGAACGTTACGGCGTTCAGGCACTGGCGCAAGCGGTTAAACAACAGTTTGGCATTAAGGTTGACTTTATAGACATCGACAACCCGGTCTGATCTGTTTATTTTTTAAGCGAATCCCGAATCTCACGAAGCAACAACACATTCTCCGGCACTGGGGGTGGGGGCGCCTCCAAATCCATCTTCTTACGCGCAGTGTTAATCGCTTTCACCATCCAGAAAATCACAAACGCGAGCAAAACAAAGTTGATCACGATGGTTAAAAAGTTACCCCAAGCAAAAATCGTCGCGCCCGCCTTGGTCAGATCGGCATACGTTTCTGGCCCGACATAGCCCGCCGGACGCGATAACACGACAAATTTGTTGCTGAAGTCCATCGAACCGCCAACCAAAAAGTTAACGATTGGCATCACGATATCTTTGACAAGGGAGTCGACTATTTTGCCAAAGGCGGCACCCACAATCACACCGATTGCGAGGTCAACAACGTTACCTCGCACAGCAAACTCGCGGAATTCCTTAAATATTCCACGCGATTCCTTCAAAATCTCTTTACCTTGAATCATTTCTCTTTCCCCTACTGTGAGTCTGCCCTAGCAAGCGCTATAATAAGGGGTTAATTTAAGTTGCGGCAACGACATTAAAGTGATCAAACGGGGCAACCCCTGAAAAAGACACTTCGAAGCAGTGCCGCAATGAACTGGTCTGCAATGTGTTGGCTCAAACACATTGGCTGCGATAAGGATAGAACATGAGTCACGATTCGATTGTGCACGATGACGAAGGCGCGGTACCCCCAACCCTGCCGTCAGACCCCTCACGTCGCTTCTGGATCGGCACAACCTGTGCCGTCGGCGGAGCAGCGGGTGCGGCCCTAGCGGTCCCCTTTGTGAGTACCTTCGCCCCGAGCGAAAAAGCCCGTGCTGCCGGCGCGCCGGTCGAAGTAGACATCAGCACCATTGCACCGGGCGAGATGCGCACGGTTGAATGGCGCGGCAAGCCGGTATGGATCATTAACCGCACAAAAGAGCAACTCGGTTCGCTCAAGCAGAATGACGCCGAGCTCGCAGATCCAAACTCGCTTCGTCCAGGTGTCACACCGCCTTACGCGAAAAACGAGTGGCGCTCACGCAAACCCGAACTTTTTGTCACAGTCGGTATTTGCACACACCTCGGGTGCTCACCAACGCCAAAATTTGCAACTGGCCCACAGCCTAGCCTGCCCAACAACTGGGACGGTGGTTTCCTGTGCCCATGCCACGGATCAACCTTCGATATGGCCGGCCGCGTGTACAAAAACAAGCCCGCACCGGACAACCTCGAAGTGCCTCCATACCAATATCTGAGCGATACCCGCATCATTATTGGTGTAGACGAGAACAACAAGGCCTAACCCGCCCCCTGACCACACCGCATAACGCGATATTGATTAAAGTAAAAGGAGCCGTTTCATGGCTGGCGAAAAATCCGTCGAAACGACCGGACTGTTAGGCTGGATAGACCGTCGCTTTCCGCTGACATCAAGCTACAAAGCACATCTGTCCGAATACTACGCACCGAAGAACTTCAACTTCTGGTATTTCTTCGGCTCACTGTCTCTGCTGGTGCTCGTTCTGCAGATCGTGACCGGAATCTTTCTGGTCATGCATTACAAGCCAGACGCACAGTTTGCCTTCCAGTCAGTCGAATACATCATGCGCGAAGTACCCGGTGGATGGTTTATCCGTTACATGCACTCAACCGGCGCGTCGATGTTTTTTGTTGTGGTCTATCTGCACATGACACGCGCCTTGATTTACGGCTCATACCGTAAGCCACGCGAGCTCGTCTGGATTTTCGGCGTCGGAATTTTCCTGTGTTTGATGGCAGAAGCCTTCTTCGGCTACCTCCTGCCTTGGGGACAGATGTCATTCTGGGGTGCGCAGGTGATCGTGAACCTGTTCTCAGCTATTCCGTTCATCGGGCCCGAGTTGTCCATCTGGATTCGCGGTGATTACGTCGTCTCTGATGCCACACTGAATCGCTTCTTTGCCTTCCACGTGATCGCGATCCCACTGGTCTTGTTGGGCCTGGTCGCAGCACACGTGATTGCACTGCACGAGGTTGGTTCAAACAACCCCGACGGCGTCGATATCAAAGCCAAAAAAGATAAGCACGGTCGTCCATTGGATGGCATTCCTTTCCATCCTTTCTACACCGTGCACGATATCCTGGGTGTTGCGGGCTTCATGATCATCTTCATGGCAATTATTTTCTTCGCGCCAGAGATGGGAGGGTACTTCCTAGAGTTCAATAACTTCATCCCGGCCGATCCACTTAAAACACCTCTGCACATTGCGCCAGTCTGGTATTTCACACCGTTCTACTCAATGCTGCGTGCAACGACCGATGACTTCACTTGGGTCTTGGCCGGTGCTGCTGTGTTGGCTGCGATCGTGCTGTTCCTGCGCGTCAAAGGCATCATGAAACTGATTGCTCCAGTCGTACTGATCGCCGTGGCCGTGTTGCTGCGTGTGATTGATGCGAAGTTCTGGGGTGTGGTCGCCATGGGCGGCGCCGTTGTCTTGTTGTTCTTCCTGCCCTGGCTCGATTACAGCCCGGTCAAGTCCATCCGTTACCGTCCAGGCTGGCACAAGACACTCTACGGCATCTTCTTTGCGAACTTTATCGTGTTGGGTTACCTCGGTACGCAGGCACCAACAGACATTTTCAACCTGATGTCGCAAATCGGCACGCTCATCTATCTGGCATTTTTCTTCCTGATGCCAATCTGGAGCCGCCTGGGCACGTTCAAGCCGGTCCCAGACCGTGTCACGTTCCACGCACATTGAGCCTAACTTTAATTACGGAATGACCATGATCAAGAAGCTGCTTTGTGCTCTTGCCCTAGTAATCACCTGCTCTGGTGCACACGCTGCCGGTGGCGAGTTCCCTCTCGAACAAGCGCCGAACCGAATTAGCGACCTCGCCGCGCTACAAAACGGTGCCAAGCTATTCGTCAATTACTGCTTGAACTGCCACAGTGCATCTGCGATGCGCTACAACAAACTGAAGGATATTGGTCTGACCGACCAGCAAATCCGCGAAAGCTTGTTGTTCACTGGAGAGAAAGTTGGCGATTTGATGATGGGCTCAATATCGGCCAAAGATGGGAAAAACTGGTTCGGTGCCACTCCACCCGACTTGTCGGTGATGGCAAGAGCAAAATCCATCAACGCCGGCCCGACAGGATCGGATTACATCTACACCTACCTGCGCACGTATTACAGAGACACAAGCAAAGCGACTGGCTGGGACAACCTTGCGTTTCCAAATGCAGGTATGCCGCACGTACTCTGGGACCGTCAAGGACCGCGTGAGCTAACCACAACCGTAGTGCATCAGACACCTGCCCAATCCGGTAAGCCTGCTGGTTGGGAACGTATTGTCACAACGTTTGATGCAAGTGGTTATGCAACCTCGAAGGTTGAGCCTCTCGCTAACTACCGCGGAAAAGCAAGCGTCGACCATAAGTTCAAGTCGCTCGAGCCTCAGCGTACCGCAGCTTACGACAGCGACATGGCTGACCTCACAGCATTCTTGACCTGGATGTCTGAGCCTATCCAACAAACACGCAAGCAAATCGGCGTGTGGGTCTTGCTCTTCTTGGCCCTGTTCTTTGTGATTGCTTGGCGCCTGAACGCATCGTTCTGGAAGCACGTTAAGTAAGTTGTTTTTTCGGGCCAGCGTCTGCTCGACGTAGACGCTGGCCTTTCGCTTTTATCCGCATTCATTTTTAGGACGGAAATCCATCATGATGGTCCTTTACTCTGGAACCACCTGCCCATTTTCACATCGCTGCCGCTTTGTGTTGTTCGAAAAGGGTATGGATTTTGAAATCCGCGACATTGACTTGTATAACAAGCCAGAAGACATCGCGGTCATGAACCCTTACGGCCAAGTACCTATTCTGGTCGAGCGCGATTTGATTCTGTACGAATCGAACATCATCAATGAATATATCGACGAGCGCTTTCCACACCCTCAGTTGATGCCTGCGGATCCAGTGATGCGCGCACGCACTCGTCTGTTCTTGTACAACTTTGAAAAAGAGCTCTTTATTCATGTTGCGGCTCTCGAAGACCGTGCACTGCGTGGTGACGAAAAGCGTCTGAATGTAGCGCGTGCTGCAGTCCGTGACCGTCTGTCACAACTTGCTCCACTGCTGCTCAAGAACAAGTACATGCTGGGCGAAGAGTTCTCAATGCTCGACGTTGCAATGGCTCCGTTGCTCTGGCGTCTTGACCACTATGGGATTGAGTTGCCGAAAACTGCAGCGCCGATCCAAAAGTACGGCGAGCGTATTTTTTCGCGTCCAGCTTATATCGAAGCATTGACACCGTCCGAGAAGGTGATGCGCCGCTAATTGCGGGGCAATCTACTCGAACGCAACAACGCCACATACCGTAATGGCTGAAACCTCCACAAAACCGTACATGATTCGTGCTCTGCACGAATGGTGTACGGATAATGGGTACACACCGCATATTGTGGCGCGTGTGGATAGCAACACCCTAGTGCCGCCCGCACATGTACGGGACGGCCAAATCACCTTAAACATTGGTTCGCTTGCGACAAATCGTTTGGTGCTAGGTAATGACGCCATTGAATTTCAAGCGCGATTTAGCGGTATCACCGAAAATCTGTACGTTCCTGTCGCTGCAGTCACCGCTATCTACGCTCGCGAAACGGGAGCTGGGATGGGTTTTGAAGTCGAGCAAAGTGCAGAACTGACGGCACAAGCCCCAGGTACGGCGAAACCAGCGACCGTAGAGCCCACTAAGGCTAGCGATGCCTCAACACCGTCGCCAGACCCCAAGAAGCCCAGACTGACCGTTGTGAAATAGGCACCAATAAACAAGATTTGCGCCAGGCAACCTAGTCCAAGCAAATCATTTATAATTCGTGCCGCTTTAGAATAAAAGTGAAATGCCGGAGTAGCTCAGTTGGTAGAGCAGCTCACTTGTAATGAGAAGGTCGAGGGTTCGATTCCTTTCTCCGGCACCAGTTACAGCAAAGGCCTCTACGCGTAAATGCTCTGAGGCCTTTTGTTTGCTCGAACACAAACTAGCAGAGCATCAAAAATAGCGGCTATTGTGCGTTTTGTAAATTTGCTCTCGCCTCCAAGCTCATTTTGAATACCCCTCACTTAACTGGGTCTCGTTAAGTCGTAAGGGGGTTTTACAAAATGACGCCTTATTTTTTACATTCTCCTGACCATCGTGAAACTCGTACTTGATATGTACCCGTGCTCGGTAGGTTCCTCGCACCGCAAGCGAGCGCACACGGTTTTGCAGGGTTCTCTTGGGTATTCGGGGTCTCTAGGTACCAAAGTTCTGAGTTAGGGTACTCCTTGAGCACCATATTCCCGCAAAGTTTTCTTACGCCTTTTATCACATCATCTTTTTTGTTTGAGGGCGCCAGTACGAGTTCAAGTCTGTGAGAATTAACCTCCGTGGCCGTCAGGCCATAAAATTTATTATCTTTATTTATTCCGCCGTTGGTTCGATAACTGTTGCACTCAGGTGAGTCCCCGGTACCAGTTTTGAGACACTTCTCTAGTGACTGACCAACTGCACTGTTTGAGATAAGTGAAGCACTAATAGCGAAAATAATACTCGCTACACCAATAAGATTTTTCATAATTAACTCCAAGAGTAGCTCAACAAGCGTATATCTGAATCGCTATCACTGTTTGCTGATCGAATTGTTGCAATGAGCAACGGCATCATCACAAACAATAACTAGGCTCCTAACATACAAGAAAATAAGTTGCCTTGCATTTATATCAACGCATCTCATTAAATATTAATATGTTGTATGTCACATCATGACTAAGCCAATTCTGAGTACAAAACAATATGTCAAATTCAAATCATTACGCTCCACCCAAGATATGGACCTGGGATCAGCCTAGCGGCGGTGCTTTCGCCAGCATCAATCGCCCGACTGCAGGATCAACACACCAGAAAGCCTTGCCAGTTGGCAAGCATCCATTGCAGCTGTATTCGTTAGGCACACCTAATGGCATTAAAGTCACAATTTTGCTTGAAGAGTTGCTCGCGCTTGGATGTCATGATGCAGAATACGATGCATGGCTGATTAATATCCGAGACGGTGATCAGTTTGGCTCGGGCTTTGTCGAGGTCAATCCAAACTCTAAGATTCCAGCCCTCGTTGATCGCAGCGGCCCAAAACCTATTCGCGTGTTTGAGTCTGGTGCGATTTTGCTTTATCTGGCAGATAAATTTAAAGCGTTCATACCAACTGAAAGTGTGGATCGAACTGAGACTCTGAATTGGCTCTTTTGGCAAATGGGCAGTGCTCCCTACGTAGGCGGTGGCTTTGGTCATTTTTACGCGTACGCACCAGAAAAATTTGAATACCCGATTGATCGCTTCACGATGGAAACCAAACGTCAGTTAGATGTACTTAATCGACATCTTGCTTCGCACGAATATCTCGCTGGGGATCAATACACGATCGCCGACATTGCAGTTTTCCCTTGGTACGGTGGACTGGTGAAGGGTTGGCTGTATAGCGCTGCAGAATTCTTGGCCGTTCATGAATATAGCCACGTTCAGCGCTGGGCTGAGCATATTTACAGCCGACCTGCTGTAAAGCGTGGCCGCATGGTCAACCGAATGACGGGCGATGCGTCAGAACAGTTGCGCGAACGTCACGATGCGAGCGACTTTGATACAAAAACACAAGACAAGGTTTGACGGCGATTCATGCAAACGGGCTGCACCATTTTTTGGGGCAGCCCGTTTTCTTTATAGAGCGCAATCGATTTAGACTAGTGCATCAGACCAAATATTTTTTGCCCAACCCCACGCGTAGGTTCCTTCTAGTGCAGTAGGCGCTGTCGAGACACCACCCGAACCCGCAACAGTTTTGAACGTCTTTTCTGCTGCAACGTATTGATGGACGCTCGCGACGTGCACAACATCCGTTGCGCTCACGAAGCTGTAACACGTGTTGGTCAATACAGGTTGTGGATTAATCGCAATGCCCGCCAGCTCGGCGACGATGGCGGCAGCCGTCACCTTGGCGTGCTGGTTCGCCATGTGACCCGACTTCGGCATGAGTGGCGCGATCTGAATTGACTCGCCAATGATATGCACATCTTTCGCTTGGGTGGACTCAAAGTTCAAAAAGTTCACTGAAGACCAACGGCCATTTGAATCAGCAAGACCAGCTTTCACAACTAGGTCTCCGGCGCGCATCGGCGGCAATACGTTTAATACATCAGCCTTAATGTCGTCCTGCACATCAAACTTGAGGGTCCGCGTCTTGGCATCGACACCCGTCACATTGTGCTCGGGCTTGTATTCAATCATGCCTGGATACATCTGTGCCCACGCGTCTTTAAACAGCTTTCCTTTTGAGATCACGTCCTGGTTTGCATCAAGCACGAGCACTTTAGATTTAGGCTTGTGCTGCTTTAAATAACTGGCAACCTGACAGGCTCGCTCGTAAGGTCCTGGCGGGCAACGATACGGTGCAAGTGGGATTGAAATAGCAACCACACCGCCATCTTTCATTTCTGCGATCTGCTTGTGTAGCGCAGTAGTTTCCGGCCCCGCCTTCCACGCTTGCAGGGTAACGCCTGCTTTGTTTGCTGCCTCAAGACCTTCGACCCGATCAAGCATCAAGCCGATCCCTGGTGACAAAACAAGCTTGTCGTATTTGACTGTCTTGCCCGACGCAAGCTGCACAGTCTTCTTTTGCGCATCAATACTCGCGACAGAATCTTTAACCATCTTGACGCCATGATTCTTTTCTAAGCCAGCGTAGGGCGTGGTGATATCTGCGATCTGACGCGATCCACCGACAACCAAGTTAGACATCGGGCACGAAATAAATTCTGCGTTGGGTTCAATCAAGGTCACTTGAGCGGTGTTGTTCGACAGCAAGCGCAGGTACTTGGCAGTCGTTGCGCCGCCATACCCAGCACCCACAACAACAATCTGTGCTGACTTCAGGGTATTGGCGCGCACCTGCGTGTTCACACCCATTGCGAGTCCGGCTACTGCGGCTGTTTGGCCCAGAAAAATTCGACGATTCATTATTGTCTCCTTAGTTCTTCTTGCCGAGTACATCGGCAATTATTTTCAACTGTTCGTCGGTGTAGCCTTTTGCGAGCTGGTGCATGATCGTTCCTGTGCGAGCCCCTGTCTTGAAAGCTTGCAGTTGTTCATACATGACAGAGCTTGAGAGTTGGTTGATCACAGGCATCGTGGCGCCCGGCGCGCTCACACCGTTCGTGCCATGACAGTTGGCACATGTAGCTGCCAAACTTTGTGCGTACAGCCGCTGCGCCTGGATATCTTGAGCAGATACTGTCGCTGTAAACAGCGCTGCGCCAACTCCGACAGCGAGCAGCCCTTTCTTAAATGAAACATTTACCATGATGGTGCGTCTCCTGATATGTAATCGTAATTGTTTTAATGATCGTGCCTGAGCTTCGCCCGAGCAATTCATACTTACCCTCGAGCCTATTACACGCCGTGCGTCTTAAACCACTGCAGACACTTTTCCCAACCGTCTTTCGCTGGGCCTGCTTGATAGGTTGCACGGTAATCCGCGTGGAAGGCGTGCGGTGCATCTGGATAAATTTCGAACCGTGATCCTGTCGCTGCCTTGTTGTCTTTCGCGGCCGCGAGTGCCTGTTTCATTAAGTCTACTGTATCCAATCCAATACCTGTGTCCTTGCCTCCATACAGACCCAATACCGGTGCCTTTAATTGGTTAGCCAAATCAACCGGATGTGCTGGGAAGTTTTCACTTTTATCTCCGACAAGTCTGCCGTACCAGGCAACGCCTGCCCGCACTTGGGGCAGATTAGCGCACGCCAACCAGGTAATTCGTCCACCCCAACAAAAGCCCGTCATACCGACACGTGCTAAATCGCCACCTTTTTGGCCGGCCCATTTAAGCGCAATACTAATATCGCCCATCACTTGTTTATCTGGTGTCTTGCCGACGATTTGCGTCATGATTTCCGCCATCGTGCCTAGCGAAGTAGGATCACCCGCTCGAGTAAAAAACTCTGGTGCGATAGCGAGGTAGCCCAGCTTTGCAAATCGTCGCGCAATGTCGGCGATATGTTCATGCACACCGAAAATTTCACTCGCAATCACAACAATCGGTAA